>Ga0302046_10005760_pt1 | contig 10879 bp, 10 predicted proteins | sample RVTome_11_FD_200261 | JGI IMG/M metagenome (GOLD analysis project Ga0302046, IMG submission 200261) | Soil microbial communities from uranium-contaminated site in the Upper Colorado River Basin, Wyoming, United States - RVT147D111 (version 2) ... | reverse complement strand
AATCTCAAGTCGTATATCGTCGGCAACCGCAAGCAGCGCCAGTGGGTGGTGCAGGCGAGCAAGGAGCTGGAGATGATGCCGACCACCGAAGGCGGGCTCGACCTGAAGGTCGATCTCACCCACGTGATCGACGGCTTCAGCGGCAACGAGCACAGCCTGCCGATCGTTCCGATCTACAACGACGTGGTCGAGCTGGTGGCGAAGTCGGGGATCGGCTACACGCCGACGCTGCTGGTCGCCTACGGCGGACCCTTCGCCGAGAACGACTTCTATACCTCCGAGGATGTGCATGACAACGCCAAACTACGCCGCTTCATGCCGCACGATGTGCTCGACAGCAAGGCCCGCAGGGTCGCCTGGTTCCATGAAGACGAGCATGTCTATCCCAAGACGGCGGCGCAGGCGACCAAGATCATCCGGAGCGGCGGCCATGTCGGCGTCGGCGGGCACGGCCAGCTGCAGGGCCTCGGCTACCACTGGGAGATGTGGGCCCTGTCGAGCGGCGGGATGAACCCGATGGAGGCGCTTCGGGCGGCGACTCTGCACGGCGCGGAGATCATCGGTTACGCCCAGGATCTCGGCAGCCTCGAGCGGGGCAAGCTCGCCGACATGGTGATCCTCGACGAGGATCCGCTGCGCGACATCCGCAATACCAACAGCATCCGCTACGTCATGAAGAACGGCGAGCTGTTCGAGGGCGACACCCTCAATCAGATCTGGCCGGAGAAGCGGCCGCTGCAGGCGCTCTCCTGGTGGGACGACGAGCCGACCATCTCGGGCGACGAGGCGCTGGCGACACGACATTAGTTGCGGCGACAGCGGCGAGGCCGGCGACAGCGTCGATCGCCCTTCTGCACGCCCGGTCGGGAATCCGCCCCGGCCGGGCGGTCGACGCGCCGTGATACAATCCGGCCCCCGATGGCCGTCCAATGAACGCTGCGAGAACAGATCAGATCCCGGCCGGCAGACCGTCCGGCGTGGGTGCGCTCGGCATCGCCCGGCACCCTGGGGCCAGGCTGCTCGCGATGCGGGGGGGCCGCGGGGCCCGGCCCCTGCGGCCGGGTGGTCCCGCGGGCCTGCCGTGCGGACACCGGGGTGCCTCCGAAGGGAGGCACCTCTTTTTTTATGCCCGCCGGACGGGCGCCGATTCGCCTGCATCCCAGGCAGCCGGGCGGAATGGGCGATGAAGGACACCCTGCGTGGACTGGTCAAGCTGCAGGAGCTGATGCGCGACACCGTCGCGAGGCAGGGGCAGATCGCCGGCGTGCCGGCCGAGGTCGCCCGGCTCGAGAAGGAGCTGCTCGCGGTTCAGAAGGAGGTCGAGCAGGAGAAGGCGCGGCTCGATGATCTGCAGAGGGACCGCCGCAGGCTGGAGAGCGATCTCATGGGTGTGGAAGCGAGGATCCAGAAGTACGAAGGGCAGCTCTCCGCGGTCAAGACGAACAAGGAGTACCAGGCGATGCTGCACGAGATCGAATCGTGCAGGGCCGAGCGGGCCGCGCTCGATGAGAAGATTCTGCTCGAGATGGAGGAGGCGGAGAAGCACCACAATGCCGTCAAGAAGCTCGAGGAGAGGCTGCAGGCGAAGCGGCGCGAAACCGGCGAGGGCAAGACCAGGCTCGCCACGCAGCTCGAGGAGATGAAGCGGGACAAGGAGCGTCTGGAGAAGGAAGGCGAGCAACTGGCGGCCACACTCCCGGCCTCCTTCCTCGATCCGTTCATGAAGATCGCCCGCCAGCGCAATGGTGTCGCCCTGGTGCCGGTCGTGGAAGAGCTGTGCGGTGGATGCCACGTCCGGGTCATGCCGAAGCTGATCCAGCAGGTGCGCCGGGCAACCCACCTGATCCCCTGCGATTCCTGCCACCGGTTCATGTACGTTCCGGATGATCTCTGGCCGAGGACTCCGCCGGAATCGGCTCCGCCCGCCTCGTGAGCCGGGCCAGTCCGGGCTCCGGCGGCAGGGTGCTGGTGGGGCACATCGACGGCGGCGCCCGGGGGAATCCCGGGCCGGCCGGATATGGCGTCCATCTCGAAGCACGGATCGAAGAGCCGGACGGCCTCCGCCTGGAAGCCGAGCTGTTCGGCTATCTGGGGAACACCACCAACAACATTGCCGAGTACGCCGCCCTCCTCGCCCTGCTCGAGTACGCCGCCCCGCTGCAGCCGGCCGCTGTCGAGATCTTCTCCGATTCGGAGCTTCTGGTCCGGCAGATGGAGGGACGTTACCGGGTCAAGGACCCCCGGCTCAGGGTGCTGCACGCGGCGGCCCGCCGTCTCGTCGATGCGATGGAGAATGTCACGCTGCGGCACGTACGCCGGGAACAGAATCGCCGGGCGGACGCGCTCGCCAACCGCGCCATGGACAGCAGAGAGAGCTCCGGCCCGCTGCCGGCAGCCATTCGGGGGCTGCTGCCGCGGGCGACCCAGGCCCGCCTGTTCTGACGCACCGCGCCGGCCGGAATCGCGTCTGCGCTGTCGGCCATTTGACACCCCGGCGTTCCAACCTATATTTATCTGCCATGAGGGGCGCCATCGCACTGAATCTGCAGGCGGTACGGCGCCGGATTGCCGCCGCCGCCGCGCGGGCAGGCCGGTCGCCTGCCGACATCACGCTGATCGGGGTGAGCAAGACCATGCCGGCCGGGCGCGTGCAGGAGGCGATCGCCGCCGGACTGCTGGATCTGGGAGAGAACAGAGTTCAGGAGGCGCGTGACAAGATCGCCGTGATCGGCGGGGGGGCCCGCTGGCACCTCGTCGGCCACCTGCAGGGGAACAAGGCCAATCTCGCGGCGCGTCTTTTCAACTGCGTCCATTCGATCGATACTCCCGATCTGCTGCGCCGTCTGGAGGCGGCAGCCGGCCGGGAGGGACGGCGCCTCGAGGCGCTGGTGCAGGTCGACCTGGCCGGGGAGGAGACCAAGTTCGGGGTCGACGAGGCGGCCCTGGAGACGATTCTCGCCGAGGCACGGGGATGCCGCTCGATCGCGGTTTGCGGGCTGATGATTTTGCCTCCCCTCGCCGCCGATCCGGAGCGCGCGCGGCCTTGGTTCGGCCGCCTGCGCGCCCTGCTCGAGGGCGCTCGCGAGCGACACCCGGGGCTCCCGCTGCGGCATCTGTCGATGGGGATGAGCGGGGACTTCGAGGTGGCGATCGAAGAGGGAGCGACGATGGTCCGGGTGGGACGGGCCCTGTTCGGCGACAGAGCCGGACCCGCGACGCCGTGAGGAGGCCGCAGATGAGGACGACACCATGAAGATCACCCCGATCGACATCACCGATCATCATTTCGGCCGCAGGATGCGCGGCTTCGATCCGGAGGAGGTCCGATCGTTCCTCAACCTCGTCTCCGCCGAATTCGAGAGCCTCGTCGTCGACAACAACGCGCTGCGGGAAAAGCTGTCGCGCGCGGAAGCGGGCGTGTCCGATCTGAAGGAGCGGGAGAAGATCCTCAAGGAGACGCTGCTCACCGCCCAGAAGCTGGCCGGCGATATCCGTGACGAGGCGCATAAGGAGGCGAGGCTGATCGTCAAGGAGGCCGAGATGAAGGGCAGCGAGCTTCTCGACCGGGCGGCGCGCAAGGCCTCCGAGCTCGAAGGCGTCATTCAGAACCTGCGCATGGAACGCGACGCGTTCGAGCAACGGGTCCGCTCTGCGGCCGAGCAGCACCTGAGGCTGCTCGACCTGCGCAGGTCGGAGGAGGAGATCGAGGATCGCCTTCGCTTCATGAAGAAACCGCAGGCCGGGGACAACGCCTGACCTCGCGGGAGGAGACGGCATGATCGAAGCGGATCTGGCCGTCGTCGACGCCGCGGAACTGGTGACCGTCGCCGGCCCCGCCCCACGCCTCGGGAATGACCTGCGCGACGTCGGGATCATCAGGCACGGTTGCCTCGCGGCACGCCAGGAAACGATCGTGTTCGTCGGCGACCTGCGGTCCTTCCGGCGACAGGTTCACCTCCTCCCGGACGCCGTCACGCTCGACGCCTCCGATCGCGTCGTTCTCCCGGGGTTCGTCGACCCGCACACCCATCTACCGTTCGCCGGTTGGCGGGCGGACGAGTTCGTCAAGCGCCTGCGGGGTGCGACCTACGAAACGATCGCCGCCCAGGGGGGCGGGATCAGCGCGACGGTCGCCGCCACCCGCGAGGCGAGCGAGGACAGCCTCGTCGCCGAGAGCCTGAGGCGCCTCGACTGTATGCTGCTGCACGGCACCACCACGGTCGAAGCCAAGAGCGGCTACGGACTCACGCTCGAACACGAGATGAAGCAGCTGCGGGCGGTCCGCCGCCTCGACCAGGTCCACCCGATCGATCTGATCCCGACCTTTCTCGGAGCGCACATCGTGCCGCCGGAGCGGCGCGCCGATCGCGGCGCCTATCTGCGCGAATTGGTCGAGGTGATGATCCCGCGGATCGCCGCCGAGGGTCTGGCGCGCTTCTGCGATGTGTTCGTGGAGGGCGGGGCGTTCGACGCGCGGGAGGGGGAAAGGGTGCTCGAGGCGGCCGCCGCCCGCAATCTCGGGCTCCGCGTGCACGCCGAACAGCGCACCGCCTGCGGCGGGGCGGAGCTCGCCGCGCGCCTGGGGGCCGCATCGGCCGATCATCTCGACCACGTCACGGACGACGGAGTCGCCGCGCTGGCCGGGGCGGGCACGACCGCGGTCCTGCTGCCGGGCGCTTCCTACTTTCTGCGCGATGCCGGCGATGCACCGGCGCGCCGACTGATCGACGCCGGCGTGCCGGTCGCCCTCGCCACCGATTTTAATCCGGGAACCTGCCCGACCGAGGCGTTGTCGGCGATCCTGCCGATCGCCAGCCTCAGGCTGGGAATGGATCCGGCCGAGACGATTGCGGCAGCCACGCTGAACGCCGCCCATTCTCTCGGGCTCGGAGATCGCGTCGGCAGCCTGGAAATCGGCAAGGTGGCCGATCTGCAGATTGCCGAGGTGCCCGACCACCGGCATCTGTGTTACCGCTTCGGGGTGAACCGCTGTCGCGACGTGGTCAAGCGGGGGCGGGTGGTGGTGCGGGACGGGAGGCTGACGGTCCCCGGATAGCGGCTCCGCCGCCTCCCGCCGGACCGGGTGTATGCCCCGAACCCCCCGTGAGACAAGGATTTCCGGTCATCTGGATCTTGACTGGAGGGGCATCGCGGGGTAGATTCGAATGACACTGCTGAAACGCCTGCTCGAACGGCTGCTGCGACGTGGTCCGTCCGTGCGCGTTCCTCATGACCGATCGGAAGGGGTAAGGGAGATGCTGGCGAAAACGAGCCTGGAAGAGTTCACCGCAAAGCTGGCCTCGGGGGCACCGACGCCGGGGGGGGGCAGCGCGGCGGCGATGGCCGGCGCGCTTTCCGCGTCGCTCATTCAGATGGTCTGCGATCTGACCCTGGGGCGCGATAAGTACAGGGCGCACGACGAGTCGGTGCGGCGCATCCGGCAGAAGGCCGAGGCCATGCATCGCAATATGCTCGCGCTGGTCGACCGGGACGCCGATGCCTATGACGGCGTGATGGCCGCGATCCGGATGCCGAAGGGGACCGAGCGCGAGAAGGCGGCACGCAGGGAGGCGATGGGCCGGGCCAACCTGTTCGCCACCGAGACGCCGATGGCGACCGCGGAGGGATGTGTCACGCTCCTGGGACTGGCGGGCGAACTGGTCGGCAAAAGCAACACGAACGCCCTCAGCGACGTCGGTACCGCCGCCATGCTGGCCTACGCGGGCCTGCGTGGCGGAGCGATGAACGTGCGCATCAACCTCAGCGGCATCGTGGATGCCGGCCACGCCGCGAGGGCGCGCGAGCGGGTGCAGCGGATCGAGGTCGAGGGAGAGAAGCTGCGCGAAGAGAGCCTGCGCGCGGTGTTCGCGGCGGGTTCCCTGCAGTAGTGCGGCGGATCAGAAGAGGGGGGCGCGGCTCTTTTCGTCGAACACCCATTGATAGGTGTAGACGGGGGTCGCGATCGGCACCGAGTACTTGACGGCGATGTCGAAGTGGGTGTTGGTGCGGTTGACGAGAATATCCTTGGGGCTGACCGGCAGCTCGAGCTCCTGGGCCTTGCGCAGGACCCGATTCGAGACCTCTTGGTCGGCCTTCTTGAGTGCGGCGAAACGGGCTTCCTGCTCGATGAAGTCGCGGAACGAGTAGGCGTTGACCATTACCGGGATGACCTTGAACCCCAGGTAGATCGCCAGCAGCAGCACGCACAGACCGACCATGGTGCCGAAGCGTCCTTCGCCACGCTCCGACGCGCGCCACTCGGATTCCCTGACCACCCCGTTGCCGCTCATCATCGCGTCAATATAGGAACCGGAGGCGCACAGATCAAGGCGGGAGATTACGATTTCGTCATGGCGGAGAAAAATCTATCGGGATCAGCGGACGACCTGGCCGGATCGCTGCCACCGGGTGCCCCTGAAAACGGCGGTGGCGCCGTCGTAGATCCGCTGCAGTCTGGAGGCGGCCCCGGCTTCGCCGGGATCGCCCGGCTCGATTCCCTCGAACGACCAGTAGATCAGAAGGGCGCGGCCGGTAATGTTGGCTCGCGGCACGAAGCCCCAGTCACGGCTGTCGAGGCTGTCGTCGCGGTTGTCCCCCATGACGAAGTACTGTTCTTCCGGGACCTCGATCGGCCCGAGATTGTTGAGGCTGTCCGGGACCGAGCCGGGATCCCGGTGGCTCATGTACGGCTCGATCAGAGGGATGAACCCTTCCCGTCCGGCCTCCTGTATGTAGACCGAGCCGTTGACGATGCGCACCGTGTCACCGGGCAGGCCGATGACCCGCTTGACGTAATCCTGCACCGGATCGTGAGGCGGCCGGAAGGTGACCACGTCGCCGCGCCGCGGATTCGACAGAGGAAGTAGCTGCCGCTCGGCGGCCGGAGCCAGCGGCGTCATCGCGAACTTGTTCACCAGGATGTGATCGCCGACGAGCAGCGTGTCCTCCATCGAGGGGCTGGGAATCTGAAACACCTGAAACAGGAAGGTGCGGACGAACAGCGCGAAGATCATGGCGATCATCGCCGCCTGCGTGTACTCGAATAGAAACCGTCTTGGTTGAACGCGAGGGGTCACGCTTCAGTCTCCGCTCCGCAGTGGCCACCGGCGGCCCGGAGCAACGTCCTGCGCCGGCGCGAGTCCGCGCCCTGGCCTGCCGTCAGTCGACCTTCAGTAATGCGAGAAACGCCTCCTGCGGGATGTCGACCCGTCCGACCTTCTTCATGCGCTTCTTCCCTTCCTTCTGCTTCTCCAGCAGCTTCCGCTTGCGGGTGATATCGCCCCCGTAGCACTTGGCGAGCACGTTCTTGCGCAACGCGGAGACGTTTTCGCGTGCGATGATCTTACCGCCGATCGCCGCCTGGATGGCAACCTCGTACAATTGCCGTGGGATTTCCTTGCGCAGCTTCTGCGCCAGGCTGCGTCCCTTCTGCGCGGCCTGCTCGCGGTGCACGATCATCGACAGGGCGTCGACCGCTTCGCCGTTGACCAGCAGATCGAGACGCACCATCTGCGATTTCCACCAGCCGGTGTGGTGGTAGTCGAGCGAGGCGTAGCCGCGCGTCATCGTCTTCAGCCGATCGTAGAAGTCGACCACCACCTCGTTGAACGGTATCTCGTAGGTGATCAGAACCCGGCTCGAGGTGACGTATTTCAATTCCTTCTGCACGCCGCGCTTCTCCTGACAGAGGGCCAGTATCGCGCCGACGTATTCCGGCGGGGTCAGGATCAGCGCGGTGATCACAGGTTCCTCCCAACCATCGATCATCTGGGGCGGCGGCAGGCGGGCCGGGTTGCTCACTTCGATAAGCTCGCCCCCGGTCGTCGCGACCCGGTAGCGGACCGAGGGGGCGGTGGAGATCAGCGTCAGCCCGAAGTGGCGCTCCAGCCGCTGCTGAACGACCTCCAGGTGCAGCAGGCCGAGGAACCCGCAACGGAATCCGAAGCCCAGCGCATCGGAGGTCTCCGGCTCGATCGAAAAGGAGGAGTCGTTCAGGTGGAGTTTGTCGAGGGCATCGCGCAGCGCCTCGTAACCGGTATCGCCGGTCGGATAGAGGCCGGCGAAGACCATCGGTTTGACCTCCTGAAAGCCGGGAAACGGCTCCGCCGTCGGATGGCGGGCGTCGGTGATCGTGTCCCCGTTTTTCACCTCGGAGGGATTGCGAATGGTGGCGATGACGTAACCCACCTCCCCCACCGTCAGGACATCGACCGGCAGCATCTTCGGGGTCATCAGCCCGACCTCCTCCAGGTCGTACTGCCGCCCCGTGGCCATCATCGTCACCTTCATCTTGCGCCGCAGGGCGCCGTCGAATACGCGCACCAGAATGATCACGCCGCGGTAGGCGTCGAACCAGGAATCGAAGATAAGCGCCTTGGCCGGCGCGTCGCCATCGCCACGGGGCGGCGCCACCCCCCGCACGAGCGCCTCCAGAACATCCTTCACGCCGGTGCCGGCCTTCGCCGAGGTGAGCACGGCGTTCTCGGCCGAGATGCCGATGATGTTCTCGATCTGCTCCTTGACCCGCTCCGGATCGGCGGAGGGAAGATCGATCTTGTTGATCACCGGCAGTACTTCGAGGCGATGGTCGACAGCAAGGTAGGAGTTGGCCAGGGTCTGAGCCTCGACGCCCTGGGTCGCATCGACGATCAGCAGCGCTCCCTCGCAGGCTGACAGCGAGCGGGACACTTCGTAGGAGAAATCGACGTGCCCCGGCGTGTCGATCAGGTTGAGGCGGTAGGTCTGTCCATCGACCGCCTTGTAGTCGAGAGCCACGGCGTGCGCCTTGATGGTGATGCCGCGTTCCCGCTCCAGGTCCATGTCGTCGAGCACCTGGTCGTCCATTTCGCGGGGCGACAGCGCTCCGCAGATCTCCAGGATGCGATCGGACAGGGTCGTCTTGCCATGATCGATATGGGCGATGATGCAGAAGTTGCGTATATGGTCCGGCTGCATGATGTGCGCTCAGAGCTCCAGGCCGGGATCGGCGTTCTGCGACAGCGGGGCGGTTTCGCCCCGCTGCAGCTTGCGCGCTCCCACGAATGCGATCATCGCGGCATTGTCGACCGCCAGATCGGGCCGGATCGCGTAGCTGGCGTAACGTCCGCGCTCCGCTTCCTCGGCGACCCGCCGGCGCAGCAACGAATTGCAGGCGACCCCTCCCGACAGGCAAAGCGATCGCGCTCCCTCGCGCCGCGCGACCTTCATCAGCCGGGCCACCATGAACTCCACCACCGATGCCTGGAACGAGGCGATCAGGTCGCGCGTCGGGTGATCGGGCGGCGGCTCCTCGGCGGGATAGGCGCGCTGCAGATCGTGCGCCTGAGCGTGGCGGAGCACGGCCGTCTTGAATCCGCTGAACGAGAAGTCCAGGCTTCCGTCGCTCATTTTCGGCGGAGAGAGTCGCACTGCCGAGGCGTTTCCGGCCGGCGCGAGCCGGTCGAGCACCGGCCCCCCGGGGTATCCGAGCCCCAGCATCTTGGCCACCTTGTCAAACGCCTCGCCGGCCGCATCATCGCGGGTGCGGGCGAGGCGCACGATGCGATCCTCGGTCGGGACGAGGTAAAGCGAGGTATGCCCGCCGGAAGCGACCAGGCTGACGGCGGGAGTCGGTATATCGCCATGCTCCAGCCAGGTCGACCGCAGGTGCCCCTCGAGATGGTTGACCGCCACCATCGGGATGCGGCGCACGTAGGCGATCGCCTTGGCAGTCTGCAGCCCGACCAGGAGCGAACCGACCAGACCAGGACCGTAGGTGACGGCAATCGCATCGATCGCCTCCAGGCCGAGCGCGGCGCGGCGCAGGGCGAGATCGATGACCGCATCGATCCGCTCGATGTGATGGCGCGATGCCAGCTCCGGGACGACTCCTCCATACTCGCGGTGGATATCGTCCTGCGAGGCGACGACGTTGGCAAGGATCGACCTCCCCTGAAGGACCGCCGCCGCGGTCTCGTCGCAGGAACTCTCGATGCCAAGCACGATCGGTTCGGACATATCGTCGGCACCCGTTCAGTCGACCCCGGCGCCGCTGCACAGGGGAGGGAGGCTCTCGTCGTACGGAGGGCGGGCCACGCCCCGCTCGGTGATGATGGCCGAGACCAGCCGGTGCGGTGTCACATCGAAAGCGGGGTGAATCACGGCGACACCCTCGGGGACGATGCGCCGGTCGCCCAGGTGCGTCATCTCGGCGGCGCTGCGCTCCTCGATCGGAATCGTCGCACCCGTGGGGAGACTCAGGTCGACGGTGGAGGTCGGCGCCGCGACGAAGAACGGGATATCGTGCGCGGAGGCGAGCACGGCGACCTGATAGGTGCCGATCTTGTTGGCGACATCGCCATTCCGCGCGATGCGATCGGCCCCGACGATGCACACGTCGATCAACCCTTTCTGGAAAAGATGGCCGGCCATGCCGTCCGACAACACCGTCACCGGGATGCCATCCTTCTGCAGCTCCCACGCCGTGAGACGGGCTCCCTGCAGAAAGGGACGCGTCTCATCCGCGAACACGGCCACCTTGCGACCCGATTCGACTGCCGCCCGCACCACCCCGAGGGCCGTGCCGTAGCCGGCGGTCGCCAGGGCTCCGGCGTTGCAGTGCGTCAACACCCTGGCCTCGCGCGGGAGCAGCTCCGCCCCGAACCTGCCCAGCGAGCGATTGGCCTCGATGTCCTCCCGCATGATGCTGATCGCCTCGTCCCGCAGGGACGCCGCCAGAGACCGCGCATCGCCACGCTCCGCCTCGAAACGGCGGCGCATCCGGTCGATGGCCCAGAAGAGATTCACCGCGGTAGGGCGGGTCGCGGCGAACAGCCCCGCCAGCGCCTCGAACCGTTCTGCGGCGTCGGCCGGCAGACCCTCGCCCCGGATGAAACCGAGT
>Ga0302046_10005759_pt1 | contig 10880 bp, 8 predicted proteins | sample RVTome_11_FD_200261 | JGI IMG/M metagenome (GOLD analysis project Ga0302046, IMG submission 200261) | Soil microbial communities from uranium-contaminated site in the Upper Colorado River Basin, Wyoming, United States - RVT147D111 (version 2) ... | reverse complement strand
TCGAAAGCTTCCCCTTGGTGAAAGCGATGGGCCCGATGGTCCAACTCAAGTCGCCGGGCCCGCCAGCGTCACTGCTTCTGCCTCCGAAGAGCACCGATCATGCTCGGCGGGACCGGCCTGCGAGGACCGGATGCCAAGGATGCGTCGGAGCAGACTAATGGATGGACGCCCGCCCTGAACTTCTTGAGTCGTTCCCACCGGGCTTTGTGATTCAGAGCTCAAACCCATGTCACATCCGTGGATTAGTGTTTGTTGGACGCGCTCAATACTCCTCTTGGTCGGAATTCTTTCAGTGACATGGGACCCAAAAGCGCGCAGGTGGGGCAGCGGGTGCACTGCGGGACTCGACATTGCCCGATTTCTCCATGCTGTCGTAGATAGCCAGGCACAGAGGCACGGGGGCCGGAGGCACCGGGGCACACGGCAAACGAAAAAGGGCGGACCGTCGTCCGCCCTTCTTTTGTTGATCCGTCTCGCGTCAGCCGCGAACGCGGAAGTTTACGATGGTCTCGCCAAGGTTGGGGTCCCGCACACGGATCGAGACGACCTGATTGTGCCCGATCGACTGCGCGATCTCTTCAACGTCTGCTGGCGTTTCCACCACCTCGCCGTTTATCTGACGGAGAATCTGGCCGGGCCGCAGGCCGGCGTTGGACGCCGGGCTGAACCGGCGAACGTCAGAGATTACGACTCCGTCGGTAGCCTCATGTCCAAACCTCGAGGCGATCTGTGGCGTCAACGGCCGCACGGCAAATCCCATGGTCTGTTCGGCGCCGGCGTCTTCGGCTTCGCGGCGTGGCCCTTCGTTTTCGTGGGCAAACTCACCCAGTTCGACGCTCACGGTGCGCTTATCACCCGCTCTGATAACGGTGAGTTCGACCGTTTCACCAGGCTCGCGGCGCGCGAGCGATGTGGTGAGCTGGGCGGCGTTGTCGATGCGTTGACCATCCAGAGCAATCACGACGTCCCCAACCTGCAAACCGCTGGAGGCGGCCGGAGTGTTTTCATCGATGGCCACGATATCAGCACCGCGCACCTCATCCAACCCGAACGCCTCCGCATCCACCGCGGTGACGTCGTTGATGCGCATCCCAAGCTTGGGACGGCGGACAAAGCCAAATTCGAGCAGGTCCCCCGACACGCGGGTGGCGAGGTTGATCGGCACCGCGAATCCATAACCCACGAACCGCGACGCCCCGTAGATCGCGCTGTTGATCCCAACGACACGACCGTCGAGGTCGATCAGCGGCCCACCGGAATTCCCCTGGTTGATGGCTGCGTCGGTCTGAATAAAGGCCTCCAACGCGTTTTCCCGTGCCGTCAGTTGCCGGCCTTTGGCACTCACGATTCCGGCGGTCACGGTGAAGTCCAGACCGAGCGGATTGCCCAGCGCCAGCACCCAATCGCCCACCTGGAGGGCATCGGAGTTCCCAAAGGTTGCCACCGGGAGCGACTCGTTCCCGATGTCCTGAAGCTTGATGACGGCAACGTCGGTCGAGGGGTCGGACCCCACGACTTCGGCCGAATACTCTCGACCGTTCTGTAGCCGCACCGTCACGCGGGAGGCGTTATCCACGACGTGATGGTTCGTCATCACGTAGCCCGCTTCGTCGAAGATGAAACCGGACCCGCTACCACGCTGCGGCGGCACCTGGCCGCCCCCCTGCTCGGGGAACTGGAAGAACCGTTCGAAGGGCTGCGGGATGTCCGGCCTGGAGCGCGCGAACTCCTGGGCCTGCTCGACCGTCACGTACACGACGGCGCCTAAGGCCTGATTGGCGGCACGCCGGAAGGCGCTCGAAAGAGCATGGGCCAACGTAGTGTCCGGTGCGGCGTCCGCCACCGCGCTGACCCAGCTGCTCCGAAGCTCCTGCGCCAAGGTCTGGCTGCGCTGCGCCGCCTCGCTGCTCTCGCACCCGAGGGCCATGGCGGCCGCAAGGGCAAGCAGGGGGATGGGTCTTGAAATCATAATGAATCTGCCTCCGCAAAAATCGGTTTGGGTCGATCGACGCGCCGAGGCGCGGATCGGGCAAAGCCTTTGCGAACCGCAAGGGGGCGAGGCGAGATCGAAGTCTGACAGTCGCCCACGACGGTAACGCGCATCCATGTGAAGGGATGCATCGGTGGTGCTCACGGTCGCACACGCGCCGAGATGGCGGTCCGGTGTTGTTTCAACACGTAAGATGTTGAAAACAAAGGATATGACATCAATGACCTGCTAACTTGGACGAAGGTCTGAGGGTAAGATCTCGTTTCAATAACAAACGGGCGGTCGCTGCACAGATTAAGCGCCATGCCATTTTGACACGGCATCAGTGACCCCATTCACGGGCTGGAACGCTTTTTGACGTTTCCGACCATGGACCGACCTCCGAGAGGAGTGGGTTGCGTGCAGTGCCGGATTGCCCCGGCGTCCCCATGAAGGTCAGGTGACCCATGTCAAGCGCGATCACTGGCTCCCGCAGGTTTGGCGACGTAGGAGTTGAGCGCGACGGGCGAACACCTTGTGGTGTGTTCAGCGCCGTCCATATCGACGAGCCTCGGAACGATGGCTCGAGGACAACGAGGCGGGAGAACTCAATGAATGAGGACCGGGCATCCGCGATTGCCAGGTACCGGCGAGAGATCGTGGGCCGGTATCGTGCGGCGTATCAGTCATACGCGACCAAGTTGTGCGGTGACCCTTCGCGCGCCGAGTTGGCGATGCGCGGGGCATTTGCTCAGGCGTTCAAGTCACTTCAGGCATGCGGATCTCCCGACCGATTCGCGACGTGGTTTTTCGAGATCCTGACCCAGCAATGCGAAGGTGGCGCAGAGGGACGCTCCACGCGAGCCCTCCATATCGACGACCTGGCGCACGACCTGTCGTAGGCCGCCTCCCGCCGTCCGCCGGGCGGACGGACACTGACTGAGACGAGCACGGGCGGACACCGTCTGCACCGACGCAAGCCGCCCCGTGGCACTCAGAGCCGATCCCGAATAGCTTCCCGGCCGCTTCTTGGATTCCAACCCGAAGGCGGTAGCTTGTCGAATGTCCGAGCAATCATCGCGGTCCATCAATCACTTCACCGTAGCGCGGTACCGGCCCCAGTTTTGGCGACTGCGAGCCGACCAGCGCACTGCAACGCACGAGGCGCTCACCGAATCACTCCGCAACGCCGCCCCCGCGTGTCATTGCTATCAGAGCTTTCCGATGTCGGCCGACGCCGACCTCATTGTCTGGACCGCTCAGGAGGTTGAGGACGCCGGCACACCCGCGCGCTTCTTCGATCATATGGCTCGCGCGCTCGCGTGCTATCGCAGCGTTTTAGAGGTGGTCGACGTGCTTTGGGGGGTCACGCGTCCGTCCCCGTACACCAAAGGGCGCAGCCGCCGCGCGATTGATCCGTTCGCGAACGATCGCTCCAGGTATCTCGTCGCGTACCCATTCACGAAAACGGCCGAGTGGTATTTGCTTGCCTCAGAACAGCGACAAGAACTCATGAACGAACACATCCGCATTGGCCGGAGCCATCCCGGCATCGACCAGCTCCTGTTGTATTCCGTTGGTCTCCAGAATCACGAGTTCGTTGTCGTCTACGAGACGGAGGACCTCGAAAGGTTCTCCGCCCTCGTGGCCGAGCTTCGGACGACCGCAGCCAGGCCATACACCGCGAGAGACACGCCGGTGCGGGTGGGGATTCTTCAAGACGGGCAGGCGGACAGTAGGTAGCTCCGTCGGGTTCGAGCCGCTTTCCTTCACCGACGACACCCTCGCCATCTCACGTTGGAGCTGCGTCAGGCGTTCCTCAACCGCCGAGTCCGCTGTCCATCGAGCCTCCTGTTCGTCTGATGTCGTTGCCCCCCACGCCCCACCCGCTTTTCTTAAACTCCCATGGATTTTACCGTCCCCCCGACTGCCGCGTCTGAGCTGGCGGCCGCCTTTCTGCAGGCGTCCATCACGTTCGGGTTGGCGTTGCTGTTCGTATTCCTGTACACGCGGTATCGCAAGCGGTACTTCGCATTCTGGGCCGCAGCCTGGGCTGTCTATGGTTTGCGGCTCGTCGCGATCATCACGTTTCTGCTCACCGAAGACCGCGTCTGGCTGTACTGGCACCAGGTCGCAACGGGATGGTCGGCGGTCGCCTTACTGTGGGCCGCCCTCGTGTTTTCCCAGCAGACGCGTTGGCTCAAGGCTTCGATTGCGCTGCTGGCGTTTCCACCACTCTGGTCCTATGTGGCGATCTATCGCCTCGATAACTTCTTGCTCGCGGCCGGTCCCGCCGTGGTGTTCTTGAGTGCGGCAACGTGGTGGACGGGCTGGACGTTCTGGCAGTACCACCGCCACGTGCGGTCCGCCGCAGCTGCGGTCTGCGCCATCACGTTACTGGTATGGGGCGCGCACCATTTCGATTATCCGTTCCTGCGTGCGCGCGGCGCCTGGACGCCGTGGGGGTATTATATCGATCTCCTGCTGGCGCTCATTGTCGCCGCCGGGATCCTGACGCTCGTCCTCGAAGACCTTCGCCGCGGACTCGGGACTCTCACGGCCCTGTCCGCGGAGCTCCACGCCCGGGGCGGGGAAGACACGATCATCAGTGGGGTGCTGCGACAGACAATGTCCCTGGCCGGGGTATCCGGGGCCGCCATGTTCGTGCGCAATGTCTCCGCGATCCGATGCGTTCAGGCGGCGGGTCGATGCGCGTCCTGGGCAGATGGCCAAGCCGCGCTGGACGCCGAGGTCGTACGGCGCGTGTTTGAGAGCGGCCGGCCGTTCACGGCGCATGACCACCGGTCCCCGCCCATACGATCGAACGAAGGCTACGTGGCCGCCCTGCCGGTCATCCGTAGCAACGTGGTGTGGGGCGTTATGGTAATCGTGGGCGAAGCGCGTGATCCCTTCGCCGCCCTGGACGAGCGTTTCCTCACTGCCCTTGGCCAACAGGTGGGCGCCGCCATCGAGAGCGCGGATTTGTACCGGCGGCTCCAGGCGCGCACGCAGGATCTCGAGCGTCTGGCGATGCGCATGGTCCAACAACACGAAGCCGAGCGGCGGCGTCTTTCGAGGGAACTGCACGACGAAACGGCGCAGGTGTTTTCGTCGGTCAAGATGCAACTCGGCCTGGTGCGCGAAGCCGCATCGGGCGAGGCGGTGGCCCGACTCGACCGCATCCTCGCACTGGTAGACGAGGGGATCGGCAGCATCCGGAGCGTGACGCACGATCTGCGACCCTCGCTGCTGGACGACCTGGGGTTGGTTCCAGCGCTGCGTGCCCTCGCCGCGGACTTCACCGAGCACAGTGGACTCCAGGTCGACCTGGAGGTCAATGGCTCGGTACCGCCCCTTTCGGAGGACGCCGAGCTGGCGATGTTTCGCGCGCTGCAGGAGGGCCTGTCGAATGTGGCGCGTCACGCGAATGCGCGAACCGTCCAGGTCACCATCTCGCGTGACGGAGACGGCATCTCGTTGTTGCTGACTGATGACGGACGCGGCCTGGGCGGTGCCGTCGACTTGGACTCGGCGGAGCGGACCGGACGCATGGGACTGGCCGGCATGCGTGAGCGCATAAGTCGGCTCGGAGGCGACGTGCGAATCGATGATGGGCCGGCCGCCGGCGTGCAGTTGCGCGTCTCCGTGCCGGGAAACGGAGGAACGCGATGACCGACGAACGGATTCGAATCCTGATTGCCGATGACCATGCGTTGGTGCGCGAAGGTCTCCGACATGTGCTCAATGAAGGAGCCGGATTTCACATCGTGGCCGAAGCCGGTGGCGGCCACGAGGCGTTGAAGCTGGCCCAAGAACATCAGCCCGACGTGATCTTGCTCGACATCACCATGCCGGAAGGATCGGGGTTCGAGGCTGCCGCCCAGCTGCGGCGCGCGGTCCCGGAGGCACGCCTGCTGTTTCTCAGTATTCATGACCACGTCCAGTACGTCGTCGAGGCGGTACGCGCGGGCGCCAACGGATACTTGCTCAAAGATGCGACCCCGGCCGAACTGCGGGACGCGGTGCGCGCCGTGCATGCCGGCGACTCCTTCTTCACCGCCCGCATCGCCAAACAGCTGACCGACGCCCTCCGCGGCACACTCGATCGCAACCAACGTCAGGCCACCCTGGATCTCCTGACCGGTCGCGAACTCGAGGTGCTGCGAGGAATCGCCGAGGGCAGGACGAATCGGGAGATCGCGGGCGATTTGGGCATCAGCCGCCGCACCGTGGAGTCTCATCGGGAAAGCCTGATGCGCAAGCTGCGAATCCGCACCGTCGCGGGGCTGACGCGGTTTGCCCTGGAGAGCGGGCTGTTGGCTGAACGGGTGTCCGCCGACGAGTGACGGGCCGTCACGGAGGAATCTGATGCGCAGGAACTACGCGATTGTCGCACTCATCGTACTCGCACCACCAGCTGCCGTCGCCCAGGATGGTTCGGGCTCCATCCAATCCATCCACCTGGCGTGGCGGGCGGGCGAGTACATCGCGGCCCTGGAGGAGATGCGCGCGCTCTTGGAAGGTCCGGACCCACACCGAGCGCTCCGCGACATTGCCGAGCTGACCGGAGAATGGTATCGCGTACGGGAGATGGCGGCGGATGGGCGCAACCCTCGCTGGAGTCCCGGCGGACGCTACGCGTCATTCGAGGTTGGCGATGGCGACACGATCCGCACGCACGTGGTGTCCGCCGACGTTGCCACACCGGATCCCGACATCACGCTCGACGGGTACGGCCTGACCTTCGCAGCTGATGCGCCGCACGCCACGTACTTGCGCTTGCGGACCGGGCCGGAACTGGACGGGGTACGGGCCCGCGTGCGCCAGCAGGTCCCGGTCGGAGATCGCACCAGCTTTCGCGCGCACCAAAATGCCCTGCGGCGAGCCGAGGCGGCCTTCACGGACGTCTACGAGCTGTCTCTCGACGACCCGACGCCGCGCCGCGTTCCCACGGAAGGGTGGGGGGTGTTGGAGTTGGTGAGACACCCCGACGGATCGTCCGAGTCAGCCTTTGCCGCTGCCGTGCCGGCCCGAATCGATGCCCCCGCGCAGCTCGTACGCATCTCATTGGTTGATGGAACGGTAACGTCCCTCCGGGAGCACCCCGGTGCCGTCCACGGGCTGCTCGCCGCGGCTGGCGGGAGCACACTCGTCTACCGGGTCGGCGACGATTCGATCGGCGTCGTGAACGTCGAGACGGCCAACGCACACGCGTTCCCCGGCCGGGAGGTCCAGCTCTCGAGGGACGGGCGGTGGATGACGTTCGTCACGCGCGCGAGCGACGCCAATGCCGTGACGCTCCACCGCATCGGACAGCCCGCGCCCGTCGTTGTCGCGAGATCCGACGCTCCAATCGCCAACCCGGCGGTATCACCCACCGGAGCGCGCGTCGCCTATCAGCTGATGGCGCGAGAGAACTGGGAGATCTGGGTTGCGGGTCCGGACGAAGTGCCGCGCCGCATCACCTACGACGTGCAGCACGACCTCTTCCCGGCGTTCGTAGACGAGAACCGCCTCCTCGTCATCAAGGGGGAGGGCCGCCACCGCCGGTCGTATATCTACGACATCGAGACCGGACGTGAAACGCGTCTGTTCCACAACAACACGGTCCGCACCGTCGCCCCGGAGTATGACTGGGTGTTGAGTCCGGACGCGACGGCGGTATTGATCGTGTCGGAGCGGGATGGAGACACGATCTCTCCTGAGCGTGCCCTGTATCTGCTCAGCCTGGACGAGACGGTATCCCTTGGCGACGTGCGCGCCCGCGTCCGCCAGAACCTCTCCGCCGAGAGGGATTTGCGCGATCGAGGAGTCCGGATGTTCGCGCCCATTCGCGAGGTCGTGGCGGATGTCGTAGACGATGTCGATGTCGAGCGCATTTACGAGTTCGAGCGGGACCTCTTTCGTTTCGAGTCAAAGTTCATCACGCAGCCAGGCAACCGGCTGGCCATCGAGTATCTCCAGGCGCAGTTGCGGGCGATGGGATACGAACCGGAACTCCAATGGTTCGAGCCGAGACCGGGAATTCGTTCGGCCAACGTCATCGCCACCCTGCGTGGCACCACCAGCCCCGACCTGACGTACGTCATTAGCAGCCACTTCGATTCCGTCGAACGTGGCCCCGGGGCGGACGACAACACGTCAGGCACATCCGCCCTGCTCGAGGTCGCGCGCGTCATGGCCCGTCATCCCATGCCCACAACCATTCAGTTCGCTTTTTTCACGGGAGAAGAAGCCGGCCTGCTGGGCAGCCGCGAGTTCGTACGGGGCGCGGTGGAGACCAATCAGCAGATCGTGGGCGCGCTCAACAACGACATGGTAGGCTACGCCAATGATGAGCGTCTGGACAACACCATTCGCTACTCCAACGCCGGCATCCGCGACGTCCAACACTCCGCCGCCATGTTGTTCGCGGATCTCATCACCTACGACGCCAAATACTACAAGAGCACCGATGCGCACGCGTATTATGAGGCGTACGGAGACATCGTAGGTGGCATCGGCTCCTACCCGATCCTGGCCAACCCCCACTATCACCAGACGCACGACGTCTTGGAAACGATCAACCATCAGCTTGTCACCGAGGTCGCCAAGACCACCGTGGCCTCCATCATGCTGCTCGCGTCCAGCCCCGCGCGAATCACCGATCTGGCTGTCGAACCGGCAAACAGTCGTCAGATCGTGGTTCGCTGGTCACCGTCACGGGAGACTGGCGTGAGCGAATATGTGATTGCGTTTGGCCCGATCAGTGATCCCTTTCAGCATCAGGTGACGACAGACAAACCCACGGCGACGCTCGATGTCGGCCCTGGCGTCACCGTTGTTTCGGTGAAGGCTCGGAACGCAGCCGGTCTGGACTCATGGGACTGGGCCCGCGCCACACTCCGCGGCATCGCGCGCGAAGGGGCACGGTGATCGTTACCAAAGTTTTGTCGCGGGCGCGTGCTGACTGGACGGCAACACCCGAACCGGTTTGATTGAGTCCATGAGTCAAGGCTGTTCTTCAAGACGACCACGCGCCTTGCACGCCTACCGCCCCCGCGACCCGTGCCGCTCGCGGAGCCGTTCGCGCCTGAGCTGACGCATCGGTACCAGTCTGCGTGACCGACGCGGCAGGGCACCTCGTCTCACCTGAACGCCTTCGTGACCATCAAACCACCGCTCAAAGGGAGAAAACCGGTGCGTGGAGTGATCGTTCTCGCCGGGAGCGTCGCCGTGGCGCAGCCGGTGGCCGGGCAAATCGTGCAGCGCGACGCACAGCATCGCTTGCCCGCGCCATACAACGACGCGTTTTACGAAACATATGAGGCCGCGGCCCGCAGCTTCTATGCGGCGCACTTCGCGCACTTCGGGGTTTACGAAGAAGCCTTGGTCGGCGCCCCTCAGGGCGTGCCGGATCGTATGGCGCACCTGGAATCTGAGGTGCGCCGCTTGGTCGCGTCTCCGCCCCGGTGGGAGCCGCCGGTGGACGTCGTCGCTCCGAACTGGACACGGGTCGCCTATGCAACGGCGCACGCCATGGACTGGACGCACGATCTGCATTCCCAGCTCTATGACATCTTGACGGACGACCGCGTGCGGGACAAACGCGCCGCCGGCGAACGAGCCATCGCGTACTACCTGACGCACCGTGGCGCGGCATTCTCGACGAGGGGATACGGTCACGCCTTCATGATGGGAGGAGGCACCTGGGCGGGGACGTTCGCCCAGCGCTTTCCATCCCTCAATGGCATCTTATGGGCCTATCATTGGCACCACGCGGCAGTGTATGAGGCCCTGATGGAGCCGGACTCGATGCGGCGGCGGGAGGAGCTGAACCGGGTCATTCGTGTATTCGAGGATTCCGTGCTCGCCGATCCCCCGGACTACATGCCACTGACGGCCCAGGTGGCGCCGCGGTTTGGCGCAATGTTTCCGGCCGCCGCGCACATCTTTGACAATCTCCACATGATGCACGACGTCGTAAACGACATCATGGTCGACCCGGGCGTGCCAAAGGCGCGGAAGAGCGCGGAGATCGACCGGCTGCTGACGCAGGTGCTGTACCGAAATCAAGACTGGGTGATCCCCCCGGCTGTCGACACGGAGTCCCACGACGCCATGCCGATGTCGGCGATGCGCGTGCCGACACAGTTGCCCGATGGCAGCTGGCTTCCCCAGGGCCATCCGGATGCGCGCGTGGCCGGGGACTCCGCCCACGTTCACGAACCGGGTGGCGCGCCGTGACCCGCGCGTTCCTGATGACGGCCGGGCTGATGGCCGGAGCGGTCGGTCCAGCTGCGGCGCAGCACGATTTCCGCGGGTTGGATGCTGGCCGCCCTCTTCAGGTTTCTGATGCCTATCCGGTCGAGTTTCTCGAGTTCGAATGGCAGATGGGCGTGACGGGAAACATGACGGAGGACGACGGGCAGACCGTTGCAGTGCTGGGACTCGAGTTCGGTTTCGCGCGCAACTGGGAGTTGAGCGTCGATCTCGAGGGGTCCTGGATCCGAACGAACGGGTCGAGTTCCACCGGAGTCGAGGGCATGTCCGCGCACGTTCTCTTCAACCCGAACCAGGAGGGGCGGACGACACCGGCCCTGGCCCTACAGGCCGGAATCACAACACCGGGTTTCGGTGACACGGGTCGGACCGCCGCCGCCGCGGAGATCGCCGCGATGGCCACACGGACATTCGGCTCCTTCCGCCTGCATCTGAACGGTGGGTACGAATGGATCTCCATGGACGATGGTGCGGACGAGTGGTTTGCCGCCCTTGGCACTGACCGGGCACTCGGCTTGAGTGGCCGCCTGGTGGCGGCGGATGTTGTCGTGGAAGCGCCCATCGGTGAAGACACTCGCGTGTTGGCCGAAGTCGGTATGCGTTTTCAAACCTCGCGCACGCTGGTATTCGATGTGGGGCTCGGGAGCCG
>Ga0302046_10005758_pt1 | contig 10882 bp, 7 predicted proteins | sample RVTome_11_FD_200261 | JGI IMG/M metagenome (GOLD analysis project Ga0302046, IMG submission 200261) | Soil microbial communities from uranium-contaminated site in the Upper Colorado River Basin, Wyoming, United States - RVT147D111 (version 2) ... | reverse complement strand
CTGCTCACGGTGGATACCCTGCGGGCCGACCACCTCGGGTGCTATGGCTATTCTCGCAGTACTTCGCCCAACCTTGATCGGCTGGCCGCAGCGGGACGTCTCTACACAAAGGCCTACTCCCACGCACCCCACACGTCCTCCTCGTGCGGCTCCATCATGACCGGATTCCGTCCCCGCGAGACGGGAACCTACCAGAACGATCCGTTCCGTCCGAAGATGAACTCGCTTGCGGAATACCTCAAGAACGCCGGGTACCACACCGGGGCCGTCGTGAGCAACTACGTTCTTCGCAAGGGAAGAAACCACGAGCACGGGTTCGATCACTTCGACGACCGGATGGACGATGCGGAGACGGTTCGCGGGCTTCCAGAGCGGATCGGGGAGCGGACGACGGCTGCGGCCCTGTCGTGGCTGAAGCAGAACACCGGACAGCCGGTTTTCCTCTGGGTTCACTTCCAGGATCCCCACGGTCCTTACACCCCGCCCGAAGAATACAAAGACCTGCTTCCGGACGAATCCGAGCCCGGTAGCGCATTGCGGGTGAACGACGATGTCAGGGGACAGGGCGGCATTCCGTCCTATCAGGTGCTGGAACACCGTCGCGAGTACGGATACTACGTGGCACAGTACGACGCCGAGATCCGATACTTCGATCAGTCCATGCATGATCTGGTCAGCGGAATCAAGGAGGTCGGCCTCTGGGACGAGTCGCTCGTCATCTTCACCTCGGATCACGGCGAGGGGATGGGAGAGCACGACTACTACTTCGCTCACGGGGATCAGCTCTATCCAGGGCTGCTCCACGTACCGTTGATCCTCTGGGTACCTGACGACTCGGCCTCATCCGGACGGCGGGATTCGACGATTGTGCAATTATCCGACATCGCTCCGACCGTTCTGTCCTTCGCGGGCGTCGAGCCCGCAACGCTGCTCCCGGGCCGGGACCTCCTCTCACCCGGCAGCCCGGTCGGCGATGCGGTGGTTTTTTCGGAAACGCTGCGCTCCGATAATTACAAGTGTTCGCTCATCGCCGCCGGCGGCATACAGATCGTCTACGATCAGTTCAACGGAGATTACCGGTTGTATGACATGGTGAACGCCCGCTACTCGCAGGACGTCGCGGGAATCGAACCGGGGCGGATCGCCGAGCTGTCGAAGGCGCTCGAAGCTCTTCGCAATCCGAATGCGCGTGGTGGATCGAGTCAGCGAAGCCCGGCCGATGCCGCCGAGATCGAGAAGTTGAAGTCGCTGGGATACGTCAGATGAGCGGTCCTGCGCGCCGCTGTCGCGTTTCCGACAGACTCCGCAAGGTCGATACTCGCTTTCGTCAGACACATCATGACTGATACCCTCGTAGCCGTCCAATCGCCTACGAAAAACCGACGTTGGCCTTTTTTCCTCGTGGTTCTTATCAGCGCAGGGTGGCTCTTTCTGAAGATCCCCACCCCGGTAGAGTTTCTCACCGATCCTGATGGCGGTCATCAAATTTCCGGCGCGCAGCAAATCGAGTTCGGCGAACACCCCTTCGCGGACTGGCGGAGCACCTACGGCCCGGCCGTATTCTACGCAAGCTATGTATTCCGCTGGCTCTTTGGGCAGAGGTTGGTCAGTGACGTTATCCTGTCCATCGTCGGGTTCGCCGCGGCGTATGCCCTGTTATTCGTCAACATCAAGAATCTAACGGGACGCGCCTACCTGGGTTTCGGCGTGCTCACCGTTGCTCTACTCCAGACCCCGCGATTCTACAAATACTACATCCTCCTATTCCCTCTTCTTGTCCTGTTCCTGCTCTTTCGTTACCTGGATCATCGGTGTGCGAAGCGAGCCATTCTCATCGGAGCCGCTGTCGCAATTGCAGGCCTGTTTCGGCCCGACTATGGTGTTTACACCCTTCTTGCTTCCGCCATCACAATCATTTTCGCTGATCGCCGAATCACTCGTGCCACACTGTCCCGTCTGTCAATCTTCGTGATCTCGGTCGGCATCACTGTCTTGCCATGGCTGCTATTCATGATCTACCGCGGCACCTTCATTGATTATCTCCTCGACTCGAGTTTCGGCGCCGCCAGTCACGCTAAGGGGCTTGCGTTGCCTCTCCCCATCCCCTCCCTCAGTCTGCCCCTGCGCAGCATCCACAACATGCGTGCATTCAGCTTTTTCCTGTGGTACCTCATGCCCCTTGCTACGCTTCTTTTGTTATTTGCCCGACGGAAAGCGCTCGATCCCGTCTACCTCACCAAGGCCTTCGCCGCCACGCTTTTCGCAGCACTATGTTTGCTTCAATCCACCCATCGCTCCGACTTCAACCACCTCATCCAGGCCATAAGCTGCTGCTACGTTCTGATGGGTTTTCTGCTGAATGAAGCGATCGTTCTATACCGCGAAACCCGGTTCGTCCGCTGGCCGACTGTGCTGATACTCGCCTATTGCATGGCCATTTCTCTTGTCAGTGTCTCGGCCAGCCGATTTACCACCCATTCCGTGTCGCGATCAAGTTACAGCTACTTCACCAGGTTCTACAGGCACCGTGCGCCGGAATTCATCCGGCTCACCCGTATTGCATACCCCAATCATGCCTACCTTGCCCTGCTTGACGCCATTCAACTGCACTCCGGTCCCGGCCAGCGAATCCTCGCCATCCCCTTCGAGACCAGTCTTTACTTTCTATCCGAACGACCTTTCGCCGGCGGGCAAATGCTGATGGCACCCGGCTACTTCAGCTCGGATCAAGATCAACGGCAGCTCATCGAAACACTGAAGACCCAGGGAAACCCCCTCATCATCGAGGCCGAGGACGGTGGCTACGACAACCGACCTGAGCGCATGACGCAGAACTACGCTCCTATCTTCTACGACTATCTTTCGACCCAGTACCGACCCATCGAAGATCACACCATCCCGGCCGGTTACACTTTCTGGACCACAAATAGCCTCTCTACCGGCGCGCTGAAATGAACGAGCGATGTCCGGGTTCCGGAAAACAACGGTGAAGAGTGACCGGAAGCTCTACAGTGGACTGCTCCTGATCACCAGCTGTCTTGTCGGCCTGCTGATCGCCGAAGTAACGCTGCGATTGATCCATCCCGATTTCTATTATGTGTGGCCGCCGAATCTGGAGGCAGTATTCACGCCGTCACCGACACTCATGCCCGGCATAAGGGGAGAATCGAGGTTCATCATCAACGAGTCGGGGTTCCGGGGACGGTCTTTTTCGGAAGACGATCGTTACAGGATCCTGACGATCGGTGGCAGCACAACCGAGTGCCTGTACCTGGACCAATCGGAAACCTGGCCGCAGCTGGTGGAGGAACTGTTGAACGAAGAGTCCGAAGGCTCACCGGTGTGGGTCGGGAATGCAGGCAGGGCGGGCCACAACACGAGGCATCACATACTGCAGATTGAAAAGCTGCTTGACCAGTACCCTTCCATCGATCTTGTCATTTTATTGATCGGAATCAACGACATGCACATGCGACTTACCCGGGATGCGGACTTTCGCCCCCTGAGCGAAGAAGGGCCGGAGGATCGCCAGATGCTCCGCAAGAGGGCTTTCCTTGTCCAACCCGGTTGGGACGCAAACTACCCGATTCATAAACGCACCGAAATCTATCGCGCATTGCGCAAGGTCAAAGAACGTTTTCTGGAACGGAACCCGAGGAAAGAGTGGGAGCAGTATCTGATCCAGGACAGGACCGGGAGCGTCTATGCAAAATGGCGAAGCCACAGGCAAAGCGCGGCCCGTATTCTCGACACGTTGCCTGACTTCTCAGCAGCGTTGAATGAGTATACCGACAACATCCGGACAATCATGGATCTGGCCGAGAAACGAAACACCCCGATCGTTTTCATGACGCAGCCGAGCATGTGGAGGAGTGACCTGCCGCAGGAACTTGCGGACCTGCTCTGGATTGGAGGGATAGGGCCGTACCAGCAGGAAAGCGGCAAAGACTACTATTCCATCGATGCGTTGGCAGACGCCATGGAGATGTATAACTCCGCTTTGCTTCAGGTCTGCAGGGAGCGAACGATTCACTGCGTGGATTTGGCAGCGCTCTTACCAAAGGATGACACCGTCTTTTATGATGACGTTCATTTCAATGAGTCGGGAGCCAGAAAGACCGCGAACATACTTGCACAATACCTGAATGAGACCGGGTTGAGTGAACCGTAGCATGTTGCCTGGGATTCAGCGCTTGGAGTTTCATATCAGAACTGGAAGTATATGAAGGGCTCGACGGCGCGCGCGCTGAAGGCGGAGATACATGCGATGGCGATGCCGACCCACGCCGCAAACACCCATCCGGGCGCGCGCACCAGGGCCCGCGCCGGCTTACCCGAGCTCGCGATCCAGTGCGCGGCCGCCAGTCCGGCAAACACGACGAGCAGCCTCCAGTCGGCCGAGGTCGTGCCCGCGCCTTGCCCGAAGGCGGAGGCTACGACCGTGGTCGCGTCCGCCATGCTGGTGGCGCGAAACGGAATCCACAGGAGAGCGACCGATCCGAACGTCGCCACGGTTGCGACCGCAACCGGAACCCGCCCGCGGAAGCGAGCGGGCACACGGTCGTTGTACTCCCTGTAAGCGGCGAGGGCGGCGCCGTGGAGCCCGCCCCAGAGCACGAACCGCCAGGCCGCTCCGTGCCACAGTCCGCCCAGGAGCATCGTGAGCATCAGGCTCCGGTTGCGATGCCACGGCTTTCCCTTGCCGCCCCCCAGCGGGATATAGAGGTAGTCGCGCAGCCAGGACGACAGGCTCACGTGCCATCGGCGCCAGAATTCGCGGATGTTCGTCGCGAGATACGGGAAGTCGAAATTCAAGGGAATCGTGTACCCGAGGATACCGGCCGACGCGATCGCCATGTCCGAGTACCCGGAGAAGTCGCAGTAGATCTGCGCCGAGTAGGCGAGGATGCCGATCCAGGTGGCGAGCAGGTCGTACCTCTCCGGGTGGAGGTAGAACTCGTCCACGATGAGCGATAGGTTGTCGGAGATGCAGGCCTTCTTTGCGAACCCCGACAGAAAGAGGAGGATGCAGCTCCGCCAGACCACGTCGTCGAGACGCCGCGCTCGGTTGAGCTGGGGGAGGAAGTCAGAGGCCCGCACGATCGGGCCGGCGACGAGCTGGGGAAAGAAGCCGACGAACAGGGCCACGTCGAGGAGGCTCCGGACCGGCTCGAGTCGCCCCCGGTAAATATCGATGGAGTAGCTCAGCGTTTGGAACGTGTAGAAGCTGATGCCGACCGGGAGCACGATGCGAAGGGTCCACGGGTCGGCGCCGATGCCGAGCCAGTCGAGCAGCGCGATCGCCGACTCGACAAAGAATCCAAGGTACTTGAACGTCCCGAGCAGGACCAGATTGGCCCACAGGCTCACCAGCAGCCATCGCCGTCGCGCCGGATCGTCCGGAGGGAGAGCGCCGAGCCGGAGCCCGACAAGGTAATCGACGAGAGTCGAGATCCAGATCAGGGAGAGAAACCGCCAGTCCCAGGCGGCATAGAAGACGTAGCTGCAAATCAGGAGCCAGACCTTCCGTGAACGATGCCCCGGCAGGAGCCAGTGCACGCCGAAGACCACGAGAAGGAAGGGGATGAACCGTAACTCGGTGAAGATCACGCGGTCGGCGCTCCGCTCAGGGACCCTGAAGATCGAGGAAGGCGTCGGCGAGCACAACCGAAAAGAGCTCGGCGCCTCGCTCGTTCAAATGTCCCTTGTCGAAGTAGAGGCTGCGATCGTAGAGTTCGGGGTAGCGGTCGGGATCGTCGAACGCGAGCAGCGCCGGGACGGATCCACGCTCGTGGGCGCCTCGGACATCCCACTGGGGTGTGAAGCCGGGAGCGAGGTAGAAGATTGGCGTTGCGCGCTGCTGATCGACGAGGGCGGACAGCTCGGCCAGAAGCTCGATGGCGACGTCGGTCACCGTCTGGTGCGCGGACAGCTGCTTCCGGAGTTTCTCGATGCTCTCCTCCCATTCCTCGGGCGACGGAAGCAACAGGCGGTGCCGCTCCTCCATGCGTTCGCGCGCGTCCCCATCGGCCCGCGACAGGGCCTGATCCAGCGGTTGGAATCCATCGCCGCGGTCGCCCAGCTCCGCGGCGCCTTGCTCGATGAAATCATCGACGCCATCCTCGCCGGCTGCGAGGCTCTGGAACGCGGCGGCGCCCAGACCCCGGTTTGCCTGATTCTCCATGAGGGGGACGACCCGCGGCCATCCCGACCAGACGCTCGTCTGCGGATCCTGGTTCAGGTACCGGAGAATGTCGACGAACGTCCTCCAGTCGTGGTACCGAATGACGCGGTCGCTTTGCAGATTCTCCCTCTCCAGCGCCCAATTCGCGGGCGGCATCTCGAGGAAGACGAACCGCAGTCGATCTTCGCGATCGGCGGCAAGGAGATCCTTCAGCACGCGTCGCGCCTCGAACAGTCGCAACCCGAAGAGGCCGAAGTTGAACGAGTGCGTCGGTCGTCCGGCGGCCGCGGTCCGGGTATCGAAGGCCGCCGGGTCGAGACCGCGATAGGTGCGGCTCGTGCCGAGGAAGACCGTGTCGTAGGGCGGGGAAGCCCGTTCGAAAACGAGTCGCCGCCGGTCAGCTTCGGTGGTGAGGGGCGCCGGAAGTACATTCCGGAGAATGGCGGCCGAGGCGGCGAAAAAAATCACGCCTGATGCGATGAGGATCAGGGTTCGAACGGCTCGCATGGCAATGCTCGCGTGGGGTGACGGCTGCATGAGCAGGCCGGAAAATCAGAGCTCTCCGATGGTTTCCACTATACACCTCACGGGAACGGATCGGGTTCGGATGGCTGACTCGTCGTCAGATGGGCGCCGATGCGGGCAGTATCGCAGTCGAGGGACAAGCCCCCTCTCTTATCCTCGTCGATTACGGCGCGGTGCGAGGGTGCGGCGATTTTGACCCTTCCCCCGAGTTTCGATGATAATCCCGCCCGCGAGAGACGTTTGTCCGGAACGAGGTCAGGCGCCCTCCGACATCGCATTCCGAATGCATCGCTGGACCGGGCGATCGAGAACATGTCCACGCCGAAAGAATCCATCCGACTCAGTCGTTCAAGAAAGGCCCTCTTTGCCGGGTTGTCTCTGCTGATACCGACCCTGGTCTTCGTCGTGAGCGCCGAAGCGATTCTTCGTGCGATGGGCGCCGAGCCCTGGCGAGTGCGCGAGATTTCCATCGAGGTTCATCCCGGCGGGAAGTTCTTCACCAAGCATCCTATTCTCGGCTATTCCCATATCCCGGGAGAATTCGAGGTGACCTTGCGCACCGGCTACACGTTCCACGTCACTCATTTGCCCAACACCCTTCGGATCACCCACCCGATCGAGCAAGTCGAGGAGGAAGGCGGAACCAGGACCAAGGAAGAGATCTGGATCTTCGGTTGCTCGTACACGCACGGTTGGAGCCTCAACGACGAAGAGACCTACGCCTGGCTCCTGCAGGAGCGCCTTCCCGAGCACGAAATAGTGAATTTCGGGGTCAGCGGTTACGGCACGATTCACTCGCTCCTGCAGTTTCGCGATGCACTCGAAGCCAGGACTCCGAGAGTCGCGCTCCTCGTTTATGCGCAGTTTCACGACGACCGAAATACGTTCTCGAGATCGCGTCGGAAGCGCCTCGCCCCCTGGAACAGGCTCGGGCCACTCGTGCAACCCTATGCGCGCTTCGACCGCAAGGGCGAGCTGCGGCATTCGATGGCAGATGTCGTATATCCCGAGTTTCCGCTGATGCGGCATCTCGCCCTGGCTCACTTCATCGAGCAGAAATACAACGAGCTCGAAGCCAGGTGGCTTCGAAGCCACGCCGTCTCGGAGTCATTGGTCGAGGAGATGGCGGACCTTGCCAGGGAGCACGGTGTGGACTTCATCGTCGCGAACATTCAAGGCCCGGATGAAATGATGAAGTTCGCGGAAAAAAACGGAATCGCCAACGTCGATATCTCGGTCGACGACAGGATCGCGGAGAACACCAATCGGCCGCACGATCCCCATCCGAGTGCTTTGGCGAATCGACAGTTTGCCGATCGCCTGGAACCTGTCCTGAGGAGAGCCCTGCTGGGACAGCCCGCAGAATCGATATCTGCGGTCCATGGCGGGGGCCCGTCGGCGAGCAGGCGACTTGTGCATTACGTTGCTCGACAGGTATTGAACTGATAGACTCACCGTAATCAGGGGCGGTCTTCGGACGTCGTTCTGCACACATTCACAAAGTCGGTGAGGAGATTGAAACTTGGAAGGCATGGTTCCTGTAGCGGTACACCAGAAAGATGACCTACTGATATCGCTGGTGCTGGCCTGCTACAACGAAGATGCTGTGTTCCCGTCCCTGCAGGACGCATTGGTTCGCCTGTCGGACACGCTGGAACGTGAGTATCGTGTGGAGATCATTCTGGTGGATGATGGCAGTCGCGACGGCACGTGGCGGAAGATGCAGTCTTTCGCGGAGATGGACTATCGCGTAAAGGCCTTGTCATTATCACGTAACTTCGGTCATCAACTGGCGCTCACGTGTGGGTATGACTGGGCTCGGGGCGATGCGGTCGTGAGCATGGACGCGGATCTGCAAGACCCCCCCGAGGTGGTGCTGGAGATGGTGGCGAAGTGGCGGGAAGGCTTTGACGTCGTTATTGCCGTTCGCAAACAACGCGAGACGGATACTCTGTTCAAGCGATGGACCGCGACGGCTTTTTACCGGTTGATCCGCTGGATGGGGGCTCTGCAGGTGCGGGAGGAGGCGGCTGACTTCCGCCTCATGAACCGGCAGAGTCTGGATGCGCTGCTGCAGATGCGCGAGACACATCGATTCATCCGCGGGATGGTCGGGTGGGTCGGCTTTCGCACGACGGAGGTCTACTTCGAGCGCGAGCCACGGCGGGCAGGTGAGACGAAGTACCCTTTACGGAAGATGCTGCGGTTCGCGACGGACGGCATCATCTCTTTCAGCTCGTTTCCGCTGCGTGTGGCGTACTGGATGGCGCTCGTCTTGATGCTGCTGAGTTTCGGTTACCTGGGTTACAACCTGATGCTTCACTTCGTGTGGAAGGGTCATCTTGTGCCGGGCTGGGCGAGTCTGCTGGTCGTGATCATTGCGTTCGGGACGATGAATCTCATCTGTCTGGGGTTGATGGGGGAGTACATCGGGCGACTATACGAGCAGGTGAAACAGCGACCGCTCTATGTCGTGCGCAGGGTCATCGGATCGCGGATCGAACCCGTGGAGAAGAGGTCGTGAATGAGCTCATGGGTAGTGGTAACGTGCAAGCGCATGAGAGCTCTTTTCACGACGACTGGGCGGCGAATACGCGTGTCGAAGATGTGCCGGTCAGGGAGGCGTTCGAAAGCCTTGCCGCGGTGGAGAATCGCTGGATCCTGAAGCGGATGGGTGATCTGCGTGGTAAACGGGTCCTGGACGTGGGGGCTGGATTGGGTGAATCGTCGGTTTACTTTGCGCTGCAAGGGTCGAACGTCACGTATACCGACCTATCACCCGGGATGGCGGATTTTGCCAGGCGTCTGGCGGCTCATCACGAAGTCGGCATAGAGAGTCGCGTGACCGCGGCGGAAGAACTCGATGTTGAAGAGGATGCCTTCGATTTTGTCTATATCGCGAACACGATTCACCATGCAACTGATAAGGACCGGCTGTTTGCGTCGGTGCGGCGGGCTCTGCGAGGTGGTGGGTGGTTTTTTTCGTGGGATCCATTAGCGTACAACCCGGTGATCAATATCTACCGGAAGATGGCGACTGAAGTGCGGACAGAGGATGAGCAGCCTTTGACTTTTCGTGACGTGGATCTGGCGCGGCGATATTTCAGTCGCGTGCAGCACCGTGAGTTTTGGATTGCTACACTCTCGTTGTTCATGAAGTATTACATGGTGGATAGGATCCATCCGAACACGGATCGGTACTGGAAACGGATTTATCATGAGGGGCCACGCTCTCTTTGGTGGTGGCGTCCGTTGGAGAGGATGGATCGGGTGTTAACACGGCTACCATTGGTTCGTCGTCTAGCGTGGAATATGGTGATGTGTGGGCAGAAGGTGGTTAGCTGACCCTATTGACATCTGCATAATCAATGCAATAGACGCGAGACTCTCTTATGGAGGGTCTCGATTGTGCGTCCGAAGGGCTCTGCGAAAGTCCTCGAAGATCGTCGCCGTCGGGCACTGGCGCTCCTTGATGCCGGTCGATCTCTCAACGCTGTCGCGCGCCGACTTGGCTGCGCACCGAGTTCCGTCCTGCGATGGCGCAACCTCGTACGTCGCCGCGGGGAGGCGGGATTCACGGTCCGCGCTTCCCCAAGTCGTCCCACCATTCGCCTGGCTCGATCGGTACATCGGGCCTGGGGCCGCGGCCGGCGCGGCGGGGCGCGGGGAATAGCCGGCCACTCCGTGGGGCGCTGCGAAACCTGTGGCCACGCTCCGGATCGGGCCGTATACTCCCGTCCCGGGGGCATCATGGTTCATTTGCCGTTCCGGCGGATGGAGTCCGTCGCGCCGTGTCTCGCCGCCGTACTCTGCATCGTCGTCTGCCTGCTGCTGCCCCGTCCGGGCGTCGCGCATCCTTCCGCAGGGACGCGACTCGACGCGCTGAACCGGCGGATCGCAGCCGAGCCGGGGCGCGCCGATCTCCTCCTGCAGCGTGGCGAGCTGTACCGCGAGCGGCGCTCCTGGGCACCGGCCGAGGAGGATTTCGCCGCCGCCCGCCGCCTCGATCCCGATCTCGCCGCGGTCGATCTCTGCCTGGCGCGATTGCGGCTGGCGACCGGCCGCCCTGCCGATGCGAGCCGCTTGCTCGATGGCTACCTGGCGGCTGTCCCGGACGACGCCGGCGCTCTGGCGTTGCGCGCGGGGATGCGGGATGAATCCGGCGAGCACCTC
>Ga0302046_10005757_pt1 | contig 10883 bp, 7 predicted proteins | sample RVTome_11_FD_200261 | JGI IMG/M metagenome (GOLD analysis project Ga0302046, IMG submission 200261) | Soil microbial communities from uranium-contaminated site in the Upper Colorado River Basin, Wyoming, United States - RVT147D111 (version 2) ... | reverse complement strand
CGAGCCCCGCGAAGCGCCCGCGGGTCGCGCGGAGCGTCTGAAATCCGGCTTCCGCTTTCTCGACGGCACCGTCCGGGCCGTCGACGGCCTCGAAAGGCGCGCACTTGAAGCTCGCGAAGCCCTGCGCCTCGAGCGCGCCGACGATCTCGAGGTATTCGTCCACGCTGCGCCGCTCGAGCGCGCGGTTGATCGTCGTGTAGAGCGGCAGGCTCTCGATCCCGGGCCGGTCGCGGAAGAGCTGCCAGACCGGCACCTGCTCGCGCTTGGCGAGCAGCTCGTAAAAGGCCTGGTTGAGTCCCGACAGCGCCGTCGCCGTGACGAAATCGGGCGCGAGCGGCGCGAGCTCGGCTTCCTTCGCGGCGAGCGCCTCGAGCGAAGGCCTGAATCCCGCGTAGTGCTCGGCGAAAAGACGCGCCGCGGCCTCGCGGCAGGCGGCGTCGTCGCGGCTGTGCGAAGCCTCGCCGTAGCCGGCATGGACGCCGTCGGAGATCTCAACGACGAGCCAGTCGCCCTTGAGCCTCAGGCTCTCGTGCCAGCCGTCGGGATCGGGGATCGTCAGGAAACCGAGCCTGAGCGGCGACTGCGCGCGGACCACGGCCGGCGCGGCCGCGATCGCGGTGCCGAGGGCCGCGCCGCCGAGAAGCCTGCGGCGCGACCAACCCGAATTCGTTCTCACGGCGTCAAGGAATCAGTCGAGCGTGACGTAGCTCTCGAGCCGGGCCACCTCGTCGGCGTCGACGTACTTGCCGATCTCGCGCCGGAACTGCTCCACGCTCGTGTAGGGCCGGTACTCCTCGAACTCGTGGACCATGCGCGAGGTCATGCCGGGGATCGTCATGAAGTCGTCGCCCGAGGCCGTGTTGAGGTTCATCGGGATGAAGACGTACTGCTCGAGCCTGGCCACCTCGTCGGCGTCGACGTACTTGCCGATCTCGCGCCGGAACTGCTCGAGCGAGGTGTACGGCCGGTACTCCTCGAACTCGTGGGTCATACGGGCGTTCATGCCCGGGATCAGCATGATCTCGTCCTCGCTGGCCGAGTTCAGGTTGATCTGCCGGAAGAGGCGCCCGTAGAGCTCCGTGCGCTCGGCCTCGCCGAGAGCGGCCGCGACGACCGTGTCGAGCGCGCTCGCCGACGTGTACGGACGCGCGGCGATGATCGCGTCGGCGAGCGCCGCGTCGACGTGCGGCAGGCCGAGCAGCGCGGCCCGATCGGCCAGGTTCGGATCGGTCAGGTTCTGATTGTTGCCGACCTGGGCTTGAACGCTCGCTGCGGCGCAAAGACCGAGCACGGTGACCAGACTTGTTAGACGCATGATTCGCTCCTTGTAGTTTCGAGTCGTAGAAGAGCTGGCCGGGCTTCTCGTCGCGTGGGCCCCGGCGCCGGGAATTCGCTCAAATAGTAATGGTTCTCATTCCGATAGACAATGCATCAGCCGAGGAAGCGGTCTGCGACCTCGGGGTCGGGCAGCCTGCAGCTCTCGCGCCGGCCGAAGAGTCGGTACCTGCGGCGCGCGACGAGCCCGTAGAGGAAGTCCCGAACCGGTCCCGGCACGCAGCGCAAGCCGCCGAGCAGCGGCCACGGCCGGTCGAGCTCGCGCACGATCGCGAGGGCAGCGTCGCTGCGGACGCGGCAGACGCCGCCGCCGATCACGAGGAAGGTGTCGAGCTCGGCGTCCGGCTCGTAGTGGCGGTCGATCAGCGAGCGCCCCGCCTCGCTCTGCATCGGCGCGAAGCGGAACTTGCGGCCGCTGTCATGCCGGATGATGAAGCGCACGATCCCGTTGCAGAGATTGCAGACGCCGTCGTAGACGACAACGTAGCTCGCCATTGGCCCGCTCTCAGTAACGCCAGGTCAGGCCGAGCTGCAGGCTGAGCGGCAGCCCGGGCCTCGCACCGAACGGCCGGCGCGCCGCGACGTATTCCTCGTCGAGCAGGTTGTCGATCCGTCCGGTCAGCCGCAGCGACGGCCCGACGTCGTAGTGGGCCGCGAGATCGGCGACCGTGAACGCGTCGGCACCCTCGCCGGCGGCGGGCGGCCCCGCGCCCGCCGTGTCGCGCATCTCGGATTGCCAGGTCAGCGACAACGATGCACCCCAGCGCGCGCCGGCGAGACCGATGCTCGCGTTGGCCCGGTGCTCGGGCACATAGGGCAGCTCGTAGCCCGGCTCGACGCTGCCGAACTGCGGATTGACGGAGGTGAACGCCTCGAGAATCTCGGTCTTCGTATAGGTGTAGCTCACCGCCGAGGTCAGCTCGAGCCCGGCGCCGAGCGTCACGCCGTGGTTCCACAGCGCCTCGAGGCCGGCCACCTCGACCTCACCGGCGTTGGTCTGCTCGCCGAGATTCGCGCCAGCGCAGCCGGCCGAGAACGTGCACTCGGCTGTCAGGTTGCCGTAGTCGCTGTAGAACAGCACGCCCTCGAAGCGGCCGAAACCGCCGGACCAGCGGGCGCCCCCCTCCCAGTTGACGGCCTCCTCCGGGTCGACGCCCGGACCGCGTCCCGGCGTCGCCGGCGAGAAGCCCTTGTGCACGCCGCCGAGCAGCAGAACGCGGTCGCTGAGCGCGAAGCTGAGGCCGACGCCCGGCAGGACCTCGGTGTAATCCGCCTCGCGCGTGATGCCTGCGAGCCGGTCGACGAAGGTCGCGGCTATATCCTCGACGCGGAGCCCCGGCACGATGCTCCACGGCCCGAAGGAGACCTCGTCCCGCACCCAGATCGACGCCGCCGCGGTCGTTGCCGTGTTGTCGGCCGTGATCGCGCGCGGATCCTCCGTTCCGACGAGCTCGCCGCCGATCATGTCGAAGGCGTACTCGTCGTGCAGGCGGCGGATGCGGTCGTTGTGGAGCCTGAGGCCGAGCTCGAGCGCGTGAGTCGTCCGCCGCTCCGCGCCCGTGGTGAAATCCCGGAACCCGCGGGCCTGAATGCCGACGAGATCGAACTCGCGCGCGTTGGTCCCGATCATGAGATCGTCGGCGTCGGTGTTCGGGTCGCCGCTGCGCGCGCCCGTCAGCGTCCGGTAGAGCACGTCGTTGAGCGGCGTCTCCGGGTTGGCCAGCACGTCGCGCACGTCGGCGCCGCGGAAGTTGTTGAACTTGCGCCAGGCGCGATCGAAGCTCTGACCGTAGGCCGTCACCTCGACCTCGCCTCCGAGCAGCATGCCGGACCAGTCGGCGCGGCCCGCGAGCTGGTCCCAGTCCATGCGGTCCAGGGCGCTCGCGCGATAGCGCCGGCCGGGGTCGGCGCGAAAATCGCTCTCGGTCAGCCCGAGATAGGTCTCGTCGGAGGCCTCGTCCGCGTAGCTGAGCCTGAGGCCGAGCGTTCCCGGGCTGAAGGAGACGTTGCTCTTGAGAATGAGCTCGTTCTTCTCGAAACCCGTGGCGCCGCCGCCGTCGAGCTCCTTGAAACCGTCGTTGGTAAGATGCACGAGCTCCCCGGACAGACCGAAGCGCGCCCACGAATCGCCGGCCCGCGCGTGGACGCGGCCATAGCCGTCGCTGCCGGCCGCGAGATCGACCATCGCCGTCGGCTCCCGCGGCACCGGGGCCGAGATCAGATTGATCGTGCCGCCGATCGTCTGCGGCCCGTGCTGGATCGACGACGGGCCCTTGTAGACCTCGACGCCCGTCATGCGCGTCGTCAGCGGAAAGAAGTAGGCCGCGGGCGCGGAATACGGCGCGGGCGCGAGCGGCACGCCGTCCTCGAGCAGCGTCACCTTCTGACTCCGGTCCGAGCTCGCGCCGCGCATGCCGATGTTCGGTCGGAGGCCGTAGCCGTCCTCGCCGCGCAGGTAGACGCCGGGCACGAGATTCAGCACGCGGTTGATGTCGTCGTACTGGAAGGCCTCGAGCACGTCTGCCTCGACGCGCTGCGCCGAGCCCGTGATGCGCTCGCGCTCCTCCGGGCTGCCGAAGATCGTGATCGTCTCCTGCGCCGCCTGCTCCTGCGCCGCCTGCTCCTGCGCCGCCTGCTCCTGCGCCGCCTGCTCCTGCGCCGGCAGCGCAAGGGGAAATGCGGCCAGCAGCATCGCCGGCAGCGCCGTTGCGGCGTCGTGAAGCCGACGGGTCATCAGCGGCTGACCGACAGTCTGAGCGGCTGCTGGAGCCGCGGCGGGCCGCGCGGTGATTCCGTGATCCAGTGAGCGACGCCGAGACCGGGCTCGACGGCCGCGAGATCGACCCCGGGGTCGATCATGGATTCGGCCGGACGGCCGTTCAGCGAGACGAGAGAATCCGCGTACACCTGCACGGGTCCGGCGCCGAGCGCATCGAAGTCGTCGCGAACGCGGTGCGCGAGCTGCAGGACCAGATCGGGCTGACCGGCCATCTCGCGGTACTGCAGCTCGTTCAGATACTCGTGCGGCGTGACGATGTGGGTGCGTCCGTCGCGGTCGACGACGCGATACTGCAGCGAGCCGGACTTCTCGCGCAGCATCACGCGCCACGAGAACCGCATGCCCTGCTCGTTCCAGAGCACGGACCCGGGGTAGATCCAGTGGCGCAGCGGCAGCGCGAACTGAAACGCGCAGAAGAGCGCAAGCACGAGCGCGAAGACCGCCGACGCTGGCCGCCAGCGGCCCGCCGCGAACGGAGCCGCCACCGGCAAGGCCCGTGCGGCAGCCGGTCCCGCGCGCCCGCGACGGGCATGCCAGACCGCGATCCAGCGGCGCGGCCAGCCGGAATCGAAGAACACCAGCGCCGCGAAGACCATGATCAGCGGAAACAGCCCGATGTCGAAGAACAGGTGCGTGAAGAGATGGAACACGAGCACGACGCCGAAGGCCGCGAGGCGCGTGCGCCGCCAGAGCAGAAACGCGACGATCGAGGTATCGAACAGGAACGCGAACCACGAGAACGCGAAGTGCACCCAGGTCTGCTCGAGCAGCGGTCCGAGCAACGGCATGCCGCCGAGGGGCGGCAGCCAGATGTTGAGCGGCTGGGCATTCAGCAGCCAGTCGGGCTCGAGCTTGGCGACGCCGGCATAGAAATAGAGCAAACCGACCTGGAAGCGGAGCCAGTACGTCTGCCACGCCGGCAGCTGCGTCGCGCCGAGCGAGCGCTTGCGCCAGGCGTCGACGGACCAGGCCCGGTGCGGCGACAGGAAGCAGAGGATCAGCGCCAGCAGGCTGACGAAGTAGTAGTGATTGAGATAATAGGTGACGTCCATCAGCTCGGCGTAGGTGAAAAGGCACCAGAACGCGACGATGGCGACGCGGTAGAAGGCGCCGAGCGCCACGAGCGCGGCCGTGAGCGCGATGCCGCCATAGAGCAGATAGAGGCCGAGCGGCCCCGGCACCTCGACCCAGCCGAAGCCCCAGTACTTGAAGTGGAACTCCGTCTCGACGAAAAAGAGCTCGACCCAGCCGTTGGCCATGAACCGGATCGTGCCGACGCACATCAAGGCGCCGAACAGGATCCGGAACACGGCGAGCGCGGCGATGTCCGCCGGCCGGTTGAGACAGCGATAGAGCCTCTGCGGCCGGCTCAGGCCGGGCTCAGTCGTTGTCACCGGCGGCACGGCTCGGCGTTGCGAGCGAGAGACCGGCGACGATCGGCCCGCGGAAGGTATCCGACGCCAGCTTGATATAGCCATGCAGCGCGCAGACCGGCAGGACGGCGGGCGACGGGTTGGCGGATGCGTTGATGCACTCGATCTCGCTCGGTATCGCGGCGACGGCCGAATCGAAATCCGGGGTGACCGTCGGCAGATGGCTGAGCACGGCCTGAAGCTCGGCCGTGATCTCGGTCGCGAGGTCGTCGCGGCTGATGCCGGCAAGCAGATCGTTGACTCCCATGCCGCCGCCGACGCCCGTGAACACGTCGAGCACGGCCTGCACGTTCTGGCGAATGTTCTCGCCGGAGTGCTGCGACAGGCGCGACTCGAGCCGCTCCGGGCACGAGACGGGCTGACACGGCGTGAGCCCCGTGGCACCGAGCCCCACGGGGTCCGCGATCTTGTCGTCCTTGGCGTCCTTCTCGAAGTAGAACAGCGCCACGGACAGCGCGTTCAGCGCATCCTGCGGCCGGGAGTAGGCCATGCTGCCGGCGCCCGCGGTGTTCCACTCGGAGACGAAGTTGCCGCCCGACGGGCGCCACCGGCTAACGAGGTCGTTGGCGATCGCGAGAACCCGGTCCGCGGCGCTCGCGGCGTACGCGGCGCGCTGCGCGGGCGCCGGCGGCGTCGCGAGCCCGCAGGGATTGGCCTCGTCCGTGAACAGCAGGAACTCGATGGCTCCGAGCCCGGTCGTCTCGATCGGCGAGCCGGCCGTGACTGCCGTGTTCATCGCGGCGAGCTGCTCGATCGTGCACGTATCGAGCAGCGGAAAGGCGTAGATATAGGAGCGCAGATCGGCCCCGCCCGGCGTTGCGTCGATACCCGAGGACAGCCCGGCCGGCCCGACCTGCAAGGGCTCGTTGTATTGCCAGCTGCTCATCGCGGCGCGCCAGGCGTCGCGCGCCGCGTCTTTCAGTGCTACGTCCGCGGACGCGGCCGCGTGCAGGTCGATCGCGGCTTCGAGCTCGGCCGCCTCGACGGCGAAGGCCTCAAGCGCCGGGAGGATGATGTTCGCGCTCAGGTCGGCGAGGACCATGCGGCGGGCGTCGTCGCCTGCCGTGCCCCCGCCGCCGCCTCCGCCGGTGCCGCCACCGCCACCGCCGCCCCCCGTGCCGCCGCCCGTGCCGCCGCCCCCGCCGCCCCCGCCGCCACAGGCAGCGACGAGAGCGACGGCGGCGAGACAGCAACACCAGCAGAGGCTGCGGGGCAGAGCGCGACTCATCGGGGGACCCTCGTCACCGCGTCGTCTAGTCGATCTCGAGCACGACGAGGCGCACGCCGTTGGCGTTGGAGTTCGTGCTCAGCGCGACGCGCGTCCCGTCCCCGGACAGGACGACGTTGAAGAACTGCGAGTCGATGTCCGGATGACCGAGCTCGATGATGCCGTCGCCGTCCTCGGCCGCGTCGAGCTGGCCGACGGCCGTCATGACGAAGACGGCCGCGTTGCCGCCGAAGCGTCCGGCATGGATCGTGCGGTCGTCGGGCAGGGCGATGACGTAGCGGCCCCGATCCTCGAAGGTCGGCCGGCCCATGCCCTCGCTCTGCACGGCCTGCGTGCCGTCGTTGCCCCAGGCCGAATCGACGAAGGTGGTGCCCGTGTTCCTGAGCCGGAAGGCGACGACGTCCTGGGCGACCGTCGTCTCGTAGCCGAGCGTCGACGCGATCGCGTCGCCCGTGGCGCCACCGTAGCCCGTCGTCACGTAGCTGCCGTCGCTCTGCAGCGCGACCGCGTAGCACTCGGCGTAGCCGCCGTCGACCCGGAACGGATTGAACACGGCGACACCCGGCTGCGCCGCGATCGGCACGTCGGTCGCAGTGGCCGCCGGCTCGACAATGTTGCCGAAGGCCGTGTCGAGCTCGCCGGCCGGCGTGAGCCGGATCAGAATCACGTGATGCCGGATGGCGCCGCCGAAGTTCGTGTAGCCGGCGGCGACGATCGAGCCGTCGGACTCGACGAGCCCCCGCCGCTGGTTGTCGCCGAAGGTTCCGGTGCTGTGATAGCTGAAAGGCTCGCCGCCGTTGAAAGCCGCGTCGACCGACCCGTCGGCCGCGTCGAGGCGCACGATGTAACGATCGGTGTCCGTCCGGCCGGAGCCCTCGGGCGCGGAGCCGAGCCCGAAGACGACGAGGCGCTCGCCGGCGCCGCTCGCGTCGAGCTTAAGATCCCAGGCAGTGTCCTCGGGCGGATTCGCGCCCGGGTAGCCGGCGTTGTCGGCGTTGGCCCAGCCGAAGACGACCTCGACGAGACCGTCGGCGTCGCCCCAGAGCGGCGCCGTGACCTGATTGCCGCTCGAGTCGAGCCGTATCAGGTAGACGGATTCGCCGCCGTCGGCATCGATCGCCGTGACCGCGGCAACGACGTCGCCGCCCGCAAGCTCGACGACTCCGAGCGACTGCTCCTCGCGGCCGACCGCGACGTCGATCTCGACGACACCGTCGCCGCCGAAGGTGGTATCGAGAGTCCCGTCGTCGTTGAAACGGGCGACGACGGTCTGCTGCAGGGCCGCGGCCGTGCCGACGTGACCCGAGGCGTAGATCTCGCCGCCGGCCGCGAAGGCAAGCCCCCTGAGATCGTTGGCCTGGTCCGTGGAGACGTTGATCACGGGCCGGATCGTCGACTCGTCGTCCGCCGCGACCTCTACGTAGCGGATGTCGTCATCTTCGAGAATTTCGCACCCGGACAAGGCCAGGGCCAGGGCGGCCAGCGACAGGAACGCCGCGACAAAGCGAGTCGATTGCATCGAGAATGGCTCCCAATTGTAAATGGTAATTGTAATGATTCGTATTTAGATTAGTAGCATCCGCCGGCGGGCGAGTCAAGAGCCGCGAGATCCGCGTCCCGCCCCTGCCGGGGCTCGATGCAGGCGGAAGGCCGACCGGCCCGTCCGTTCCCGAGAGCCGCCGCGCTAGCGATAGCGCGTGAGATTCAGGTAGGCCGCCTCGATGTTGTCCCTGAGGAGCCGCTCGTAGTTGACCCAGCCCGAGTACTGCTCGAGCGTGATCGTCTCTTGCATCGCGGCCAGGCTCATGCCCGCCGCCATCGCCGTCTCGACGGCGGCCTTCAGATCCTCGAAGTAGATCCGGGTCTCGGTCACGGCGCCCTTGTCGAACAGCACGCGGCCGTGACCGCCGGCGCCGACGTCGAAGTCGAGGGCCTCGACGGTCCGGTACGAGCGGATCCACTCGTCGAGCGGGCTGCCGTCGAAGGGTCCGCAGGCGCTCGGCAGCGAGCGGATATCGTCGGTCACGAGCGCGTCGGCGATGAACTCGGTCGCGAACAGCACGCGCTCCTCAGGGAACAGCATGACCGTCGCGTCGTTCGAGTGATTCTTGCCCGGATGGATGAGCTCGACCCGCTTGCCGCCGAGCTCGATCTGCATGCGCTCGGAGTAGACGATGTCGGGCGGCACGATGTCCTGCTGCAGCTCCGCGGGCGTCGCGACGCCGTCGCCGTTGCGGTCGATCTGGGCGTGGAAGCCGCCGAACATGCCGCAGAACCCGGGCTTGGCGTTGGTCGGGACCATGATGTCCTCGGGATCGATCAGGCCGTTCAGGTTGCGGTCGACCATGTCGCCCGGCATCTGCGGGTAGCGCCCGTCCATGTTGCGCCGCATGTTCTCGTGCGCGACGAAGACGGCCGTGTCGGCGAAGACGGCGCCGCCCTCGGCGTGGTCGAAGTGGCTGTGGCTGTAGACGACGTAGCGCACGGGGACCTCGAAGCGCTCATCGAGCTCGCCTTTGAGCCAGGTCGAGAACTGAAGGTTGAGCGGATCGCCGAGGACGATGCCCTCGGGCGTGACCATGAAGATCGCCCACCAGTTGCCGTTGCTCGCGCGGTAGACGTCGCCCGCGACGTGAACGATCTCGCGCGCCTGACGGAAGCCCTGCGCCTGGCTGACAGAGACGCCGCCGAGCAGCGGCAGCGCAAGCGACAGCGCGATGATCCTGCCGATGATTCCTCTGCCGATTCTTCCGCTGACTCGTCTGGCGCGCATGGCGTTTTCCCCTGCTCCTGATCTCGCCCTGGCCCGTCGGCTACGGCAGCGGCAGCTCGGGGCTGTCGACGTCGCGCGCGGCCGTGAAGGCCCTCGCGGGCGCATCGCTTCTGACCTGCTCGAGCCAGAAGACGCCGTCGTACTCGCCGCTGTTGCCGCGCGTGCCGAAGAAATCGAGATCGCCGTCGCCGTCGACATCGTAAGGCACGAACTTGTCGAACATGCCGCGCTCGCGGCGCGAGATGTCGTGCCGCGTCCACTCGCCGCCGCCTTCGTTCTCGAACCAGGCGAGCCGGCCGAGCGCGGCGTTGACCTCGGCGACGCCGTCGGCGAGCCGCGAGGCGCCGCTGTAGCCGCCCGTCATGACGTCGTCGTCGCCGTCGCCGTCGATATCGGCGACGGCGATGCCGACGAGCTGATCGGGCGCGTAGCTGCCGATGCGGTGGAAAGTCCAGGGCGCATCGGCCTCGCGCGGCTGCTCGATCCAGGCCAGATCGATGCCGAGCAGGCGGGCCGTGTCGAAGGTCACGATGTCGAGCCGGCCGTCGCGGTTCAGATCCGAGAAGTCGATGTTGAAGACGTTGACGGTCGGCGGCTCGGCCGCGCCCGGCTCGTCGATCGTGATCGGATGCTCGACGAACCGGAGCCCGCCGCCCTGGCTCACGTTCTCGAACCAGAACGAGCGGCCCTGGGCGACCGAGCCCGCGACGACGTCGAAATCGCCGTCGGCATCGAGATCGACGGCCTGGGCGTTGATCGGCCATGGCACGCGCGTCAGCACGTGCTCGCTCCAGGCGCCGTCGTCGAGCCCGTCGCCGCCCCCGATCGAGAAGATGCTGATCTCCTTCGGCTCCTGGGCCGCGCGCGTCGGATCCTGCGCGCCCTTGTTCGGCGTCACGACTTCGGGCCGACCGTCGCCGTCGAAGTCGGCGGCGAAGGCGCGAATGAAGGAGCCGCGGTCGCGCGTTATCGACGGAATCAGGCGCGGCCAGTCGCCGTCGCGGATCGCCGTGCCCGGGTTCTCGAAGTAGATCAGATGCGAGAGCTCGCAGGCTGCGACGATGTCGAGCCAGCCGTCGCCGTTGAAGTCGGCGATCGCGGCGTCCTCGGCCGCGCCGGCTTCGGCTCCCTCGGCCAGCGTCACGTTGATCCAGCGGTCTGGATCGGCCGTGCCGAAGGCGATGCGGATATGGCCCTCGGGCGCGCCGTCGTAGACGTCGTCGGATTCGTGCACCGAGACGATGTCCTCGAAGCCGTCGCGGTCGAGGTCGGCCATGACGAGGCCGTCGCTGCCGCGAAGCGCTACGCCGGTCAAAAGCTCGTCGTCGATGCGGT
>Ga0302046_10005755_pt1 | contig 10884 bp, 10 predicted proteins | sample RVTome_11_FD_200261 | JGI IMG/M metagenome (GOLD analysis project Ga0302046, IMG submission 200261) | Soil microbial communities from uranium-contaminated site in the Upper Colorado River Basin, Wyoming, United States - RVT147D111 (version 2) ... | reverse complement strand
AGCCGATCCCTCGAACTGGAAGAATGGCGAAAAGCTCTATCGGGGTGGCGATCCGGAAAGGGAACTTCCGGCGTGCATCGCCTGCCATGGCCCACAGGGCAAGGGCAACGGCCCGGCCAAATACCCGGCACTTCGCGCGCAGCACGCGGTCTACGCCCTCAAGCAGCTCAAGGGCTTTGCGGACGGCACGCGCGCCAGTCCCGGCAACGACATCATGAAGACCATTGCCGCGAAGCTGACGGATGAGGAAATGCGCGCGCTCGTATCCTATATGCAGGGCCTGCGGTGACAGACCCCAAGCGGAGAACCGACCGATGACCAGAATTCTCTCCTGCGCGCTCGCGGCCCTGCTCGCTCTAGCGGCCTGCGGCAAGGAAACCCCGCCTGCCACGACGGAACAGGCGCAGGCGCCGGAGAAGTCGCCGGCGGAGACGATTGCCGAAGCGTCGCCCGCGGAAACCAGCCCGCAAGCCGACGCACCCGGCAGCAGCGATGGCGAATCGGTCGATGAAGCGACGAGCGCGACAAGCCCGATCGCGGCCGCGATCGCGGCCACCACGCCGGCACCACCCTCTGGCGACCTGTCGCGCTGGAAGGTAGGCGAGAATTTCCAGACCTATCCCGTTGCCCAGCCGGTCAGCACGCCGCCCGGCAGCGTCGAGGTCGTCGAAGGATTCTGGTACGGCTGCGGCCACTGCTATTCGCTCGAGCCGCGCCTCGTCGCCTGGGAGCGCGCCAAGCCGGACTGGATAAAGGTCAAGCGCGTTCCGGTCATCTGGAACGAAGTGACGCGCGAGGACGCGCGCCTCTTCTACACCATCGAGTCGCTCGGCCTGCTCGACAAGCTGCACGCGGAGGTCTATCGCGAGATCCACGCGAAGGGCCGCCCGCTGACCGTCATTCGCGGTGGCCGCGTCGATCGCGCCGCGACCGAGAAAGCCGCGCGCGAATTCCTGACGGCCAACGGCGTATCCGCGGAGGATTTCGCGAAGCACTACCGCACCTTTTCGGCCGAGAACAAGCTCCGGCAGGCAGAAAACCTGTCGCGCCGCTACCGGCTCGACCACACGCCGATGATGGTCGTGCACGGCAAGTACCTGACCGACGTCGAAATGGCCGGAGGAATCGAGCAGCTGTTCCAGCTCGTCAGCGACCTGGCGGCGCGCGAGCGCGACGCCACCTGAACTGACCGGGCGCCAGCATGCTGAACTGCTTCGTCCCCGGCAGCCAGGGCCTGGATCGCCTCGATCCGCCGCCCGCCGACATCCCGGAAAAATGCGTGTGGGTGGATCTTCTCGAGCCGACGCTCGCAGAGGAGCGCGCCGTCGAGCGCCTGCTCGCGATCGACGTGCCGTCGCGCGAGGAGATGCGCGAAATCGAAACCTCGAGCCGCCTCTACGAGGAGAACGGCTCGCTCTACATGACGGCAACTGTCGTGACCAAGATCGATACGGACCGCCCCGAGTCATCCGCGATCACGTTCATCCTGTCTCGCAACCGCCTGATCACGAACCGCTACGTGGATCCATTGCCGTTCCGTCGGTTCGTCGCGTATTCGCAGAGGCACCCGTCCGCGGCGACGAACGCGCCGGGAATCCTCGCGGGGCTCCTGGAAGCGATCATCGAGCGCACGGCCGACGTGCTCGAGCGGGTCGGTGTCGGGCTCGATGACCTGTCGGCGGGCGTGTTCCCGGCGCCGACCGCGAAAGGCGCGGCCCGCGCGCGCGACCTGCGCGGCGTCATGGAACGGATCGGCCGCGACGGTGACCTCACCAGCAAGGCACGTGAGAGCCTCGTGACACTCGGCCGCCAGCTCACGTTCATTCAGCAGTCGCAGGCGATCCAGATTCCGAAGGAGCTGCTGGCGCGCTATCGCAGCATGTCGCGCGACGTGCTGGCGCTCTCGGACCACGCGTCGTTTCTCGCGAACAAATCGAGCTTCATGCTCCAGGCGACGCTCGGCCTGATCAACATCGAGCAGAACAACATCATCAAGATCTTTTCGGTCGCGGCCGCGGTCTTCCTGCCGCCGACCCTGATCGCGAGCATTTGGGGCATGAATTTCCACTTCATGCCGGAACTCGACTGGCCCTTCGGCTACCCGCTCGCGCTCTTCGCGATCTTGATTTCCGCGATCCTGCCTTACATCTATTTCCGGCGCCGCGGCTGGCTCTAAGCCCCGCTACGCGATAGAAAAATAATTTAAATCATCAACTTAAGCTCACTTGATTTCCTTACAGAACGTTTTGTATAGTTAACTAATGGGACGTCCGCCGATTGCCAGGGAAAAAATCCTCGCCGCCGCCCGACAGATCGTCGAGGACTCCGGCGCTGGCAGCCTCACCTTCGACGAACTGGCCAAGGTCAGCGGGGTCACGCGCGGCGGCATCACTTATCACTTCCCGACCAAGGAAGACCTGCTGCGGAGCCTCCTCGAATCCGACTTTGCGCAGTGGGAGGAAGCGGAAGCCGCTCTGACACCCTCCGACTGCGATCCGGAAACCGCACGCCTGCTCGGCTTCATCCGCACCTATACCTCGCAGGATGAGTCGCACCGGCGCTTCCTGTGCGGAATGTTGAGCGCCGCGACTCTCGACCCCTCGCTGATGGATCCCTGCCGGCAAGAGATGCATGAGCGCCTCGGCCGCAAAGAGTGGACCGATCGTGACCTGCGCCTGCACCTGCTGCACCTCGCCGCTGAAGGCCTGATGTGGCAGGAGCTGTTTCAGATGTATTCGATGCCGGCGCCCGCGCGGGCACGTCTCGTCAGCCTGATGGAGAAACTCGCCCACGAATGGGGCGAGAACCAACCCCGAAGAATTGCCAAGGAAGCCTGAGCGATGCTCCCCCGTTTCGCCGTGATTTTTGCTCTGCTCGCGCTCGCCGCCTGTGGCGGCAACGCGCAGCAACAGCCTCCCCCGCCCGACGTCAGCGTCGCGGCGGTCGTCAAAAAATCCATCACCCAGTGGGACGAGTACAGCGGCCACGTCGAGGCCATCGAGTCCGCTGAAATCCGTCCGCGTGTCACAGGCCACCTCAGGCGCGTGCACTACAAGGAAGGCAGCCTGGTCGAGAAGGGCCAGCTCCTCTTCACGATCGACAATCGCGAATACAAGGCCGCCGCCGATGCCGCGCGGGCGAATGCGTCCCGCGCCGAGGCGCGCGCCCTGCTCGCCCAGCAGGAGCTGAAGCGCGCCGAAACCCTGATCGTCGACCGCGCGGTTTCGCAGGGTGAACTGGATCAGCGCCGCATGGAGGCGCAGCAGGCCGAGGCGGACGTGCTGGCCGCGCGAGCGCAGCTGGCGCAGTCGAATCTCGACCTCGAATTCACGCGAATCACGTCGCCGTTCGCCGGCCGTGCGGGCGCCGCGCTAGTCAAGCCCGGCAACCTGGTGGCACCGAACGAGACCTTGCTGACGACGCTGGTCTCGGTCAATCCGGTCTACGTTACGTTCACCGGCGACGAGCGCGCTTACCTGCGCTACCAGGAGCTGGTGCGCACGGGCAACCAGGAGAGTCCGCGGGAAGGCGGCACTCCTGTGCTCGTCGGCCTCGCCAACGAGGAGGGATTCCCGCACGAAGGCAAGGTGGATTTCGTCGACAACGCGCTGAACCCGGAAACTGGCACGATCCGCGCCCGCGCGGTACTGCCGAATCCCGATGGCATGTTCACGCCCGGGCTTTTCGCACGCGTGCGCCTGCTCGGCGAGGCTCAGCAGAACGCCCTGCTGATACATGAACAGGCGGTGCTGACCGACCAGGACCGCCGCTACGTTTACATCGCCGGCAAGGACAACTCCGCGGAGCGCCGCGACGTAAAACTCGGTCCGCATGTGGGAGGCCTGGTCGTGGTCGAATCCGGCCTGAAGCCGGGCGACAAGGTCATCGTCAACGGCATGCGCAAGATCTTCTTCCCCGGCCAGCCGGTGAAGCCGCGCGACGTGCCGATGGACCAGCCGGATCTGCCGCCGCCGGCGCCTGCGGCCGGTCCGGCACCGGCCGGCTGATTCGCCATGGCAAAGCACACCGACTTTTCGCGGATTTTCATCGACCGCCCGATCCTCGCGACGGTGCTGTCGGCGCTGATCCTGGTCTCGGGCCTGATGGCGATCCCGAACCTGCCGATCAGCGAGTATCCGGACGTGGTGCCGCCGTCGGTTTCGGTGACGGCGAACTATCCGGGCGCGAACCCCCGCACGATCGCCGATACCGTTGCCGGCCCACTCGAAGAAGCGGTCAACGGCGTCGAGAACATGATCTACATGAAATCGACGTCGAGCTCCGACGGCCAGATGTCGCTGACCGTCACCTTCAAGGGCGGCACCGACATCGATCTCGCGGCGGTGCAAGTGCAGAATCGCGTCGCCCAGGCGATTCCGCGCTTGCCCGAAGCCGTGCGCGCGCTCGGCGTCACGACCGTCAAGGCCTCGCCGACGCTCACGATGGTCGTGCACCTCGATTCACCGAACAGGACCTACGACGCGCTGTACCTGTCCAATTACGCCAACCTGCGCGTGCGCGACGAGCTCGCGCGGCTCCCCGGCATCGGGCAGGCGATCGCATTCGGCATTGGCAATTATGCAATGCGCGTCTGGATCGACCCGGAGCGCGCTTCTGCGCGCGGCCTTTCGGCCGGCGACATCGTCAATGCGATCCGCGAGCAGAATGTCCAGGTCTCGGCCGGCAGCATCGGCAGTCCGCCGACGCCGGATGGTTCCGTCCTGCAGGTTTCCGTCAATGCGCAGGGCCGACTGAACTCTCCGGAGGCATTCGGCGAGATCGTGCTGAAAGCCGAGGGCGACGAGCTCACCCGCCTCAAGGACGTGGCCCGCATCGAACTCGGCGCCAACAGCTACGCGATCAGGTCGCTGCTCAACAACGAGGATGCGGCCGCCATCGCGATTTTCGAGGCGCCCGGCGCCAATACGATCGAGTTGTCGCAGGCGATTCGCGACCGCATGGTCGAACTCGAGCAGGGTTTCCCGGATGACGTGCACTGGTCGGTGGTCTACGACCCGACCATGTTCGTCAGGGAGTCGATCGCCTCGGTCATCACGACACTGCTCGAGGCAATTGCGCTCGTGGTCATCGTCGTCGTGCTGTTCCTCCAGACCTGGCGCGCCTCGCTGATCCCGCTGATCGCAGTGCCGGTCTCGATCGTCGGCTCCTTCGCCGTGCTGTGGCTGCTCGGATTCTCCATCAACGTGCTGACGCTCTTCGGCCTCGTGCTCGCGATCGGCATCGTCGTGGACGATGCGATCGTGGTGGTCGAGAACGTCGAGCGCCACATCGAGAACGGCATGACGCCGCGCCAAGCCGCGCACCAGGCAATGAGCGAGGTGTCAGGTCCGATCGTCGCGATCACGCTGGTGCTGTCGTCCGTGTTCGTGCCGCTCGCCTTCCTCGGCGGCGTAACGGGCCAGTTTTACAAACAGTTTGCGGTGACGATTGCGGCCGCCGTGATCATCTCCGGATTCAATTCGCTGACCTTGTCGCCCGCGCTCGCCGCGATGCTGTTGCAGCCCCACGGCGCGAAAAAGGATGCGCTCGGACGCTGGATCGAAAAGATATTCGGCCGGCCGTTCGGTGCTTTCAACCGGGTGTTCAAGCGCTTCGGGGACCGCTATTCGGGCGGTATCGGCGGGACCATCGGCCGCGCGCCGCGCATGCTTGTGATCTACGCGGTGTTGATCGTCGTGGCGATCCTCGGCTTTCGCAGCGTACAGGGCGGCTACATCCCGACCCAGGACAAGCAATACCTGATGGCGGTGCTGCAGCTCCCCGAAGCCGCGACCATCGACCGCACCGACGCAGTCATGCGCAAGATGGGCGACATCGCGATGGAAGTCCCGGGGGTCGAAAACGTCGTGCAATTCCCGGGCCTCAATGCCATCCATTTCGTGGCGACACCGAATGTCGGAGTCATGTTCATCGGCCTCGAGCAGCCGGCCAAGCGCGAACTCGAGGCCGGCGAGATCGCCATGCGAGTCAACATGGGCTACGGTCAGATCCAGGAGGGCCTCGCGTTCGCGCTGATGCCGCCACCGGTGCTGGGCCTCGGCAGCGCGAATGGTGTGGAATTCTACGTGCAGGATCGCGCCGCCATTGGCTACGGCGAGCTGTACAAACAGACGGCCGGGCTCGTCGGCACGCTCGGCCAGACCGAGGGTTTCGATCCTTTCGCCACCTTCACGTCCTACCAGTCGAACGTCCCGCAACTCGACGCCAGCGTCGACCGGACCAAGGTGAAGGAGCTCGGCCTCGCGCTGACCGATGTCTTCAATACGCTGCAGGTTTATCTCGGCTCTGCGTACGTCAACGATTTCAACCTGTTCGGGCGCACCTACTCGGTGTACGCCCAGGCCGATGCCCCATTCCGCGCGACAGTCCAGGACATCCAGAACCTGAAGGTCCGCAACAACCGCGGCGAAATGGTGCCGCTCGGCAGCGTCGTCGACATCAAGCCGAGTTACGGCCCGGATCCCGTGATCCGCTACAACGCCTATGCCGCGGCGGACATGTCGGCCGGACTCAATCCCGCCATCATGTCCTCAACCGAGGGACTTGCGAAAGTTCAGGCGATTTCCGAGCAACAGTTGCCGCGCGGCATGGAGATCGAATGGACCGGTCTGACATACCAGCAGGTCACGCAGGGCAACACGGCGATGTTCGTGTTCCCGCTCTGTGTGCTGCTCGTCTACATGGTCCTGGCCGCGCTGTACGAGAGCTGGTCGCTGCCGCTTGCGATCATCCTGATCGTGCCCCTGTGCCTGCTGTCGGCAATCGGTGGGACCTGGCTCATCAATTTCCTGCATGGCCTGTGGCTCGCGGTATCGCCGCCCGATTTCGCACCTACGTTTCTCGACAACAACATCTTCACCAAGATAGGCCTCGCGGTGCTGATCGGCCTCGCTTGCAAGAACGCGATCCTGATCGTCGAGTTCGCGCGCGACCTCGAGGAACAGGGCAAGGGTATCGTCGACGCTGCGATCGAGGCCTGCCGCCTGCGGTTGCGGCCGATCCTGATGACGAGTTTCGCCTTCATCGCGGGCGTCACGCCGCTCGTATTCGCCTCCGGCGCCGGCGCCGAAGTGCGCTACGTCATGGGCATCACGGTCGTTGCCGGCATGCTGGGCGTCACGTTCTTCGGACTGTTCTTCACGCCGGTGTTCTACGTGGTGTTGCGCAAAATGGGCGTCCGAATCCAGGAGCGTCGCGCGGCGCGACTGGCAGCCGAAGGCAGCAGCCATGCGTAAGCTGCTTCCCGCGGTCCTGGTCCCCGCGCTGCTCGCGGCGTGCACGATCGGGCCGCGTCATCGCGTCCCCGCGATGCCGCTGCCGGAGCGCTTCGACCAGGCGCAAAGCGAGGCCACGGCGCAGCCTGTCGGCTCGAAGCTCTGGGCCGGCTTCGGCAGCGCGGAGCTCGACGGGCTGATCTCGCGCACGCTCGAGGCCAACACCACGATCGCCCAGGCCGCGGCGCGGCTCAACGAGACGCGCGCGCTTTCCGGCCTCGCGATCTATAGCTGGTTCCCGACGATCACGGCGTCGGCCGATCGCGAGAAGTCCAAGATCAGCATCGACGACCCGTTCGCCCCGCCGGGAGGCTTGCGCACCGACGTCTACCGCGCCGGCTTCGACGCCGAGTGGGAAATCGACCTGTTCGGCGGCCTCAGAAGCGAGAATCGCGCCATCAGACGGCGCGCCGAAGCCGATGAAGCGTCGCTCGCCGACGCGCAACTGTCGATCGTCGCCGAGACCGCGCAGGCCTGGTTTGCGATGATCGGCGCGCGCGAGCGGTTCGCGCTACGCCGGCGGCAACTGGCCAATCTCCAGGACAACGTCGAAATCCTGAACGCCCGCGTCAACGCGGGAAGCTCGAGCGCGCTCGACCTCGCCCAGGCCGAAGCCCAGATGCGAAGCGTCGCCGCCTCGGTGCCGCAGGCCGAGGCCGACCTGGTGCGCGAGGAACAGCGCCTCACCGTGCTGACCGCCTGGCCGGTGGACACCTTGCGATCGAACCTCGCGCCGGCGACGCCGATCCCGGAATTGCCCGTGCTCGTCGCGACCGGGACGCCCGAAGAGTGGATGAAGCGTCGGCCTGACATCCGCGCTGCGGAACGCGAGCTCGCTGCGACGACCCACGACATCGGCGACGAGATCGCGGAGTATTTTCCGAAGCTGTTTCTCGTCGGTGGATTCGGCTGGACCGCGCAGAGCCGCGATCAGATCGGCGACTCCGAGGCCGAGCGCTGGCGCTACGGACCCTCGCTCACCTGGAGTTTTCTTAACGTGGGCCGCGTGCGTCAGAACGTGAAGGCCGCCGAGGCGCGTCGCGCCGGCGCCATCGCGCTCTACCAGGAAAGCGTGCTCGAGGCGCTCGAGGAAACCGAGAACGCGCTCGCGGGCTTCCGGACGGCGAATCAAAGCGAGGACGAGCTTCGCGCGGGCGCGGCCGCCGCCACGGAGGCCGCGCGTCTCGCGCGCAAGCGCTACGACGTCGGCGCGGGCGATTACCTCTCCGTGCTCGATGCCGAGCGCACGCAGATTGACCTCGAGGACCAGCACGTGCAGGCGGAAACCCGCCGGGCGACGGCGCTCGCCGCCCTTTACAAGGCGCTCGCAGGCGATCTCTGAAACGAGCGGATGATCCACCACGCGGCAAGCGCCGCGAGCAGGTGCTTCAGGCTGTGCCCGCCAAGGACGCCGATCGCGCCCAGGATGGCCGCGTCGAAGTACTCGAGGAGTTTGGCGCCGGCATAAGCGCCGATGGCGGCCCATAGCCGTCTGGAGTCGATTCCGGTTCCGCTCCACATCCACAGGATCAATGGGATCAGCAGTATCGGGAGGAACTGCACGATCGCATACGGGCGCAGATCGCCCTCTCCCGCGGCTTCGGTCCGGACCCACCACGCTATGCTCGCGATGCCGAGCGCAACGAGCGGCCACAGTAGGGCGCGGCCGATCAACCATGCAATTCGGTCAGCAATGACGGCGGAAAGAAGCGCCATGAACGCGACCGTCATCGGCAACCGATCCCAGACGAGCGTGGGATTCGAAGGTGCAAGATGATAGCAGGCCGAGCCGAATGCGACGAGCGACACGGCGACGCAGAGCATGAGGTAATGCGTACGCAGTTGAGGCGATGTCAGTCGCCGCAGGCGGGCGAGGCCGAGCATGCCGGCGACCAGGAATGGCAGATTCGTTGCGACATTCCAGAAATTGGGGACGCCGAACAGCACGCGCTTGTCCGCGAAGTCGTGATACGCGGGATCCTGCGGAATCGGATCGAGAAGAAACGCCCCGGCGACCGCCGCCGCGATAACCGCGACCAGCAACAAGTTTCTATAAAATGCGTTCATGAAAATTCTTCTTGCGATCGCACTGCTATGGCCGTTGACCGCCGCTGCCGAGCCGGTCTTCGAGACGACGGTGATCCGGCTGTTCGAGCAGGCGGACGGCCCTATCCTGCCGGTGTCGCGACGCCTCTATTCGACCCGCTTCGACGCGACGCGGACTCGAATGCTGGCGGTCGAGATTTCCGCGACATATTCCGCGCCGGAAACGACAACGATGATTCCGGTGACCTGCACGCTCCGGAAACCGGACGGCAGCCAGGCTACTTCGGACCGCCCGATGTCTTTCCAGTTTTTCGCCGGCCAGACGGAGTCCCACAGCGCAAATTTGCTCTGGGGAGTCCCGGCGGATCAGGACTGGAAGGCCGGCAGCTACGAGATCGAATGTCTGGATGCGGAGAAGCCCATCGGCAAGCAGCAATTCGAGGTTGCAAAGAATCCCGCTGAAGTCGCGGATGGCGACATTCGCGTCGAGACATTGCGCGTATTCCCCGTGGAAGAAAAGCTGCCGCCGCGCCTCGCGCGCCAGTATACGAACGCGCTCGTCGCCGAGAAGACGAGCCGCATCGGCATCGAACTCGAATTCTCCCATGCACCGCTCGGCCGGACGGTCAAGATCCCCGTCGACTGCTATTTTTTCTGGCCGGACGGCCAGACTTCGCCGCCGCTCGTTCTCAGTTATGAGCCGCAGCCGACCTGGGCCGGCGGATATTCCGCGGGAGCGATGGGCTGGGAACAGCCTGGAAGCTGGTCGAAAGGCGTCTACACGGTTTCCTGCGCCATTCACGGTCAGCCGGTCATGGTGGACCGCTTCGACGTGACCTGACGCGCTCAGGATTTCCCCACGACCTCGTAGTGGACGACGCGCGGCTCGTACTCGAGCAGAAATTCTGCGTCCTCCGGATAGTACTTCGCCTTCTCCAGGTCGTCGCCCGCGAATGCGCGGATCGCGTCGAGGCTCTCCCAGAATGTCAGCGTGATGAAATGAGTGATATCACCCTCCCGCCGCTCCAGCACGTGGACGCTGATGTTGCCCGGCACTGAACGGTAGTCTGGGATTGCGCGTCGATTCGTGAACTGGCGATAGCCGGCGGCTTTCGACGTCGGTACGCGGCCATGCCACATGCGGACGATCATGAGTCTACTCCGCGCGCTCCATGCCCTTGAGCTTGCCGTCCACGATCGTGACGACCATGGCGAACGACTGGCTTCCGCGGTCGTAAGTCCATTTCTCGATGGTCGACGTGCCGCGCTTGACGCGACCGGCGCCCGAGACCGTCGGCCCATAGACATCGATGACCTCAACCGACTTGCTGGCCGGTGCGCCGCACTTTTCCAGGAGCTCCTCGACGGACATGTCCGGCGAAGCGATCCACTGTCCGCAGCGGAAGGTTTCGGCGGAAGCGGGTGCGGCGGTCATGAGCAAGCACGCAACTGCCAGGCCGATCTGGATACGATTGGTCATCAACCCTCCTTTCGGGCAAGCACCCGCTCGATTCGGTGGTTCCAGTCGCTACCGACTGCAGCG
>Ga0302046_10005754_pt1 | contig 10885 bp, 8 predicted proteins | sample RVTome_11_FD_200261 | JGI IMG/M metagenome (GOLD analysis project Ga0302046, IMG submission 200261) | Soil microbial communities from uranium-contaminated site in the Upper Colorado River Basin, Wyoming, United States - RVT147D111 (version 2) ... | reverse complement strand
AGCGACGCCTCGGTCGCCCCCAACTCGAGCAATCGATGGACTGCCGACGAAGCACGCCCCTTGGCTCGCGCCTCGAAGACCTTCCCCAGGGTTATGAGGGTGATGATCATTCCCGCTGTCTCGAAGAAGACGGTGCCATGGCCGGGAAGTACCGCCAAGGAGTACACATAAGCTGCGAGAGACCCGAGGGAGATGAGGGTGTCCATGTTGGCGCTGGCGGTCTTGGCCTGCTTCCAGGCACGCCGGTGGTATTGGGCGCCCGCCCAGAAGACGACCGGCGTCACCAGGATTCCCTGGGCAATCGAGTTCCACAGCTCGTGGGGCCCCAGGAGATGGAGTGCCATCGCCGGAGCGGTGAGAGCGACTGCGGACCAGAAGAGCCGTCGTTGTTCCCGCTCCTCATCCGAGTACATGTCGACGACGTCTCGACCCTGGTGATCGGCGTCGCGGATGGTGAGGCCGTAGCCGATCTTGTCGACCGCGGCGATGAGAGATTCTGGGCTGGCGTCAGGAGCGACTCTCACCGCGGCCGACGCACCGGCGAGATTCACCGATGCGCTTTCGACTCCGGGCTGGCGGCCCAGAACGCGCTCGACCCGCACCGCGCAGGTGGCACAAGTCATCCCCTCTACGTCGAACAGGACGGTTTCGGTGTTATCCGAAGACGGCGTAGCCCTGCTCCTCGATCGCATGCTTGATGGTGTCGAGGGTCACGGTGTCGTCGTCGAAGGTGACGTCGATGGTGGCGTTGGGCACCGAGACTTCCACCATGTCCACGCCTCCTAGCGCCCCGACTGCTCCCTCGAGACTCGTCTTGCAGTGATCGCAGTGAACCTCGGGGACTTGAAGTGTCTTGTGTGTCATCTCCTGGTTCAAGTGTACGACCGGCGGCGTTGTTCCCACCCAGTGTCACCGTGCTGTGTGCATTCGTCGCACGCCCCATGTCGTTAGATGCTCACAGAACGTGGGAGAGGGGCCCCAGCTGACGACTGGGACCCCTCTTGGGTCGACCTCGATGGCGAGGGTTTAGTCCTCGCCGTCCACGATCTTGCCACGCACCCGCGGGAAGCGGACCGGGGCATGCACATGGCAATACTCGGCCTTGTTGTACTGGCTGAGTTTGGTCTCACAGCCTGACTTGGCGCATACGCGACCAGTGGCAAACCGCTTCGACGGGCGGGTCATGCCTTTGATCGCTGCACCTCTCACTGAATCTGTCATTTTTCTTGGCCCTCCTGGTCCCGGGCCGGCACTTGTCTAAAATATCGGGTGGCTAGGGGAAAAACCTGACCCGGTCAAGGTCCCAGACCTTGATCATGCACTCAAATTGTGCGTGCCGGGATGCTAATAGACCCTAAAAACCCGTCGTAATCGGGTCACAAATAAGACGGTTGGAGTGGCTCAGTTGGTTCCCGAGATACCGAGCTTGCGCAAGAACGCTTCATTGCTCGGCTCTCTCCCGAGGAAGTGAACCAGCATTTCCTCAGCGTCAAGCGAACCACCTTTGCTCAACACTGCCTCCCGATAGGACATTCCCACATCGGGGTTGGTGACACCCTCCTCCTCGAACCGCGAGAACATGTCGTCGCCGAAAACCTCGGCCCACATGTATCCGTAGTACGAGGCATCGTAGCCGCCCATGACATGCCCGAATGAGGCGAGGGGGAAAGTCCCTTCATGAGGCGGTAGCAGCGAGATCGAAGATCCGGCTGCGGTGATGTCGTCGAGGTCGCGATCACGCCCGGCGTGGATTTGCTGGTCCCAGAACCCGTAGGTCATCTGACGCAGTTGGAACACCGCCTTGTTGAGCATTCTGGCGGCGACCAACTGGTTGACCAGTTCCTCGGGGATCGGCTCGCCGGTCTGGTGATGCTTGGCGAAGCGCTTGAGGACGTCGGGTCGCCACGTCCAGTGCTGCATGATCTGACTCGGTGCCTCGACGAAGTCGCGCTCGGTGTTCGTCCCGGAGAACCTGGCCAGCTCGGTGCGGCCGAGGTTCTGGTGCAGGACATGGCCGAACTCGTGGAAGAAGGTCTCAACTTCCGAGTGCTGGAGCAGCGACGGTGAGTCCTTGGTCGGCTTGGTGAAGTTGCACACCATGGCGCACACCGGGTTCTGATACGTGCCGCCTTCCAGCAGTCTGCTTTGGATGAGGGGGAACTCGGCGGCGTGGCCGTATTTGCCCTCTCTGGGGTACAGATCGAGGTAGAACCGGCCGATCTCCTCGTCACTTCCGACGTCGTGGATGGCATAGAGCTCGACGTCGGGGTGCCACTTGTCGAATTCGGTGATCTCGTGGTATTCGATGCCGAACATCTCGGCGGTGAGCTCGAACATCCCCTCGAGCACCTGAGGTAGTGGCAGGTACTTGGCCACCTCGAAATTGTCCACTCCGTAGTCGGTCTTGCGTTGCTGGGTGTCGTAGTACGACCAATCCCAGACCTGGACCTCGTTGTCACCGGTTTCGGCCGCGAGCAGTCTGGCGACAGCGGCGACCTCCTGTCGGGCCTTTGACTGGAGCGGCTCGAGCAGTTCGTCATACATCTCTTGAACCCGCTCAGGCGTCTTGGCCATGCGGATCTCCAAACGATGGTGCGCCCAGGTGGGCTCATCGAACGCCTCAGCGATTTCCTGACGGAGTTGGATTGCCTCCTCGAGGAGCTTGCGGTTGTCGTCTTTGGCCACCGTGTTGAACTTGAAGCGAAGCTCCTCCCGCAGGTCGCGTCGCGGGGAGTTCTCCTGGAATGGGATCAAGTGGGGATAGGCGATTGTGACCTTGAACTTCCCGGTCTCGTCGTCGACGTCGAGATTGTCGATGAACGAGTCGGGCAGACCCTCCAGGTCATCACGAGTGCACAGGATCCAGTCGTCCCATTCGTCGATGTTCTGCTGGAAACGGACACCCAGCTCGATCCCCCGCTGGGTCAACTCCTGGACGCGTTTTCTCACATCGGGCTCCAGGTCGTGGCCCGCCCGCCGCAGATCCCGGAGCACGTGTTCGAGCAGCCGTTTGTGCTCGCCTTCGCGCCCTTGTGCTTCCTCGGTTGCCGCGTATACCTCGACGGCGGCGTTGAGGTCGTCGCGGAAGTAGATGTCAGAGGCCCACTTGTCGACCTTCTCCTCGGCCTCCTTGGCAGCGGTTCGCACGTCCTTCTCCGGATGGACGTAGCCCATGAACGTGTAGTCGTGGGTGGCGTGACCGATTATGTCCGCGATCCGATCCAGCGGTCGCATCGTGTTCTCGAACGTGCGCTCCTCTTTGACCGCGACGAGCTCATCGAGCACGGCTTCGGCGTCGGCGAGTGCCTTGTCGGTGCCTGACTCGATTTGGGCAGGTGTCATCGATGCAAAAGACATGAGCGGAGGAGCGTAATCCCCGATCGAATCGAGACCCAACCGGTCAGGCTGCTGGCGGAGCGAACAATGATTCCGCTTGTTCTCTGGTCAGCGCCTCGTCGGGAGCAATGCCGTGTCGCACCACTGCGGCGTTGATGCCGGTCTCCGGGGCGGGGAGTTCGACAGGTGAGTCCGACCCGCCCAGCAAGGGCACTCCAGCATCCAGGAGCGTCCGGAACGGGTATGCCCGGTGGATCCGATCCGGGCCCAGACGCTTCTCCAACCAGGCTTCCTCCGAGGCGAGGAAAGCAGGCTGAACACTGGCGGTCACCCCGAGCCGCGCCATGCGCTCGATTGCCTCCGGCGTCAGGATCGAGGCATGCTCCACGCGGAGCATGGCGGGGTTGGCGCCGTGATCGATCAGCTCTTCATGGACATCCAGCACCTTGTCGTTCGCCCGATCGCCGATCGCGTGGATGGCGACGGCGCCACCCATCTGCAGTGATGCCTCGCCCATCTCGACCACGTGGGCGTGGTCGAACCGCTCTATGCCTCGGGTGTCGGGCCGGTCAGAGAATGGCTCATGCATTGCTGCGGTGTGGCCCCCGAAACTCCCGTCGGTGAAGTCCTTGTAGCCGAGCCACCGAATCGGGCCTTCGGCCCGGTCGATCTTGTCCTTGGCAGATGCCAGCTCGGCGGGGGATCGGGTGATTACCAGGACGTCGATGTCCAATGGGAGGTCGGGCGCGATCCTGACCAGGGTGTCGATTTCGCTCCCGACACCACACCAGATCGCCTCTCCAGCCGAGATGATCCCGGTGATCGAAGTGATTCCCATGTCGGGGAGGGTTGCCAGCGCCGCGATTAGCTCCGGGTCAGAGGGAGCGGGAGTGTGGGGGGCGAGGGTACTCGAGACCATTTGGACGGCCGTCTCCCGGAGGATCCCATTGGGACGGCCAGTGGTGTCGCGGTCGAACGCACCTCCGGGAGGATCAGTGGTGTCGGTGTCCACGCCGGCAAGGGCCAAGGCCGCACTGTTGGCGACTGCGATGTGACCGCAGTATCGGTAGAGGAGAACCGGGCGCTCGGACACCACGTCATCGAGGTCGGCCGCGGTGGGAAGGCGAAGCTCCCTCAAGCCCTCGTCGTTGAGTCGCTGCCCGATGACCGGGCCCTCGGAGGCTTCTGCCGCGTCCCGAATCGTCTCCAGCAGCGAGCTCATGTCGGGCTGGCTCATCAACTCGAGGCCGTTCACCAGCGTGGCGTAGCCAAACGGGTGGAGGTGGTGGTCGTGATACGTCAACTGAGATGCTCGGGCATGGTCTTTGCCACGATCGACCGTAGCTCCTCGTGGATCTTGCCGTTGCTGGCCACATGAGCCGTGGCATCGAGGCTGAGTTCCCGACCAGTCTGGTCGGTGTAGGTGCCCCCCGCCTCGGTCACCAACAGCAACCCGGCCGCGGCGTCCCAGGGCTTCAACCCCATCGGCCCACCGTGCTCCCAGTAGCCGTCGAAGCGCCCTGACGCCACCCAGGCCAGGTCGAGGGCGGCGGCCCCGAGACGTCTGGTGCCCGTCGAACGCAGCATCACTTCCTCCAAGACTCTCAGGTAGGCGGCTGCGTGCTGACGGCGGTCGTAGGGAAACCCGGTGACGATGAGGGATTGATCGAGGGTCGGGGTGTCGGAGACATGTAGCGGCTCACCGTTCACCGTGGCCCCCTCGCCTGCGACGGCCACGTACTCGTCGTTTCGGGCCACATCGATCACGACCCCCACCAGGGGACGACCGTTGTCCCACAGAGCCACTGAGACGGCCACTTGGGGGACACGGTGGACGTAGTTGACCGTACCGTCGAGGGGGTCGACGATCCACACCCGTGCGGAGCGCCAGTCGGCGCCGCCTTCCTCCTCTCCGAGGATCCGGTCAGTGGGGAAGTGAGTGGCGATCTCTGCCCTGATCGCTGTCTCCGAGTCACGGTCGACCTGTGTCACCGGGTCGACGGCGCTCTTCAGCTCGGTGTCGAGTGGTTGGAAGAAGCCGGTCTGCACGATGTCGGCCCCGGCCCTGGCGGCGCGAACCGCTACCCATACGTCACCTTCCCACATGGATTGTGACTCTACGACTCCTACCCTCACCAGCCGTGAAGACGGTTCTCCTGTCTCTGGGTGGTGCGGTTCTCTCTGTCCTGGCCTTCCCCCCGTTTGGACCGGGACTGCTGATCGTCCCCGGTATAGCCCTTTTCCTGTGGGCGCTGCTGGAGGTCGAGAGCCGTCGCATGGGGTTCTGGCTCGGGCTTCTCTACGGGAACGTCTTCTTTGGCGGCTTGATGTGGTGGCTGGCCGAGCTCGAACTACTGGCTCTGACTCTCGTCCCGGTCCAGGCGCTATTCCTCGCGGTTTACGGGTGGTGGCTCGCTGGAAAGAGTCCCGGCGACTCGCTGCACTGGTTCGTGCCGGCAGTCGGGGGATGGGCCCTCATGGAGGTGATTCGCTATCGGTTCCCGGTGGGCGGCCAGGAGTGGGGAGCGGCCGGCTACGCCCTCAGTGACAACCTCTATGTGAGGCTCCCGGCGTCGGTGGTCGGTACCAGCGGGCTCACCGTGATCGTCGTCTTGTTTGCAGGGATGCTGGCGCTCGGACTGGCCGGGCGATGGGATTCGAGGGTGCGTTGGGCGGTTCTGATTCCCCTGGGTGCGGTGGCAGCCGCGGTCCCGTCGATCATGACCCAATACGACGCCGGCCCTTTCCCCGTGGCAATCGTGCAGGGCTCGACCCCATGTCCGTTCGAGCATTGTGCCCCCAACGAACGTCTGCGCACGTTTCAGCAGCATCTCTCCCTGACTGGGACGATCGAGGCAGGATCGGTTGCTTTGGTGGTGTGGCCGGAGAGCTCGACGGGATCGACCAATGCCGATCCTGTGCTCAACGACCAGATCAGGGAAGCGATCGCCGAGCAGGCGAGACGCATCGGGGCCGCCATCCTGGTCGGGGGCGACCGTGTCGTCGGTGACGACGAGTTCATCAACGCCAACGTGTTCTTCAATGACGATGGGGTCATCGAAGGCGAGTACCACAAGCAGCATCCGGTTCCATTCGGTGAGTACATCCCGGCTCGCCCACTGTTCGAGTGGATCCCGGCGCTGGACCGTGTGCCACGTGACATGATCCCGGGCGATTCCCCCGCAGTCTTCGAAGCGGGTGTCGTGCGATTGGGTTCGGTGATCTCATGGGAGGGCGGCTTCTCCCGGTATGCGCTCCAGCACCGTCGGGCCGGCGCCAATCTCCTGGTCGTGGCGACCAACAAGTCCTCATATGGCCCGGATGCGCCCACTTCGGACCAGTTCATCGGGATGACCCGCATGCGCGCCGTCGAGTTGGGCATCCCGGTGATCCATGCCGCAGTCACCGGCAAGTCGACGATCATCGATTATCAGGGCTCATTCGATGAGACCACCGAAACCGGGGGCTCGGTGGTTCTCTTTGGAGACGCCGGGCTCTCCACTTCGACCATCTTCAGCACCATCGGTGATTCCTTCATCTATCTGGCTGCAGCCCTCGGGCTCTTCACGATCTGGCGTTCGAGGACACTGGTAGGTTCGAGACCCCGTCGAGACGAATAGGAGTAACCCATGTCGCAGGCGTTGGAGAACCTGCTCCACGAGGAGCGCACGTTCCCGCCTTCCGAAGCGTTCACCGCTCAGGCCAACGCCCAGCCAGGGATCCATGAGGAGGCGGCGGACTACAGAGCCTTTTGGCATCGGCAGGCGCTCGAGCGCCTCACCTGGTTCACCGAGCCGACCGGAATCCTCGATGAATCGAATCCGCCCTTCTTCAAGTGGTTCGGGGACGGCGAGCTCAACCTCTCCTACAACTGCCTCGACCGCCATCTGGAGACCCACGGCGACCAGGCCGCCTACCACTGGGTCGGTGAGCCCGGTGACGCGAGGACGTTGACGTATTCCGATCTGGCCCGGGACGTCAACCGCCTCGCCAATGGGCTGAAGGGTCTCGGTCTGGAAAAGGGTGACCGGGTGGCCATCTACATGGGCATGATCCCCGAGCTCCCCATCGCCATGCTCGCCTGCGCCCGTCTTGGTCTCGTCCACTCTGTCGTGTTCGGCGGGTTCAGCGCCGAGGCCCTCTCCAGCCGGATCGTCGACGCCGACGCCCGCATCGTCATCACCCAGGACGGAGCATGGCGTGGCGGGAACGTCGTCCCGCTCAAGGAGAACACCGACGAAGCCCTCGAGTCGACCCCTGGCATCGAGCACGCCATCGTCGTCAAGCGGACCGACCACGGTGTAGGGATGACCGAGGGCCGCGACATCTGGTGGCACGATCTGGTCGAAGGTCAGTCCGACGACTGCGAGCCCGCGGTCCTGAACGCCGAGGACCCTCTCTACATCCTCTACACCTCGGGGACGACCGGGCGCCCCAAGGGCATCGTCCATACCCAGGGCGGCTATCTGACGGGGGTCACCACGACCCACTCTTACGTCTTCGACATCAAGCCGGACTCCGACGTCTACTGGTGTGCCGCCGACATCGGATGGGTCACCGGGCACAGCTACATCGTCTACGGCCCTCTCGCCAACCGCACCACCAGTGTCATGTACGAGGGCGCGCCCAACTTCCCCGACTTCGACCGGTTGTGGCAGATCATCGACGACTACGGCGTGACCATCTTCTACACGGCTCCCACGGCGATCAGGGCTTTCATGAAATGGGGAGACGAGCACGTTGACAAGCACGACATGTCGACTTTGCGGATCATCGGGACGGTGGGGGAGCCGATCAATCCCGAGGCTTGGATCTGGTATCACACCCACGTCGGCAAGGGCAACTCCCCCATCGTCGACACCTGGTGGCAGACCGAGACCGGCATGATCATGATCACCCCGCTTCCCGGTGTGACGGCAACCAAACCCGGGTCGGCCACGAAGCCGTTCCCCGGCATCGCCGCCGACGTGGTCGACGACGACGGCAATAGCGTCCCGCTCGGGGGAGGTGGCTTTCTGGTCATCACTCAGCCGTGGCCATCGATGGCGCGGACGATCTACGGGGACGACCAGCGATACGTAGACACATATTGGTCACGATTCGAGGGGCGGTACTTCCCTGGTGACGGGTGCAAGCGGGACGACGACGGCTACTTCTGGCTGTTGGGTCGGGTCGACGACATCATGCTGGTCTCTGGTCACAACATCTCCACCACTGAAGTCGAGTCGGCGTTGGTGTCGCATCCGGCCGTGGCCGAGGCTGCCGTGGTTGGCCGAAAGGACGACATCACCGGCCAGGCCATCGCAGCATTCGTGACTCTGCGCTCCACTGCCAGCGGTGACGAGGCGCTGATCGAGGAGCTCCGTGATCACGTGGCCAAAGCGATCGGGCCGATCGCCAAACCGAAGTCGATCGTCTTCACAGGGGACCTTCCCAAGACGAGGTCCGGCAAGATCATGCGCCGTCTCCTCCAGGACATCTCCGAGCACCGTCATCTGGGGGACGTCACCACCCTGGCCAACGCCGAGATCGTCGCCGAGATCGCCGAAAAGGCCGAGTCCTCCACCGAAGACTGACCCCCAACCCCGAACCCGGGTACGTGGTGCCGTATTTGGTCAGAATCCGCTCACCTACGCCCCTTTCCCTTGGCTTCACTCGAGCGGGGCACTGGTCCGATCGGGAGGTGGCCAGGCTCCCGACCGATCCCGCGTGCTGCGGACCGACTTGTTCGGTCCGACTCTTCGTTGTCCTTCAGTGTTGATTTCCGGACACTTGTCCGGTCGGGCCATCGGGCGGACAATCATCAGCAGAGAGGCCGGAGGAGGAATGACGGCCATCGATGATGCAAGGCTCACGCAGCTGTTCAACCGCCACTACAGCGAGGTTCTCGCCTATTGCGCCAGGCGTATCGGGCGTGACGATGCGGACGACGCCGCTTCGGAGGTATACGCAGTTGCTTGGAGACGACGAGACGAGATCGAATGGGAAACCTCTCGGGCCTGGCTCTACGGCATCGCCAGACGGGTCGTCTCGAATCGGCGACGCTCTGTTTGGAGGAGGCACCGGCTCAACGAGAGGGTCTCGACGTTGGCTTCCACCTACGCCGATGCGGCGGATGTGTACGTGATTCAGCGCGAGCAGGATCGGACCGTCCTTGAGGCTCTGGGCCGTCTTGGTCAGCAGGATCAGGAGATCCTGCGACTGCACGCCTGGGAGGATCTGAAGTCGTCGGAAGTTGCAGTCGTCCTCCACATCAGCGTTGCTGCGGCTGAGAAACGCCTCCAACGCGCCATACGACGACTGGAACGGTCTTTGGGGTCTCCATCACCCCGACGGACTGTCGACGAAGTTTCCCGACGTGCTGCTGAAGAAGGAGGCGGGTGATGTCAGACGAATCGATCATCCGACAGCTGAGGGAGGCGAATCCCTTCCCTAGCCCTGTCGACCTGCATCGAGCCTCTACTGACGACGCCCGAATCCTCGTCGCAATCAACGAAAGGTCCGATGCGATGTCTACCAAGCAAACACGACGAGTGACAATCGAGAGAACGCCCACGCCCAGGCGAGGACTGCTCATTGCCGCGGCGGTGGCCGCTGCAGTGGTGTTGGCAGGCGCTGTGATTCTCGACGTATTCCGCCCGGAGGTGGCGACTCCAGACGACGAAACGACACTGTCGCTGGTGTCGGAGTGGGTCGACGCCGTCAATGCCGGCGACCTGCAAGGCGCTCTGGCGGTACTTTCACCGGAAGCCAGTTGTGACCTTCCGATTCCCACATTGGGTCCGGACGAAACGTGTGAGCAGCATCTCGGCTATCTCATCGCCATCGACACCCACTTCGAGCCGGTCGGATGTAGCAGCGTCGAGCCCACGAGGTGCAAGTACTCGTTGACGAGTGGACTTCATGCCGCGTTGGGATATCCGGACTACGCCCTGCCGTTGGAGACGACATTCTCTGTCGATCGGGACGGGAAGCTGACCGCCGATATCTTCGGCACCATCGATCCAACCACACCCTATTGGCCACGGGAGGGTGGGGAGCTCTGGGCGTACATGCAGCCGCTATACCCCGAGCTCGATATCGACGCGACGTTCGGGCCCAGCCCGTACACGGCAGCGGCCGGGGTGGCGGCCATGGAAGCGGCGGCAGAGTTCAACGGCGCCGGAAGGGTTGCTCAACGTCTCCAAGAGGCGGTGGACCTCTATTCGGACAGAGAACTCCAGCTCTGTTTCGCTCCCCAACGAACGGACTGTTCTGACCTCTTGGACTTCCTCGAGGGCGTCGCCGCATCGATCCAGCTCGACTGTGACCCGTCCACCGCAGGCGAAGGAGTGATCACGTGTCCGATGGCCGTCGACAGTGATCTCAACGCAACCTTGGGAGGCGGGCAAGGTGTGACTGAGATCACCATCGAGTATCGAGCCGGAAAGGTCCGGACCATCACCTTCGACCCGCGGTTCTCCGGCGACGAGGATCTGCACTCGAGCTTTCTGGAGTACGCCGCTGAGGTCGACGGTCTGTTCGATGGCGATCAGCCCATATGGGACGG
>Ga0302046_10005753_pt1 | contig 10885 bp, 7 predicted proteins | sample RVTome_11_FD_200261 | JGI IMG/M metagenome (GOLD analysis project Ga0302046, IMG submission 200261) | Soil microbial communities from uranium-contaminated site in the Upper Colorado River Basin, Wyoming, United States - RVT147D111 (version 2) ... | reverse complement strand
GGAATTCGCGTCTGGCAATCGTTCTCACAATGGCAGCATGCACAAACCGATCACTTGCCGCATGGCGTCTCTGGAGCTGTGATTTTCCAGGATCATGGACCCCCGGAAGGACTGCTGTCTGCGACGGTGGATACCAGCTCATACGCTTTGCCGTACAATGAGTACTTACCCTCGCTCTGCCGCCACTCCTCCCAAGAGGGTCGTCGCGCGTTGAAGTGTCGGATCGAAGCGTTGATTCCGCGCCAACTTCGTGATGTATAGAGCCATTCTCCAACCATCCAGTAGCCTGGTAACACGGATTCCATGGCATCAATGCAAGCCGTTACGCAGTTGTTACCCAAGGGAGCGTAACGCGGGGAATTCGGAGGGAGCTCAACCGAACTGGCGAGTTTCGGAACCCGTATGGGTTGGGTCCCCAGGAACCCGCGATTTCAAACCTCAGAGAGCGGGGGTGCCAGCGATTCTGAACGCCCGCGAGGTCTCCTGATCTTCGTGGGTTTGCAACGAGTTATCCTGAGCCCGGGTCGACTCGTTGCCAGAACACGATCGAGGGCTTCATGGCAGGATCGAGATCCTCGTTCAGCACCGCTCTGCCGACCGGATGGCCGAAGCGCGTCCGATCGGCGATCCTCCACGTCATCTCCATGGCCCACGTCTCGCTGACCGCCACCCGAAGTTGGGCCGCCAACAGCTGGAACGCTCGCCTCCGGCTCAAGGCCGAAAACGACCGGCTTCGCCAGGAAGTCAGCCTGCTTCAAGAGGAACTCCGTATCAAGGACGCGCGCATGCTGCGCATCCCTCCGCACCAGCGGCCCCATTACCCGCCCACCGAAAGGCTCGCCATCCTCGAGCTGCGTGCTGCGCGGGGCTGGTCCTTGACCCATACCGCGGATCGCGCGAAAAGCGGGGCGTGTTCCCCGCTACCTCATCACCGTCCGTGGCGCGCAGTTCACGGACGACGCCTTCCGGCGCCGGTGCCGGCAGCGAGGTATCCGACAGCGCTTTGGCGCCGTCGGCAAGTACGGGAGCATCGCTGTCATCGAGCGACTCATCCGAACGATCAAGAGCGAGTGCACGCGCCGGCTGCTCATACCGTACTCGCAGACGTTGCTGCGGATCGAACTGTCGCTGTTCGTGACCTGGTACAACCGGGAACGCCCTCACGACTTCCTGCACGGCGCGACACCGGATGAGATCTACGGCGACACCCTCCCGCGCTGCCGACAGCCTCGGTTCGAGCCGCGACGACGTTGGCCTCGAGGTGCGCCGTGTGCGGGACCCGCGGCTCCGGTCCGAGGACGACCCGGTCAGCGCATCGAGCTGGACGTCACGTACCTGCGTGGCCGCAAGCACCTGCCGATCGTCGCGCTGAAGCGCGTCGCGTAGCTCCCGTTCGTCCGCGATCCGTCTCGACGGGGGCGACGACGTGCGCGCGAGCGCTCGAAGCGACACCGCGCCCGCCTTCCGAACGGCTTCGTACTCGTCCCGCCGCGCGTTCATCGTGCCTGCACCAGCCATCTTCACCGCTCGTTGAGCCTCCAGCGTCGCGTCATTCTGGCCGTTTCATTTCGCTGGCCGCCCTCACTGGCTCCCCAGGAACACCGAGCCTCGAAACCCGATGCGGTTAAGAAACCGCGTCAGGACGTGAGCGGCGGCACTTGCCCGTCGTCACGCTGCTCCGCATCGCGTAGCTCCCGTTCGTCCGCGATCCGTCTCGACGGGGGCGACGACGTATGCACGAGTGCTCGAAGCGACACCGCGCCGGCCTTCCGAACAGCTTCGTACTCGTCACGCCGCGCGTTCATCGTGCCTGCACCAGCGGTCGCCACCGCTCCGTTGAGCGTCCAGCGCCGCGTCATTCTGGCCGTTTCGTTTCGCTGACCACCTTCACCTGGAATGACCGACGCCACGAACCGTCGTCGTATTCGACGAGATAGTAGAAGAACCCCTTGCCGGGCTCGGGCTCGTCCGCATCCTGCCGGGCCGCAGTCGCAAGATCCAATGATCTCGCTTCGATACGGGTCACCGTCTTCGATCGTGTCGCGGCGGCGGTGGCGGCGATACTCTCCAGGTGGCCGCGAACGACGCCGATGGATCCGACGGGGGTGTCACCCACCACGACGGGAACGCGGCCAGATTCGGACGTGGTCAGACTCAACCCGTTCTGCCGATCATGGGGAACGACGACGAACCCGGCCTGCGAGGATGCATTCCCGGAGGCATCTTCCGCGGTGTAGACCATCGTGTAGAGACGTCCATTGCCCGAGGCGGCGCGCTCGGCGCGCAGCTCGAATTCGTAGTCAGGCATTCCGACGGCGAGACCCTGAATATCATTCACGGTATTGCCGTCTCCGGGACCGTTGTCAGCCTCATTGCTCCATGCAGCTGAGAGGGCAATGCGGGTGGCGCTGCAGACGTCCGATGCCTGGACCCTTGCCGAGACATGAACCATCTCGCGATTCGGTGGCCACAAGCGGTTCGGAGACAACAGGACGGCGAGTTGCGGAGGGACCGTATCCTCCACGTTCAGGCTCGACGTATCAGTGCTGACGTTGCCGCAGGCGTCGGTCGCCGCGAAAGTCACGACCGAAGAACCCACGGGAATCACGCTTGGCCCGTCCGTCGTCGCCGTGACCGGCCCACAGACGTCGGAGTGCTCGACCAAGCCGAGCCAGTTCTGCACCTGCGGGTCCGAGAGCGCGACGCCCCCAACCGTATTGCACTCGAGCACGATCGGCGCGGGCGCGGTCACCGTAGGAGGGGTCGTATCGGTCACGGTCAAGGCCTGATCGCAGGCCGCGGTATTGCCCAGCGGATCCGTCGCCGTCCAACGCCGGACGACGATACCGCTCGACCCGCACGTCGGGTTCACAGTGTCCGCGAAGTCGAAGGTCGGAGGGCCGCACGCATCCTCGCCCGTCGGGACTCCGGTGGTCGCCGGCGTGCTGGGGTCACCACACTCCAGCGTTACATCCGCAGGACAAGTCAAGAGCGGCGGCTCGGTCTCGGTATCGGAGATTCCGCAGCCGCAGACTCCGGGGTCCACCTTGCCCGCGTCCAGCGGGCAGGCGTCGCAGTCGTCGAGAATGCCGTCCGCATCCGAGTCGAGAGCCAGCGGGGTGCTGAACAACTCCCTTACCGTGGAAGAGTTCGCGTTCGAGCGGAAGACCACGAGAGTTCCGGCGGGATCGATCCAAAAATCCGAGACACGCGCGAAGGAAGGGGCGTCGCGATGACTGATCAGTGTCGGGTTTCCACCCGAAGCGGGAACGGCCAAGACACCGTGAGATCTGAGTGATGCGTAGACGACGTTCGCGCTATCGGGGCTGGACGCAAAGACGTAGACGTCATCGGAAGGATCGAGGGGATGATTGAGCTTGATCGGCGTGCCCCCTTCGATCGGGACGGAATAGAGCTCCGTGACGTTGTCCGTGTCTTGATCCGCGAGGTAGATCACCCGAGAACTGTCGGGGGTGATCAAGTACGGCTCCTCTACATCGCCATCGACCCCGAGAAGGGAGTTCAGTTTGACATACGAGCCGCCGGAGATGGGCGCGCTGTAGAGGTCGATCACGTGGTTTGTACCCAGGTTGGCCCGGTACACGACGGTTCCGCCATCAGGACTGATTCTCGCGTCCAGAACGTGGCCGTAGGGTCCCAGGTCGCCGCTGATCTTCGTCGGTTGGCCGCCGCCGACCGGCACGGCGAATAGCTCGTTGCTGCCGTCGTGATTCCCGAGGTACACGACCTGCGAGCCATCCGGCGTAATGTAGAACTTGACGACCCCGTAGATGGGAACCGTGTTGAGCTTCACGCGATGTTGCCCATCCACCCCGACGCTGAAGAGTTCGAAACGGTGGTAGACTTCCTGATTCGCGATGTAGACGACCCTCGAGCCATCGGCGGTCACATCGAAGTCACCCACCCCACCGAACTGGGGAAGCGGACCATTCAGCATCTGCACGGGGCCGCCCTGCACGGGCACGCTTTCGAGGACCCAATGTGTCTGGCCAGCGCCGATTTCACGATGAACGACACGACTGCCGTCGGGCGTGATCACGAATCCTGCCGCGCGTGCGCTGTTGAGCCGGGTCGGGTTGCCACCGGACGACGACACGCTGAAGAGCTCGCCCGACCACGTGGTGTAAACGGCCTTCGACCCATCGTGGACGGTCTCGTATTCCTGGTAACCGTGACCGTGTACGGGCGGTTCCCCGTCCATGAGGGTTGCCATCCCGCCCTCGATGGGCACGCTGAACATCTGCTGCCCGTAGAAATTCTTCAAATCGGCCGTGTAAAACACGGTCCTCTCGTCACCGCTGACGCGGAACGAGCGGACGTCGTTATGAAGCACGAGAGGATGATTGAGCGTCGTGATCGTCCCGCCGCTCGCCGCGACGGAATAGAGTTCCGTATCCGTCGAAGTCTGACGATACGCCTTGTAAATCACTGCGCCGCTGTTGTTCGTGATGATGTAGTCATCGTCCACGTTCCCACCCAGCGTCAATATGTCGCTCAGAGTCGCGATGCTCTGCTGGGAATTGAAACGAGTCGGGCAGTTGTCGCACGAGTCGCCGACCGCATCGCCGTCGACGTCGCTCTGATCGGGATTCGAGTTCGCCGAGCAATTGTCCACGTCACCGCAGACGCCGTCGCCGTCGATGTCGTTGGCGGCATCGTCGGGACAAACATCGCACGCGTCACCCGCTTGGTCCTGGTCGGAGTCGGACTGGTCCCGGTTCGGAGCGTCCGGACAGTTGTCGCACTCGTCTCCGACTCGATCGGAGTCGAGATCGGCCTGATCTGGGTTGGAGATCCCGGGGCACACGTCGCAGCCGTCCCCCACGAAGTCGCCGTCCGAATCCGACTGCGCGGGGTCGAAGTCGTTGGGACAGATGTCGCATGCGTCCCCGAAGGAATCGCCGTCCGAGTCGAATTGATCCGCGTTGAACGTGAACGGGCAATTGTCGACGTCGCCACATGTGCCGTCCAAGTCCGAATCGTTGATCGGGTCGCCGGGACAAGGATCGCAGGCGTCTCCGATTCCGTCGAAATCGGCATCGCCTTGACCCGGGTTCGGCTCCCCGAGGCAGTTGTCGCATGCATCGCCGACCTGATCCCCGTCGGTGTCGGTTTGATCCAGGTTGGGGGCATCGGCACAGTTGTCGACAGCGCACTCCGCATCGCTCGAGAACGCGGGGTCACCGAAGCCGTCGCCGTCGCGGTCGACGCACGTGTCGCATTCGTCGAACAGGCCGTCGCCGTCCACGTCGAGTGCGAGCGCCACGCCAAAGAGGCCCGCGCTTGTACGGTAAGCGACCGACGAGAAGTCGGGACTCGCAATGAAAAAGTAGGCGAAGGAATTGGGGGGGGTCAGCAGCCGAGCAAAGCCGGCCGAAGAGGAGGCGAGGAAGAGACTGAAATCGGGGTACCGCCGATAGAGGATCCTGGTGCCATCCGGGCTGACGACGAACCCGGGATCCTCGCCGAGGTCGTGGTCTCCACTGACCTTCGTGGGGCGCCCGCCCGTCAACGGTACGTGGTAGACGCCAAACGTCAGATCTTCCTGAAGTACCTGGTATGCGACAGAGCTGCCGTCAGCACTGACCGAGAAGGAGATCACACTTCCAGATGGGTAATTGAGCTTGGTTCGTGGACCCCCGAGGATCGGCACCCGGTACAACTCCGGCATGTTGTGAGTCTCCTCGTCGGCTAGATACACGACGGTCCGACTGCCCGGGTCGATGCCGTAAGAGTTGACGTCGACGCCCTGTCGAGATCCGTTGAGCTTGGCGAAGGATCCGCCTCCTGTGGGTGCGCTGAACAGTTGGAAATCGAAGGTTTCGTTGGAGGTCCTGTAGACGACGGTCGAGTCATCGGGGCTGAGCTGGAAATCACGGACATCCCGAATAATGGGACCATTGAGCTTCGTCGAAGAGCCTCCCATGATCGGCGCGACGAACAGCTCCCTCAGAGACGTCTCTTGTTGCGCACGATAGAACACCTTGGCGCTGTCACTGCTGATCTTGAAGCCGCTTTCGACATCGCCTCCGAAGAACGGAGGGCTGTTGACCAACACTGGAGTGCCGCCAAGCAGCGGAACGCTGTACAGGAAGCCGTTATTGTTGTCGCGATGATTGAAGACGACACGCTGACTGTCGGGGCTGATCTCGAAGGAGTGGACGCTGCCATCCAACCCCGTAGTCAGACGGACGAACGGTCCTCCGTCGATGGGCACGCTATACACGTGGGTCCCGCTGGTCCAGAACTCCTGTTGGGCAGCGTAAACCACATGATTGCCGTCGGGAGTAATGTCGAAATAATGAACGTCGCCGCCAGAAGGCAGCGGGCCGTTCAACTTGACCGCAGGCCCGCCCGTGATCGGTACGCTAAACAGCTCGTAGACTTCGTTCGCCGTCTGGTCCGCGATATAGACGACGCGCGAGCTGTCCGGGCTGATCGCGAATCTGTCCGACACGTCTCCGCCGGTGACGAGCGGCCCGTTGAGCTTGATCGGCGTTCCGCCCGAGGTCGGAGCTGCAAACAACTCGATGTCAGAGAGACTGAAGGCTCGAAAGACTATCGTCGAGCTGTCCGGGCTGAAAGCGAACGCGCCCTCCCCCTGGAGCACGCTGTTTCTTGAACCGCTCAGGCGCACTTCCCGCCCTTGGTCGGGGTTGAACAGCGTTGGGCAAGTGTCACAGGCATCGCCGAACGCGTCACCGTCCGCATCGACTTGATCCACGTTCGCTTCGTCCGGGCAGTTGTCCGACTCGTCGGGGACGCCGTCACCGTCACCATCGGAATCCGTCCCGTCCGGGGTCGCCGGCGCATCGAGAACGTTGCCGATCGAAGGGGCGCTCCCGGAAGGACGCACCCACGTGGGACCCAGTTCGCCCGACTGGCCGATCCCGGCACCGCTCAGATCGCCTCGGTCAGGGTCCGGGACTTCCGGATGCAGGTCGACACCATCGCGCGGACCGTCTGCAACGGGATCTTCGGTCACAATGGCTTGCGTCGCGGCGAAACAGACCTCGTCGGCTCGCCCTGACGGCGCATCGCCGGCCGATGCGCTGAACGAGGAGCCGAGTTCGATCGGCTCCAACGACGGCACGCTGAACATCACGATCTCGGGGGGATCGCCGTACGTCGCCCTGCCCGTAGTGCCGCCAGGATCGCATGCGACGGACCACGGCGTGGTTGCCCAACCGCCGCCAACGGCAAGACGCCTGGTCGAATCTCGCAACGAGCCATCGTCTTCGAGGATCAAGCTTCGCACCACGCCCCGCTCGCTGGTCGCCACCAGGACGGTGCCGTCGGTGCAGACGTCGATCGCGTCGCAACCGGATCCGAGGTTGAAAACGGCGATTTCCTCACGGCTGGCGATATCGATGACCGAGATTCGCGCGCGCGCGCCGCACACGAGGAGCCGCTTTTGGTCCTGGCTCACCGCCAAGCCCAAGCCGCGATCGGATGTCAGAATCGGATTCGTTCCGGTGGCCGGCTTGGGGTGAGGACCTTCCAGGTCGATGAACCAGACGCTCCAATCATCCGTGACGAAGGCCAGGGACTCGTCGGCGTTGACAGCACAGGCGCCTTGAAGACCCGTCGTCTCGATCTGGACGATTCCGCGTGATCGATCGCGATCGACGTCGATCGCGCGAGCAACATGGGGAGGGACCAACTCCTCGGTGTTTGCGAACGCCGAGGTTGCGATCAACCAAGCGCCGGCCAAGACCACGCGCACTAGACGGCGTCGAGCGATCTTTCCGCGATGATCCGGTTGCCCCATGCCGCCCCGCTGTCGCCACGACAAGTTACGTCGATATGCCACACCCGCCCCGAACAACAATCGGTACCCGATCACCCCGCGCCGGATTCGTGAGAGTTGGTGCCCGCTCGGTGGCGCACCGGAGGAGAGTCGCGTTCGGGGGCAAGGCGAGATACCGCCTGACCGCAGGGCGGCGCGCCGAGATCGCTCTTCAAAACCACCCCCAACTGCCCGCTGGTCGCGCTAGGTACCACCTGTCGAGTTGTCATGTCAACAACTTTCTGCGGCCGCCGCGTCGAGATTCACCCGCGACGCACGAGCCCTCGCCCCACGCCCGCGTGATAGACGGCACGGCGGCTCGGCGCAAGGCCACAAACAAGACGGTTTCGGTAGATAGCAGGCTCCGATGGGGACTGGTCCGAAACGTACCGGCCCGCCCAGCCGGTGTCCACACTTTCTCTGTTACAGCCACGCGGTGGGTTTCGGATCGGAAACGTCGACGCCTTGCGAGCATGTTGAATTGCGTCGAGGGCATAGTATCTTTGCCGCATGGACAAGTTCGCCGCGACCCTGGAGCTGCTGACCCCTGACGAACTCCCCCCACGCCATCCGCTTCGTCGACGTTCTGGAGCGCGCCGGCCACATGGACGCCGGGGAGGCCGAGGCGTGGCGGCGGCGGATCGAGGCGTGGTGCCGGTTCAGGCTGCGGCGGGTGCCGGCGAAGGCGAACCGGTGGTCGACGAGCATCTTGGAGGAGCCGGATCCGCTCCTGCCGTAGACTCATCACGACACGAGGCGAGCCCTTCAGTTATCCGAGGAGGTTTTCATGGGAGAACACCCCGTACTGACGTTGATCCGAGGGAAGCTGCCAGACCCGTCTCGGCCGTTCACTATCATCGCCGACTTTCAATCTCACTCCGGTCGCAGCGAAGATGTCGCGACAGGCATCGCCGCATCGCAGGCGGTTCATCTCACTCGAGCGGAACCAGGATGCCTCGCGTACGACGTTCTGCGGGACACCGATTCTCCTGACCGCTTCGTGGCATACGAGTGTTGGCGCGATCTTGCTGCACTAGAGGACCACCTGGCGACGCCGCATTTCGCTGCGGTTGGTGCGATTCTGGGGCCTCTGCTTGCAGGGGCACCGGCGATCCGGGTATTGGTATCGCTGGAAGGGAGGCACACCGATGAGCGGCGCCGTTGACACCGAGTTCGCTGGCAAGCGGGCGCTCGTGACAGGCGGCACGCGAGGAATTGGCGAGGCCATCGTCCAACGCCTCCGAGGTGCCGGAGCAACGGTGATGACGACGGCTCGATCCTTCCCCACTGGAGTGCCCCAGCCCGAACTGTTCGTCGAAGCCGATCTCAGCACGGCAGAGGGCGCGGCGAAGGTCGTCAGTGCTGTGCAGAATCGCCTCGGCGGCGTCGATATTCTGGTCCACAACGCGGGAGGTTCCTCGGCGCCGAGCGGCGGCTTCGCCGTACTGACGGACGAGCATTGGCAGCAAGAGTTGGGTATCAACTTGCTCGCCGCCGTTCGTCTCGATCGAGCGTTGCTTCCGCTGATGCTGAAGCAAGGTGCGGGCGTGATCATCCATATCTCATCGATCCAACGTCGCCTGCCGCTGTTTGAGGCGACCCTCGGTTATGCAGCCGCGAAGGCAGCGCTGAGCAACTACAGCAAGGGTCTCTCGAATGAGGTCGGCCCGAAAGGCGTTCGTGTCGTCTGCGTCGCGCCGGGCTTTACCGAGACTACGGCCGCAACGGCGCTTATCGACAGGCTGGCGGCGAGCTCCGGCACCGACCGGAACGCAGCGCGTGGACAATTGATGGAGTCGCTCGGCGGCATCCCACTTGGCCGCCCAGCGTGGCCCGCAGAGGTCGCCGAACTCGTCGCTTTTCTGGCCTCCGATCGCGCGGCGTCGATCACCGGTACCGAGTACGTCATCGACGGGGGCACCGTCCCTACGGTCTGACATCGGTGTGACCTGGCACGGAGGCCGCGGGCGAGCCGTAGCACGCGCGCAACTCATCACCCATGCGCGGTCCTCTGTGTTCCTTTCCCACGGCAGAGGCTGCACTCACCTGTGCCCTTGCAAGCGCTGCAGGGCACGCTCCGCCGCAGGCGGAACACGCGGGTGCGCATCTCGCGGGTCCCTTTGCCGTCGCACTTGAAGCAGCGGCCGGACCCGTGACAGAACGGGCAGGCTTGGGCGGCCATGTCGGAGTCCCCCTCTCTTGCCGCCATTCTGACACATCGGAAGTGGCCAGGGTGGACGCGCCGGGCCCGCGATGGGGAGGCATTGCAACGCCCAGCGACCGTGGCCACCGGCTCTTCCCCCGGACTGGCCGGTGATCTCCGACCCTGGCCCGGCGAGGGTAGGACACACCGTGTGGTGATGGGAACGCCCAGGTAAATTGACGCCCCCCCCGGGTGACGCGGCTTGACCCGTGCCCCGTGCCGCCCTAGCTTTTCCGACAGTCGCAGGTCCCCGTCTCGGAGGGTCCACGGTGGTAGCGATCAACTATGCGACCCAGGAATTGACCGCAAAGATCGTGTATTACGGCCCGGGCCTGTGTGGAAAGACGACGAATCTTCAGTTCATCCACGATAGTCTCGCGCCCGACATCCGCGGCAAGATGCTGTCGTTGGCCACCGAGACGGATCGAACGCTGTTTTTCGATTTCCTGCCCGTGAACGTCGGCCGAATCGCGGGAATGCGGACGCGCATGCAGTTGTACACGGTTCCGGGTCAGGTCGCGTACAACGCCACGCGCAAGCTCGTCCTCAAGAGCGCAGACGGCATCGTGTTCGTGGCAGACTCGCAGGTGGCGATGCTGGAGGCAAACATCGAATCGTTCTGCAACCTGGAATCCAACCTTCGCGAGCAAGGTGTCGCGCTGGCTCAGATTCCTCACGTCCTGCAATTCAACAAGAGGGACTTGCGCTCGGTACTGGCCGTCGAGGATTTGGACCGCGCGCTCAACAAACACGGGGTGCCTCACGTCGAAGCGGTTGCCACCTCCGGAGCTGGCGTCGCCGCCACGCTGAAGGCCATCGCCAAACTGGTCTTGCTGGACCTGAGCCGTCGTTACGGGACGGCTAGGCCGACC
>Ga0302046_10005751_pt1 | contig 10887 bp, 9 predicted proteins | sample RVTome_11_FD_200261 | JGI IMG/M metagenome (GOLD analysis project Ga0302046, IMG submission 200261) | Soil microbial communities from uranium-contaminated site in the Upper Colorado River Basin, Wyoming, United States - RVT147D111 (version 2) ... | reverse complement strand
CGCCCTCGAATGCGCAAAACATCATCACGATGCGCCCGTTCTCGCGCAGGTGGGCGATCGTCTCGGCGCCGCTGCCGGTGAAGTCGTGGTATGCGACCTCGCGGGGGCCGAGCACGCGCAGGGTGTCGAGCCCCTTGGGCGAGCAGTTCACGTGTCCGCCGGCGCCGGCCGGAGCGGTCGCGACGAAGAACACGTGCTGGCGCTCGATGAACTCGCGAATCCGGCCGTCGATGGCCTCGAAGACCTTGCCCATGATGCCTCCCCGAGAGCGGCCGATCAGTCCGTGCCGAGCAGAGCGTCGATGCCGCGCGTCCCCTCGAAGCGACGGAAAGTGCCGTCGTTTGCGATCTCCTCCGCAGCCTCGAGGAACGCGGTGAGCGCGACGCGGGCGAGCGCCCCGCCGATGCTGACGCGGCGCACTCCGGCGAGCGCGAGCTCGGCGACGGTGGCGAACGGCGCGTTGGCGAGCACGTTCACCGGCCTGGGCGCCACCGCGCGCACGATCGCCTTGATGTCGCCCATCGCCCGCACCCCCGGCGCGTAGAGGCAATCGGCCCCGGCCTCGGCGTAGGCCTCGAGCCGGCGGATCGTCTCGTGGATGTCCGGCCGCCCGCAGATGAAGCCTTCGGAGCGCCCGGTGAGCAGCACGCCGGTGCCCGACTCGTCGAGCGCCGCGCGCGCGGCGCGGATGCGCTCGACCGCGAGCGCGAAGTCGTGGAGCGGCGCGTCGGCGTCGCCGGTCGAGTCCTCGATCGAGAGTCCCGCGACGCCGGTGCGGGCCGCCAGCGCCACGTTCTGCGCCACGCGCTCCGGCTGCACCGCAAAGCCGCCCTCGAAGTCGGCGTTGAGCGGCACGCTCGCCGCCGCCGCCATGGCACGCAGGTGCGCGAGCGCCTCGTCGAGTGTCACGCGGTTGTCCGCGCGCCCGAGCGACCACGCGAAGCCGGCGCTGGTCGTGGCGAGCGCCTTGAAACCCATCTGTTCCAGCAGCCGCGCACTGCCCGGATCCCACGGGTTCGGCATGACGAAGCAGCCGGACTCGTGGAGACGGCGGAAGGTCTGGATGCGGGAGTCGGGGGTGCGCACGGCGGGACGGTAACGGGACCGGAAGCGGTGCGGCAAACAAAGCAGGAGTGGGTCGCCTGGCGCCCCGGCCAGGGAGGCGGTCAGTTCGATCCAGACTCCGCGCGCCCTGCCCACACGCCGGCCGGCACAGGCCACGCCAGCGCATGCAGGAACGCTGCAACATGCGGTCGGCAAGGCGGAGACGTCGGGCGCCTGGTCATGATCCACCGCGGGGCGAGGGATCACGCTCTCAGTGAAGCGTGAAGGTCACCGGAATCACCACCCAAACCGCGACCGGCTCGCCCTTCGCCAGGGCGGGCTTGAACCTCCATTTGCGCACCGCCCGCACGGCAGCTTCATCGAGACCCGGGACCGATCGAACGACTTTCGTTTCCTTGACGAGGCCGTCCCTGCCGATCAGTGCCTGGACCATGACTACCCCGCTGATGTACGCGCGGCGTGCTCGGGGTACTCGGGCGGAACCTTGAGAATGGCCTCGGGAAGTTCCTCGACGTAGACGTACTCCCCGAACGCCGGGCCGGTGACGAGTGGAAACGTCGCGGCCAGTGTGACGCCGTTTATCCACACCGTGATCCGCACCGAGTCGCCATCAACATCGTGTGGGATGTCGAATTCCACACTCGTCAGGCCCGACCTCGGGGAGTGCGCCTCCGCGATCTGCGGAACGGCATCTCCCGGCTCCACGCGGATGCGAAGCACGAGGGCGTCCTCGGGATGTACGAGCGCCACCATGAGCGGCTGGCCCGGCCGGACGGGCAGCGGGTACGCGCTCACGATCAGGCCCGCGGGGCGCGTGCCGCGGACGAGGTGAAACGCGGTGTACGGATCTCTCTCGAACTCATCCGGAATCCGATTGCGGTTGAGGTCCGGCCATGACAGCCCCGGAGCGGAGGCGGGGTCCGGAAGAACCTGAGCCCTGGCGCTCACGGGAGTCATGGAAAGGGCCAGCGCGACGCCAAGCGTCGCGACGACGATCTGTCCCGCCAGTCGGCCGGACCGAGGTACCACGGCGACCGTCCGCAAGTGCATGTCCTCCGAACGGTCTTCAGCCTACACCTCCGCGCGGGGGACCACGACGGGAGAATCGGGGCCACAACGACGGGGTTCGGCATGCGCCGCGCACCGGTTCTCCCGCCAGGTCACGAGTCGGGAGGACATCGTCGCGTATCGTTGTCGACGCGCATGCTCGCCGCTGCGATGGGTCCGTCGCGGTCGAAGTGGATCCGCTGCGCAGGGAAGTAGATCGTCTCGTACGCCCGCACGGTCTCCTCGGGCGGCAGGCCCTCCTGGGCGCGTGCGATCGCGCGCTTCAGGGCGGTCTCGAAGCTGCAGTCGAGCCAGATCGACAGGTCGTAGTGCGCGCGCAGGGCGCGCTTGAGCAGGAAGATGCCCTCGAGCACGATCACGTCGACGTCGCGGAACTCGTAGACGTGGCGCCGGAAAGCCGCGTCGGCGACCCAGTGGCTCGCCCCGCCCGAACGCGAAGGGCCCGGCATCCGCCGGGCCCCCGCTCTCCCGCCCGGTCACGAGTCGGGAGGACATCGCGGAGGGGAGGGATTCATCTCCGCGAGTCGCTGGTCGCCGGCGCCGCGAGGGGCGGAGGCGCACCGGGGGCGTCTCGAAGCCCGCCCGCGGACGCCGGCATCGCTTCCTACGGCGCGGCCGCCGCGCCGTCACAGTGTGAAGTAGTACGTCACCTTGGCGAGGAAGATGTTGTCCCCGCGCGTGTCGAGCAGCCGGTTGTAGTCGCGGCGGAACTCGAACCCGCCGCGCTCCTCTTCGTGCACGCGGCTCTGCGTCCAGACCAGGAAGAACACCGAGCCCGGCATGTACTCCCAGCGCAGCACGGCGTTTCCGCGCAGCGACTTGAAGTTGAAGTCGGGATTGCCCACGTCGAGCGGCGGCGCCGGCCCGCCCGGACCGTCCGGATCCACCATGCCCGTGGCCGGGTCGTACGTCGATGCCCCCTGCCCGTACTCGTTGAACTCGTAGCTGCGCCCCCGCGCCAGCTCCTTGTAGCCCGAGTACGTGCCCGCCGAGACCAGCGGCTGGATGAACGTCTGCAGGCTCAGGTTCGGCGTGAAGGACACGTTGAGCCGGATGTTCGCCGCCACCGTCGTCTGGTCGATCGTCGCGAACACGTAGCGCGAGCCGAAGGTCGACGTGGCGGCCGGGTCGCCGACGGTCTTCACGTACTGGGCCTGCTCGTAGTAGCGCGAGATGTTCGGCCCGACCTCGAGCGTCAGGTTCGACATCGGCTTGAGCTCGATCCCGGGCTCGACCCAGGTCTGCCACGAGCCCTCCGCGTCGCGCGCGCCGCCGACGCGGGCGTACCAGAAGAACTTCGCCTTGCCGTCGCCGTCCAGGTAGAGCGACAGCTCGTTGAGCGCCGGCGCGATCATCACCGGGCCGCCGCGGGTGCGCCGCGTGTCGTCGCGCTCGAGCGCGCGTCCGCCCTCGATGTTGAAGCTGTAGTTGTTGACGAACTCGATGTTGTGCCAGCCCCAGATGCCCTTGCCGGTGACGTTGTCGTCGAAGTCGCGTGTCTGGTAGATGCCGCCGCCGATGTCGATGTACTTCTTCCATGACGTCGTCTGCGGCCACTGGTAGCCGCCGCCGAGATGGCCGTTGATCATGTCGGCGCGGGTCTGGAAGCCGATGTCGTTCACCTCGAACCCGGGCGAGATGTAGCCGATTGCCGAGTTCGAGTAGAAGTTGCCCTTCTCCTTGTTGAGCCAGATGCGCGCGGTGGTGCCGGTGAGCGACGTCGCCGCGGAGTCCACGCCCACGTGTCCGGCGTCCGGACGCTGGTAGTAGCGCCGCGAGCTGCGCTGCAGGTCGATCATCCGGCTCGAGTTTCCGGCCACGTTCGACACGGCGGCGTGCCCGGAGAGGACCCACACCTTGCCCTGGTCGAGGAACCACCAGCCATCCACGCCGGTCATCAGGCCGTGGCTGTTCACCTCGTTGCGCAATCGCGGGTCGTCAAAAGAACGCGCGGCCAAAGTCGTCATGAGGCCGAGTCCCTGGCGGCGCTCGTTGAACTCCTTCTGACCGCGCGCGATTCCGTAGTAGGTGAGTGGCTCGACTTCGGCCTTGAACTCGCCGATGCCGTTCTCCAGTTTGGCGCTCTCCCTCGCGGTGAGCGCGTGCAGCGTGCCGACGTTGAAGCCGCCGGCGCGCCCGGTGAGCTTGGCCGCGCCGAGGATCGTGGTGCCGACCGGAACGTCGGCGTAATCGTGGTCGGGTGTGCTGCCCTGCGGGGAGCGACCGATGCGCCGGCTGTAGAAGAACTGCGGGTTCGAGTAGTTGAATCCCCAGTAATTGCTGGCGCCCTGCTGGCCGAATTCGAAATTGCTCGAGCCCTCGACGAAGAATGGCCGCTTCTCCTCGAAGAAGGTCTCGACGTCGCTCAGGTTGACGACGGCGGGATCGACCTCGACCTGTCCGAAGTCGGGATTCACGGTCGCGTTCAGGGTGAGATTGCGGCCGATGCCGACACGCAGGTCGCCGCCGATGTCGCCGTTGAGCTTCGAGCCGTCGTTGAACGGATCGCCGTCCTCGGTCTGCAGGAACTCGCCCTTCGAAGTCACGTAGGGCCGCACCTCGACGTAGCGCCCCGAGCCGTTGGTCTCGATGCCGAGCAGGTCCGGGAAGCGCGACACGAAGCCGCTGCCGCCGTCGCGCGGCTGCCAGACGAGGAAGTCGTACTCGCTCTTGCGCTGGATGTAGCGGCGGGCGTTGAAGCCCCATCGCGCGTCCACGCCGCGCTGTGAGCGCATCTGCGAGAACGGAATGCGCATCTCGGCGGTCCAGCCGTGCCCGTCGATCTTCGCACGCCCCTCCCAGACGCCGTCCCACGAGCTGCTGCTCCAGCTGTCGTTGTACAGCGTGCCGTCACGCAGCACGCTCGCCGGATTGATCACGAAGTAGTATCCGGTGCGCCGGTCGTACAACGGATCGAAGAAGATCGTAAGCTCGTCCGACGGCGGCGTGTTGTCGCGCCGCGCGAGCCGCGCGACGATCGAATCGGGCGCCATGTCGTGCATGCGCGCGCCGATGTAGATCGCCTCTTCGTCGTACGCGATGCGCACCTCGGTGCGTTCGGTGGGATCGACCCCCTCGATCGGGTCGCGCATCGTGAACTGCGTCACGGCCGAACCGTTCTGCCACACCGCCTCGGACAGCACCCCGTCCACGGAGACGGGTTCAGCGAGGCGGACGGCCTGCACCGGCGGGTGCGCGTTCCGTTCGGCCAGGGCGGTCCCGGCCAGGACCGGGATCAGAATGACTGCTGCGATTGGGGCGGACGGCATGGATGGGAAGCTCCGTGCTGTGGATCGCGCTGGGTTCGTGTGCTTGGACGGTTTCACGCGCGAGAGGGTTGGAATGTTGCGCGATCGACCCGGATTCTAGGGAGTCCGCGCCGCGGTCTCGGGGCGCAACCGACGAGCGGGAGCTTCCCGGCGACCGGCGCGGCGCGGCGGGGAACGCGCGCCCTGACAGCGGGACAACGAGTTGCAAAAGGGTGCTCGGGCGGGATCCGGCGACGCGGGTGGGGCGCCGCGACCGACAGCCGGCCACCGTGCGGAGGTCAGGCGGCGAGCGCCACCGCGAGCCTCCCCGCCACCGCCGCATTGTGGCGCAGCAGCGCGCGGTTCGAGGCGACGCTCGCGCCGCCCGTGAGCACGCGCAGCCGCTCGAGCAGGAACGGCGTGATGTCGCGGCCCTTCACGTCTTCGCGATCGGCTTCGGCGAGCGCGGCGCGCAGCGCGCGGTCGTAGACGTCACGCGGCAGCTCGTGCTCGGCCGGAATCGGGTTCGCGACGATCACGCCGCCGCCGATGCGCAGGTCGAGATGCGTGCGCACAGCGAGCGCCAGAGCGTCGATCGCATCGAAGCGCTGATCGACGCGCAATCCGCTCTCGCGCCGGTAGAACGTCGGGAACGAGCCGGTGCCGAAGCCGAGCACGGGGACGCCCAGCGTTTCGAGCGCCTCGACCGTGCGCGGCAGATCGAGCACGGCCTTGGCGCCGGCGCACACCACCGCGACCGGGTAACGCGACAGCGCGGTGAGATCCGCCGACACGTCGCCGGTGCGCTCGGCGCCGCGGTGGACGCCGCCGATGCCGCCGGTCGCGAACACGCGGATCCCCGCGTGCGCGGCGATGAACATCGTGGCCGCCACCGTGGTGGAGCCCGGCGCCCGGCCCGCGACCCCGGCGGCCAAGTTGCTCAGATTGAGCTTGGCGACCTCGCCCGAGGCCGCGAGCCAGTCGAGCGACGCGCGGTTGAGCCCGACGTGCACGGCGCCGTCCAGAATCCCGATCGTCGCGGGCGTCGCGCCGGCGGAACGCACTTCCGCTTCGAGCTCGACGGCGGCGACGACGCCTTCGGGGTGCGGCAGCCCGTGCGTGACGAGGGTGCTCTCGAGCGCGACGACGGGTCTACCGGCCGCCAGAGCGTCGGCGACGTGAGGGGCGATTCGGATGACGGCGGCCATGACGTGTTCAGTCTCCGTTGCGACTCTCCGGAAGGTACTCGCCGACGAGCTTCCAATCCATCCCGTTGCCCCAGCCCGCGCCGTGGTCGCTGACGATCTGACGGCGCGAGGCTTCGCCGATCGCATGCGGGCCGTGGGCGAGCAGCGCGAGAATCGCGCCCGGGCGCAGGTGCTCGCTCGCCCAGGTGAGCGGCGATGCGCCGTGCGCGTCGCGCGCGTCGCGGTCGGCGCCGTGTTCGAGCAGGAACCCGATGGTCGCTGCGTCCGCGTACGCCGCGGCGCGGTGCAGCGGGGTCTCGCCCTTCGTCCGTACGTCGCGCATGAACGCGCCGGTCTCGCGTCCTGGGATCGTGCGCGCGTGGACGTCGGCCCCGCGTTCGACCAGCAGCCGGACCGTGTGCAGGTAATACGGGCGCCCGGCCTTGGACAGAGCGCCGTGCAGGGGCGTCTCGCCGGTGTCCGGCACGGACGCATTCGGATTCGCGCCGTGCGCGATCAGGAAGTCGCAGGCCTTCCAGTGCCCGAAGAACGCGGCGTGGCCGAGCTCCTCGTCGAGGTTCAGCGTGTCCAGATCGCCGCCCGCCTCGAGCACCGCTTTGAGCGCCGTGACGTCGCCGTAGTAGACGAACCACTGCAGCGGCCGTACGCGGCCCTGCGCGAGCACGTCGCGCCAGTCGGGCAGCCGCAGCAGCTCGAAGACCAGATCGGTGCGGCCGCGGGCGATGCGGTCGAGAATCATGTCCCGGTCCATGGTGCCTCCAAGGGCGCAGTCTACCCCACCCGGGGAAGATGACCGTGGTGGCCTTGCCGCAACGGTTTGCGCCGACCATACTGCGCGGCATGCGCCGCCTGCCGATCGCCGTTCTGGTATTCGCGATGCCCGCTCAGCCGCCCGTCGTGGCGGCCGAGACGTCCCCCGCCCGCGCGCTGATCGAGCGCAGCATCGCGTACCACGACCCGGACGAGGTGTGGTGGACGTCGGTGCGCACGATCGAGCTGCGGCAGCCGCGGGCGGCGGGCGCCGAGCGGCGGACGACCTTCGCGTTGTTCCCGGATGCGTCGCAGTTCCAGTTGATCGTCGAGGAGTCCGACAGGGGGACTGCGCTCGAAATGCACGGCGACAGCTGCAGGTCGCTCGAGGTCGAGAGGGACTTCCAGAGCCACGTCCTGGGCATCGACTGCACGAAGGGCAGGTTGTATCGCGATTACTACGCGTATCTGTTCAACCTGCCGATGAATCTGCTCGACGACGCGGCGAAGGTCGAGCCGCAGCCGTTCGAGACGACGTTCCTGGGTCGGCCGGTCCGCGCGGTGCGCATCACCTATGGCGAGGGGGAGCCGCGCTGGGAGCACTACTTCGATCCCGCGACGGCCGCGCTGGTGGGCTGCCGCTTCACGCGCGATCCGGAGTCGAAAACCGGCGAGTACATTGTCTACGGCGGCAAGATCGAGGCCGGCGGCGTGCGCCTGCCACGCGAGCGCGCCTGGCACTACAACGACGGCGGCTCGTGGCTCGGCACCGACGTCATCGAGTCGCTGCGGATCGAGCCGCCTTCGGCCCCCGTCCAAGAGTAGCCGCGGACGCATGAAGCACGACCCCGACATCCACTGCACCCCGGCCGAAGGCCACGCGTATCGCAGGGGCGTCTATCGCCCGGTGCACACGGCCTCGCTCGAGAGCGCGCCGGTCTCGAGCGACTTCCCCGTCCCCGGTCACGGCCCGCCGCTCCACCGGCTCGACGACGTGCCGAAGGCGCCGCGCCTGCGTGACATCGTCGGGCCGTCCGTGATCGCGCTCGGCATGGGCCTCGGCGCGGGCGAGTTCCTGCTCTGGCCAAACCTGATCGCGGTGAACGGGTTCTCGATCTGGTGGCTGTTCTGGGTCGGAGTGCTCACCCAGTTCATCGTGATCGGCGAAATCGAGCGCTGGAGCGTCGCCACCGGCGAATCGATCTTCATGGGCATGAAGCGCCTGACCCGCGTGCCGTTCTGGCCGTGGTTCTTCCTCGCCGCCACGCTGGTGAGCTTCTTCTGGCCGGGCTGGGCATCGCAGTCGGCCGACTTCACCCGCCAGACCATCAACGCCATGGCCGGGCGCGAGGCCCTCGCCGCCTGGCAGCCGCTGGCGATCGCGATGCTCGTCTTCATCTGGGCCGCGCTCGCGTTCTCGCAGATCGTCTACAACGCGCTCGAGCGGCTGCAGGTGCTCATGGTGCTGATGTTCTTCCCGCTGCTGTTCGTGGCGCTGTTGGCGGCGGGCGTCCTGCCAGGCGACGTCGCTGCGCTCGCCAGGGGCGCGGTGTCGATCGGCCAGGCGCCGCAGGCGCTGCTCTCGGGGGCGCAGTTCCCGGTGCTGCTGATCGCGGTCGCCTACGCCGGCAGCGGCGGCACGCTGCTGCTCGCGCAGTCGCTGTGGGTGCGCGAGAAGGGCTTCGGCATGGGCACCTACCAGGGCCGTATCGCCGGGATCCGCGGCCACCACGAGGTAATCGAGGCGCGCGGCTTCGCGTTCTCGGCGGCGGCCGCAACGGCGTTGGCCCGCTTCCGCCGCTGGATGCGCATCGCCGAGCAGGAGCTGCTCGTCACATTCGTGCTGCTGATCATCGTGAGCGTGGTGATCACCACGCTGCTCGTCGCTGCCACGGTCGGTGTCGGCGACCCGCAGTGGACCGGTAACCTGAACGGGATGGTCGCCGTGCAGGCGGCCGCGCTGCGCGAGCGCGGCGGCGCGTGGCTCGAGGTGGCCTTCCTGCTCGGCGGCGCGTTCGTGCTGTTCTCGACACAGGTCGGCATCGTCGACACGGTGACGCGCATCACCGGCGACGTGTTCCACGATCTGGTGGGGCGCGCGCGCGGCTGGTCGCTGCGCGGGACGTTCCTCGGCTTCCTGACGCTCATGGTGCTCGCCGGCGTCGCGGTGATCGGCGTCTCGTGGCAGGGCGGCATGGGGCTCGAACAGCTCGAGCCGAACTTCCTGATCCTGATCGCCGGGCCGTTCACGATCGTCTCCATGTACGCGTTCACGATGGTGATCGCCTACATGAACACGCTGCGCCTGCCGCCGGCGCTGCGCATGCCGCGCTGGAAGCTGGTGGGGATGTACTGGGCGGTGATCCTGTGGGGGTGGTTCTCCGCGGAGACCCTGTCGCGCTTCACGCTCGGCCAGGTGATGGGGCTCTCGGGCGAGACCGTGAACTCGATCGAATGGCACCCGGTGCGGGTGACCGTCTACGCGCTGTGGCTGGCGTCGCTGGCGTGGCTGGTGGCGCGGACCTGGAAGGCCGGGTTCGCGGAATCGCGCGGCTGAGCGATCGCTTAGGGCGTTCGCCGGGCCCCGACGCAGAGCCCGGCCGCCCTATTACCCCCCTACTCGATCACCACGAAGCTCCGCGAGAGCGACTGCCCGCCCCACTCGAGCCTGCAGAAATAGAGCCCGGGGGCAGCCCTGCGACCAGCGCTCGAGCGCGCATCCCAGCTCGCCTCGTGCCGCCCGGGGACGGCCGGCGCGTCGAGGACCGTGCGCACCAGCCGGCCGTCCACGCCGTACACCGCGAGCCGCACGCGTCCTCCATCGGCCGCCGACGGCAGCGTGAAGGCGAACGTCGTGCCGCCGCGTGAGGGGTTGGGCCGGACCCGCGCGAGGTCGAAACCCGCGGGGCCGCCCGGCCCGACGCCCACGTTCTCGCGCACCTGAATCATCCCGGGCCCGACGAGCCCGACGGGGAAGCCTTCGTTGAACAGCACGCCACTGAGCGTGAGCGGAATGTTCGATGGAATCGGCGCCGACGGCGACACCACGATCCGGACCGTGTTGAGCGTGGTCCCCGGGCCCAGCGTCCCCGAACCGGCGCCGGCGACGATCACCTTGCCGGCGGGGGCATTCGAGGTCGGCGTGCCCCAGGCGCCCATCAGGCCCGCGGCCTGCGCGCCAACGCCCGAGAGGTGGGTCGGGCTGAAGTTCAACGTGTACTGCGTGGAATAGACGTCCAGCGCGTTTACGTTGCGGTCGAGCAGGATCGGCACCGTGACGGTATCGCCGGGGGCGACCTCTACCGTGTCCGGCCACACTCTGAAGTCGTACACGGTCACCGAGGTGTTCTCGTCGGTGGCACCGACCGAGTCTTCGGCGCGCACCTTCGTGACGCCCCCGGCCACGGCGAGCAGCAGTCCGGTCGCGTCGATCGTCGCGACCGCCGGGTCGAGCGTGCTCCAGGTGACGGGCGGGGTCGGGCTGCCGCCGAGCACGAACGGCTGCGTCTGTCCCGCGAGCAGCGACACGTTCTCCGGGCTCACGGTGA
>Ga0302046_10005750_pt1 | contig 10888 bp, 9 predicted proteins | sample RVTome_11_FD_200261 | JGI IMG/M metagenome (GOLD analysis project Ga0302046, IMG submission 200261) | Soil microbial communities from uranium-contaminated site in the Upper Colorado River Basin, Wyoming, United States - RVT147D111 (version 2) ... | reverse complement strand
AACACGCGCCAGCGCCTCGTCGATCGGCCTGCCCATCACGAGCACGCCTCGAGGAGGTCCTTCGTCGAGGCTGGTGAGGATGGGGCGGGAGACGAGGAGCACCGGCACGCCGTCGACGTCGACCACTCCCTGCGCGCCGTCTCCGAGGCCGAGGCCGAGCAGGGGCAACCCTTCCCCGAGATAGGCCCGGATCTCGGCAGGCACCTCGATGCTCCGTTCCGCGGCGAGGTCGTACCCCGCGCCGTGGACGACCTGGCCCCGCGCGTCGACGAACGCGATCACCGACAGCTGGAGGTCGCGGAAGGTCCCTTCGACGAGGTTCGACCGGACGTAGCGCGGATCCGCGTCGTCGATGAAACGGTAGGTGTCGTCCCAGGACGCCCAGTCCCCGACCGTGAGGTCGAGGACGGTGAGGTCGTGCTCGATCGTGGCGCGGACGCGGGCGGCGGCGGCCCGCGTGTGGCGGTCGTCCTCGCGCTCGAACCCGCCCAGCACGATGCGCCCCGTCGCCATCCAGAGGCCGGCGAACAGGCCGAGCAATGCGGCCACGACGACCAGTAGCGTCTTCGTTCGCAGGGACATATCGCTACCTGTGTCGTCGACCGTGGCGAGGCCCCTGCTGGATGACCCATCCGGGCCATCTCTGAGGGGGCCCGGAATAACTAGCTCGCTCAAGGGGTGGGCGACACCCCCCGCGCGCATCCTCTATCGTCCGGGCCGTGGCCGCCGCGATCCTGCTCCTCGCCCTCGGCACCCTCCTCGTGTACCCGGGCGCCGACCTGGCGGTTCGGGGAGTGAGCGCGATCGCTCGCCGGACGGGGCTCTCGGCCTTCGTGCTCGGCGCCGTGCTCTTCGGGATCGACATCGAGGGCCTCGGCGCCACCCTGGTCGCCGCCGGGCGGGGCGAGACCCAGATCGCCGCCGGCGGGGCGTTCGGAACGATCGTGTTCCTCTTCACCGCTGCGTTCGGCGCCGCGCTCGTGCTCGCGCGACGTCCGGTTCCCTCGCCGCCGCCCATCTCCCTGGCCGCGCCGTCGGTGGGGGTCTGGGCGTGCGCGCTCGCGATCTCCGACCGGTTCGTGTCGAGGACCGAGGGGCTCCTGCTGCTCGGCCTCTACGTCGCCTACGTCGTCCTGCTCGTCCGCTCGCGGCGAGATCGCGACGACGCCGACCCGCACGGCGAGTCCGAGGATGCGCCCGCGGCCCCGGACGAGGGGCACCTGCGGTGGGTGCTCCTCACGACCTGCGGGCTCGTGCTGCTCTCGGTGGGAGCGCTCGCGCTCGTCGTCGGGGGAAGCCGCATCGCCGCCGCGTCGGGGCTGGCCTCCGGGTTCGTCGGCGCGGCGATCCTCGGCGCTCTGACCAGCCTCGACGAGGTGCTGCTCGAGGTCTTGCCGATCCGGCGAGGCCAGCCCGACCTCGCCCTGGGCAACCTGCTGGGCACCCTGATGGCCTTCACCACGGGCGTCCCCGGCCTCGCGGCCCTGGTGCGCCCGCTCTCCCTCGACTCCGGGGCCAACCTCGCGTTCCTCGCGGCAGCGGTCACCTATGGGATCGTCGCCACCGTGCTCTTCGCCCGGAAGCGGGCCGGGCGAGCGCTCGGAGCCGTCCTCCTGACGCTCTACCTCCTCTGGCTCCTCTACGCCGGATCCGTCTAGCTCTAGAGCGCGGCTACCGGAAGAGCGACCGCACGTACCTGCCGATCGTGCCCCGGCGGCGCCAGGCGGTGCCGACTCGGCGGCCGAGCTCCGAGCGCGACATCGACTCCACGACGGCGAGGAAGCCCCGGCGCTTCACCTCGGTGTAGGGGTACCACCAGGCGCCCGGGAGCCGCCCGGCGTCCTCGCCGACGAGCTGCTTGTCTACCACGTCGTAGAACCCGAACTTCGAGTGCGTCACCCCGTGCCCCGACGACTTCACCCCGCCCCACGGAAGCTGGGCGAGCCCGTGAGAGTAGGCGTGGTCGTTGATCCAGACCATCCCGGTCTCCATGCGATCGGCGAGCAGCCGGGCGCGCCGCGGGTCGCGGGACCAGATGCTGGCGCCGAGCCCGTACTCGGTACCGTTCGCGAGCCGCACCGCCTCCTGCTCGGAGGCGAACGCCATCACCGGCAGGAGCGGCCCGAAGGTCTCCTCGGTCATCACCGACATCGAGTGGTCCACACCGGTGAGAACGGCGGGGGCGACGAACCGGCCGGCCAGGCCCGGCACCTGGACCGGCCCGCCGCACTCGACCGTCGCCCCCTTGGCGACCGCATCCTCGAGGTGCCGCAGGACGATCTCGTGCTGCGGCTGGTTGTTCATCGGCCCCACCGGTGTGGCGGGGTCCTTCGGATCGCCGGGCTCGATCCCGCGCGCGAGATCCACGAGCCTGCGCACGAACGCGTCGTAGACGCGCCGGTCCACGTAGATCCGCTCGACCGCCGCGCAGGTCTGCCCGGCGTTCGTCGCTCCCGCCCACAGGACCCCCGATGCGGCGCGATCGAGATCGGCGTCGGCGCAGACGATCGCGGCGTCCTTGCCCCCCAGCTCCAGCACGGCTCCCTTGCCCGCGCGCGCCGCCTCCACGAGCACCCGCCGGCCGGTCGGGACGCTCCCGGTGAACATTATCTTGGCGACGCTCTGAGCCGTGCACACCGCGGCCCCGGTCTCCCCGTAGCCGTGGGCGACGCGGAGCACCCCCTCGGGCAGGCCGGCGCGCGCGAACACCCGTGCGATCTCGTCGCCGACCAAGGGCGTGTGCTCGGAGGGCTTGAACAGGACCGCGTTGCCGGCGGCGAGGGCGAATGAGATCTGGGCTGCGGGAAGCATGAAGGGATAGTTCCACGGGCCGATCACCCCGATCACTCCCATCGGCTTGTAGACGAGCCAGTGGCGCTTCGCCTTCGCCACGAGCTGGGGATCGGGGATCCTCTCGGGCCCCAGATACCGGGCCGCGTTCCGCGCCACCCACGAGAGCTGGAGGGCGGCCGCGCCGATCTCCACGACCGTGGACTCGGTGATCGGCTTTCCCGACTCCCGGGTGATCAGCTGGGCGATCTCTTCCTCGCGATCGAGCAGGTCCTCGACGGCCCGTGCGATCACGCGCAGCCGCTGCTCCAGGGGGACGAGCGCCCACCCGCTTCCCGCCTCCTGCGCCTCGGCCGCCGCGCGCTCGACGTCCTCGGGCGGAGTGAGCGGCACGGCTCCGACGATCTCGCCCGTGGCCGGGTCGAGGCTGGTGATCGTCTCACCGGAGCGGACCTCGTCCGCGATGCGCGGCATGGCTCCTCCTCAGCGCCGTAGCGCCCGCAGACGCTCGAGCTCGGCGGGATCGGTGGTGCGGCAACCCATCCTGACAGGATCGTAGCGGGTCCCGTGGCAGTCCGAGGACCCCGTGGCCACCAGCCCGAGGCGCGCGGCCATCTCCCGGTAGCGCTCCTCGGTCGGCGGGTCGTGGTTCGGATGCGCGCACTCGATCCCGTCGAGGCCTGCCCCCGCCAACCGCTCGATCAGCTCGTCGGGGACGGGGATGCCGCCCCGCCAGTGCACCGGGTGGGCAAGGACCGCGACGGCCCCCGTGCGCTTGATCAGGGCGACCGCCTCGAGCGTGGGGAGCGCGTGCTTCTCGACGTAGGCCTTCCCGCCGCCGTCGATCAGCTCCTGCGTGAACGCGTCGTCGACCGTCGGCACGACCCCGGCCTCGACGAGCGCCTGCGCGATGTGCGGACGGCCGATGTTCTTGCCGGCGGCGATCTCACGGACGCGATCGAACGAGACCGGGTGGCCGAGCGCCCGCAGCTTCTCGACCATCCGCTCGCCCCGAGTGAATCGGTCGTCCCGCAGCCGCCGGAGCTCCTGCTGGAGCTCGCCATCGCCCAGCTCGGGCCAGTACGCGAGGACGTGGACCCCGCCGTGGTCGTGCACGGTGGAGAGCTCGGTGCCCGGCACGATCTCGAGCCCGGTCCCCGCGGCCGCCTCGACCGCCTCGGCGATCCCCTCGGTCGAGTCGTGATCGGTGATGGCCAGCACCTCGAGGCCGATCGAGAGCGCGTAGGCCACGGACTCGGCCGGGGTCAAGGTGCCGTCGGAGTAGCGCGTATGAGTGTGAAGGTCGGTGCCGCCCACGGTCCGCACATGGTCCCACGGAGCGCCCCGGCCCGCCTAGCCCGCTGGAAACCGCCCCCTTCGTTCGTGTCTAGAGGTGAGGAGGACGCGATGGACGGACGGACGAAGGAAGCGGAGCGCGCCGACGGCCTCCTTCTCGCCCCGATCGGCGACGGCGGGACCTGGGCGGCGATCCGCGCGCTGCGCTCGGGGATGCGCCGTGTGACCGGTGGCACGGCGCCGCGTGCGGCGTTCCTCACGGCGATCTCCGGCGAGGGCCGCGTTGTCACGCAAGACGACCCGCGCGCGAGCGTCCTGGTCCTCGGCTACCGCACCGACGAGGACTAGCGACCCGGTCCGCGAGCCGAGGTCACGCCTCGGCGCCGAGCATCTCGGCCGCGGCCTCGTCGATCGAGAGCGACCGACCGGCCTCCCAGGCCCGGGCGATCACCTCGGGCTCGAGGAGACCTTCAGCGAGGGTCCGCGCGTCCTCGTAGGTCCGCACCCCCGACGGCACCCCGCCCCCGATCTCCTCCTCGATCGCGTGCGCGGCGCCGGCGAGCCGGACGCCGGTCTCGACCTCGCCCCGCGCGACGCGGAGCGTGGCGATCGAGCCGAGGACCATGGCCACCCCCGCGAGGTCGCCCGCCTCCCGGTAGATCGCCAGCGCCTCCCGGCCGGCCCGCTCGGCCCGGTCGAGCTCACCCCGCTCCCGGTAGGGGACCACGAGCGAGACCAGCGTGCTGCCGAGCCCGAAGCGGTCGCCCACTTCGCGGTAGAGCCCCTCGGTCTCCTCGAGGACCTCCGTGGCCGCCTCCCAGTCCCGGCGGTGCGACCCCACGAGCCCGAGGCCCAGCCCGTCGGACGCGTAGGCGGCCCGATCCCCCAGACGGCGGTGGCGCTCCCGGGCGGCCGTGAACAGGCTCCACGCCTCGTCGAGGTCGTCCTCGATCAGCGCGATGTAGCCGAGGTTGTACAGGGCCGCCGCCTCGCCGGCCTCGTCGCCGAGCTCGCGGCAGAGATCGAGCGCCTCGCGGTAGGCGCGGCCCGCCGCCCGGTAGTCGTCCTGCCAGTACGCGAGGCCGCCGAGGGCCGTCAGCGCTTTCGCGCGCGTCGGCCGTTCGGCCCCGCCGAGCTCGAGGGCGCGCTCCAGCCAGCGCCTCCCTTCCCGCAGATGGCCGCGCAGGAGCCAGAACCGCCACAGCGCCGCCCCGAGCCGCATCCCCGTCTCGGCGTCGCCCGCGTCGATCGAGCGCCGGAGCGCGGCCCGGAGGTTGTCGTGGTCGCCCTCGAGGCGGTCGAGCCACACGGCTTGCTCGGACCCGAGGAGGTGCGGCTCGGCCTCCTCGGCCGCGCGCAGGAACCACGCCGCATGCCGCCTCGCCAGGTCCGGAAGCTCGCCGCAGGCCTCGAGCTCGGCGCGGGCGAGCTCGCGGATCGTCTCCAGCATGCGGAACCTGACCTCACCGTCGGCCTCACGAAGTAGCAGGTTCTTCTCGACGAGGGAGCCCATCCTCTCCGGGAGGCCGGCGTCCGCATCCAGTACCTCACGAGCCGCCGCGGTCGTCGCCCCGCGGAGGAAGACCCCCATCCCGCGGAACAGCCGCCGCTCCTCCTCCGGGAGCAGGTCGTAGCTCCAGGCGATCGTGCCCCGCAGGGTCCGTTGCCGGTCCGGCACGTCGCGGGGCCCCTCGGTGAGGACCTCGAGCGCGTCCTCCAGACGATCGAGCAGCGCCGGCGGATCGAAGGTCCGGACCATCGACGCCGCGAGCTCGATCGCGAGGGGGAGGCCGTCGAGCCGGAGGCAGATCGCGGCGATCGGCCCAGCGTTCGCCTCGGTCATCTCGAAGCGCGGGACGGCCATGCGCGCGCGTTGGAGGAAGAGGGCGGTCGAGTCCAGCTCCGCGAGCGCCTCGGCGGCGGGGATCGCGCCGGGATCGGGGAGCGCGAGCGGCGGCACCGGGAACTCGTGCTCCCCCGATAGGCGCAGGATCTCCCGGCTCGTCGCAAGCGCCTTGACCCGGGGCGCTCCCTCCAGCAGGCGGGTCACCTCGGGGGCGCCCTCGAGTAGGTGCTCGTAGTTGTCGAGCACCAGCAGCGCCTCCCTGAAGGCGAGGTGCTCCCGGACCGTCTCGGCGACCGGCTCGTCGGTGCGCTCCTTGACCCCGAGCGTCCGCGCGATCGCCGGGACGATCAGCGACGCGTCCCGGAGAGCCGCGAGCGACACGAGGAACACGCCGTCCCGGAAGCGGGGCACCTGATCGGACGCGACCTCGAGCGCGAGCCGCGTCTTACCGCACCCGCCCGGGCCGGTGAGCGTGACGAGGCGAGCGCCATCGAGCAGCTCCGCGACCTCCTCGATCTCCCGCCGCCGGCCGACGAAGGAGGTGACCTGGGCGGGGAGGTTGTGCGCCGGAGGCTCCGCGGTCCGGGCCGGAGGGTCCAGCGACGGGTCCTGGCGGAGGATCGCCTGCTCCAGCTCCCGCAGCGCGGGCCCGGGCTCGATCCCGAGCTCGTCCACGAGCGTCTCCCGCGCGGCGCGATAGGCCTCCAGCGCCTCCGCCTGCCGGCCGGAGCGGTAGAGGGCCAGCATGAGATGGCTGTGCAGCTCCTCCCGTAGTGGATGCTCGGCCACCAGCCGCTGGAGCTCCGCCAGGACCTCCCCGTGCCGGCCGAGGGCGAGTTCGGCCTGCATCAGGTCCTCGACGGCAGCCAGGCGGACCCCCTCGAGGCGAGCTACCTCGCCAAGGAGCGATGCCTGATCCGCGAGGTCGGCCAGCGGCGATCCCCGCCACAGCCCGAGCGCATCGCGGTAGTTGCGGACGGCGGCCGCCACATCGCCGGCCGCCCTCGCCCCCTCGATCAGCGCCTCGAACCGGTGGGCGTCGATCTCCGAGGGGTCGGCCCGGAGCACGTACCCCCCCGAGCGACCCTCGAGGCGCTCGGGCCCGAGGACGCGGCGGAGGCGCGAGACGTAGGTCTGGAGCACGTTGCGGACGGCGCGCGGGGGATCCTCTCCCCAGACCAGGTCGATCAGACGGTCCGCCGGCACCACCCGGCCCGCCCGAAGGACGAGGTGCGCGAGCACCATCCGCTGCTTCGGGCCTCCCAGGCGGGCCGGGCCGGAGCCGCCCGCCACCTCCAGCGGGCCGAGCACGCGGAACTCCACCCCGTGATGGTAGCCCCGCCGCGCCCGGCGCGCCTTCAAGGATGTTTCAAGCGTGCTTCACTACCCCTGTCGCATGGTAGGCCCGTGCCTCGGGAGGTCCGAGGCACTCCACGCGGGCAAGGCCCGCGAAGGAGGTGGAGGACATGCGCACGCGTACCGAGCGCCCGACCCGCCGGGGCCCGAGGGCTCTGCGAGGGATCCTCGCCGTGCTCGGCGTGGCCCTGCTCGTCCCGGGGACGCTCCCGGCGGCGGCGGGCCAGCCCGAGCGGGCAGAGGTCAGGACCCTGCCCCCGCCCGGCGAGGTCGCCGGCGAGGCCACGCTCGTCCGGAGCCCCGACGGCGCCTCGTTCACGTTCCAGACGAGCAGCCTCGAGCAGGGGCACGTCTACACGATCTGGTTCGTGGCCTTCAACGAGCCCGAGGGATGCGGCGGCCCGTGCAGCGGGGCCGTGTTCATGAACCCCGACCTGATCGAGGCGGCCAAGGCGGGCTCGCTCTACGGCGCCGGCCACGTGGTCGGCGGCAGCGGCCGGGCGACCTTCAGCGGGCACCGGGCCGTCGGAGCGCCGGCCGACACCGACCCGCAGGGCGCGGGCGAGATAGGCTACCCGCTCCTGGACCCGGAGAACGCGGAGATCCACCTGGTGCTCCGCACCCACGGGGAGAAGATCCCGGGGATGACGAGCGACCAGCTCTCCTCGTTCAACGGTGGATGCAGGCCCGGCGAGCCGAACGAGGGGCAGTGCACGAACCTCCTGTTCGCCAAGTTCGTCGCATGAGGTATCGGTCAAGGAGGGTGGGCGGGGAACCCCCGCCCCCCTCCCGACGGAAGGAGCGGTGACATGAGCGCGATGACGAGAGCGGCGACGACTGGATGGCGTGTCTCGCCGTGGCTGGTGGTGGCCGCGGCCGGCATCGGGTTCCAGGTCGTCCACTTCGTGGAGCACCTCGCGCAGCTCTCGTATTGGGCGCTCCACCCCGCCGAGGCCCCGTGGCTCACGCCGTGGGCGGAGGCCGGGCGCGACGCCCTCGCGGTCGGCGGCGATCCCGCCACGGGCACCGAGCTGCTCCACCTGCTGGGGAACGTGATCTTCCTCGTCGGGCTGGTGGCCCTCTGGCGGTACGCGAGGCGGTCCGGGGAGCGGGAGGGCGGCGCGCTGCGGGCCGGCCTGTGGCTCCAGGGCGTCCACGTCGGCGAGCACGTCCTCCTCACCGGCTCGTGGGCGCTCTTCGGCCGGGCCCTCGGGTTCTCGACCCTGTTCGGAGCGCTCAGCGGCCCCGCGCTGGCCGGCTTCAGGGTGTGGTGGCACTTCCTGATGAACCTGGCCGTCACCGTACTGGCCGTCGTGGCGCTCTGGGCCTTCCGGGAACGCGAAACCCCGGTCGCCACGGAGCCCGTCGCCGGCGGCTCGGGCTGACCCCCGGGCCGAACCCCATAGCTCACACCCCACATGGTCGTGAAGGGCCGGCTCGCGAAGGACCCATCTCTGTGCAGGTGCCCAAAGGGAACCGCGGGCGCCGGGGCGAATCCTGAGCCCATGCGACTAGCACGAGCAACCCTCGAAGCGGCCGGTGGCCTTCTCGTGGCGCCCGTCGGCACCGACGGCGTCTGGCAGGCCTTCCGCACGCTGCGCGCCGGCCTCGCCGCCGAGGCAGGTCCCGGCGCGCGGGCCGCGTTCGTCACGGCGCTCGCCGCCGACGGGTCGATCACCCACGACGCCCTCGAGGCCGCCGTCCTCGTGCTCGGCTACCGCCCCTCCTGACGCGGCTTGCTCCGGATTGCCCCTCCAGGCCCGCGGGTAGAACCCGGCTGAGGGAAGGAGGACCATGGCGACGACCGCGGAGCGTCTGCGTAACCGTGAGGAGGACCTGTTGAAGCGGTACCTGCGCGCCCTGGCCCGCGAAGGCGGCACGAACGAGATGGAGGTCGGACGGGGACGCGAGCTGCGGACGTGTCCCGAGTGCGGGGAGCGGGCGATCGCGCGCCTCGAGCCCAGCGGGACCTGGTACGTGTGCTCGGCGTGCGGCAGATACACCTGATCACTGGCGGATCAGGACCTCGACCTCGCCCTCCTTGCGCGAGACCTGAGTGCCCGTGACGCCACCCTGATTCGTGAACAGCAGGTCGAGGCGGGCCTCGCCCACGCGCATCCCCCGGATCTCGATCTGATCGAGCCAGCGAGGCAGGCGCGGCTGCACGATGTAGAGCCGTTTGCCGGGAGCGTCGGCCGAGAGCCCCCCGTAGGACCGGATCATCAGCAGCGGCGTCCCCGAGGACCATGCCTGGGGCCGGCACGCCACCGGATACTGCACAGGCACGGGCACGTCGTCGGCGCCGAACCCGCAGAACAGCTCGGGGAACCGGGCGAGAGGGAAGAAGGCGCCCGCCCTGGTGAGCTGATCCAGCACGTGGTGGGCCTCGGCGTGGAAGCCGTATCGCTTCAACCCCTGGGCGATCAGCGAGTTGTCGTGGGGCCATACCGTCCCCGTGTGGTAGCCGATCGGATCGAAAGCGGCGTGCGTCGTCGAAAGCGTCCGGATCCCCCACCCCGACGAGAGCGACGGCGCGACGAGCCGCTTCGCCACCGAGGCGGCCTTGTCCGCGTCGGCGATCCCCGACCACAGGCAGTGCCCCGGGTTCGAAGTGACAACGCGAACCTGACGCTTCTCCCCGTCGAGGGCGAGCGCGTAATAGCCCTCGTCCTCCATCCAGAAGTCGCGGTTGAACCGCTCCCGCAGCTCGGCAGCCTCTCGTTCGAGCCGCTCGGCGAGCTCGGTCTCGCCGAGGTGGCGAGCCACCCAGGCCATGCGGGTCTTCGCATGGAACACATAGCCCTGCACCTCGACCAGGGCTATCGGCGGCGCCGCCGGCGTCCCGTCGGGATGGGGCACCCCGTCCCAGGAGTCCTTCCACCCCTGGTTGTCCAGGCCCCGGGGGGATCGCTTCTCGTACTCCACGTACCCGTCGCCGTCGCGGTCGCCGTGCTCGTCGATCCAGCGGAGGGCGGCCAGCGCGTTCGGCCACAGCTCGCGGACCGCCCCGAGGTCGCCCGTCCAGCGGTAGGCGGCGGCGAGCACGATCAGCCAGAGCGGCGTCGCGTCGACCGATCCGAAGTACGGGGTGTGCGGGATCTCCCCGGTGCGCGCGAGCTCGCCCACCCGCAGCTCGTGCGGGATCTTGCCGGGCTCCTCCTCGCGCCGATCGTCCACGTCGGCGCCCTGGAGCGCCGCGAGTCCCCGCAGGGTCCCCCACGCGAGCTCGGGCGTGACGCCGAGCACCTGGTACGCCGTGATGAGCGAGTCGCGCCCGAAGAGCGCCGCGAACCACGGCACCCCCGCGTCGATGTATTCGGTGCCGCCGGCGTCGGTCGAGGTGAGCATCCGCAGGTCGAGGACCGCCCGGTCGAGGAAGTCGTTCAGCGGCACGTTGCTGGCGCGGAACCGGGTGCAGCGCTCCCGCCACGACGTGTAGGCCCGCCGCAGGTCCTGCTCCACCCCGGCCAACGCCCCCGGCGGCGGGGCCTCGCCCTCGACCGACGGGGTGACCTCGACCGTGACCTGCGCCTCCTCCCCCGGCGCCAGCTCCATGTCGAACCCGGCCTCGCGCTCCCCGATCACGCCAGGAACCGGATC
>Ga0302046_10005749_pt1 | contig 10889 bp, 9 predicted proteins | sample RVTome_11_FD_200261 | JGI IMG/M metagenome (GOLD analysis project Ga0302046, IMG submission 200261) | Soil microbial communities from uranium-contaminated site in the Upper Colorado River Basin, Wyoming, United States - RVT147D111 (version 2) ... | reverse complement strand
GTCGAGCCGGAGGGTTACGGCACAACGACGCGCCTGCTGGTCGATCTCCGCCTGCTCGAGGACGCGCCGAAGCCGCTACGGGGATGGACGCCGATTCGCCTCCACCTCTTCGCCGCCTCGGTCGCCGGGCGCGCACGGCCGCTGGAAGGAGCCATCCAGCCCGGAGAGGCGGGTGTGGTGGAGATCGTGCTGGCCCGACCTCTCGTCGCGGCACGCGGCGACCGCTTGATCGTCCGCCGGCCCTCTCCCCCGGTGACGCTGGGCGGCGGAAGGGTCCTCGATCCGTCCTGGCGGCGCCTGCGCCCCGAAGGGCGGCTTGCGGCCGTGGCGGCCCTCTCCGCCGACGACGATGCCGCCCTCACATGGTGGGTCGAGGACACCGGCGACGCCGGTCTGGACGCCGCCACGGCCGCTCGCCGCCTCGGCATCCGGGCCGCGGCCGCGGTCAGGCGGCTAGACGCCCTGGCGCAGGCCGGCGAGCTGGTCCGCCTGCCGACGGGCCGTACCACGGCGCGCTGGATCTCTCCCCGGGTGCCCCGGCGGCTGGCGGCGCGGGCCGAGGCGGTTCTCGCCGACTACTTCCGGGCCCACCGTCTGGCCCGGGACATGCCCCGGGCCGAGGCTGTCGCCCGCATCCTGCCCGGCCCGGCCGCGGAGCTCGCCGACGTTTACCTGCCCTGGCTGGCCCGCGAGGGCAAGCTCGAGCTCGCCGGCGACCGCGTCGCCCAGCCCGGCCGCGGCGCCCAGCTCACCGGCACCGAGCGCGGCCTCGCCGAGCGCCTCACCGAGCGCTTCGAGCGCGCCGGCCTGCAGCCCCCCTCCCCCGGTGCCCTGCCCGCCGAGCTCGAGAGCAAGCCCAAGGTCGTCGAGGGCGTCCTCGAGTTCCTCGTCGAGGACGGCCGGCTCACCCGCCTCCCCGGCGGCCTCCTCATCGCCAGCGCCGCAATCGAGAACCTCGCCGCCGATCTGCTCGCCACCGACTGGGACCGCTTCTCCGTGCCCCGATTCAAGGAGCGCTACGCCCTTTCCCGCAAATGGGCCATCCCCCTCCTCGAGCACCTCGACTCCACCGGCCGCACCCAGCGCATCGGCGACGAGCGACGCATCGTACGGGGGCGGTAGGCCTTCACGGCGGGTCTTCGGCCGGCGGAGGAACCTCGCCGCTGCGGTAGAACCGGATCTCCACCCGCTCGAGGGTAGCGAGGCCTTCGCGGATGACTCCGTCGATGTCCTCGAGGAATCCCTCGACCTTCTCGCGCGAGTCGACGATCTCGACGACGATCGGCAGGTCGGTCGAGAGGCGGAGGATGCGGGCGGTGTGCAAGCGGCTGTGGGCGCCGTAGCCCTCGAGGCCACGCAGGACGGTGGCGCCGGCCAGACCCTGTTTGCGGGCCCGGCGGACGATCCACTCGTAGAGCGGCATCCCCTCGTGGCGATCGTTCTCGCCGAGGAAAAGACGCAGCAGGCAGCCCTCCTGCGGCAGCGTCACGCCAGGTACCTCACCCCGACGTAGCCGGCCGCCGCCGCGGCCAGCCCGAGCGCGACGTGCGCCGCCACGTTGGCCAACGCCCGGACACCCTGCCCGCCCTGGGCGAGCGTCACGGTCTCCCACGCGAAGGTGGAGAAGGTCGTGAAACCCCCCAACACGCCGATCATCAGGAAGACCCGCGCTCCCGGCCCCAGGACCTGGCGCATCTCTGCGAGCCCGGCCAGCAGGCCGAGCAGGAGACACCCGACCACGTTCACGCCCAGGGTCCCCCAAGGAAATCGGCTACCCGCGAATCGGTGCACCCAGCCGGTCGCCAGGAAGCGCAGCGCCGAGCCGACGAATCCTCCCAGCCCGACCAGAAGGGCGTGCCGCAGGAGACTCCGCACTCCCGGACCCTAGCCCGACCACGGTCGGCGCGGCAAGCTCACCTACCAGACGAGCCGCACGCCGAAGGCGCGCAGCTCCCGGTCCCGGCTCAGAAGTGGCACGTCCTCCAATGAGCTCTGGGCGGCGAGCACGCGGTCGAACGGATCACGGTGGTCCTGCCTCCAACTGCCGGCCTTCCGGGCGTGGGCCACCGAGATCGGCAGCTCGCGCAGCCCGGCGCGATCCAGCCAACCCGGCAGGTCAGCTAAGTCCACTAACGACGGCGCGGATCGCGAACCGACCGCCTACTGCGCCAGGCGCTGGAGCAGTGCGCCCTGGGCGCTCGCCTGGTCGGCGAAGATGGCGCCGAAGGCCGTGAAGGTGTCCTGGCGCTTCCGCTTGAGCTTCTGGAAGCGGCTCATCTCGAAGCGGAAGCTCACCAGGTCGCCGCGGGTCAGCCCCTGGGAGAGGTTGACGCACGGCGGCATGGCCCGGTGGTTCCGGACCGGCGTCTGACGGCGGAAGCTGCCCTGGGTGCCGCCGGCGCGGTCGACGGTGATGACCGTCTCCACGCGGCCCCGGTTCCCGTTGGGCAGGTCGTTGGTGTAGACGGCGCACAGCACCGCCGTCGGCATGTCCGCAGGGACGGCGGCGAAGAGCTCGACCCGCGCCGGGTGCGCCTGCCGCGGGCGGTCGGCGCGGAACCTCCACTGGGCGGAGCCTTCGGTGTAGCCCGCCGCGGTCGGGACCGGCAGGGTCAGGACGGCGAGGACGGCCGCGAGGAGCGGACGGTGGGCCAACATCGGGCCTCCTTTCTCCCGGATCCGTTCGTCCGGGGAGCTCCCGCCAGGCTAGGCCGACCGCGCGGGAGGCTCCAGCGGAGCAGTTCACACGCGCCCGCGGCAGCGCCCCAGTGCACTAGCCCTTGGCCTCGCACCAGTCGAGCCCCGAGCCGGTATCCACGATCAGGGGCACCCGTAGGGTCTCCACGCTCTCCATCTCGGCGCGCACCAGGGCCTCGACCACGTCGACCTCCGCGTCCGGCACCTCCAGCACGAGCTCGTCATGGACCGTCAAGAGCAGGCTGGCCTGCGGATGCTCCTCGCGCAGCCGCGCGTCGACCGCGATCATCGCCTTCTTCAGCAGGTCGGCGGCGGTGCCCTGGATGCGGGCGTTGATGGCCATCCGCCTGGCGTTCTCGCGCAGGTTCCAGTTGCGGCTGGCGAGGTCCGGCAGCCACCGCACGCGCCCGTAGAGCGTCTCCACCCGGCCGCTCTCCTGCGCCGACTCGAGCGTCTCGTCCATGTAGCGCTTCACCCCCGCGTAGCGCTCGAGGTAGGCGTCGATGAAGGCCTGGGCCTCCTTGCGATCGATCCCGAGGTTCGAGGCCAGCCCGAAGGCGCTCATCCCGTACATGATCCCGAAGTTGATGACCTTGGCGGCGCGGCGCTGCTCGGCGGAGACCAGCTCCGGCGCGACGCCGAAGACGGCAGCCGCCGTGGCGCGGTGAATGTCATGGCCCTGCTCGAAGGCCTCGATGAGCGCCGGCTCCTCGGCGATGTGGGCCAGCACGCGCAGCTCGATCTGGTTGTAGTCCGCCACCAGCAGGCGGCAGCCCGGATCGGCCACGAAGGCCTTGCGGATCCGTCTCCCCTCCTCGGTGCGGATCGGGATGTTCTGGAGGTTGGGGTTCGCCGAGGAGAGCCGGCCGGTCGCCGCCACGGCCTGCTGATAGCGGGTGTGGAGGCGCCCGTCCTCCGCCACCAGGGAGGGCAGGGCGTCGACGTAGGTCGACTTGAGCTTTGCCAGCTCGCGCTGCTCGAGGATCCTCGCAGCCACCTCGTAGCCTCGGTTGGCGAGCTCCTGCAGCGTGTCCGCGTCGGTCGAGTAGCTCTTCGTCTTGCGGGTCTTCTTGATCACCGGGTAGCCGAGCCGCTCGAAGAGCACCTCGCCGAGCTGTTGCGGCGAGGCGAGGTTGAAGCTCTGGCCGGCCAGCTCGTAGATCTCCTCTTCGAGCTTCACCAGCCGCGTCGCGAGCTCCTCCGAGAGCTCGGCGAGAAACCCCGTGTCCACCCGGACGCCACGCTCCTCCATCGCCACCAGCACCGGCAGCAACGGAGCCTCGAGGGCCTCGTAGACGCCGTGCAGGCCCTGCTCGACGACCTCCCGCTCGAGGGCGGCGCCCCAGCGTCGCGGCAGCTCGGCCCGCTCGGCGGCGAAGACGCGGAGCGAGATCTGCCCGACCCCGGGCTCAGCGCCCCTGGTCCACCCCGCCTCCTTCACCGAGACCGCCTTGTAGTGAAGGCGGTCGAGGGCCATCTCCTCGAAGCCGTGCTTGGAGGCCGGCCGCAGGAGGTAGGAGTGGAGCATCGAGTCCGAGAGCTCCGCCTTCACCCGCGTGCCGACGCCGGCCAGCCGCAGGACCTCCTTGAGGTCGTGCCCCCCGACCGTCGCGTCGCCGGAGCCGAGCCAACCACGCAGGCTCTCGAGCGCCGCTTCCCACAACCCCTTGCGGCGGAAGTCGGCGTAGACCACGCGCTCCGGCAGGGCCACCGCAAGCCCGATCGGATGCTCGCCGGCGCCGACGACGCCGACGTGAACGGGCGACTCGACAGCGCTGATGGCCTCGCTCCAGGCCGCCGCCGACTCGGCCTCGACGGCGGGATCGACGGCCTCCTGCCCTTCGGTTCCCAGCTCCTCGAGCAGGGAGGTGAACTCGAGCTCCCGGTAGAGGTCCCGCAAGGCCGTCGCGTCCGCCTCCTCGAGCTCGAAGCTCGCGGCATCGAACGCGAGCGGGAGATCGGTGTGGATGGTCACCAGCTCCTTGGAGAGCAGCGCCTGGTCGCGGTGCTCCTGCAGCCCCTCCCGGTAGCTCTTGCGCTGGATCTCCGGAACGCGCTCCAGCAGCTCGTCGAGGGAGCCGAACTCGCCGATCAGCTGCACCGCGCCCTTCTGACCGACTCCGGGCACGCCGGGAACGTTGTCCACCGAATCTCCCATCAGCGCCAGCACGTCCGCCACCTGCTCGGGCGGCACGCCGAAATCCTCGCGGACGGCCGCCGCGTCGTAGAGCCGGTCGCGGCCCGTGTGGAGGAGGAGAACATGGTCGCCGACGAGCTGCATCAGGTCCTTGTCGGCGGAGACCAGGACGACGTCGAAGCCCGCCTCGACGGCCCGGCATGCGAGCGTCCCGAGCACGTCGTCGGCCTCGTAGCGCTCGAGCTCGAGCACCGGGATCTTCAGGGCGTCGAGAGCCCGGCGCACCCAGGGGAGCTGCGGACGCAGGTCCTCCGGCATCGGCTTCCGGTTGGCCTTGTAGTCCTCGTACCTCTCGCTGCGCACCGTGTCGCCCGAGACGTCCATCGCCACTCCCACGAGCTCCGCCTTCTCGTCGCGCAGGAGCTTGCGCAGCATGGTGACGAAGCCGTACACGGCGTTGGTCGGCAGCCCCTTCGAGTTCGAGAGGTTGCGGATCGCGTAGAAGGCCCTGAAGAGGTTTGAATAGCCGTCGATCAAGTAGAGCTTGCGGCGCGGCGCGGCCATGGGGCGTCATTGTACGCTCGCCGCCCCGCCCCGCGAGCCCCTCGGCCGACGCGCCTATAATCCGCTCCATGGTGCCCGGGATGGGACTCGCCTCGTGGATCCTGATGGGCCTGCTTGCGGGCGCCGTGGCCCGTTACTTGACCTCCGGAAGCGGCGGCTGCCTGCTCACCGTAGGAGTCGGTGTCCTCGGCGCCCTGGCCGGTGGCGTCCTCTCGACCGCGCTCGGCTTCGGTGGTCTCTCGGGCTTCGACATCCGGAGCTTCGTCATCGCCACCCTGGGCGCGATCCTCCTCCTCCTCGTCCTGCGCCTCCTGCGCGGCGGCCGATGACGGCCGGCGGCCGTGTCCTGCTCGCCCTGGCGGCCCTGGGCGCCACCGCCGGCCTGCCCGACCGCGCCCTGGAGCTCCGCAACCTCGGCCACGCTGAGCTCGAGAACGAGCAGCCCGCCCGGGCGGAGGCTGCGTTCGCGGAGCTCGCGAAGCTCGTCCCCGACGATCCCCTGGCGTGGGCCAACCTGGCGATCGCGCGGCTGCGCCTGCAGGAGAGCGAGGGGGCCCTCGAGGCAATCGACCAGGCGCTCGCGCTGGCGCCGGGCCGGGCCGACCTTCTCGCCATCCGGGGCGAGGTCCTGCAATGGAGCGGCCGGCCGGCAGACGCCCTGGCGGCCTTCGCCGCCGCCGCCGAGGCGGCACCCGACGACCCCGAGACCCAGTACTCCCTGCTGCGCCAGAGCGCCAACGCCCCCTCGCCGGAGTCCGAGGCGCTCGCCGCCGAGGCCCTCCGACGCCTCGCCAGGCTCCGCCCCGAGAACGTCCCCGTCTTGCTGCAGCTCGGCTCGACTGCCGTGAAAGCCGGTGACCGCTCGGCCGCCACCGCTGCCTACCTGCGCCTGAAGGAGCTCGTCTGGCAGGCGCCCGAGGCCGCAGGCCAGATGCTCGACGCCCTCCTCGAGGCGCTCGAAGCCGACGACCTCGAGGCCGCTCGCGTCCCGGCCCTGCGCCTGGAGAACGTCCTCAAGGTCTCGCCGATGTACCGCGAGGGGCTGCGCGAGCTCGCCACCGGCATCCAGGGCGTGCCGGTGACGCGTTTCGTCGACGAGCCCGAGCCCGAGGTCTTCGGCTCGCCGGTGCCGGTGCGCTTCGTGGCCGAGAGGATCGCGACGACCGGGTCCGCCGCCGCGAGCGGCGCGCTCGCCGTCGGCGACTTCGACGGCGACGAGGCTCCGGACATCGCCTGGCTCGGGCTCTCGGGAGCGCTGCACGCCCGGATCGGGGAGGAAGCGGCCCTCCACACGCCGGCCGGTGACGGCGTCGCCGCCGCCACGCTCACCGCCGCCGACCTCGACGACGACGGCCATCTCGACCTGATCGCAGCCGGCCCCCGCGTGACAGTCTGGCGCAATCGAGGCGACGGCACCTTCGAGGACGCGACCGACGCCTTCGGCCTCGCCGGCCCTCGAGACCGGAGACCCACGGGCGGCATCGCGGTCCTCGATTTCGATATCGAAGGCGACCTCGACCTGCTCGTGGCGCGCCACGCCGTCCCGGTCGCGGAAGCGGCTCCGTCGCCGCCCCTCGATCGGGGCGGCCTCGAGCTCTACCTGAACAGCCTTTCCGGGCCTCTCGAGCCGGTCGGTGAGCGCGTCTTCCGCGAGGTCGACGCCGGCGCGCTGCATTCGCCCGTCGTCTCCGACCTCGACCGCGACGGCGATCTCGACCTGGCCCTTCTCTCCCCCGACGGGGTCGTCTGGCTCGACAACCTCCGCCAGGGCACCTTCGCGGACCGTACCGAAGAGGCAGGTCTACGTCGGTCGCCGGCCGGCTCGGACCTCGCCGTGGGCGATCTCGACAACGACGGCTGGCCCGACCTCGTCGTCGCCGGGCAGGGCCTCCGGATGCTGCACAACGACGGCGGCAGCTTCAAGCTCTGGGGCGCGGCGCTCACCGGCGTGTCCCTCGACCGGGTCCTCGTCGAGGATTTCGACAACGACGGACGGCTCGACGTCGCCGCGCTGGGGGGCGAGACCGTCCACGTCCTCGGCCAGGACCCGACCGAGGGCTTCCGCACCCTGCCCGTGGAGGGCGCTCCGGCGGGCGTCCACGGCCTGGCCGCCGCCGACCTCGACGGCGACGGCGACGTCGACCTCGTCGCAGTCACCGCCGACGGCCTGTGGAAGCTCGCCAATGAGGGCGGCAACGCCAACCGGTGGCTGACGGTTCGGCTGCGCGGCCTCACCCAGGGCAACAGCAAGAACAACGCCCTCGGCTTCGGCGCGACGATCGAGGTGCGTGCCGGGAAGGCCTACCAGATGCGCGAGGTGGCTTCCGACGCCGTGCACCTCGGGCTGGGCGACGTCGAAGCGCCGGACCTGCTGCGGGTGACCTGGACCAACGGCGTGCCGCAGAACCGCCTCGCGCCGGGAAGCGAGCAGCGGATCGTCGAGGAGCAGCTCCTCAAGGGAAGCTGTCCCTTCCTCTACGCCTGGAACGGCGAACGGATCGAGTTCGTCACCGACCTGCTCTGGGCGGCGCCGATCGGGCTGCCGGTGGCGCCGGGGGTCTGGGCCGGCGCAGACCCGGGCGAGTTGGTGAAGATCCCCGGCGCGGCGCTCCGGGACGGTCGCTATGACCTGCGGCTCACCGAGGAGCTCTGGGAGGCGGCGTTCCTCGATCGCATCCGCCTGTGGGTCGTCGATCATCCCTCCGACGTCGAAGTGGCCAGCAACCTGCGGGTCCTTCCCGGCCGCGAGCAGCCGGAGGAGGTCCGAGGGACTCGCGACCTCCGTCCGCCCGTCGCGGCCTGGGACGCCGCCGGCGCCGACGTCACGGCGCGCGTGGCGAGGCGGGACGAGGTGTACGCCGACGGCTGGCGGCCGAGCCGCTACCAGGGGTTGGCGGCCGAGCTCTGGACCTTCACCTTCGACCTCGGCGCGGCACCGGCGGCGCCGATCCGGCTCCACCTGGACGGCTGGATCTTCCCCGCCGACGCCAGCCTGAACCTCGCCATCGCCCAGCGCCGCGGGCCCGAGCGCGCCCCCACCCGTCTCGAGGTCGAAACCGCAGCGGGTTGGCTGCCTCTCGTCGCCGACCTCGGCTTCCCCGCCGGCAAGACCAAGACCATGGTGGTCGACACGCCGCCGCTGCCGCCCGGGGCGACGAGGCTGCGGATCGTCTCCGACCTCTGGCTCTCCTGGGACCGCATCGCCTGGAGCACGGCGCCGGCCGACGAGGTGCCGCGCATCGTCGCCCGCCTCGATCCGGAGGTGGCCCGGCTGCGCTTCCGCGGCTACTCGGCGCCGGTGCGCCGGGCGCCCAACGCCCCGCACTCGTTCGATTACGCCGAGGTCTCCACGTCACCGCGCTGGCTCCCCTTCCCCGGCCGCTACACGCGCTACGGCGACGTCGCCGAGCTCCTCGCCGAGGCCGACGACCGCTCGGTCGTGATGGCCGCGGGCGACGAGATCGCCCTCGCCTTCGACGCCGCCGCCCTGCCGCCACCCCCGGAGAACTGGCGACGCACCGTCTTCCTCGAGAGCCACGGCTGGGACAAGGACGCCGACCGCAACACCTGGGAGGCCGACCAGGTCGAGCCCCTCCCCTTCCGTGCCATGAGCGGCTACCCGTACGGCCCCGGCGAGGCCTTCCCCGACACCGGGCTCCACCGCCGCTACCGGCGGGAGTGGCTCACCCGGATCGTCGAGCCGGAGGCGCCGGGAACCGCCGGCGCCCGCTAGGGTCCATCGGTCGTGCTCGACAGGTCCCTGCCCGATCGTCATGATGGGAGTCGTCTTCCCTAACAAAGGAGGTGCAGGATGAAGCGATTCCTGATCGAGCGGGACATCCCGAAGGCCGGGGAAATGAAGATCTCGGAGTTGCGCGACGCCGCCCGCAGGTCCAACGAGGTGCTCGTGGAGCTCGGGCCGACCATCCAGTGGGTGGAGTCCTACGTGGCCGGGGACAAGCTCTTCTGCGTCTACCTGGCCGAGGACGAGGCACTGATCCACCGGCACGCCGAGATCAGCGGCTTTCCGGCCAACCGGGTGACCGAGATCCGGCGCACGATCGACCCGACCACGGCCGCCCTGCACTGAGCCGCCGGCTCACTCCGCCAGCAGGCGCTCGATCTCGTCCAGGGCCCTCGGGTCGTCGCTGTGGGCGAGCCAGAAGAGGGCCTGGCGCCGGACGTCGGGGTGGCGCGTCTCGCGCAGGACGCGCAGGAGGGCGTCGACGGCGCGCTCGCCTGGGAGCTGGCTCATGGCGAACACCGCCTCCTCGCGCACGCCGCGCTCGAGACTCTCTTCGGCGGCCTCCCAGAGGGCCGCTTCGACATCCGCCGCACCGCCCTGGGCGAGCCAGAAGAGGGCCTGTGATCGAGTCGCCGGGCGCTCGGCCTCGGCGGCGAGCCGGAGCAGCCGGGCGTGGGCCTCGGGAACGTCGCTGACGCTCAGGGCGAAGGCGATCTTCTCCTCGAGGTCGCCGTCCAGACCGCTCGCCAGGAGCCGATCGAGGGCGCGGTAGCCCTCCTCTGCCCTCGCCTCGCCGAGCCAGAAGGCCGCGTTGCCGCGCAGCTCGCGGCGCGCGGCCGTGCGCACGAGGTCCTCGAGGACCTCCGTCGCGCGAGGCAGGTCATGGAGGGCCAGGGCCGCCAGGGCACCTTCCTGCACGCGTTGGCGCTCGCTGCCTCGGACGAGACCTTCGAGCAAGCCGAGGCTCTCCTCGGGCGCGACCCCGCTGAGCCAGGTGAGCCGTTCGCCGTTGCGCCGAACCGGACAGGCGTCGCCGACCATCCAGAGCTGGACCGGCTCGCCCTCTCGCCGCTCGACGAGGACCACGAAGTAGGGCGCCCCGGGCTGGAGGGGCACGGCGGTGTCCCGCTCTCCGACGTTGAACCCGCCTGCCGGCGCGGCCAGCGAGCAGCCACGGTGGCGCCAGTCGCCGTTCCAGCAGCAGAGATCGCGGTGCCGGTCGCTCGGCGCCGTCCAGGCCACCCAGCCTTCGTCGATCGGGCCGACGGCGGCCGGCAGGGTCTCACCGGCAGCGAGCTCCCGACGCTCGCTCGGCTCGATCCCGGGCGGCTGGGCGGCGACACCGAGGTCCACGAACACCGCCGCGATGAGGCAGATGCCGATCAGCCCCCAGTTCATCGCTCGAGGATCTCCGAGAAGAAGCGCTCGGCCGCGTCGGAGTCGACGAGCGACAGGTTGCGTAGCGCCTCGCGCTTGAGGTCGCGGTCCGTCTCGCTGCGGACGATCTCGAGCAGGGACTCGGCGTCGCCGGCCACCATCAGCGCTCCGAGGACCTTCTCCTTGATGCGCCGTTCGGGGTCGCGGCGGTAGAGCTCCAGGAGCACGCCGGAGGACTTCCGACCCGTCACCCCCAGCAGGCCGATGATCTTCTCCTGCTCGTCCACATCGCTCGTCCGTGCGAGGGCGTCCTCCAGGAGGCCCGCGTCGCCCGACACCACGGCCGTCTCGAGCAGGGCCTCGCGCAGC
>Ga0302046_10005748_pt1 | contig 10891 bp, 6 predicted proteins | sample RVTome_11_FD_200261 | JGI IMG/M metagenome (GOLD analysis project Ga0302046, IMG submission 200261) | Soil microbial communities from uranium-contaminated site in the Upper Colorado River Basin, Wyoming, United States - RVT147D111 (version 2) ... | reverse complement strand
GAGTCAAATCCGCGAGTGCAATGCACTCTACGAGGTGGCGTTTCCGATCCAGCGTGATGACGGGACCATCGAAGTGATTCACGGATGGCGTGCCGAACACAGCCACCACAGGTTGCCCACCAAGGGGGGTATCCGGTACTCGATGGCCGTAAACGCCGACGAGGTCGCGGCGCTGGCCGCGCTGATGACGTACAAATGCGCGATCGTCGAAGCACCGTTTGGGGGGGCCAAGGGTGGCATCCGGATTGCCCGTCATCAGTACTCCCGTTCCGAACTGGAGCGAATTACCCGCCGATTTACGTACGAACTCTTCAAGAAGAATTTCATCGGGCCGGGGGTCGATGTTCCTGCTCCGGACTATGGAACCGGGGCCGAGGAAATGGCCTGGATCTGCGACACGTACATGTCACTGTCTGCCGGTGAGTTGAACTCGTTCGCATGTGTGACGGGGAAGCCGATCGCGCAGGGTGGCATTCGCGGTCGAACCGAAGCCACGGGCCGGGGAGTGTTCTTTGGTATTCGGGAAGTGTGCCAGGTTGAGGAGGACATGAAAGCCTTGGGATTGGGGCCTGGGTTGGAGGGAAAGAAGATCGTGGTTCAGGGTTTGGGCAACGTAGGCTATCACGCGGCCAGGTTCCTCGAAGACGACGGAGCTGTGTTGGTGGGGATAGCGGAGTATGAAGGGGCGATCTACAACGAGCACGGCTTACGACTCGAGGATGTCGTTGCGCATCGAACGGAAACGGGGTCTATACTGAACTTTCCGGATGCGCGGAACCTCGAGCATACCTCGTTGGCACTGGAACTGCCGTGTGACGTTCTGCTGCCGGCTGCTCTGGAAAAACAGATCACCGGCGAGAACGCGCCGAAGGTGCAGGCGAAGATTGTCGCTGAAGGAGCGAACGGCCCGGTGACCAACCAGGCGGATGAGATTCTGCGCGAGCGCGGAATAGTCGTTATACCGGGAAGCTACCTGAATGCCGGAGGTGTAACGGTTTCGTATTTCGAGTGGGTAAAGAACCTCTCGCACGTGCGTTTTGGGCGAATGCAGAAGCGGGCGGAAGAGAGCGCACATCGCCGCCTGGTTACCGCCATGGAGGGCCTCACTGGGAAGACTATTACCGATGAGCATTTCGCTGCGGCTGTGCGCGGGTCGGGTGAAGAAGACCTGGTGAACTCCGGTCTGGAAGAGACCATGATTCAGGCCTTTCATCAGATTCGCGAGATTAAGGTGATGCACGGAGACAAGGCGGATTGGCGTATGGCGGCGATGATTCTTGCGATCGATCGCGTGGCGGCCAGCTACGCATCTGCCGGTATTTTCCCCTAGCATGACATCCGGCTTACAGAAATGTCGCCAAAGTCAGACCACTACGATACGGTCGTCGTAGGCGCCGGTGTTTTGGGTGGTTGGACCGCACTCTTCCTGACCCGAATGGGTCAGCGGGTCCTGCTCGTGGACGCCTGGGGGCCGGGCAATTCCAGGTCGAGCTCGGGCGGCGAGACTCGGGTCCTGCGCAGTATCTATGGGGGCGACGCACACTATGTCGGCCTGGTGGTGCGGGCCGTGCGCCTCTGGCGCGAGGCCGAACAGGAGTGGGGTCAGCGGGTCTACCAGCAGACGGGCGCCCTGTGGATGTGTAGTGAACAGGACGACTACGTCAGGTGCTCGCTGGATTCCGTGCGTGACGCAGGGTTCCGGGTCGAGGAACTGTCCCTCGAGGTGGCGAGACGTCGTTTCCCGCAGGTGTCATTTGACGGAATCCAGTCGGTGTTCGTCGAACAGGAGGCAGGTTTTCTCCTGGCGAGTCGGGCGTGCAGAAATGTCTGGAACGCCGTTGTACGGAGTGGTGGGACCGCGACGCAGCTTTCCGCGACGCCCGGTCGCATCGAGGGTGGCGGGGTCAAGGACATCGCCCTCACGGATGGATCGCGAGTAACAGCCGATTGTTTCGTCTTTGCTACCGGAGCATGGCTGGTCGCACACTTCCCGCATCTTCTGGCAGATGTACTCACGCCAACCCGCCAGGAGGTGTTCTTCTTCGGTACACCGGCCGGTGATGTTCGGTTTGCGAGCGAGCACTTTCCGGTGTGGGTGGAGTTGGGGACTCGTATCATGTACGGCGTGCCGGATCAAGGGCTCCGCGGGTTCAAAATCGGGGATGACACTCGCGGTCCGCGTTTCGACCCGACTGCCGGAGATCGCACTCCGTCACAGGCAGGATTGGACCGGGCTCGCACTTATCTGGCGCGTCGCTTTCCGGATATGAAGGGTGCTCCGCTCCTCGAGGCCAGGGTCTGTCAGTACACGAACACACCCGACGGGCATCTGGTGGTTGATCGACTTCCAGGTGCCGAGAATGTCTGGATTGTGGGAGGACGTTCCGGGCACAGTTTCAAGCTCGGGCCGGCGATCGGGCAGGATGTGGCGTCGAAGATTATCTCCGGTGGCGCGCCGGAGAGTGTGTTTGCTCTGGACCGCCTCGAGCAGGTGGAGCAACCCCGTACCCAATTCCAGCATGTTGTTCCCCGAGACTGAAGGAGGGTGACAGCGTACGACGCTGCCACCCTCCTCTCCGCGATGTGCCTGATCAATCAGCTACGGTAGCACGCCGAATGGTGAGACACGTTGCTGTACCAGGATTCGATTCACGTCGATGTTGATGGTAACCTGGGTTGTCGTCAACACGCCGTCTTCGTCATAAGGTGAAGCCGGTGTGAACAGGTCCATCGCGTCCTGATCGGGGAGGTACGCAGGCACGACTACCACTGTGCCGAGATCGCCCTCACTGATGTTGTCGTTCGTTTCGATCTCGTTGAGGTTCATCGGCAGTCGGATCCCCAGATCCGTCATGCGGCGGCCCTCGAGGAACAACATCTCCTGACGCGACAGATAAAACGCGTGCAGAATGTCATCCGTCTGCGTTGTGGCGTCTAGCGACCGAATGCTGTCCGCGTCGAGCGACGTCCAGGTGACCGTGGGGGTATTGACGGTGCCGGGTCGCGACAGCACCAGACCCGATCGATACGCGCTGGCGGGATCTGCCCGGATCTGAATCGAGGCATCGTGTGGCCGCTCCGACAAGTCCTCATTCAGGCGTGCGTCGTCATCGCTGAAGTTGACTCTCGGTCGCGCCTGTGCTGTCTCGACGGCCTGTGCGAGAAACTCGCGCCCACCCCCGTAGTTGCCACGAGAGAACTCAACCTCGGCCTTGATGAGCAGCATCTCCTCGGCCTTGGCGATCATGATCGGGGCCTCACGACTCGTAAATTTCGGGTCGAGGAAGTCCAACCGGGGCAGTGGCTGCATCTCCTTCAGGGACCGCAGCACCAGGAAATTGAACGGTCCGTTGGTGATGGTTGCCGGATCGTAGTCTCTGCCGTACAGGAAGGCCGCGGAGCTGGCCAACACTGCGTCGGCCTGTGTTTCCGCGTCGATCGCGTTGCCCGCCAGACGATGAGCCCGGGCCAGAGCTGCGCGAATCGGAAGCTCGAACTCGGTTCCCGAAGCCACGTTGAGTGCCGTGCCCAGCTCAGTGATTGCGAGCTGAATCAGGGTCGCGGACGGCTCCGGTGTGCCGTCGACCACTACCGGCACCGCAACGAAGCGTTCGCCGAGCAGCAGGAACGCCATACCAAGGTAGTATCTGGCCTCTTGCACATGCTCATCGCTGGCAGTCGAGTCGTTCGGTGCAATCTCGTTGAGCACGAACTCCGCCAACGCCCGCAGCTCCTGGACACTGGTATACAGGCCGCCGATGAGATCAGACGTGATCTGGGCGGGAAAATCGTTTGTCTTGTTGATGCCCGTTCCGTGAATTGAGTAGTTGTCACTCACGACTTCGGGAATCACCGGATTAATGGCGGTAGCGAACTGCGCACGTAAGCCAGGTAACAGGGAAGCCGTCGGGTTTTCCGCGGCCGCGAGGTCCTCCGTCGTGGTCGCCGGGTTCTCGACGTTGGTGGGATCGAGGAAATCACATCCCGCCACCATCATCACACTCACAAGGGCGAGTGCTCGAAGGGGCGCGAACCCACGCATGTCCATAATCGATGCTTTCATCGTTTTTCTCCGTAGATTCGCGATCAAAAAGTGACGTCAATGCCGAAACGGAACTGATGTGACGGAGACAGTGTCACGCTGGATCGACCACCCAGATTCAGGTTGCCTCCCGTGGACAGGCCGTTCAACTCCGGATCGATCAAGGGCGTGCTCGACCAGATTTTGAGGTTGCGCCCACTGAACGTTATGGCGGCACGATCGAAGCCGAAGCGCGCCGGGACCGATGATGGGAGTTCCCACCGGGCCGTGATATCACGGAGTTTCAGCCAATCTCCCTTGAGAATGAAGGCTGACCGCGCCTGATTCTGGCTGTAGGGACCGATCGAGTCTCCGGCGAGGCTGTACCGAATGGGGAACACGTACCCTTCTTCGATCAGCTCACGTCGATAGATGCTATTGAACGTGGCCCACACTGACCCGAAGTCCATCACCTCGTGACCCGTAGCCCAGTCGGCACTGGCTGAAATCGTCAGGGCGTTTCTGATGTTGAAGCTCGTGGAGAAACTTCCAGACTTCGTGGGACTTGGGCCCTTGCCGGTGAATTGACGCTCGCTGGCATCGTTGAGATCGTCACCATTCGAATCAAACGGCGTGTTGACTCTCCACGCGCCGACCTGGTGTCCCTCCTCGACGCGTTGTTGATCCGTGATGTTGAACGGTGCTTCACCTCCGAGGGAGGAAACACGATTCTTCACCGCGTGGTACGTGATGCCAACGTTCCACCGCAGGTCATCCATGTTGAGCACCTGGATACTGGCATCGAGTTCGACCCCATTGTTCTGGATCTCGCCGACGTTGCGCAACTGCGTGCCCAACCCGGTGAGGGGTTGCTCCGGCACAAAGAAGAGCGCGTCTACGGTTTTCGCGTCAAAGTAGGTGAACCCGACGCCAACCCGATTGCTGAGCACTGCGATATCGAAGCCGACCTCCACGGTCTCTGTAACCTCAGGGGCCAGTTCCTCGTTGCCAGGGTTGGCAAATTGCGCCGCACTTTCGCCCCGGAACTGGGTGGCGCTGAATGAGCGATCACGCAGGAAGGGGGTTGGGAACTTCCCCGTCTTGCCGTAGGCCACGCGCAGCTTGAGATCGTTGATGACCGATCCGAACGCATCGCGCAAAATGGGCTCATCCGACAATAGGTATGCGGCGCCGAGCTTGGGGTACGCCTCGACATCCACCTCATCGCCAAACGCCGAGTTGACGTCGAAGCGCATACCACCGTTGAGAAACAACCGGTCTCCGATTTCGACCTCCTCCTGAAAATAGAAACCACCGTTGAAGATCTCCGTGTTGGTCTCGAATGCGGTGACCGTCGCGGCTTCGTCGAAGTCGGGAGCGCCGGGTAAGGCGAACGTCTGTCCAGTGACGTTGGTCGTCGCTTCGTCTTCTCGGAAGCCTTGTGCGCCGACCGTGAAGTTCGAGAGCAGGGCTCCCTCGTTGGGCCAGCTGAGTGTCGCGGAGACATCCCCGGATGCGAGGGTGAAGTCGCGCTGGAAACGCTGTAGTTGACCGTCGCCACCGTTGATGAACACGGCCCCAATCGGCGCGAATTCCCGCTGGTGATTTGTCCGGTAGTCGAGCCCAACCGTCCCCCGGGCCGAGAAGATCGCCGACGGTCGATAGTTGAACCCTGAACTGAACCAGAAACGATTCACGGTCTCGTCGATGTCCGGAGAGATGAATCGCTCCAGGGCATCATCGAAGTTGTCTTCGCCCGTGAAGAAGAAGACGTCACCGACTTCAAAGCTGGTCAGGGGGTCCGCAATGGCAGCACCATTGAACAGCCGCCCGAACTTGGTCCGTGTGTAGTTCGCCGTGAAGTTGACGGTCACGTCATTACTCACGTCCGCCTGCATGGCCCCGCGCAGGGTCATAACCTCACTTCCGTTCTTCGGCTGGACGCCGTCAGACTGTTGAATGCGACCCGAGACGGTGTATGTCAGATCGGACGATCCCCCCGCGACGTTCATGTAATAGTTCTGAAAATGCCCTGTCTGGAAATAGTTGTTTTTCAGGAAGTCGGGATCCGCTCCGTCCGTGATCTCGTCCGGGTAGATCAGACCGGTATCGAACATGTACTTCAATTCGGGGGCGTCCCACCCCTGTTCCATCCTGAAGTTGACCTTCGGCGCGCCGGGCTGCCCGCGTTTGGTGAATATCTGAATCACGCCCGAGGCGGCGTCTGAGCCGTAGAGCGTACTCGCGGCACCACCCTTCGTGATCTCGATGCTCTCGATGTCGGAGGTCAGTATGTCCGCCATCGCGGACGATTCCTCTCCACCGGTTCCGCTCGATGTGGAGGTGTTGTTGTCGACACGGATGCCATCGACGTATACAACCGGCATTTGACTCCCGAAGACACTCGAGGTGCCCCGGAAGTTGATGAGGGACGACGTTCCGGCCTGTGCGGATGTCGCGTTGACGGTGGCTCCCGCGACACGTCCCTGAAGCAGTTGAGCAACGTCCTGAACCGCGACATTCCGGATCTCTTCCGCATTGATGACCGCAACAGGAGCAGACAGCTTACGTTGTTCCACCTCGCGACCTTGCCCGGTGACGACGATCTCATCCAGAGCAATTGCAGACCGCGTGAGACCGAAGTTGTGCGTGACGGTCTGGCCGGCCGTCACGGTCATGGTGGCCCCCGCCGAGCTGAACCCGATCGAGCGAATGCGCACCGTCACCTGGCCTACCGGGACCGTGATGCTGAAGCGACCCTGTTCATCGGTAAGGCCGACCCGTGCCCGACCGTCGATGAATACCTCGGCGCCCGCGATCACGCGGCTCGTGCCCGATTCAGTCACTTGTCCTTGGACGGTTCCGGTCTGCTGGGCATTTGCCGAGTCGGCAGTGATCCACAGAAACGCCCCGGCAAACAGTCCGCCCGCCAGGAAACGAACGAATGATCTTCCCATAACAATTTCTCCTTCAATTTGAGTAGCAATACGCGGCGACGCGTGCACCAAAACGAAACTTCCCCGCCCGCCGTGAGCGAAACAACACCGGAGCTGAGGTCCTGATACCAGGGACGGGGCCAAAGAGGCAGAAGGCTCGCTCCTGGATTTTTCGCTACCGGCTACATGTCATGCAGGTACTGGGAAGCTGCAATGACCCGCAAGTAGGCTCCACCGTGTGCCGGCCCTTGTCAAGCGGTCCGCGCGGGGCCGCTGCGAACGGTGTCGCCCGCCGTGAATAGAAACGAATACGAGTCCTGACCTATGACGGGGATTTTGTTCATAACCATGCAGGCCCAAGGATAAACATTCGCTGGCGCTCGCTGAGTATCGGGACCGCCCGAGTGAAACTGCCCTCTGGAACCACCGTAGTATCCCTCCAGGGAATGTGGTGCGGGGTTACGTTGGAAGCCGTCCCTGGAAAACGTGAGGCGAGGAATGCGTCGAAGCAATCGATCTCAGGTTCCGCGTTTGATCCTACTCTTGATGGTACCGACGCTTGGGCTCCCGGTGTTGTCGGCCGCCCAGGAGTACGATCCCGGGCGACTGTACGGTCGCATCCGTACCACGGGTGGCGATGTCCACGAGGGGTTCCTTCGCTGGGATCAGAACGAGGGCCACTGGACCGACGCCCTCGACGCGTCAAAACGGATTCCCAGCCGCTACAGACGTGAAGTGCGCGACCTGAGAGCGACTCAGGCCGAACGACCGCGGGGCGTAACCATTCTTGGATTCCGACTGCCCTGGAACGACGACGAGACTCCAACATCCGCGACGGCCATGATTCGACTTGGTCACGTCCGGTCAATTCAGGTCCTGGACGAAGGCTACGCGCTGGTAACGCTCAAGTCAGGCCAGGAACAGGAGTTTCGCGCGAGTACTACGGATTTCGGCCGGAGCGGTCGAGGGATATTCATTGGAACCGGTCCTGCCGAAGAGCTACAATTCGATTGGGACGAGGTCGACCGCGTTGACCTGATTGAAGCACCAGGCGGGCTCGAATCCTCCTTCGGACACCGCCTGTATGGAACCGTACAGACGGCCGGTGGATTCGAATTTACGGGGTGGATCGCGTGGGATCGCGACGAGATTTTTGAGACCGACCTGCTCGATGGACATGAGGACGGGCAGCGCCGAAGTATTGCATTCGAAGATATCCAGTCAATCGAGCGCATGAGTCAGCGCAGCTCGCGCGTGACGCAGACCAACGGAGGCATCCTCGAGCTCAGCGGAACCAATGATGTGAACGATGGGAATCGAGGCATCACGGTAAGCGACGCTGGTCTGGGGAGGGCGAGGATCCAATGGCACGAGTTTGCTATCGTTCGCTTTTTCGAACCACCGCAGATGCTGCCGTACGATGCCTTCGACGGCGGACACCTGTTGTTTGGGACGGTCACGAGAGAAGACGGATCTCAGGTGACGGGCGAGATCCGCTGGGACAATGATGAAGCGTGGAGCTGGGAAGTCCTGGACGGAGAATGGGAAGGCATCGAAGTCGATGTGGAACTCGGGCTGATCGAGGTGATTCGGCGCAAGACGATGAGGAGTGCCGAGATCACCCTGCGCGATGGCCGAGCCTTTGATATGCGAGGCTCAAACGACGTGAACCAGGAGAACAAGGGGATCGTCGTGCGAACGGCCGACGGAGCGGTTGTCCTCGTGGAGTGGGATGAGTTCGCCCAAGTGGTCTTTTCGAGTGCGGGCTAAACCCGGTCCCGTGTCAGCAACTGCTTCGGAAATTCGCGGCCCCCGACTCCACCGCCCCATCATCCATAGGCCGCGACCCAACGCGCGCTTCCGGGAACCCTTTTTCAGCACCCCCGCTAGGGTAACCAGGTGTCAAACGGACTGACCGCGAGCATGGCATTGGAATAACGCGGGTCTTCCGACACGTTGTCGCCGATCCAGTCCGGCTTCTCAAATTCCTGGCCGGCGAACTGCAGTTCAATCTCCGCGACTACCAATCCCGAGTTCCTGCCATGGAACTCGTCCACTTCCCAGGTACACGCTCCGACCGGAACCCGATATCTGGTCTTGTCGACAATCTGACTGCCGCAGAGGCGCTCGATGATCTCACGCGCCTCGGACTCAGGAATCTCGTACTCGTATTCGAGGCGAGTCGGCCCACTTGCTGCCCCTTTGATCGTGATGAACCCTTTCCCGCCACCGACACGGGCGCGAACCACCGCATGCTTCGCCACTGACAGGTATCCCTGGAGATATCGAATACCTGGGTAATCCCGCCACGGGTCGCCGGTCACCAGGAACTTGTGCTCGATTTCGGTCGGCATGGATGGAGAACCTATCCGGAACGTGGTATCACACCAGGTATCTCATCGAACGTCTCCGGCTCGACGATATTCAGCGGTCCTTGGATACCGTGTTCCGGAATCCCCCGGAACGATTAAATGAGTACATTCAGCACTGGCCCGATTCATTCGCGTCGTGTCAGGTTGCACATCTTTTTGCCAAGGGTGTCACAGTCTATGCAATCCGAGGGCGCAGTTCTTGCTAGCGTGACCGAACGTCTTGACGGGGGAGTCCCCCCGGCACCGTCCGGTAGGTAAAACTCGTAACTTCATGTCTCGGCCGTACGACATAATCACATTCGACTGCTACGGCACGCTCGTGGACTGGCGCAGCGGCATCAGTGCCGCTTTCGCGAGGGCGGCTGCGGCCCGTGGGTGCGCGGTAGACGAGGACTCGGTTCTCGAGCTGCACACCAGATTTGAACAGTCAGTTCAACAGCGACCGTACACGCGGTACCGGACCGTACTGACCGAGGTCGAGCGTCTGATGTGTAGGGAACTGGGTTGGGGCTCCGAACGGCCCGAAGCGTTTCTTGCCAACAGCGTTCCCACCTGGCCGGTCTTCCCGGATACCAATCGAGCGTTGGAGCACCTGAAGGCGGCCGGATACAGACTCGGCATTCTGTCCAACATCGACAACGATCTGCTCGCGGCCACCAGACGCCAGTTTACCGTCGAGTTCGATCTGCTCGTTACCGCTGAGGATGTTCGGTCCTACAAGCCCGCCGAGGGGCACTTTCGGTCCGCTCGGCAGCTCATCGGTGGCAATCGTTGGCTTCACGCGGCTCAGAGTTATTACCACGATATTGTGCCCGCCTTCAATCTTGGCGTCTCATCGGTCTGGATAAACCGACTGCACGAGCGCCTCTCCGGTGTCGCCACACCCGATGCCGACGTTGCAAACCTGGACGGTCTCGTCGAGTGGCTGGAGTCAGTGCCACGCCGGGCCACCCCCCCGGGGCCGCAGCGGAAAGCGTACATGACTCGCGACGAGTGAACCGTTTGCTATCGAGGTTCCAACCCAGGATGTGTTACCGTTCGTACTTTGGAGGAACCACGTACGTCTTGCGAGGAGGATCCGCCATGCGGGTTTTGCTAACAATAACGGTATCCCTTGTGCTCTCAATCCTTTCGCACACGGCTCTCGACGGTCAGCAGTCCCGACGACAGGGGTTTTGGATCGGGTTTGGTCCCGGTGGCGGCTGGAACACGTCCGAAGGGTTGGATGACGAGCGGCGAGCGGGTGGAGCGCTCTTCGTTCGCCTTGGGGGTACTGTCAGCCCCAACGTCCTGTTGGGTGGTGAGGCGATCGGGTGGGGACGAAGCGAAGATGGTGCCACGGTAACGCGGGGGAATACCACTTTTACGGCCTTGTTTTATCCAAGCTCAACCGGCGGTTTCTTTCTGAAGGCTGGTGTCGGGGGAAGCTGGGTGAGCGTCGACACGCAGGTGCTCGGTGTCAACGTCTCCGCTACGGAGAACGGGTTTGGGTTGACGGGTGGGCTCGGTATCGATATTCGCCTGAGTGACAACTGGTCGATCACGCCGGGGGCGGATCTCCT
>Ga0302046_10005747_pt1 | contig 10891 bp, 10 predicted proteins | sample RVTome_11_FD_200261 | JGI IMG/M metagenome (GOLD analysis project Ga0302046, IMG submission 200261) | Soil microbial communities from uranium-contaminated site in the Upper Colorado River Basin, Wyoming, United States - RVT147D111 (version 2) ... | reverse complement strand
ACAGGTACTTATATTCGTGCTATAGCACGAGATATGGGTAATGTCCTGAAGTGTCACGCACACCTCGTCGCTCTGCGTCGAACCAGGATCGGGCCGCACGACGTCGCGCGCGCAGTCACACTCGACCAACTCGATGATGCGGCGTCGGTGGCGGCCGCCTGGATCGAACCCGCGACAGCACTGGCTCACCTGCCGCAGGTCACGGTGGATGGCGCCGTGGCGGAACGGCTCGCGCACGGTATGACGGTGCGCGTGCCATCGTTCGCGCCGGGTGCGGCCGGCACCGAGGTCGCGGTGTCATCGGCGGGCCGGCTGGTGGCGGTGGCGGAGACGCGGGATGGGTGGCTGCGTCCGCGGAAGGTGTTCGTTTGATGTCGACGGAGGGGGTGCCTGGGACGCCGCTGTTCGGCCGGGACACGGGGACGGTGGTGACGGTGGGCACGTTCGACGGTGTGCACCGCGGCCATTGGCACGTGCTGCAGTCGGTACGAGCGGCCTCGGAGCGGCTCGGTCTGCCGAGCGTGCTGGTGACGTTCGACCCGCATCCGCTGACGATCGTGCGGCCGGACGCGGCGCCGCCGCTGCTGTCGACGCCGGGTGAGAAGATCGAGGTGCTCGCGGAGTCGGGCATCGACTACGTGGTCTTCGTGCGCTTCGATGCGGAGTTGGCGTCGTACCCACCCGAGCGGTTCGTGCGTGAGCACCTGATTGCGCGATTCGGCATGCGCCATCTCGTGATCGGCTATGACCACGGCTTCGGCCGAGGCCGGAGCGGTGACGCATCGACGTTGCAGCAGCTGGGCCGGGAGGTCGGCTTCGACGTCGAAGTGATCGGACCGGTCGCCCAGGGCGAAGAGCCGGTTTCGTCGACTGCGATCCGTCATGCGCTGGTCGCGGGCGACGTCGAGTCCGCTGCGCGGGCGCTGGGCCGGCCGTACGGCATGCGGGGCGCGGTCATCCGCGGCGACGGCCGCGGCCGCCAGCTCGGTTTCCCGACCGCCAACCTGCGCATCCCGCATCCCGACAAGCTGGTCCCGAGCCAGGGGGTGTATGCGGCGCGCGCACAGCTGCGCGGCCGAACGGTCAATGGTGCGCTGCACCTCGGTCCCCGGCCCACGTTCCCGGGCGCACCGCCCGCCATCGAGCTGCACCTTTTCGACTTCGACGACGACCTCTACGGCGAGGAGATCGGGGTGCTGTTCTGTGCCCGGCTGCGCGACGTCGCGCGGTTCGAATCGGTGCCTGCCCTGGTGCGCGCGATCGCGGCCGATTGTGCCGCAGCACGAGCGTTGTTTGCGCGGGGCGCGGGCGCTTGCGCGGGTTTGATGGAAGCGGTTAAACTCAACGGCTAGTCAAACCGTGAAGCCCGGCTTCCCGACCAGCGTAGACTCTCGAGGAGGCAGACTGCCGTGGAGCTCGACAAGGACGCCATCATCCGGAAGTACCAGAAGCACGAGAACGACCGAGGCAGTGCGCAGGTGCAGATTGCACTGCTGACGGAACGGATCAACGGACTCACCGACCATTTCCGTACCCACGCAAAAGACCACCATAGCCGTCGCGGGCTCCTGATGCTCGTGGGCAAGCGTCGGCGTCTGCTGGAATACCTGAAGCGGACGGACCTGGAACGCTACCGCCGGCTCATCGACGAACTCGGGCTGCGGCATTGACGGCGGCCGGGCAGAGGGCAAGAACGGGGACCATGCGAATGCAGCGCCGGCTCGGCGAGCACGGCGCTGTTTCCATTGATCGGCGTGAAGCGGGGAGTGGTCCGCGCATGCGGGAGAGTGAACGAGGACGATGAAGAGAATCGAGCGGACGTTCGCGGGCAGGCCGCTGGTCGTGGAGACGGGCCGGATGGCGAGACAGGCGCACGGCGCGTGTACGGTCCAGTACGGCGAGACGGTGGTGCTGGTAACGGCGGTGGCCCAGCCGAAACCGACATCGCTGCCGTTTTTCCCGTTGACGGTGGAGTACCGGGAGCGGACGTACGCGGCGGGCAAGATACCGGGCGGCTTCTTCAAACGCGAAGGGCGGCCGGGAGAAGGCGAAGTCCTGACGGCGCGTCTGATCGACCGTCCGATCCGGCCGTTGTTCCCCGATGGCTTCATGCACGAGACCCAGGTGATGGTTCACGTGATCTCTGCGGACCAGGAGAACGACGCGGATGTATTGTCGATTCTGGGCACGTCGATCGCGTTGTGCATGTCGCCGATCCCGTTCCGAACGGCGATCGCGGCAGTCCGGGTCGGTCGGATCCAGGGGACGTGGATCCTGAACCCGACGTTCCAGCAGCTGGAGTTCAGCGACGTCGACATCGTGGTGGCGGGCACGGATGAGGCGTTGCTGATGGTGGAGGGCGGCGCTGTCGAGATCCCGGAAGATGATGTCGTCGACGCCCTGCAGACGGCGCACGCGGGGATCCGCGAGCTGATCGCGCTGCAGCGTGAGTTTCTGGGAGACGCGCCGGTCGAGGTGATGGCGTGGACGCCCATGGAGATGGCGTCGGGTCTCGAGGACCGCGTGACGCAGCAGGTCGACCAGCGGCTGGACGAGATCATGGCGCTGGCGGGCAAGACGGAGCGCAGCGCGGCGCTCGTGGAGCTGCGCGAAGCTGTGCAGTCGAATCTCACGGAGGAGTTTCCGGAGCAGGAGGCGCAGATCCGCGAGCTGCTGTATCGGAGCGAGAAGGATGCGATGCGGCGAATGATCCTGGAGCAGGGTCGTCGTGCGGATGGCCGGCCGGTCGATGAGGTTCGTCCGATCACGGCGGAGGTGGGTCTGCTGCCGCGGACGCATGGGTCGGCGCTGTTCACGCGGGGGCAGACGCAGGCGCTGGGCGTTGCGACGCTGGGTACGGCGCAGGACGAGCAACGGATCGACTCGATCGACGTGGCGCAGGAAACCACGAAGTCGTTCATGCTGCACTACAACTTCCCGCCGTTCTCGACCGGTGAGGCGAAGCCGCTGCGCGGGACATCACGGCGCGAGCAGGGCCATGGCGCCCTCGCGGAACGCGCGATCCAGCCGCTGCTGCCGCCCTTCGATTCCTTCCCCTACACGATCCGCGTCGTCGCGGAAGTTCTCGAATCGAACGGGTCCTCGTCGATGGCCTCCGTGTGCGCGGCCTCGCTCGCGCTGATGGATGCGGGCGTGCCACTGCGTGGCGCGTGCGCGGGTGTGGCGATGGGCCTGATCAAGGAGGGCGAGCGCGTTGCCGTCCTGACCGACATTCTCGGTCTCGAGGATGCGCTCGGCGACATGGACTTCAAGGTCGCCGGCACGCGCAACGGCGTGACCTCGATCCAGATGGACATCAAGATCGAGGGCCTGACCGTCGAGATCATGCGCGAAGCGCTGGAGCGCGCGCGGCGCGGCCGCCTGCACATCCTGGACCGGATGGATGAGACACTGGCGTCGCCGCGCGCGGAGCTGTCACGCTGGGCGCCGCGCATCATCACGGTGCGGGTGAACCCGGAGCGGATCGGCGAGATCATCGGGCCCAAGGGCAAGACCATCCGTGCGATCCAGGAGGAGACGGGCGCGCAGATCAACATCGATGATTCGGGCATCGTGACGATTGCGAGCGTCTCCGGTGAGGGCGGCGAGAAGGCGCGGCTGCGGGTCCTCGAGATTGCGGCGGAACCGGAAGTCGGCCGGGTCTACGAAGGCGTCGTGAAGTCGACGACGTCGTTCGGCGCGTTCGTCGAGATCCTGCCGGGCACGGAAGCGCTCTGCCACATCTCGGAGTTGCAGGAGGGCCGCACCGAAAAGACGGAAGACGTGGTCCGCAAGGGTGACGTCGTGCGGGTCAAGCTGATCTCGATCGACGACAAGGGTCGGCTCCGTCTCTCGCGCAAGGCGGTGCTGGCGGAGGAAGGGGCCTCGGGCGGCGAGTGAGCGACGAGGACCGGCGCACGGACCGGTTCGAGCGCACCGATCTCGACGGCCTCGTCGCACTGAGCGAGCGCATCCCCGGCCTGCGCAGCGTGGCGGTCGGCGTGTGGGTACGGGCAGGCTCGGTGCACGAGCAGCCGGCGGAAATGGGCGTCAGCCATCTCCTCGAGCACATGGTGTTCAAGGGGACGCGCCGCCGGAGTGCCAAAGAGATCGCACTGGTGCTCGAGCGCGTGGGTGGCAGTCTGGATGCCTACACCACGCGTGAACACACGAGTTATCAGGCGCGCGTGCTCGATGAGTACGCCGACCTGGCGCATGAGGTGCTGGCCGACCTGGTCCTCGATCCAGTGCTGCGCGACGCGGACCTCGAGCTGGAGCGCGAGGTCGTACTGGAAGAGATCTCGACGGTCGAGGACACACCGGACGACCTGATCTTCGATCTCCACGCGAGCCAGCTCTGGGGCGAGCACCCGTACGGCTACACCGTGCTGGGCACGCGGGCGAGTGTGGGCGCACTGGATACCGCCGCGCTGCGCCGCGCTCACACCCGCTATTCCCGGCCGAACCTGGTGATCGCGTCCGTGGGCAACGTCGAGCATGGGCAGTTCGTCGACCGCGTGGCGCAGCACTTCGGCCGGGCACCGGCCGGGCAGCGGAGCGGCCCGTTGAGGCTGCCGTCGGAGCGTTCGCCGGAACGCCGTGCCGTGGCCCGACCGACGGCCCAGACGCACCTGGTGTTCGGCAACCGTACGTTCGGCCACGCCGACCCCAGGCGCTACGCGATGGTGCTGCTGTCGAGCGCGTTCGGCGGTGGCATGAGTTCGCGGCTGTTCCAGCGGGTTCGCGAAGAGCTGGGTCTCGCGTACGCCGTGTACTCGTTCCAGACCTTCTTCCGGCAGTGTGGAGCGGCCGGCATCTACCTGGGCACGCGTCCGGAGTGGGCGGACCGGGCGCAGGCGGTGGTCGAGGAGGAACTGCTTCGCCTCACGCGCAGCGGGTTGAGCGGCGATGAGATCGAGGACACGAAGGGGCAGGTCAAGGGCCAGCTCGTGCTGTCCCTCGAATCGAGCGGCGCCCGGCTGCACCGGTTGGCCGGTACGGCGCTGTTCGACGAACCGTTCCGCACGGTGGACCAGGTGATCGCGGCCGTGGACGCCGTGTCGCAAGACGAAATCGCAGCGCTCGCCGCGGAGTTCTTCGATCCGGACCAGCAGAACGTGATCCGGCTCGGCCCGGAAGTGCCGGGCGACGCCGGGCCGTGATCCTGAACCAGGCGACCCCATGAACGTTGGAGTACCCAGAGAGATCAAGTCGAACGAGAACCGCGTGGCGCTCGTGCCGGGCGGGGCGGAGGCGCTCGTGCAGGCGGGTCACACCGTCCTGCTGGAGCGGGGTGCAGGCGTGGGCAGCGGATTCGAGGACGGCAATTACACGGAGGTCGGCGCCCGCATCGTCGCGACGGCCACCGAGGTCTGGGCGCAGTCCGAAATGATCATGAAAGTGAAGGAGCCGATCGAGGCCGAATGGCCGCACATGCGGCAGGGCCAGGTGATCTTCACGTATTTCCACTTCGCGGCGTCCGAACCGCTGACGCGCGCCGTAATGGCGTCCGGCTGCATAGCGATCGCCTACGAGACGGTCCAGCTGCAGACGGGCGAGCTGCCGCTGCTCACGCCGATGAGCGAAGTGGCGGGTCGAATGGCCGTGCACGAAGGTGCCAAGTACCTCGAGAAGTACTTCGGCGGCCGCGGCATCCTGGTCGGCGGCGTGCCCGGCGTCGAGCCGGCGACGGTCGTGATTCTCGGCGGTGGCATTGTGGGTGCGAATGCGGCCCGGATGGCGGCCGGCCTGGGTGCCCGCGTCGTCATTCTCGATGTCTCCCTCGACCGGCTCCGCTACCTGGCCGATGTCATGCCCGCCAATGTGGTCCTGCTCTTCTCGAACCGGCACAACATCCTGCAGCAGATCGAGAAGGCGGACATCGTGATCGGCGCCGTGCTGCTGCCCGGTGCGAAGGCGCCCCACCTGATCCGCCGCGAGGACCTCTCGCGCATGCAGCCGGGTTCCGTGATCGTCGATGTCGCAGTGGACCAGGGCGGCTGCGTCCAGACCATCAAGCCGACCACACACGACGACCCGATCTACGTCGTCGATGGCGTCATCCACTACGGCGTGGCCAACATGCCGGGCGCGGTCTCGCGTACATCCGCGCTGGCCCTGACCAATGCCACCCAGCCGTACGCACTCAAGCTGGCGAACAGGGGCTGGAAGGTTGCCTGCCGGGGTGACGCGGCGCTCGCGCTCGGCGTCAATGTCGTCGACGGACAGATCACGTATCCGGGTGTTGCGGAGGCGTTCGGCCTGCCCTGCATTCCGGTCGAAACCGTGCTCTGAGCATGGACGCCGGCACGCGACCGACGATCGGAGTGTCAGAACAGGTGCTGGTCCAGCGGCTGCCGCACTATCCTGCGGACTGGCCGCTGCCGGACTACGCGACGGCCGGTTCGGCTGCGGTCGATCTGCGCAATGCGGGGCCGGCGATCCAGCTGCCGCCGCTGGGCCGTCACCTGGTGCCGACCGGACTGGCCGTGGCACTGCCGGCGGGAACGGAAGCGCAGATCCGGCCGCGATCCGGTCTCGCACTGAAGCGGGGTATCAGCATCGTCAACACGCCGTGCACCATCGACAGCGACTATCGCGGCGAGATCCGCATCCCGCTCATCAACTTCGACCGGGAACCGCAAACGATCGATCACGGCGAGCGCATTGCGCAGCTGCTCGTCGCGCGTGTGATTCGGATCGAGTGGAAATCTGCCGATACTTTACCGCCGACGGAACGAGGTGAAGGCGGATTCGGAAGCACCGGTCGTTGAGTGCCGCAGACGCGCGTTCGTTCGCGCTCGTGGCTTGTTGCTGCCCCCGGTTCCCGCCGTTACCTTTTCCACGCGTCGGAAACTGTGATGTTACAGGGGGATACGCCCTGAAGGACAGATGAGGCGCCGGGCCGCCGGATGCGGCCTGGACGTGCGGGTCAATGGGACTTCGTGAATTTTTCGGCTCCGGTCTGCTGCCGGTCAACGACATTGCCGTCGACCTCGGGACCGCGAATACGCTGGTGTACGTCAAGGGCGAAGGAATCGTCCTGAACGAGCCCAGCGTCGTCGCTCTGGAACGCGGATCCGGCAATGCCAAGGGTATCGGCCTGGAGGCGAAGCGCATGCTGGGCCGTACGCCCGACGGCATTACGGCGGTGCGGCCGCTCAAGGATGGCGTGATTGCCGACGTCGACCTCACCGAAGTCATGCTGCGCCACTTCCTGCGCCAGGTCACGAACAAGCGGATCTTCCGGATGAAACCGCGCGTGATCGTGGGCGTGCCATCGGGCATCACGGAGCTGGAACGGCGGGCCGTGCGCTCGAGTGCGCATCAGGCGGGTGCCAAGGAAGTGTTCATGGTGGCAGAGCCGATGGCCGCGGCCATCGGTGTCGGGCTGCCCGTGGACACGCCGACCGGCAACATGGTCATCGACATTGGCGGCGGCACGACGGAGATCGCGGTGATCGCGCTCAATGGCATTGTGGCCGACACGTCGATCCGCGTCGGCGGCGATGAAATCGACCTCGCCATTGTCACCTTCCTGCGCAAGAACTACAACCTGCTGATCGGCGAGCCGACGGCGGAAGCGATCAAGATCCAGATCGGCTCGGCGTTCAACACGGGTGACGAGCGCGAGATGGAAGTGAAGGGCCGCGACCTGGTGAGCGGCATTCCCAAGACGGTACGCGTGCATTCGCAGGAGATCCGCGAGTGCATCCAGGAACCCATCCAGCAGATCGTCGACGCGGTGCGTCGCGCACTCGAGATCACGCCGCCCGAGCTGGCATCGGACATCGTCGACCGTGGCATCGTGATGACCGGCGGCGGCGCGCTGATCCGTGGCCTGGACGCACTGCTCATGCACGAGACGAATCTGCCCATCCACGTCGATGAGGAGCCGCTCACGTGTGTCGTCCGCGGCGCCGGTCGCATCCTGGATGAGTTCGAGCGGTTCCGGTCCGTACTGAACGCATAGACACACGCTGCAGCACATTTCCCCGACAGCGGGAGCGAAGGGGTGCCAGACCTGAGCGGAACGCGCAGACGCCGTCGTCGCGACGTCGTGGTGGCGTTCGGCGTCCTGCTCGTCGCCTTCGTTCTGCTGCTCGGTCCAATGCAGTGGAGCCGTACCGTCCGCCAGTTTCTGCGCACGACCGTACTCTGGCCGCTCACCTCGCTCAACAGCTGGATGACGACGCGCCGCGCGGAGCGCGACGACCTGCGCGAGGTGCGGGCGCAACGTGATTCGCTCGCTGCAGTCCTCGCCGCACAGGCCGTGCTGGGCGAAGAGAACGCGCGACTGCGCGCATTGCTTTCGCTTTCGCAACGCGCCGGTTCGCAGTTCCGTCCCGCGCAGCTGCTCCGTCTGGGCAGCGACGCCGCCGAAGGCACGTTCCTCATCGACGCGGGCGCCGAGCAGGGCGTCGTCGTGGGCAGTCCCGTGCTCACCGTGGGCGGTCTGGTCGGTGTGGTCCGCGAAGTGTACCGGCGCAGCGCCCAGGCGATCGACTGGACGCACCAGGAGTTCCGGGTCAGTGCAATGACGGCCGATGGCCAGGTCTACGGCATTGTCGAACCGCGCCGCGGCGCGTTCCGTGAGGCCGACCTCCTGGTCATGACCGGTGCGCCGTTCCACAGCGACGTCCGGCCCTGCAGTCGCATCGTGACATCCGGCCGCGGCGCAGTGTTTCCGCGGGGTGTGCCGATCGGCCAGGTTCAGACGATCGCGGATGCGGATACCGGCTGGCGCAAGAGCTACGTCGTGCGGCCGTCCGTGCGGCCGGAGGAGGCGACGCACGTGCTCGTCGGTCTGTCGACGACCGGCACGGTCGACCTCTCCGAGGTCTGGGATATCTCGGCGAGCCGGGAGACCAGACCGGCCGGCAACCCGCCCGCGCCCGCCCGCTCGCCCTGATGGCCGCGAGGTCCGCAGTGCGAAAGTGGCCGTTCACGACCTTCATCCTGTTGCTCGCCATGCTCCACCTGATTCTGCACGTCGGACTCGGCATTGGCGCGCTCGCACCCGATTTCCTGGCAGTCGCCGTGCTGATCGTGGCCCGCCGTTCGAGTGCGACGGGTGCGGTCGCGCTCGCCGTGCTGCTCGGGATCGTGGATGACGCAATGGGAATCCGCAACCTCGGCATGAGATCGATCGCCCTCGGTTCGGCTGCGCTGCTCGTCACCTGGTCGCGCAACTTCATCGAAGGTGAAGGCCTGCTCTTCGTCATGGCCTACCTGTTCGTGGGCAAGTGGGTGAGCGAGATCATACTGGGCCTCCTCACATCCACGACCGTGCTGGAGCCGCTGGTTCTCGTCACCTGGGCACCGCTGGCTTCCGCCTGGACGGCTGTCGCCGGCACGATTGCGCTGCGCGCGTTCCGCTCGGTCGCGGGACCGGACGCATGACTCCACCGGCGCGCTCCGGGCGAGCGGGAAACCGCATGACGCGCGGGTGTACTGTGCCCGTACGGAACCTTCGAGGAGGTCGACTCCGACCGTGTCGGTGATCCGCTCGCTGCGTTCACAGTTCGGCGATCCGCCGCTCGTCCTGCTCGTGGTCACACTCGCGCTGTTCGGCGTGGCCATGGTCTACTCGGCCGGCCAGATCGACGTGCCCAGCGCGGTCACCGCACGCGCCTGGCGGATGCAGCTGGTCTGGCTCGGCATTTCGCTCGTGACGCTCCTCATCGTCGTGCGGCTCCAGCTCCGCTGGCTCGAGTGGGTCGCCCCTTTCGCCTACTTCGTCGGCATCGGGTTGCTGCTTCTGACGCTCCTCATCGGCACGGGCGCAGGCACCGCCGCCGGAACCAGGAGCTGGCTCCGCTTCGGGCCGGTCGGCATTCAGCCGGCCCAGTTCGCCAACGTCGCGACCATTCTGATGCTCGGCCGCGTGATGGGAGGCTGGACCGAAGCACCGCACAGCCTCACCGCGCTCTGGAAGCCGCTCACCATCGTCGCGATCCCCATGATGCTCGTGATGGCGCAGCCGGACCTGGGCACCGCCATGGTATTCGGCGGCATGCTCCTCGCCACGCTCTTCTGGGCCGGAACACCGCCAGGCCTGCTGTTCCTGCTGATCAGTCCGGTCGTCGCCCTGTTCCTCTCGTTTCAGGTCAACTGGTTCTTCGTGTACATGCCGCTGCTCATTGCATTCGTGTACTTCTACCGGTTGCAGCTGTGGGAGGGCGCACTCATCGTGATTGCGAATCTGGCCGCGGGCACGGTGGCACTTCCACTATGGAACTCGCTCGAAGACTATCAGCGCAACCGGTTCATCGTTTTTCTCGATCCGTACATCGATCCGCGCGGCGCCGGCTACCAGCACATCCAGTCGCGCATCGCGATCGGCAGCGGCGGCCTTCTGGGCAAGGGCTTCGGTGACGGCTCGCAGAAACGCCTCGCGTTCCTTCCCGAGCAGCACACCGATTTCATTTACGCCGTCGTGGGCGAGGAGCTGGGCTTCATCGGAGCGGGCATTCTGATCCTGGTGTACGCCGCCGTGCTGTGGCGCCTCGCGCGACTCGCCGAACGCGCGCCCGACCCCTTTGCCGGCATCATCGTGTTCGGTATCTTCGGCGCCTGGTTCACGCACATCCTCGTGAACGTCGGCATGACGCTGGGCGTGATGCCGATCACCGGAATCCCGCTGCCGTTCCTGAGCTACGGCGGTTCGTTCCTGCTTGCCACATTCATTGCGCTCGGGCTCGCGGATCGGGTGGCGAGCGAACAGGGACGGATCTGAGGGGGACGGATCAGGGGCCAGGGCTCAAGGGCTACGGCTACGGCTGGGTGTCAACGGATTCTACGGATTCTACGGCGTTTCTCGGGCTGGTTTCTGGGGCTGGGGCTGGGGAACGGCAAAATGTGAGCGGGAGAGTCGTGACGGTGAACACGG
>Ga0302046_10005744_pt1 | contig 10900 bp, 7 predicted proteins | sample RVTome_11_FD_200261 | JGI IMG/M metagenome (GOLD analysis project Ga0302046, IMG submission 200261) | Soil microbial communities from uranium-contaminated site in the Upper Colorado River Basin, Wyoming, United States - RVT147D111 (version 2) ... | reverse complement strand
GGCAGCTGGCGTTCCACCCCCTCCGCCGGCTGCACAAGCGGCTGCGGCGGGCATTGGCCAGACTGTCGTGGACTGGCGCCGGTCCCCTACTGGTGGGGAGCTGGGAGACCCGCGTCCTGTCCGCCCCATCGGTGCACCTCTGGATCCCGACCGATGCCGACGGCATGCCGATCGTCGAGGGCGTCTTCGAGCAGGTGGTCGACGGTGCACAGGGCCGGTTCGTGGGCGTGCGCAAGGCGCACCTGCCACCTGCGGTGGTCCAGGAGCTGGTCGATCGGTGCTGGATCCTCGCCCGCCTGCTCCAACGCCTCGGCTATCTGGGTCGCTGCTCGTTCGACACATTGCTCGTGGGCGAGTCGCTCGACCGGTGCCGCGTGCAGTTCGTGGAGTGCAACGGCCGCTGGGGCGGGGTCTCCCTCCCCATGACGCTCATGAATCGGCTGTTCGGGAATTGGACCCGTCGCCCGTTCGCGACTCACGATTGCGAGGTGCCCGGCCTGAAGGGGATTTCCTTCGTGGACCTGCTGGACTTCTTCGCGCAGGACCTGTTCGACGCCCGCACGGGCACCGGCAACCTCGTGTTCTACAATCCCGGCGGGCTCTCGGTCCGATCGGCGATCTATGCCCTCGGTCTTGGCGACAGCTGGGAGGCCGCCGACCGCATGGCCCGCGTCGAGGCGCCCCGCAGGCTGCGGGAGCTCGTGAACGGCCTGGGCGCGCGATCCTCGCGGCGGTGGGCGCGCATCCGATGACGGCCCGCCGGGGCGCCGTGGAATCTGGATCATCGCAGGCGGGGAGCCGTGAGCCCGCAAGCGGTGGCGCTGTCAGAATGTCCCGCGCCGCAGCCCGCGTTGGGTCACTTCGACTCATTCGGCAGGCGGTGTCCCGCACGCGGACCGCACCGCCGTTCGGCCCACGCCACCACCCGTTGGCTCCACAAGTCGTTGAACGGCAGCGGTGTCGGCGCTCGGCCGCGTCGCGGCACCACGCCTCCCACCCTGTGCGAAACGGTATTGGAGGCCGAGACGTGAGGGGCATACCGGTTGCTGGACTCGGAGGCGGGCACGACGTCCACGTTTTCACGAGGGTACCGGACGCATGACGACTGCGGCATCGAACGGCGTCGCCCCCGTCGTCCCCGACGTCGAGCCGGGAACGCCGGGCGCAGAGCACCGCCTCGAGGGCGCGCGCGTCCTCGTGGTCGAGGACGACGAGAACGAGCGGGAACTGATCGCCACCGTTCTCCAGGGAACGGGGTGCGCCGTCGAATCGGCGGCGGGGGTGGCGGAAGGGCTGCTCGCGGCAGAGGCCGGCCACCACGCCGTGGTGCTGCTGGACCTGTATCTCCCCGACGGATCCGGTCTCGATTTCCTCAGCCAGCTGCGCAAGCTCGAGGCGGCCCCTCCGGTCGTCGTGATGACGGGAAACGCGACCGTGGAGACCGCGGTGGGCGCCATGCGCCGCGGCGCGTTCGACTACATCACCAAGCCGCTACGCACCGAGGCGCTCTTCGTCACGCTCGGCCGGGCCATCGAGCAGGCCTCGCTCCATCGCGAGATCGCGCACCTGCGGCGCGAGCAGATGGGCGGCGTCCGCAGCATGTTCGTGGGAAAGTCGGCGGCCGTCGAGCGCCTGTTCGATTTGATCGAGCGGGTGGCCCCCACGAACACGACGGTGTTGATCACCGGCGAGACCGGCACCGGGAAGGAGCTGCTGGCCCGCGCGATCCACCGGCTGTCGCCGAGGCGCGACGACCCCTTTGTGCCGGTGCATTGCGCGGCGCTGTCCTCGACCCTCCTGGAATCGGAGCTGTTCGGACACGTGAAGGGGAGCTTCACCGGCGCGGTGGCGAGCCGCCGTGGTCTGTTCGAGGAGGCCAACGGGGGGACCCTGTTCCTCGACGAGGTAGCCACGATCCCGCCCGAGATCCAGGTGAAGGTTCTCCGCGTTCTCGAAGAACGCGAGATCCAGCGCGTGGGCAGCAACGAACGGGTGCCGGTGAACTTCCGGTTGGTGGGGGCGACGAACACCGATCTCGCAGACGAAGTCAGCGCCGGGCACTTCCGCCAGGACCTGTTCTACCGGCTGAACGTGTTCCCCATCCGCGTGCCCCCACTCCGGGAGCGGGTGGACGACATTCCGCTTCTCGCGCAAGCGTTTCGCCTGCGCTTTGCCCAGGAGAACCAGGTGGAGCCGCCTCACATCACGCCCGAGACGATGCGGCGTATGGTCGAGTACGGGTGGCCCGGGAACGTGCGCGAGCTGGAAAACGCGATCGAGCGCGCCCTGATCACCTACGCGGGCGAGCCGGCCATCCGCTTCGACGTCCAGACGGCGCCACCCGATGCGCCGGAAACGACCGCACTCCAACGCGCCACCGACGAGCTGTGGGATCTCGACCGCCTCGAGCGCGAGTTCATCCTGCGCACGCTGGAGACCACGCAAGGGCATCAGGCCAAGGCGGCCGGCATCCTCGGGATCTCGCGGCGGACCCTGCACCGGAAGCTGAAGCGGTACGCCACATCAGAAAGCACGGAGTGAAGGATTTATCTAGCTGGCGGCGGCCCGCGCGGCGACGGCTTCCCGGCCCCTCAGCCAGGCGACGAAACGCGGTATCCCGTCTTCGACCGTGACCTTCGGGTGGTATCCCAGCAGGCGCCCGGCCTTGGTCACGTCCGCCCATGTGCGGTGCACGTCGCCGGGCTGCATGGGTAGGTGCTGGATCCGCGGTTCCACTTCGAGCGCCTCGGCGATCAAGTGGATGAGGCGGCGTAACGGCGTGGTGCGGCTCCCGCCGAGGTTGACGATCTCGAAGCGGCCCGGCGACGTCTCCGTCCAATCGATTGCCGCCACGGTCCCGTCGACGATGTCGTCCACCCAGGTGTAGTCGCGCTCGGTGGTGCCGTCCCCGTACATGGGGATCTCCTCGCCGCGCATCATGCGGCTGGCGAACCGGCGGATCGCCAGGTCGGGGCGCTGCCGCGGGCCGTACACGGTGAAGAACCGGAGTGCCATCACGGTCATGCCGTGCAGGTGGTGGTAGGGCTGGCACATGATCTCGCCGACGCGCTTGGTGGCGGCGTACGGCGAGATCTGCCGCTCCACGGGATCGGTCTCGACGAACGGAATGGTACGGCTGTTCCCGTAGACCGAGGACGACGAGCCGAACACGAACCGCCCAATCCCCCGGCGGCGCGCGAGCTCCAGCAGCGCCGCCGTCCCCGTCACGTTCGCCCGCGCGTACCCCAACGCGTCGCGGATCGACGGACGCACGCCCGCCTTCGCCGCGAGGTGGACGACGACGTCGAACGCCGCGTCACCGAGCCGGCCGTCCAACGCGTCCAGGTCGGCACAATCCGCTTCGACGAGCCGGAAGCGCCGGTTGGCGATCGCGCGGGCGAGGTTCCGGCGCTTCTCGTGCGGCGGGTAGAAGGGGTCGAAGTTATCCACGCCCACGACCGCCGCGCCGCGCTGCAGCAGGCGTTCCGCGACGTGGCTGCCGATGAAGCCGGCGGCGCCCGTGACCAGGATGCGCTCGCGCACGTCACCCCCTCCGGCTCACCCAGCCCGAGCCCAGGCGGGAAGCGGCCGTCTCGCCGTGGATGACGGGCGTCCCGGGGTCCTCCACGCCGGCGAATTCGTAATCCTCTATATAGTAGCCCGGGTACGCGCCGTCGGGGCCCTCCCGGGCGCCGTTCACCACCGCGCCGAGAAGGCGGATTGGCAGCCGTTCGGCCACGTCGAGCCTGGCCTCTGTGGCGTCCGATTGGGCTCCGCCGCTGCGGAGCACGAGCACCATCGTCCCCGCCACGGTGCCCAACGACAGGGCGTCGACCCCGGCTCCGAGCGGCGGGCTGTCCACCAGGATGACTCCGTAGTTCGAGCGCAACGCCATGAAGAGCTGGGACACCGCCGGCGAGCCAAGCAGCTCCGGGCCCTGGGGCGTCCGTGTCCCCGACGCAATGAGATCCAGTCCGGGCACCTCGGTCTTCTGGATCATCTGATTCCGGGCCACCTGGCCCCCGAGAAAGTCGGTGAGGCCGGGCTTGCGGGGTCGGTCCAGGAGCTCGTGCAACACGCCGCGGCGCACGTCGCCGTCGATGAGCAGCGTCTTGAATCCCGCGTGCGCGAACGCCAGCGCAAGGTTGGTGGCGATGAACGACTTGCCCTCACCGCGGCTCGGGCTCGTCACGGTCGTGATGAGCGTCCCGGCGGTACCGTGTGCATGCCGAACGTTGAGGCGGACGCCGCGGAGGGCTTCGATCACCGGCGCGGAGGTCTTCCACGTGGCGCCACGCGCCGCCTTCAGGCGCGGCACGACTCCCAGCACCGGCAGGCCGAAGGCGAGGCGCTCGCTCGGCCCACCCATCGACGTACCAACGCGATCGGTGACGAACGCGACGAGGATGCCGAGCAGGAGCCCGGCGCCGAGCACGAAGCCGGCCTTGCGCGCGGGCCCGACGCCCACGAGCTCGGCGCCGATCGCCGGCTCGAGCACCTGGACCCGTCCGACCTCCACCGCCTCGGCGAGGCGCGCCTGTTGCAGCTCCTGGCGCAGCTGCTCCGCCAACCGGCTGGTGGTGGTGACCTCCTCCTCCAGGCGGGCTTCCTCGGCCGCCGCCGTGGCGAACTTCCGGTAGTCGGCCTCCGCCTGGTGGCGGACCACGTCCAGCGCGGACATGCGCGCTTCGAGCGACCCGGCGACGCTGAGCAGGGCACTCTCCGTCGCCTGTACCATGCGCTCCTCGGCCGCGTTCCCGAGCTCCTCGAGCCGTCGAACGGATGGGTGTGTGGCGGGTCGCACACCCAGGGCGGAGTCACGCTGCTCCTCGTACTGGAGCACCTGCTCGAACAGCTGCGCCACCGCGATATTGCCCGACAGCGCGGGCTCGGACAACGCCGTGCGCACGGCCCCGCGCTGCTCCGAGCGATCGCCGCTCCGGAGTTGCTCGAGGAGCGCCTCGTAGCGGCGTTGCCGGCTGGAGAGATCCTGCCGCTCCATTAGGACATCGCCTTGCCCTTCCGCCCCACCGGCGCGCCGGTACGCGGTCCCCTGCTCCGCCCGAAACGTCGCCAGCCGGCCCCGGGCGTTCCGCAGCGTTCCATCCAGTCCGCCGAGTCGCTCGGACAAAAACTCGCCCTGCAACCGCGCCTGACGCTGCGCCGCGCGCGCGTCGATCTGTTGATAGACCTCGATCAGCCGGTTGACGGTGACCGTCGCGACGTCCGGGTCGGCGTCCACGTGCGAGATCTCTACCAGGTCCGTGTTCTTTCGCGGAATCACCTGAAGATCCGCAACCAAGCGCTCGATCGCTTCGTCGCGGTCGAGCACGTAGAGCGATCCCTGCCGGCCGTCGGGCCGCTCCACGACGGGGAAGAGCGACTGACCGAGCGCCTCCAACTCCGCCAGCGGCCCCACGGTCCCGGGCGCGGCCTTGGGCCGCGCCACGACGGTGAATACCAGCCCGCTGACCGTCACCGGCGTCCCGTACGGCACCGCGCGACGCGTTCCCTGCCGTGCCGCGAACTCTGCCTCGTGGAAGTCGAGCGGGACCGAGTCGGGCGGCGTGCCCGGCAGGAACCGCACGCCGTCGATCAACCGGGTGGGAACGCCGCGTGATCGGACCCGCAGCCTTGGGGTGGAGTCCACCACTTCCCCGGCGGTGCGCCGGCTGCCCATCACCTCGATCTCCGAGAGCAGCGGGTCCGCGGTGCGACCGGACAGCGCCGGCGTGGGAGACGTGACGAGCCCGCCCGTGAGGGCGCTCGGCACGTCGGCGAGCCGGATCACCGCCTCCGCGCGATAGGTCGGCACGGTGGTGAGCCACACGTATGCCGCCACCGGCACCGCCAGCGTCGTGATGCCCAGAATGAGCCAGATGCGCCGTCTGAGCACCCGCAGGATCTGCAACACGTCGAGCGGCGCCAGGGACGGATCCCCTCCCGCCGGCGGCGGGATCGGATCGCGCCGCGGCACCGAGGCGCGGCCGCTCCGCGCGAGCTGTTTCCCGGACATGATGCTAATCCCGTACCAGGTTCGCGATGGCGATGCCCAAGGTCCCCAGCGTCGCCAGCGGCACGAGGACGTCGCGCAGCACGTTCGAGTCGCTCCGCCGCCCCACGAAGATCTGGTCGTCGGACGCCACGGGGATGCGGCCGTAGTTCAGGTCCGCCGTCGTGATGTCCAGCGTCATCGCGCTGTTGCCGCGCACCAGCCGGACTTGATCCAGCCGCCCGTCGGTGGTGGCGCCTCCGGCTTCGGCGATCGCTTGCGCGATCGTCGAACCGTGCGGCAGGCGATAGAGATCCGGCTGGTTCACCGCGCCGCCGACCGAGACGGGCACCAGCAGCTCGACCCGAACATCCGGCTCGCGCAGGTGCTCCGCCACGGCGCCGACGATCTGCTGCCGAGCGGTCGACAGCGTCGCGCCGCCGACGACCACGGATTGAAGAATGGGATGGGTGAGCGTCCCGCCGGACGAGACGGCGAAATCGCCGCTGAACTCGTCTCGTTGCCATACCGTCACCTGGAGATGGTCTCCGGGCTGCACGACGGGGTCGGGCTGGGGGGTCGACTGCAATACGTCCCGGGAGCTTCCCGCGACACCGCACGCCGTGAGCCCCAGGACGAGAAGACTCAGACAAACCGTCACCTCATGAGTCATTCTGTACACCTTGGTCGTCATCGTACCTTTCCCCGGGTGTCGTGATCTGCCGAGCGCTACGCACTGCGTCCGCGCCCGTTCCCCCTCTCTCGGGCAAGAAGCGTGCACCGTCCAACAGCGATCGGCCGTGTCATCGCACGGATGACGACGCGCGTTCCCGGCTCTTCGGTCGTGACGACGGTGGCGGCGAGCTTGCCGGTCGAACGACCGCCAGCAGGGTCCGAAGCACGACCACCACGTCGCTCCAGACCGTGGCGTGGGCGGCGTACCGGAGGTTGAGCGCGATCTTCACCGGCACGACGACGTCTACGTAGACGCGCTCCGGATCCTCCGCCGTTGCCAGCAGGGCCTCCTCGTTGCGATATACGATGGACGCGACATCCGTGAGGCCAGGCGTCAGATCGAGCACACGCCGCTCACCGGACGTATACGCCGCGACGTAGCGCGACACCTCCGGCCGCGGCCCCACGAGGCTCATGTCGCCCCGCAGCACGTTCCACAGTTGCGGGAGCTCGTCCACCTTCCAGCGGCGGAGCCAGCGGCCGACCGGGGTGACGCGCGGATCGTCGCCGACCGTCAGCGGCGGGCCGCGGTCGACAGCGTCGGGGGACATGGTCCGGAACTTCCAGATCGTGAACGGTTTGCCCCGGCATCCGGCCCGCGCCTGCCGGAAAAACACCGGGCCGCCGTCGCCCAACATGATGAGCAGCGCAAGGACGGCGAACAACGGCGCCAGCGCCACCAGGCCGAGCGCGCTCAACGACACGTCCATGACCCGCTTGGCCGGACTCACCGCTTGAACTCGCGTACGATGTCCCGCACGGCCTCTACCACGTCGGCAACGTCCTGGTCCGACATCCGTGGGTAGAGGGGAAGACTCACCATCCGGGTGAAGCTCTCGTGCGCCACGGGAAAGTCCCGCGGGCGGTACCCATACTTGCGCCGGTAGAACGGATGCTCGTGAATCGGGATGAAATGGACCGACGCCCCGATATTGCGATGGCCAAGCTCCTGGATGAAGCGGTCCCGATCGATCCGCAGGGCCTCGGTCCGAAGTCGGAGCACGTACAGGTGCCACGCGTGCTCCACCCCGTCGCGCCTCCCAGGGATCTGCAGCGCCTCCTCGGTGGCGAACGCGGCGTCGTACACGGCGACCACCTCGCGCCTGCGTCGCTGGAATGCTCCGAGTTTTCGGAGCTGCCACATGCCGATCGCGGCCTGGATATCGGTCATGTTGTACTTGAACCCCGGAGCCACTACCTCGTAGAACCACGACCCTCCCTCGCGGTAACGCCGCAGGGCGTCACGCGTCATACCGTGGAGGCTCAGAACCCTGGCCTCGTCGATGAACCCCGGCTCGCCCGTGAGCATGCCGCCCTCACCGGTCGTGAGGTTCTTGGTGGCGTAGAAGCTGAACGCCGTGGGGTTGGGGCCCGAGCCGATCGGGCGCCCGTGGTACGCGGCGGCGGGGGCGTGCGCGGCATCCTCCACTACGGCCGCACCGTGCCGCTCCGCGACGGCGTTGATCGCGTCCATCTCGGCGGGGTGCCCGGCGTAGTGCACCGGCATGATCGCCCGGGTGCGACGCGTTATCGCCCGCTCGACCGCCGACGGATCGAGCGTGAGCGTGTCGGGCTCGACATCGACGAGCACCGGGCGTGCCCCCACGTGTTCCGCGACGTTGGCGCAGGCAGCGAACGACAGCGTGCTCGTGATCACGTCGTCCCCGGCCGTCACCCCCAGGACGGCGAGCGCCGTGTGGAGCCCGGCCGTGCAGGAGTTGAGCGCCAGCGCGGAAGGCGCCGTCACGGCGTTCGCGAAATCCCGCTCGAACGCCGCCGTGCACGGCCCGGTGCTGATCCAATCGGACCGCAGGACGCGCACGACCTCGTCGATCTCCTCCGCACCGATCCACGGCGGCGCGAACGGCAGGAATGTCCGCCGCCTCGCTGGCGCATCTTCGGCCACCGAGCCGCCGCCAGGCAGGCGCGGCTCCTCGATCTGCACCACTCGCTCACGGGTCATCGCCCATCGAGAGGGGCAAGGTCTATTCCCGAGACCGAACGATGCAACCCGGTGCTTTCGGACACTTTGTGACCCATCGGCGGGTCAGTCGAGGGGTCGTTTTGTCCCGTGGGCGGGGGAGGACCAGGAAGAGCGGGAGGAGTGGGAGCAGCGGGCGGAGCGAGAGAGGTACACGCGGGAGGGGCATGAGCGCCCGCCGACCGCGGTTTCCGCCTTTCGTTCTATATCCACATTTCTCCTACTTCTTACTTCTCAGAGCCTATGAAGAAATCGGCCCCGACATCCCCAAACGCTGCTATCCTCACTTCTCACTTCTCACTTCTCACTTCTTCTTCTCACTCGTCATTACGGGGCGCGCCGCCGTTCTGGGTGGGGGGCTCGCGGTCGTACAGCGCCAGCTTACGGTGGAGCGTGCGGCGCGAGATCCCCAGGAGTTGGGCCGCCTTCCCCCGGTGACCTCCGGCCCTCTCGAGCATGCGGAAAATGTATTCCCGCTCGAGACGGTCGAGGTCCCACACCTCCTCGGACGCCCGTTCGAGAGTGCCGCCGACGGCCGCCTGCGGTGGCGACTCGTCGAGGTCGAACCGGATCGCCGGCTCGCCCGCATAGGAGATGAGCGCGCGCTCGATGAAGTTCTCCAGCTCGCGGACGTTCCCGGGCCACGGGAACTCCATCATCCGCCGCATCGTTTCGGGCGCGATGGCGGGCGGGTCGGTGCGGTTCTCCCGCGCGAACCGGACACGGAACGCCTCGGCCAGCAGGGGAATGTCGGTCCGACGCTCGCGGAGCGGCGGCACCCGGATGGGAAAGACGTTCAGCCGGTAGAACAGGTCACGGCGGAAGCGCCCCGCCGCCACCGCATCGGCGAGGTCCACGTTGGTGGCACCTATGAGCCTGAAGTCCGCCGGAATGCGCTCGTTCGAGCCGACCCGCTGGATCTCACGCTCCTCCAGCACGCGCAGGATCTTCACCTGCATCTCGCTCGGAATGGTGCCGACCTCGTCGAGAAACAGGGTGCCGCCGATCGCCTCCTCGAACAAGCCACGCCGCGCCGCCACGGCCCCGGTGAAGCTCCCCTTCACGTGCCCGAACAGCTCCGATTCCAGCAGCGTGGCCGACAGGGCGGCGCAATGCACGGGCACGAACGGACGATCACGCCGCGGCGACAGCTGGTGGATGGCGCGGGCGAGCAGCTCTTTTCCCGTCCCCGTCTCGCCGGTCACGAGCACGGTCGTGTTGGTGGGCGCCACGCGCTCGACGAGATCGAACACCCGCTCCACGGCCGGCGCCTTACCCACGAACAGGCTTCGCGGCCCGCCAAGCGCGTTACGCCTCAGCCGCGCCAGCTCGTGATGCATCGCCGCCAGCTTGACCGCGCGCCCCAACGTGAGAAACAGGACGTCGGTGCGCAGAGGCTTGGTCAGGTAGTCAACAGCGCCCGCGCGTGTGGCTTCCACCGCCGTCTCGATCGTCGCGTGACCCGTCACCATCACCACCGGCGGGGCAGACTCCTGCTTCCGCAGCTCGCCAAGGAACTCGAGCCCCGACATGTCGGGAAGGCAGAGATCCAGCAGGACCACCTGAAACGCCGTGGCGTCAACCGCCTGGAGGCCGGCGGCCCCGTCCGCGGCTACTTCCACCACGCAGCCGGCTCCCCGCAGCACGTCCGCGAGGAGCTCGCCGTCCGTTTCGTCGTCCTCGACGATCAGCACGCGTACGTTCTGGAGCGCCTCGTCCGCGGCCCTGGACGAGACGTCGAGTTCCAGACTGGAAGGAGGGGTGGCCGTCACGAGCATAGACACCTCCGCTCGGACGCACCGCCGCGCGTCCGCTGGTTGCGGTCGCGAAACCGGGCGCGGGCTCGACGGCGCGAGATGCTTTTAGGATACGAAGGTGGGAACGTCGGCGGCGGTGACCGGAGTCACGCGCCCTGCGTGCGCTGCGATCGGCCTTGCCGCACCAGCCCCCGCAGGTGGCGCAGCAGCGCGGTCAGGGTGAGCGGCTTGACGAGTCGTGCCGCCGCGCGCAGCGCGTCGCTCCACTGCTTCGCCTCGGTCGTGAACTGCCCGGCCAGGCAGATCACGCCCACGTGAGGCAAGCTTTCGAGCGCCCGCGCCAGATCGCCGTATCCCCGGCCGGCCATGTCCAAATCGGCGAGCACGACATCGATCGCCTCGCGACGGAGTGTCGCGGCGGCTTGGGGCCCCTCC
>Ga0302046_10005743_pt1 | contig 10900 bp, 9 predicted proteins | sample RVTome_11_FD_200261 | JGI IMG/M metagenome (GOLD analysis project Ga0302046, IMG submission 200261) | Soil microbial communities from uranium-contaminated site in the Upper Colorado River Basin, Wyoming, United States - RVT147D111 (version 2) ... | reverse complement strand
TATCGCCGACGATCTGCTCCAGCACGTCCTCGATCGTCGCGAGCCCCGACACGCCGCCGTACTCGTCGACGACGACGGCCATGTGCTGATGACCCTCGCGAAACTCCTTGAGCAGCGTGTTGAGCCGCTTGCTCTCGGGGATGAAGACGGCCGGCCGTAGCAGGTCGTCGATGCGAAACTCGGCATCGGTGTCGCGATAGTGGCGCAGCACGTCCTTGGCCAGCAGTATCCCGACGACCTCGTCCCGATCCGAGCCGATGACGGGGAAACGCGAGTGACCGGAGTCGACGATCGTCCTGAGCAGCTCGTCGGGGGAATCGTCCTGGCGCAGCACGACCATGCGCGAGCGCGGAATCATGACGTCACGCACGTGCGCCTCGGACACTTCGAGCACGCCCTGCAGCATCGTGAACTCGTCGGCGTCGAGCATGCCGCGGCCACGGCACTCCGTCAGGAACTTGAGGATCTCCTCGCGCCGCCCCGCCTGCTCGTCCTCGCGGCCCGAGAACAGCCGTGAGATCCAGGAGCCCAGGAATTGCTGCGTGATACTGGAAGGCGAATCGTCGGACATCGAATTGAAAGCTATCTTGCAGTCAGCCCGGGCCGCATGCAACAAAGGGGCGCGGCCGCCTAAGCCCCGACCACATAGGGATCGGCGATCCCGAGGCCGCCCAGGAGGTCGCGCTCGCGGGCCTCCATCTCGGCGGCTCCTGCCTCCGTCTCGTGATCGTAACCGACGAGGTGCAGGCAGCCGTGGATCACGATGTGCGCCCAGTGCGCCCCGAGGCTCTTGCCCTGCTCCTCGGCCTCGCGCGCGACGACAGCGGCGCAGATTGCGAGATCACCAAACGGCCTGTGGCCCGCCTCTCCCAACGGCAGCTCACCGCCGTCGAAAGCGAGCACGTTCGTCGGCCCGCGCTCGCCGCGGTAGCGCTCGTTGAGGAACGCCGATTCCTTCGCGTCAACGACGCGGACGACGAGCTCGCCGGCGACGTCGCCGAAGACGCGCCGCGCGCAGTCCTCGAAGAACGCGGGCGCCGGCGTGCCGGGCTCGTCGACGGCATACTGGACGAGGACGCTCAGGTCCCCGCCGGTCAAGGCTTGCCCCGCGAGCGCGCGTCCTCGCGCCCGTAGGCCGACACGATCTTCTGCACCAGCGGATGGCGCACGACATCGCGCGACTCGAAGTGCACGAAGCTGATGCCCTCGACGCCCTCGAGCACCCTGGCGGCCTGCGTCAGCCCCGACTCCCGGCCCGCCGGCAGATCGGTCTGGGTCAGGTCGCCCGTCACGACCGCGCGCGAGCCGAAGCCGATCCGCGTCAGGAACATCTTCATCTGCTCCGCCGTCGTGTTCTGTGCCTCGTCCAGAATGACGAAGGACTCGTTCAGCGTCCGGCCGCGCATGAAGGCGAGCGGCGCGACCTCGATGACGTGGCGGTCGATGAGCTTGCCGACGCGGTCGAAGCCGAGCATCTCGTAGAGCGCGTCGTACATCGGCCTCAAATAGGGATCGATCTTCTGCGACATGTCGCCGGGCAGGAAGCCGAGGCGCTCGCCGGCCTCGACCGCCGGTCTGACGAGAATCAGGCGCCGCACGGCGTCCGTCGTCAGGGCCTCGACGGCCGCGGCGACGGCGAGATAGGTCTTGCCCGTGCCGGCGGGGCCGATGCCGAAGGTCAGATCGGACTCGCGCATCGCGCGCGCATAGGCAACCTGGTTCTCGCCGCGCGCGCAGACCTCGCGGCGGCGCGCATGGAGGATGACGCCGCGCCCGGTCTCGAGCTGATTCGCGACGGCCGATATCGTCATGTGCACCTTCTCGGGATCGAGATCCTCCCCGTCGGTCAGCTCGAACAGCCGCTCGATGACCTCGCCGCCCTGCCGCGCGAGATGCTCGGGCCCGCGGATCTCGAAGCGGTTGCCGCGGCTGCGGATCGAGAGCCCGAAGCGCGCCTCGACCTGGCGCAGATGCTCGTCGAATTGCCCGCAGAGATTGGCCAGCCGGACCTGATCGTCGGGCACGAGGACGAGCTCGAGGCTGTGCTCTCGTTCGCTGATGTCAGGCAACGGACTTTTCGAGCTCCCCGCTCGTGAGCCGCCCGCGCAGCGAGTTCGGCAGCGCTTCGGTGATGACGACGTCGGCGAACTGCCCGATCAGCGCCGGATCGCCGCCGAAATTGACCCAGCGGTTGTTCTCGGTCCGCCCGGCGAGCTCACGCTCCGAGCGCTTCGAGCGGCGCTCGACGAGAATCCGCTGGCGCGTGCCGACCATGCGCCGGCTGATCTCCGCGGCCTGCCCGCCGACGAGCGCCTGGAGCCTCGCGAGCCTCGGCTGCGTGACCGAGCGCGGCAGCTCGCCCTCGAGCGCGGCCGCCGGCGTGCCGGGCCGCGCGCTGTAGATGAAGCTGAAGGACTGATCGAAGCCGACGGCCCGGATCAGATCGAGCGTCTCCTCGAAGTCCCGCTCGGTCTCGCCCGGGAAGCCGACGATGAAATCCGACGCGAGCGAGATGCCGGGCCTCGCGGCCTTGAGACGCTCCATCTTGTCGAGGTACTCGGCCGTCGTGTGGCCGCGCTTCATGAGCTTCAAAATCCGGTCGGAGCCGCTCTGCACCGGCAGATGCAGATAGGCCGCGAGCCCTTCGACGTCGCGATAGGCCTCGATCAGCGCGTCGCCGAACTCGAGCGGATGCGAGGTCGTGAAGCGGATCCGCTCGATGCCGTCGATCGCGGCAACATAGTGGATCAGCGTCGCAAGGTCGGCCGTGCCGCCGTCGTGCACCGCGCCGCGGTAGGCGTTGACGTTCTGGCCGAGCAGGTTGATCTCCCTGACACCGAGCGAGGCGAGCCGCCAGGCCTCGGCGATCACGTCGTCGAGCGGCCGGCTGATCTCCTCGCCGCGCGTGTACGGCACGACGCAGAAGCTGCAGTACTTGCTGCAGCCCTCCATGACCGAGAGGAAGGCCGCGCAGTGCGCGGTATCGGGCTCGGGAATGCGGTCGAACTTCTCGATCTCGGGGAAGCTGACGTCGACGACGGATCGCCGCGCCGCCCTCGCCTCGCCGATCAGCTCGGGCAGCCGATGCAGCGTCTGCGGCCCGAAGACGACGTCGACGAACGGCGCGCGCTCGACGAGGGCCTCGCCCTCCTGACTCGCGACGCAGCCGCCGACGCCGATGATCGCGTCGGGGCGGCCGTCCTTGAGCGCGCGCCAGCGCCCGAGCAGCGAGAAGACCTTCTCCTGCGCCTTCTCGCGGATCGAGCAGGTGTTGAGCAGCAGGATGTCGGCGTCTCCGGGCGACTCGGCCGGCTCGGCGCCGAGCGCGGAGCGCAGCACGTCGGCCATCTTCGCCGAATCGTACTCGTTCATCTGACAGCCGAAGGTCTGTATGAAGTAGCGCTGGCTCACGCGGCGTCGAGGGCTCTGGCCTCAGAAGGGAATGTCGTCGTTGAACTCGTCGTCGGGCGGTCCGCCCTCGGCGACGGCCGCGGGCGCCGAGCGTGCCGGCGCCGAGGCGTCAGCGCGCCCGCCGAGCATCTGCATCTCGTTGGCGACGACCTCGGTGCTCCAGCGGTCGTTGCCGTCCTTGTCCTGCCACTTGCGCGTGCGCAGGCTGCCCTCGAGGTAGACCTGCGAGCCCTTGCGCAGGTACTCGGCCGCGACCTCGGCAAGCCGGCCGAACATGGCGACGCGATGCCACTCGGTGCGTTCCTGCTGCTCGCCGGTCTGCTTGTCCTTCCAGGACTCGCTCGTCGCGACGCGCAGGTTCGTGACCGCGCTGCCGCTCGGCATGTAGCGCGTCTCGGGATCGGCGCCGAGGTTCCCGACGAGGATGACTTTATTGATGCCGCGTGCCATTGAAGCTCCCAAATGAGGTCATTGTACGCATAGCCCTTAGCCTTGGCATCCATGCGTTCCCGGTCATTTCGCCAAGTTTTGCAGGGTCGATCGCCGGCGGCGTATGATCGCGCAAGACCATGACAACGCGTGAGGGGGCCGATGGCGGAGCGAGACGACCTGCTGACACCGGCAGCGGGCAACGGGCTGCTGCACCGCCGCCTGTTCCTGACCGGCGGGGCTTCGCTTGCCGGCGCCGGGCTGACGCTGCTGGCGCCCGGGGCCACGCGCGCGCAGCCGCCGGCCGTGCCGGCGTGGACGACGACGCCCGGACCGCCGCCGGACGCATACGGCGAGCGCTCGCGTTTCGAGGAGCATGTCCAGCGCAGCGCGGGCTCGCTGCCCGGCGCGCCGGGCGCCGGCGCTTCGCGGACTCCGCTCGAGGCGCTCGAAGGCATCATTACGCCGAACGCGCTGCACTTCGAACGCCACCACAACGGCGTTCCCGATATCGATCCGGCCGGGCACCGGCTTCTGATCCACGGCCTCGTCGCGCGGCCGCTCATCTTCGATCTCGACACGCTCGGCCGCTATCCGCTCGTCAGCGCGATCCGCTTCATCGAATGCTCGGGCAACAGCGGCGCCAACAACGGGCCCGAGCCGCCGCAGCAGACCGCGGGCGGCCTTCACGGGCTCGTCTCCTGCGCCGACTGGACGGGCATACCGCTCGGCGTGCTGCTCGATGAGGCGGGACTTCTGCCCGCCGCGCGCTGGATCGTGGCCGAAGGTGCCGATGCCGCCGCCATGTCGCGCAGCGTGCCGCTCGGCAAGGCGCTCGACGACGCCGTCGTCGCGCTGTTTCAGAACGGCGAGCGCCTGAGACCGAGCAACGGCTACCCGATGCGGCTCCTGCTGCCGGGCTGGGAGGGCAACGCCAACGTCAAATGGCTCAGGCGCATCCAGGTGACGGCCGAGCCCGCTATGAGCAAGGACGAGACCTCGAAGTACTCCGACCTCGGGACGGACGGCCGCGCGAGCCTGTTTACGCTGCCGATGGAGGTCAAGTCGGTCATCACGTCGCCCTCCGGCAGCATGACGATGCGCGGCGCCGGCCTGTACCAGATCTCGGGGCTCGCCTGGTCGGGCGCGGGCGCCATCCGGCGCGTCGAGGTATCGGCCGACGGCGGCGCGAGCTGGGCCGAGGCCGCGCTGACGGAGCCCGTGCTGTCGAAAGCGCTGGCACGCTTCCGCCTGCCCTGGCGCTGGGACGGCGGGCCGGCCGTGCTCATGAGCCGCGCCGTCGACGAGGCGGGCGCCGTGCAGCCGACACGCGCCGCGCTGCTCGCCGCGCGCGGTCCGAACTACCGCTACCATTACCACGCGATCCAGAGCTGGCGCGTCACGGGCGAGGGCGAGGTCGCCAACGTTTATGTCTGAGCGAAGACCGATCGGTCCGATCCTTGGCGGGACGCTCGCCGGGGCTCTGCTCATCGTCGCCGCCGCACCGGTCATGCCGCAGGAGGGGCCGGGCCTCGGCGTCGAAGCGACACCCGAGGAGGTCGCCGCGTGGGCCCTGACCGTGCTGCCGAGCGGTGACGGCCTGCCGCCGGGCTCGGGCACGGCGCGCGAGGGCCGGGCGATCTATGCCGCCAGGTGCCTGGCCTGCCACGGCGCGGAAGGACAGGGCGGACCGAACGACCGCCTCGCGGGCGGCCACGGCACGCTGACGACGGCGAGCCCGGTCAAGACGGTCGGCAGCTACTGGCCGTATGCGACGACGATCTTCGACTATATCCGGCGCGCGATGCCGTTCACCGAGCCGCAGTCACTGAGCGCGGATGAGACCTACGCGCTCACGGCCTACCTGCTCTATCTCAACGAGATCGTCACTCTCGACGACCTCGTCGACTCGAGAACGCTGCCGGCGATCGAGATGCCGAACGCCGAGAACTTTTACTGGGCGTACGACGCGGACGACTAGCGTCCGGGCGACGCCGGTTCCTGGCGGCCGAGGGCGCCGGCGATCGGCCAGGATCCGGTAACGCTTCCGTCACGTTCGCTCATTGTCGTTCTCCTTCTCGAACCGCTTTTGCGCCGCGGAATCCCCGCGGCGTATAGTACTCGTTTGCCCGCACGGTAACGCATGTCTGCCAGGCACATCCAGATTCGCGGAGCCCGCACCCATAACCTCCGGGGCATCGACCTCGATCTGCCGCGCGACCAGCTCATCGTGTTCACGGGCCTGTCGGGCTCGGGCAAGTCCTCGCTCGCCTTCGACACGCTCTACGCCGAGGGCCAGCGGCGCTACGTCGAGTCGCTGTCGGCCTACGCGCGGCAGTTCCTGTCGATGATGGACAAGCCCGACGTCGACCATATCGAGGGCCTCTCGCCCGCGATCTCGATCGAGCAGAAGTCGGCCTCGCACAACCCGCGCTCGACGGTCGGCACGGTGACCGAGATCCACGATTACCTGAGGCTCTTGTTCGCGCGCGCCGGCACACCGCGCTGCCCGAACCACGGCGCGGCGCTCGAGGCCCAGAGCGTTTCGCAGATGGTCGACCAGACGCTCGCGCTGCCGGCCGAGACGCGCATCCTGCTGCTCGCGCCCGTCGTCCGTTCGCGCAAGGGCGAGCATTTGCAGGCGCTCGAGGAGCTCAAGGCTGCCGGCTTCCTGCGGGTTCGGATCGACGGCAAGACCTGCGAGATCGACGCGCCGCCGAAACTCAACGCGCGCCGGCGGCACGACATCGAGGCCGTCGTCGACCGGCTGCGTGTGCGCGACGACGCGGCGCTCAGGCTCGCCGAATCGTTCGAGACGGCGCTCGACATCGGCGACGGCGTCGCTCAGGTCGCGTTCATGGACGAGCCCGAGCGCGCCGATCTCGTCTTCTCGAACCGCTTTGCCTGCCCCGAGTGCGGCTACTCCATCGCCGAGCTCGAACCCCGGCTTTTCTCGTTCAACAGCCCGATGGGCGCCTGCCCCGACTGCGACGGGCTCGGCGTGCGGCGCTTCTTCGATCCGGCCCGCATCGTAAGGCACCCGGAGCTTTCGCTCGCGGGCGGCGCGATCCGGGGCTGGGATCACCGCAGCGCTTTCTACTTCACGATGATCCAGTCGCTCGCGAAGCACTACAAGTTCGACGTGACGAAGCCGTGGAACGCGCTGCCGCCGAAGATCCGGAAGATCGTGCTCTACGGCAGCGGCGAGGAAGAGATCCAGTTCCGCTACGAGAATGCGAAGAAAGGCAACAAGTGGCACTGGAAGCACAGCTTCGAAGGCATCCTGCCGAACATGGAGCGGCGCTATCAGGAAACCGAGTCGAGCGCCGTGCGCGAAGAGCTCGGCAAGTACCAGAGCGTGCAGAGCTGCCTGAGCTGCCGCGGCACGCGCCTCAACGAGGCCGCGCGCAACGTCTTTGTCCAGGACCGCTCGCTGCCCGCGATCAACGCGATGAGCGTGACGGCGGCGCTTCAGTTCACGGACCGGCTCAACCTCAAAGGCTGGCGCGGCGAGGTCGCCGACAAGATCGTCCGCGAGATCGGCAACCGGCTCAGGTTCCTGGCCGATGTCGGCCTGGGCTACCTGACGCTCGACCGCAGCGCCGAGACGCTCTCGGGCGGCGAGGCGCAGCGCATCCGCCTCGCGAGCCAGATCGGCTCAGGACTGGTCGGCGTCATGTACATTCTCGACGAGCCCTCGATCGGCCTGCACCAGCGCGACAACGGCCGCCTGCTCGAGACGCTCGTCAACCTGCGCGACCTCGGCAATACCGTGCTCGTCGTCGAGCACGACACCGAGGCGATCCTCGCGGCCGATCACGTCGTCGATCTCGGCCCCGGCGCCGGCGTGCACGGCGGCCGCGTCGTCGCGGCCGGCACGCCCGAGGCGATCAAGGCCGCGCCCGAGTCGTTGACGGGCCAGTACCTGAGCGGCAAGCGCCAGATTCCGCTGCCGAAGGCGCGCTCCGAGCCCGATCCGGAGCGGCTCTTCCGCGTCTTCGGCGCCGCCGGCAACAACCTGCGCAAGGTCGACGTCGAGATCCCGGTCGGCCTTTTGACCTGCGTCACGGGGGTCTCCGGCTCGGGCAAGTCGACGCTGATCAACGACACGGTCTACCGCATCGCCGCGCAGCGTATCAACGGCAGCGGCGAGGAGCCCGCGGCGTTCGGCTCGGTCGAGGGCATCGAGCTCTTCGACCGCGTCATCGAGATCAGCCAGAGCCCGATCGGGCGCACGCCGCGCTCGAACCCGGCGACCTACACAGGCCTCTTCACGCCGATCCGCGAGCTCTTCGCCGCGACGCAGGAATCGCGCTCGCGCGGCTACGCGCCCGGGCGCTTCAGCTTCAACGTCAAGGGCGGGCGCTGCGAGGCCTGCCAGGGCGACGGCGTCATCAAGGTCGAGATGCACTTCCTGCCCGACGTCTATGTCGCCTGCGACGTCTGCCACGGCAAGCGCTACAACCGCGAGACGCTCGACATCCGCTACAAGGGCAGAAATATCTCCGAGGTGCTCGGCATGACGGTCGAAGACGGCACGGAATTCTTCCGCAACGTGCCGCAGATCGCGCGCAAGCTCGAGACGCTGATGGCCGTCGGTCTCGGTTACATCCAGCTCGGCCAGAATGCGACGACGCTCTCGGGCGGCGAGGCGCAGCGTGTCAAGCTTTCGAAGGAGCTGTCGAAACGCGCGACGGGCTCGACGCTCTACGTGCTCGATGAGCCGACGACGGGCTTGCACTTCCACGACATCGCGCAGCTACTCGAGGTGCTCTACCGGCTGCGCGACCAGGGCAACACGGTGGTCGTCATCGAGCACAACCTCGACGTCATCAAGACGGCCGACTGGATCATCGACTTAGGTCCCGAGGGCGGCGCCGGCGGCGGAGAGATCGTCGCGACCGGGCCGCCCGAGGCGATCGTCGCCAACGCGCGCTCGCATACGGGAGCGGCGCTCAGGGCGATGCTGCCGGCGGCGGGCGCGTCGCGGAAGAAGGCGCGGCGCTAGCGCAGCCGGCGGCGCGGCTGACGCTCTGTGCTAGGCTTCGGCCATGATCGCCGAAAGCCGACGCCGGCCGCCAGGCTTTTTCGGCGGCGAAGCGCGCTCCGACTCGTCGGACCAGCCCGTCTCCGTCCGGAGCTTCCTCGGCCCGCGCCACTGGCGCGGCTGGATCCTGATCGGCTGGCTCAAGCTCGCGGCGCTCCTGCCCTGGCCCTGGTCGCTCGCGCTGCACAAGCGGCTCGGACGCTGGCTCGGCGGCAGGTCGCGCAAGTCGGCGCGCATCGTCCTCGATAACCTCGAGCGCTGCTTCCCCGAGCTCTGCACAGCCGAGCGCGCGCAGATCGCATCCGACTACTTCGCCAACATGGGCGCCATCGTCGCCGAGCTCGCGATGGCCTGGTTCGGCTCGCACCGGCGGCTTAAGTCGCTGTTCGAGGTCGAAGGCGCGGGGAACCTCGATCGTGCGCTCGAGGACGGCAACGGCGTCATCCTCTGCGCCGGACACTTTACGCCGATCGAGCTCTGCGCCGTCGCGATCAGGGACTATGCGCCGCGTTACGCGCTGATGTACAACAAGCGCCGCAGCCGCCTGCTGAGCGAGTATCAGCGCCGCAGCCGCGAACGCTACGCCGACGAGTCCTTCCCGAAGCACAACATCCGCGCGCTGCTCAGGAGCCTCGGCAACAACGCCGTTGTCTGGTTCTCGGGCGACGAGGCTCACACGGGCAAGTCCTCCGCGCTGCTGCCCTTCTTCGGCCAGCCTGCGCTGACCAACACGGCGCTGCCGCGGCTTGCGAGGATCAGCGGCGCGAGGGTCGTGCCCATGACCTACTACCGCAAGCCGGACGACTCGGGCTATCTGATCCGCTTCGGCGCGCCGCTCGAGGACTTTCCGAGCGACGACGACATCGCCGACACGAGACGCCTGGTCGCACTGCTCGAGGATTCGATTCGTGAGTCCCCGGCGCAATACTTCTGGAAGCAGAGGCGATTCCGAAAACGGCGCACCGAGCGCGGCGAGTGATCAGTCGAAGAGCTGCGTGATCGCATCGAGCTCGCCGTCGTCGAGCGTGAACTCGAAGATCTCGAGATCGTCCTGCATGTGGGCGACGCTCGTCGTGCCAGTCAGCGGCACGACGCCCTGCTGCGTCAGATAACGGAACAGGATCTGCTCAGGCGCGCGGCTCCGCCGCGCCGCGATCTGGCGCATCGTCGCGTGCCCGAGAACGTGCGGATTCGCGGTCAGTGTCCAGAAGCTCTGATAGACGATCCCGTGCTCGAGGCAGAAGGCCCGGATCTCGCGGTCGTATCCCGTCTCGCGATAAAAGCGATTCTGCACGACGGCCGGCTTGAGATCGGCGGCGCGATAGAGCGCGTCGAGGAGCTTGAGAGAATAGCAGTTGCTGATGCCGATGAGCCGCGCGCCGCCGTTAGCCGCGATCGCTTCGAGCGCATGCCAGACCTCGAGCGTCGCGGCACCCGTCGTGAGCGGCGAGTGCAGCACGAGCCCGTCGAGATGATCCGTGCCGAGGTTCTCGAGTGAGCGCGCGAACGATTGCGCGACCTGCTCCCCGATCGGGGCGCGCGGATCGTAGGGAATACTGGCCGGGTCGTGCGCGTCGGGCGGGGAGAACTTGGTCTGGAGATAGAGGTCCTCGCGGCGGAGACCCGTGTCGGCGCTGTCGGCGATGCCGCGGCCGACACCGGCTTCGTCGTAGTGCCTCGGCTGACAGGCCGTGTCGATACCGCGGAAGCCCCGGCGAAGCGCCTCGGCGACGTGCGCAGCGGTCCGGTCCTTCTTCCATGCCGTGCCGTAAACGATACAGGGCATCTCGACACCGCCGGCGCAGGGGATCGTCGGGAGGGTGGGCATGCCGAGGGAGTCTAACAGGACAGCCTGGCGGACCGGGCAGACAGCTTTCCGGGGCGTCCGGCAAGGACCGAAAGTGGATGTAAGACCATGAAATTAAAGTGGTAATGGTGATTTCAGCAGGATATAATACCAGTGGTATTTCACCCAGCCTGAGGACCCTGCCATGGCCGCCACGCGACTCTCTT
>Ga0302046_10005742_pt1 | contig 10900 bp, 8 predicted proteins | sample RVTome_11_FD_200261 | JGI IMG/M metagenome (GOLD analysis project Ga0302046, IMG submission 200261) | Soil microbial communities from uranium-contaminated site in the Upper Colorado River Basin, Wyoming, United States - RVT147D111 (version 2) ... | reverse complement strand
CGCATGTCGGAGATGATGAGATCGTACGCGCGGCGGGCGACGCGCTCCAGGGCCTCGCGGCCGCCGGCGGCCACGTCCACGCCCCACCCGTGCGACTTCAGCAGCGTGACGATCAGGTCGCGCACGTTCGGCTCGTCCTCCACCACGAGGGCCGTGCGTCCCTCCCCTCGGGGCACGGCCGCGGGGGCGCTCGGAGGCGGCGCCTCCGCCGGCGCGCCGCTCACCGCCAGCTCGACGGTGAAGACGGTCTCGCCGGGCCGGCTCTGCACGCTCAGCCGGCCGCCGTGCTCCTCGAGGATGCCGTACGACACGCTGAGGCCGAGGCCGGTGCCGCTGCCGACGATCTTGGTCGTGAAGAAGGGCTCGAAGACCCGGGGCAGCGCGTCGGGCGGCACGCCGGGGCCGTCGTCGACCATGTCGGCGTACACGACGGCGCGGTCCGGGCTGACGCGCGTGCGCACGAGGATCCGGCCCTGGGGGCGGGCTTCCAGGATCGCCTGCTCGGCGTTGAGCAGCAGGTTGAGGAAGACCTGTTCCAGCTGCTGCGCGTCGCCGGTGATCTCGGGCAGGTCGGGCGCGAAGTCCGTCTCGACCGTGATGCCCGACAGGCTCAGCTGGGTGGTGCGCAGCGCGAGCGTCTGCTCGAGCACCGCCTGCAGGTTCACGGGGGCCCGCTCGGGCGGGCGCTGGCGGGCGAAGAAGAGCAGGTTGCGCACGATCTTCGCCATGCGGTCGCCCTGGGCCACCATCAGCTCGATCGGCCGGCGCATGGCCTGAGGGGCGTCGCGGGCGAGCAGGAGCTGGCCGTAGCCGATGATGACGCTGAGCGGGTTGTTCAGCTCGTGCGCCACCCCGGAGACGAGCTGACCGAGCGCCGACATCTTGGCCGCCTGCACGAGCTGGGCCTGGGTGTCCCGCAGCCGGGTGAGGCTGTCCTGGGCGGCCGCGTACAGGCGCGCGTTCTCGAAGGCCAGGGCGGTCTGGTCGGCGAAGGCCTGGAGAGCGCGCAGCTCGTCGGCGCCGAACTCGCGCCCGGTGTGGTCGGCCAGCGCCATGGCGCCGACGATCTGCTCGTGAGTCATGAGCGGCACGCCCACCAGCGCGCACACGCCGGCCGCGGCCAGGTGCCCCCGCACCTCGGGCGCGAGCGCGAGGCCGGGCTCGCGAAGCGCGTCGGGCGTGACGATCACCGTGCGCTCGGCCACCGCGCGGCCGGCGATCCCCTCGCCGGGCTTCAGCACGACGCCCTTCACCATCCACGCGACCGGGCCCGCCGAGGCCAGCTCGTGCAGGGTGCCGTCCTCCGGCTCGTAGCGGGACACCGACGCGCCCTGCACGCCCATGAGGTCGACGAGGCCGCGGCTGACCAGCGCGGCGATCCGCTCGACGTCCAGCGCTCCGGTCAGCTCGCGCCCGAGCCGGGCGAGCACCTCGGCCACGTCGCGCCCCCGCTGGGCGGTGCGGTAGAGGTGGGCGTTGCGGATGGCCACGCCGGCCTGGGCGGCCAGCAGGCGCAGCGCCTCCTGCTCCTCGGAGTCGGGCAGGCCCTCGGGCAGCACGTAGTCGAGCACGCCGACGAAGGTGTCGCCGGCGTCGATGGGCACGCCGTAGTACGTCGCCTTCGGGCGCCGCTCCCACCAGGCGGGCACGAGCGTGCTCGGATGCTGGACCGGCTGGGGAATGAGCACCGGCTCGTGGCGCTCCACGACCAGGCCGGGCAGGCCGCTGGCGGCCGGGCGTTCGAGCGGCAACTCGGCCCACTCGGGGCCGGACACCGCGGCGGCCCGCAGCCGGGTGCGGCTCTCGTCGAAGACGTGCAGGGCCGACAGCGCGCCCGCGCGCATGCCGGCCGCCGCCTGCACGATGCGCGTCATGACGTCGCCGGTCTCGAGCGAGGCCGAGATCGAACGGCTGACGGCGACGAGGTCGCGCAGGCGGGCCGCCCGGCGGACGGCGTCGGCATAGGACCGCGCGTTCTGCAGCGCCACCGCCGCCCGCGCGGCCAGCGAGACGACCAGCGCGCGGTTCTCGTCGGTCGCCAGCTCCCCGGTGCGCGAGCGCACCGCCAGGACGCCCAGCAGGTCGTCGCCGCTGAGGATGGGCACCGACAGCATGCGCTGGATGCCCGTCTCCCGCGCCCACTCGGCTGACAGCGCGCGCGCGTCGCGGGCGACGTCGTCGACGTAGATCGGCGTCTTCGTCTCGGCCACCCGCCCGGCCACGCCCTCGCCGAAGGCCACCGCGGTGCGGATGCGGACGTCGGCGCCGCCCGGCTCGGCGTACGAGGCCTGCAGGCGCAGCCGGCGCACGGCGGGATCGGCCGTCCACAGCTGCACCGACGGCGCGTTCAGCAACCGCGCGGTCGCCTGGGCGATGCGCCGCAGCACGTCGTCCACCACGAGCGACTCGTTGACCAGCTGCTCGACCTCGGCCAGCTCGCGGAGCTGCTCGGCGCGGCGGGTGGCGTCGGCATACACGCGCGCGTTGTCGATCGCCAGGGCCGCCTGCTCGGCCAGCCACCCCAGCGCGGCGATCTCCTCGTCGGCGAAGGCGCGCTCGGTCCAGTGGTGGACGACGAGCGCGCCGTGCACGCGTCCCTTGGAGCGCAGCGGCGCGGCGGCCACGGCCTTGAAGCCCTCGCGCTCGATCTGGCGGCGGCGCTCCGGACTCAGCCACGTTTCGGCATCGGTGAGGATGTTGGGGGTGGACACCGGCGCCGCCCGCAGGACGGCGCGGCTGATGGGGCCGCCGCCGACCGGGATGAAGCCGGCGGTGGCGTACTCGCGGCTCAGCCGCCCGGCGGCTCGCATGACCGTGAAGCGGGCAGCCTGCCCGTCCCACGACACGACCAGCACGGCCTCGGCGCTCATGACCTCGAGCGCCTTGTCCGTGATCGTGTCGAGCACCACGTCGAGGTCGAGCGTGGAGGCGAGCGAGTGGCCGACGGCCTCGACGGCGCGCACGAACGTCGCCCGCCGCCGCCGCTCGCTGACGTCGTGGTGCACGCCGACGACGCCCGCCACCGCGCCGGCGCCGTCGCGCCAGGGCCGGTACGACGCCTCGATCCACACCGGCCCCGCCCCGCCCGGCAGCGTGCAGCGCGCCTCGACCGCCGCCGGCTCGCCCCCCTGCGCGCACCGCAGCAGCGTGGGCAGTCCGGCCTCGCGCAGGATGCCGAGCAGCTCCTCGGCGGGACGGCCCAGCGCGTCAGCCCGGGCGATGCCGGTCAGGCGCTCCATGGCGGCGTTCCAGGCGAGGACCATCAGACGGGTGTCGGTGACGACGACCGCGCCGTCCAGGCTGTCGATGAGATCGTGTCCGACGGGCTCCACGGACCCGACGAGTATACCCGAGCGACGGAACCCTTCTGCAGTGGCATCACCATTGCTTGATAGAGAGTGGGAAAAGGTTTGCTCTCCATGGGCCTGGACCAAATGCGGATCCTGCTCGTCGAGGATGCTCCCGACATCCGGGAGGTCTTCACCGTCCTGCTGCGCGTGGAGGGGGCCGAGGTGACCGCCACCGGCAGCGGTCGTGAAGCCGCCGAAATGGCCGGGCGGCGGGACTTCGACGTCGTCCTGAGCGATCTGGGCCTGCCCGACATGCCGGGTGATGTGCTCATTCGCCACATCCTGGCGACAGCGCGCGGCCGTACACGCGTCATCGTGGTGACGGGGTACGGCGAGCCGTACTTGTCGCGTGCGCGACAGGCTGGCGCCGAGGTCGTCTTTACAAAGCCGGTCGAGTGGACGCGCATTCTCGAATGGCTGGAGCGGCCGGGGCTGGCGGCCTCGGCCTGAAGGGCGGTTCCGGGGCCCCGGCAGGGCGCTATGACATAATGAGCGGGCGATGCGCCCGGAGATCACCACGATCGTCCTCGCCGTCCTGGCCATCGCGTTCGGAATCGTCGCCTATCTGAAAGATCCGGGGCTGCCGCTGATCGGCGCCCGCAACGGTCTCCACATGCTGTGGTTCGTGCTGCCGCGCCTGATCCCCGCGCTGATCCTGGCCGGCATGCTGCAGGTGCTGGTGCCGCAGGAGGTGGTCGCGCGCTACCTCGGGCGCGACGCCGGCTTCCGGAGCATCCTCATCGCCTCGGCGGCGGGCGTGCTGACGCCGGGCGGGCCGATGGTGACCGTGCCGTTCCTCGTGGCGCTGGCGAACTCCGGGGCCGCCATGGCGCCGCTGGTGGCGTACATGACCTCGTGGTCGCTCTTCGGCATGCAGCGGATCATCGCCTGGGAAGCGCCGCTGATGGGCTGGCAGTTCGTCGTCGTGCGCGTGGTCCCCAGCCTGGCGTTCCCCGTCCTCGCCGGCTGGCTCGTCAAGACCTTCTACCAGGAGTAGCCGTGGCGTTCACCGACCTGCGCGACTTCGTCGCGCGCCTGGACAAGCACGGGCGACTGCGCCGCGTGACCGCCCCGGTCTCGCGCGATCTGGAGATCACCGAGATCGTGGACCGCGTGTCGAAGACGCGGGGCGACGGCAACGTCGCGCTGCTCTTCGAGCGTGTCGAGGGCTCCGACATGCCGGTGCTCGTCAACGCCTTCGGCGCCGAGGACCGGATGGCGCTGGCGCTGGGCGTGGACCGGCTGGACGAGCTCGGCACGCGCGTGGCCCGGCTGCTCGACGCCCGGCTGCCCGGCACCTTCGCCGAGCGCCTGCGCAAGCTTGGCACGCTGATCGACGTCGCCCGCGCGGCGCCGCGGCGGGTGGACGCGGCGCCCTGCCAGGAGATCGTCGAGACGGCGGCGCCGTCGCTGGCCGGCCTGCCGGTCCTCACGTGCTGGCCGGGCGACGGCGGGCGTTACATCACGCTGCCGGCCGTGTTCACGCGCGACCCGGTCACGGGCGCGCGCAACGTGGGCATGTACCGGCTGCAAGTGTTCGACGACCGCACGCTCGGCATGCACTGGCAGACGCACAAGGGCGGCGCCGAGCACCAGCATCGGGCGACCGGCCGCATGCCGGTGGCGATCGCGCTCGGGGGCGATCCGGCCATGATCTACGCGGCCTCGGCGCCGCTGCCGCCGGGCATCGACGAGGTCGTCTTCGCCGGCTGGCTGCGCGGCCGCGGGGTCGAGCTGGTGCGGTGCCGGACGAACGAGCTGGAGGTCCCGGCCCAGGCCGAGATCGTGCTGGAGGGCTGGGTCGACCCGCGCGAGCAGCGGCGGGAGGGCCCCTTCGGCGACCACACCGGCTACTACTCGCTGGCGCGCGACTATCCCGTCTTCCACCTCACCGCCGTCACCCGCCGCGCGCGGCCGATCTACCCCACGACGATCGTGGGGCGGCCGCCGCAGGAGGACTACTGGCTGGGCAAGGCCACCGAGCGCCTCTTCCTGCCCATCACCCGGATGGTCCTGCCCGAGATCGTCGACATGAACATGCCGGCCGAGGGGGTGTTCCACAACCTCGTCATCGTCTCCATCCGCAAGCGCTATCCCGGCCACGCCCGCAAGGTCATGCAGGGCCTGTGGGGCATGGGGCTCATGATGCTGGCCAAGACCATCGTGGTCGTGAGCGAGCACGTGAACGTCCACGACCTTTCCGAGGTGGCCTGGCGCGCGACCGGCAACATCGACCCCCGGCGCGACCTCGTCCTGCTGGACGGCCCGATGGACGACCTCGACCACGCCGCGCTCCGCCACCGCTTCGGCGGCAAGCTCGGCGTCGACGCCACCGAGAAGGGGCCGCTCGACGACATCACCCAGCCCTGGCCCGACGAGATCCGGATGACGGACGAGGTCCGCGACCGCGTCACCCGCCGCTGGAAGGACTACGGGCTCTGAGCACGCTGCGCCACCTGCTCGAGGCCGTCAAGTTCGAGCACACGGTCTTCGCCCTTCCCTTCGCGTACATCGCCATGGTGCTGGCGGCCGGCGGCTGGCCGGGCGGGTGGACAATGCTGTGGGTGACGGCGGCGATGGTCGGCGCCCGCACGTGCGCGATGGCGACCAACCGGGTCGTGGACCGCTGGATCGACGCGCGCAACCCCCGCACGGCGCGGCGTCATCTGCCCGCGGGCCTCCTGGGCGTGAACGCGCTCCGCCTGCTCGCGGCCGCCGGCGCCGGGCTGATGCTCGCGGCGGCGGCGATGCTCAACCCGCTCTGCCTGGCGCTGGCGCCACTCGCGCTGGTCTTCCTGGTCGGATACTCCTACACCAAGCGCTTCACGTGGGCCTCGCACTGGATCCTGGGCTTCACCGACGGGATCGCCGCCGCCGGCGGCTGGATCGCCGTGACCGCCGCCTTCGCGCCCCCGGCCTTCGTGCTGTGGCTCGCGCTGACGGTGTGGATCGCCGGGTTCGACATCATCTACGCGTGCCAGGACGTCGAGGTCGACCGCGCCCAGGGCCTGCGCTCGGTGCCCGCGCGCTTCGGCGTCGCCCCCGCGCTGGCGCTGGCGCGCGTCAACCACGCGCTCACGGCGGCGGCGCTGGCCTGGCTCGGCGTGATGATGGGGCTCGGTGTCTTCTACTGGCTGGGCTGGGCGGCGGTGGTGGGGCTGCTCGTCTACGAGCACTCGCTCGTGCGCCCGGGCGACCTCTCGCGCCTGGACGTGGCGTTCTTCAACGTCAACGGCTACATCGCGATGATCGTGCTGGTGGCGGTGGTGACCGGGCTCTGGCGGTGAGCGCGCCCCCCCGGGCCGAGGCCGTGCGCGCGATGTTCAGCCGCATCGCCGGGCGCTACGACCTCATGAACGCGCTGATGACGGGCGGCCGCCATCACGCCTGGCGGCGCCGCACGGCCGCCGCCGTGGCCGCCGCGCCCGACGGCCCCGCGCTCGACCTCGCCACCGGCACCGGCGACCTCGCGCTGGCCCTGCGCGCGGCCGGCCACGGCCGCCCGGTCGTCGGCGCCGACTTCTCGGAGGCGATGCTGCGGCACGCGCGGCCCAAGCTCCGCGCGCGGGGGGAGGGGCGCGTGCTGCTGCTGGCCGCCGACGCGCTGGCCCTGCCCTTCCCCGACCGGACGTTCGCCTGCGTGACGTCCGCGTTCCTGCTGCGCAACCTCGCCGACCTCGCGGCCGGCCTGGCCGAGATGCGGCGGGTGACGATGACGGGCGGGCTGGTGGCGGCGCTGGAGATCACGCGGCCGGCGGTGCCGGGGTGGGATGCCCTCTTCGGGCTGTACTTCAACCGGGTGGTCCCGCTCGTCGGCGCGCTCGTCGCCGGCGACCGGGCCGCCTACACGTACCTGCCGCAGTCCGTCGCGCGCTTCGTCACGCCCGCCGAGCTGGCGCGCCTGATGGAGGCGGCGGGACTGCACGACGTCCGCTATCGCCGGCTGGGCCTGGGGACCCTCGCCATCCACGTCGGCACCGTCCGGGAAGGAGCCCCGCCATGGACCGCATCGTGAGGGACACGTGGACCACGCGCGACTTCAAGCTCGAGGGCGGCGAGGTCCTGCCCGCGCTGACGCTGGCGTACGAGGCATACGGGCGCCTGGCTGCGGATGGACGCAACGCCGTCCTCGTCACCCACGGGTTCACGTCCGGCCAGCATGCCGCCGGCAGGCACGCGCCCACCGACGAGGCTGCCGGCTGGTGGGACGGGCTGATCGGCCCCGGCAAGGCGATCGACACGGACCGCTACTTCGTCGTGGCCTCCAACATGCTGGGCTCTTCCTACGGCTCGACGGCCCCGGCGAGCGTGAACCCCAGGACCGGCCGGCGCTACGGGCCGGACTTCCCCGACATCACGCTGGGTGACATCGTCGGCGCCCAGAAGGCCATGCTCGACGCGCTGGGCGTCCGGCGCCTCGTCGCGGTCGCGGGCCCGTCGTACGGCGGCTTCCAGGCATTCCAGTGGGCGGTGACCTACCCGGAGGCGATGCAGGGGATCGCCGCGGTGGTCACCGCGCCCACCGCCCCCGTGGGCCTCGAGGCCGTGCAGGCGCTGCGTGCGCGCTTCGCCGCCGATCCGGCCTGGAACGGCGGCTGGCACTACGACCACGGCGGCATCGTCGCCACGATGACCGCCCTGCGGATCGAGACGCTCGAGCGCTACGGCACCCGCGAGGTGCTCGCGCGCACGATCGCCGATCCGGCCGACCGCGACGCCGCGCTGCGGCGGCAGGCGGCCGCCTGGGCGCGCGAGTTCGACCCCAACTCCCTCCTGGCCCTGCGCAAGGCGATGGTGAGCTTCGACGCCGCGCGCGACTTCGCGAAGATCAGGGCGAAGGTCCTCTACGTGCTTTCTCGCACGGACAGGCTCTTCCCGCCCTCGCTGGCGCCCGGCGTGACGGCGGCCCTGGCCGCGGCCGGCGTGCAGGCGACCTACGTCGAGATCGACAGCGAGCTCGGCCACGTCGCCAGCGGCCACGAGTGGGCGCAGTGGGGACCGGCGTTGCGCGCGTTCCTGCAGGGGCTGCGCTGACTCACGGTATCGGTTTCGTGGCATTGACACCAGCGGCCGAGCTGGCGAGACTGGCCGCATGCTCCAGGAGGTAACCCACGCCGATCTGCTCATCGTGATGGCGATCACGCTCGTCATCGTGGTCGCCGGCTTCGGCTTCATGTTCTGGGTCGCCCGTGACATCTCTCGCATGACCCGGGCGGTCGCCGGCCTAGTCATCCAGGAGACCGCCAAGCTCCGGCGCGACCAGACCTAGCCTTCTGCGGCGCCTGCCGCCCGGCATTCGGAGACCGCGTGGTACGATGCCGCGAAATGACGCTCCCCGAGGCTCTGGCGCACTTTCCCCGCGAGCGGACCTGGCTCCTGCCGGCGCTGCAGGCCGTCCAGCGCGCCGAGCGCTGGCTCTCGCCCGCGGCGCTGGAGGCCGTCGCCGCCCACCTACGCGTGCCGAAGAGCGAGGTGTGGGGCGTGGCGAGCCACTACCCCGAGCTGCGGCTGGCCGCGCCCGGGCGGCGCGTCGTGCGCGTGTGCACCGGCGTCGCGTGCCTGGCGCGGGGCTCACGCGAGATCCTGACCGCCTGCGAGCGCCGCCTGGGCGTCCGCGCCGGCGCGAGGACGTCCGACGGCGCCGTCACGCTGGAGGAGCTCGACTGCGCCTTCACGTGCGGCAGCGCGCCGGTGGTCGAGGTCGACCACGGCCATCGAGGACGCGTGAGCGCGGACGACGTCGACGCGCTGCTCGGCGGTCCCGCGCCGCGCCACGCCGCGGCGGCGATCCGGCACGGGGAGCCGCCGGCGACGCTGCCGGCCACCGGCTCCCCCGGCGCGCGCTTCGCCGTGCTCAAGCGTGAGGCGGAGCGGCGCCGCACCGGCGCCCGGCTCGCCGTCGGGCTGGGCACGTGCGGGCTCGCCGTCGGCGCCGCCGAGACGCTCGCGGCATTGCGCGCGGAGACCGAGCGCCGCGGCCTGCCGTTCGACGTCGTCGCCGCCGGCTGCAACGGGATGTGCTGGGCGCAGCCCGTCGTCGAGGTCCTGCGCGACGGGCGCCCGCGGCTGACGACCGGCCCGGTGCCGGCCGCCGCGGTGCCGCGGCTGCTCAACGCGCTGGCCGCCGCCGCGCCCGACACGGACATCGCGGCCGGCGCCGAGTTCATGGCCCCCCAGCGGCGCGTGCTCCTCGAGCGCTGCGGCATGGCCGACCCGTACGACATCGCCGACGCCCTCCGCCACGGGGCCTATGCCGCCCTCGCGCGGGCCCTGCACGACGGCCGGCCCGACGCCGTGATCGACGAGGTGCGCGCGGCCGGGCTGGCCGGGCGCGGCGGCGCCTACTTCCAGACGGCCGTGAAGTGGGCGGCCTGCCGTGCCGCCCCCGGCGCGCCGAAGTTCCTCGTGGTCAACGGCGAGGAGGGCGAGCCCGGCATCTTCAAGGACCGCCACCTGATGGAGGGCGACCCGCATCGCCTGCTCGAGGCGGTGCTGCTGGCGGCCTTCGCCGCGGGCGCCTCGCGGGCCATCCTCTACATCCACGGCGAGGCCGCGCTGTCGGCCGAGCGCGTCGGCGTCGCGCTCGAGCAGGCGCGGGCGTGGGGGCTCGCCGGCGAGCGCGTGCTCGGCTCCGACCTCTCGCTCGAGGTCGAGATCCGCCGCGGCGCCGGCGGCTTCGTGCTCGGCGAGGAGACGGCGCTGCTCGAGTCGATCGAGGGCCGGCGCGCGATGCCCCGCACCCGCCCGCCGTTCCCGGTGGAGTCCGGCCTCTTCGGCAAGCCGACCGTCATCAACAACGTCGAGACCCTCTTCGCGGTCCCCTCGATCGTCGAGCGCGGCGGAAGCTGGTTCGCCGGGCTGGGCGGCGGCCACGGCACCAAGCTCTTCGGCCTGTCCGGCCACGTCCGCCGTCCCGGCATCGTCGAGCTGGAGCTGGGGTGCACGCTGCGCACGCTCCTCGACGAGGTCGGCGGCGGCTCGCTCACCGGACGGCCCATCCACGCGGCCGTCGTCGGCGGGCCGTCGGGCAGCGTGGTCCACCCCCGCCGGTTCGACGAGCCGCTGATCCCGCGCGGCCCCGTCAACCCCGGCACCGGCGGCGTCGTGGCGCTCGACGAGACGTTTCCGGTGCGGGAGGCGGTGCGCGCGCTGCTCGCGTTCAACATGCGCGAGTCGTGCGGCAAGTGCACGCCGTGCCGGGAGGGCACCGCGCGCATGCTGGCCATGCTCGACGGCGCCCTCGACGAGGCCCGCGTGAAGGGCCTGGCCGAGGCCGTCCAGCTCGCCTCGCTGTGCGGCCTCGGCCAGGCCGCGCCGCTGTCGGTGCTGTCCGGGCTCGCGGAGTTCCCCGCCGAGTTCGGTATCATGAGCGCGCGATGAGGCTCACCATCGACGGCCGCGGCGTGGAGCTGGCCGACGGCGCGACGGTCCTCGACGGCGTGAACCGCCTGGGGCTGCCCTTGCCCCAGCTCTGCAAGGACCCCGATCGCCCGCCGCTGGGCGCCTGCCGCACGTGCCTCGTGCACGTCGAGGGGATGCGCGGCGTCCCC
>Ga0302046_10005741_pt1 | contig 10901 bp, 6 predicted proteins | sample RVTome_11_FD_200261 | JGI IMG/M metagenome (GOLD analysis project Ga0302046, IMG submission 200261) | Soil microbial communities from uranium-contaminated site in the Upper Colorado River Basin, Wyoming, United States - RVT147D111 (version 2) ... | reverse complement strand
GTTTCGAACGGGGTTCCGCGCATCTGGCGATACCACGCGACGTCGTTCACCACGCCGTCCGGATTGAGAATGGGCATGAACAGGATGACCACGTTGTCGCGGATGCGGCGCATCTCCTCGGTTTCCGATGTGATGAGGCGGTGCGCCAACTCCGGCGTCATCTGCGCGGTGGCAAACTCCTGATCATCCATGCCGCCGTCGATCCACACGATCGCGCGCCCCTGGTCTGCCAGCTCACGTGCGGTGTCCTCATCCAGACGCGCGCGCGCCAGTTGCTCGCTGATGGTCCGCCATCGGTCCAGCTGTCGCATGTTCTCTTCGCTCGAGATGAACATGAGCAACATCGGATGATTGCGCGCCGATCGCCCGATCTCGATCAACTCCGCGCGCGGCGTGGACGCTGCCAAATCTCGGAAGTACGCCTGCATCTGTCCGTAGTCGGCGACCTCGTAGTCCGCGCCCGGCGGAAAACCAAAAGCCTGCTCCGGCGTGGGAACTTGCGCGGACAGCGGTAGGGCGGCGGTGACACCGAGAACGACGGCAAGGGCAGGGGGGCGCATGTGGAACACTCTCGAACGGAAGGTGGAGGGGAGGCGAGGTCAGTTCATGCCGCGACAGAACTCCAATCGTGCCGCGATACCGCGCAGACCGATCCACGAGAGCGGTCCGGGTGCTGCGGTGCCGGCGGCCCACGTCACGTTGCCCGCTTCCCATGCGTCGATCCAGCGCTCGTTGAGCGCAATCCATTCATCGACGCGGGGCAGGTCCGCGGCCAGTTCGCGCGCGCGCTCGAGGGTCTGGCGGCGGCGTGGATCGATGCCAAAGAGGATCTCGCGCGCATTGCCGCAAAAGCCGGAGACGATCCCCGCAATCGTCCACCACCGAACGTACGGTGGACGGTCTCGGTCGCCGATCAAGTCCATACCCGGTGGCGTGGAGGGATCCGTCATCGTGGCTCCCGTACGCAGCACCGCGACGGGGGGGATCGCGTTGGCAGCCAACCGCCCCAATTCTTCGGCCTCGAGCCAGAGATCGCGGTTGCCCGTGAGCAGGCCGGCCTCCGCCAGCATCCGACGTCCCCGGTCGATCACTTCATCCGCCTGCCATCCATGCACCGGATCCCGCAGCAACTTGGCACCCACGGCCAGGTTCTCCCTGGCCAAGCGCTGCACCAGGGTGGGGTTGCTCCCTGCGGCCGCGAGCACGGCGGCGGCCTCGTGCGCGCGCGAGAGCCGAATCACGCGATCCGTCGCATAGACCGGGAACCGTCCGTTGGGCGGGGGCGTGCCGGCAAATGAATCGGGATAGGCCAGAAACGGAAATCGCTCGCGGGTGGCGGCCAGCGCACGCCACTCATCGCGTTCGGCAAAGGACGTATCGGCTATTAGTTGCTGGCGCATGGCCGTCGTCAACAGGTCGGGGACATCGCGCCACGCGGCGGCCAAGAGGTCCTCGCTGCGATCGCTCGGGCGCACCGCGTCAGACAACGGTACGAAGCTGGCCGTGACGTCGGGCACGGTACCGCCCGTGGCGGTGCCGCGTCCCGCGCGGAGCGCCGCCTCTTCCAATCGCGACCAGGGAATATCCGTACCCGTGAACAGCGCGCGCGCGACCGGCGTGTTGGTGGTGACCCAACGCGATGACGTGACGGCGACCGTGAGCGTCAGGGCGACCACGCCGAGCAGGGCGATGGACAGCACCGTTCCCAGGGCGGCGGGGATCGTGGCGGGCAGCCAGGACGTCTCCGCTCGTGTTTGGCCGGGTGCCGGCCGGTCCGCCGATGCGAGCCAGCCACTCACCAGATCGGGCCCCACCGCCGGCAGCGACCACCACGCAAACGGACGCCACCCCTGCGTTCGGCTGCGCACCACCGCCTCCGGGACCAACGCCAGGGCGGCGGCGATACCCGCTCCTAGGGCGGGAACGAAGAAGAGGAGAAAATCGGTGCGTGACAGCAGCGCATCAGCTGATGCGGATCCTGACGTCCCGAAGCCCAGCACCCAGGACATCGGGCCCGCCATCGCCAGGAGGACGGCGATGAACAGCACACCCGCCGCCACGCGCCGGAGTCGGATGAGCCGCAGCCGCGTCGACTCCGGCGTCAGCGCGAAGTTGCCGTAGCCGTTCACCAGGGCGTCCGTATCCGTGCCGGCCAGGGCCACGTCCTGGAGCACGCTCCACGGATACCCCAGGCCCCGGCCCCATCGAACGATGAGTGCCACGCGCCATCCCCTCACCAGGCCGACGAGCGTCGAAAGCGCGGCTGCCAATACGATGGCCGCGAGGGCGAACAACCAAAGCGTGATCGAACTGCCCCCGGACGTTCCCTCGTCCGGCAGCCCGAGGAGAGCGCCGGCCTCACTGCCGGCGAGGGTCTCATACGGACGAACCAGCAGGAGGGCAAAGAAGGCGACCCCGCTCAGCGCCGTCCCGGCCAGGGCCCGCAAGAGCTTCCACCCCGCGCCCCGCAGCACATCGAGTCCCGGCGGCGGCCACTCGATGGCGAGCCGCGCAGTGGGAATGAGCGCGCGCGCCACTTCGTCCGCGGTGGGACGGTCGTCAGGATCCTTCGCGAGACAGCGGTCGATGAGGTTGGCAAAGCGCGCATCCAGATCCGCCCGGAGCGATGCGACGGGCGGTGGCGTCTCCTGCAGATGCGCGGCCAGGTACCCCTCGGGACCGTCCGCGCGAAACGGTAGCTGCCCTGTCACGAACTCGAACGCCAGGACGCCCAGGCTGTAGACGTCGCTCTTCTCGGTGATCTCCTTCTTGGCGGACGCCTGCTCGGGACTCATATACGTGGGGGTCCCGACGGAGACGCCCTGCAGCGTGAGCTTTTCGCGTCCGGCCATGGGACCGCGGCCCAACGCCGCGCTGATGCCAAAATCGAGAACGACGGCGCGCCCGGTTTCGCGATCCAGCACGATATTGGCCGGCTTGATATCCCGGTGCACGACGCCGCGCGCATGCGCCGCCGCCAACGCACTGGCCACTTCACCGATAACCGCCCTGGCCAGCGCTTCCGGCACGGAACGACCGGAGAGGATCTCCTGCTGCAGAGTCGGTCCGTCTACGAACTGCATGACGAAGTACGGTTTCTTGGTCCTCGCCAACGTATCGACCTGATAGATGTCGATGACGTGGGGGTGAACAATAGCGGCGGCCGCCTCCGCCTCACGCGTAAACCGCTCGCGTGCCACGGGATCGTTGGCCAGCTCCTCGGACAGCACCTTGATCGCCACGAGGCGCCGCAGCGAGGGATCGCGGCCCAGGTAGACGCGGCTCATGCCCCCACCGGCCAGGCGCCGGAGGAGTTGGATGCGGGGGCTCAGCGCGCGCTTGAGCGCGGCGGCCACCCGATCGTCGTCGGAAATGCTCTCCGTGGGCGCAGCGTCGTCGTTGACGGACGTCGTGTCGTCATCGATCGCTGCACCGCAATGCCGGCAGTCCTGATCCTCGGGATCGGTCTTGGTCCCGCATGCCGGGCAACGCGTCCAATTGGCCACGTAAATCGTGAGTCGTTCGCGAGGAAAGAAGGTGGTAACGGTGCCCCGGAAGCTACGTGATCGTCCGATCCGCGCCAGTGGGGTGGATCACTGTACCGGCGGACAGGTGGACAGGCGGACCGCTGGACGGATGGTTGAGCCGACAGATGGGCGTTCCCAAACAAGAGGCGGGCAGGGTGGACACGCACCTGGTCCATGGCGTCTTCCTCAGCTTATCAGGGCACGTCCGATCATCGCCTTGTCGAACCATGGTAGCATGGGCATGACTGCGAACCTCTTCGAGGCAGCTGATGGACGGTGTCTCGGTGCAGATCGCCCCCGGTCCGTCTTGCGCTACTGTCCTCGGTCCGCGGCTCGCGTCACCAAGTCCTCAAACGTCTCGAGCACGCCTGCGACGGCTGCGGAGTGCGGCTTTCGGGCATGACGCTGGTTGACCTCGAGTTCCAGGCCCAGGTACGCGCGTGGGGGAAACAGCGCTCGAAGGTGTGTAGTGAGTCCGTCTGCGGCGCCGCGGTATGGGTAATTGCGGCGTACGATCAATCGCGGATGCCCCTTCCGCAACAGGTCCTGCCATTGTCTGGCGACGTGATACTCCTTGGGACGCGCGGTGTCATAGAGGAGCCCGACGTCCGCGCGCCGGCGCTCGCCGTGACGGACCGGTGTGAACGTGTGGACGCCCAGGTGGAGAACCGAACGATGGTCTGTGATCTCACGGCGCACGGATTGTTCGATGCCGTTGCGATGCGAGAGATAGTACCGGTCGATGATCCTCTGGCGTTCAGCGGCATCAAGCGCCTTCACGGGAGGGGAAAACAGCTCCTGATGATGGAGTGACCGGTTCAAGTCGACCAGCAGCCTCGTCGTGAGGGCGACGTGCAGCTCCGCATCGATGCCGGAGGACAGCCGGCGCGCGATGGGCAGCGCGCCGGGGTCGTAGCCGCGATGGCTCTCGAGGAGTCGCGGGGAGAACAGTGACCGGTAGCGTGCTGGCACACGATTGCCGCCGTGCTCGCAACTTATGATCACGAGGTCAAACATCGGGCGTAAACAGGCGCCCCTCCTCCAGGCAATCGGCCAACCGCGCGTACACGGCTCGCAGGCGGGTGCGATCCGGTGACCGGCCGGCCGCCGCCACGATGCGACGTGCAAGGCAACCGCGTTCCATGACGTACGCCAGGAGGTCTCGAGTCGCCGATGGCGTGTCGGGGGGAAGGTGCTGTTCGAGGAGGGAATGCCAGAGTTCCGCTGCCGTGCGTTGGCCCTGTACGCCAAAGAGGGCGAGGTAGTCCGCATCGCCGATCACCGCGCGATCGGCCTCGTGCATGACGCAGTCGAGGATGTCTGCCAGCGCCGTGGTGCGGACGTCCCGATGGTGGGTGCGTGGCGACTCCGTGAAGGCGCGGACGACCGACGTGATGGCCAACGCGATCGCGAGGTCCGCTCCCGGATACTCCTGGACATCGATGACGCGAATCTCGATCGCTCCGCGGTCGAAACGCGTGATGGCGCCGCGAGCGTTGACCCATTCGTGACGAAGCACACCGTCCGGGTCGAGCGGCTCCAGGTCCCGATAGATGGGCTGCAGGATCTCTCGTTCGTACTCCGCCTGGGAGAACACCGGCTCCGGAACGACCCATCCCGTCACTGACGGGACTCGGCGCGCATTGGCGCGGTACATCGCCATGCGCGCATCCATCGTGGTCGTGAGCTGGGCGTCGACGATCGGGGACGACGCGGCGAGTGCGGGAATGATCGGCAGGACGACGCGGATGGCCGAGTGCAGTCGGGCGAATTCGTCGTCATTGGCGAAGGGGAGATTGATGTGACAGCTCTGCAGGTTCGCCCACCCGTGCCCCGAGCATCCGAAGATGCGGTCGAAGGTCTGGTACACCTGGTTGTACTCGTGCGGCCATAGCTCGAATTCGGTACGCGGGTCCATCCACGGGTGCATCGCCGAGGGCAGAAGGCGGGCGCCGTGGGCGGCGAGGCGGCGGTTCACCTCACGCACGTGTTCCTGAAACACGGCATCCAATCCGGCGAGCGATGCTGCGGGGCCGTTGGTCTTCAGCTCCACGACGTGACGTGCCAATTCGTTGGACCACGCCAGCGGCCCCATATCCACCTCGGCCTCCGGCGCGCCCGCCGCGCTCTCCAACAACAGATCGGCGATGGGACGGACCGACAGCGTCTCCGTGTCCACGATCATGTACTCCAGCTCGATCCCGATACCTTCGAAGAGCGCCAGCCGCTCGCCGCTCATCCCGCTTTCCGTCCGCGCGCGTCGAGCCGTTCTCGGAAGAGCTTCATGACATCGAGGTAGAGGTCGTCCTTGACGACGCCATCTTCGTACCCGGCCTCGATGCTCGGGTTGTCGTTGATCTCCATCACCACGTGACGGCCGTGGACCTCTTTGACATCGATGCCGTACAAGCCGTCGCCAATGTGCGACGCCGCGCGCACCGCCACGTCGCGGACGCGCGTGGGCACCGCCTCCAACGCGACGGCCTCAACGCGCCCGTATTTGTCGGATTCGGAGTCCCGGGCGATGATCTGCCAATGTCCTTTGGCCATATGGTACTTGCACGCATAGAATGCCCGTCCGTTCAGCACGCCCACGCGCCAATCGAATGCGGACGGCATGAATTCCTGTGCGACGACCAGGTCCGATTGCTCGAAGAAGTCCGCCAGCCGCGATTTCAGCTCGTCCTGATTGCTGACGCGCACGACACCGGCGGAAAACGATGAGTCCGGTCTCTTGAGCACGCACGGGAGCCCGACAGAAGGCTCGACTTCATCAACGTTGCCTTCGTGCACGACTAATGTCCGCGGACTCGGGATATCATATCGCTCAAAGACCTCGGCCTGATAGACCTTGTTGGTGCAGCGAATGATCGACTCCGGGTCGTCGATAACCACGAGGCCTTCCCGGGCGGCCCGCTGAGAGAACCGGTACGTGAAATGATTGACCGCCGTCGTCTCGCGAATAAACAGCGCATCGAACTCGGCGATACGCCCGTAGTCGTCCGACCCGATCACCCACGACTCGATGCCCACCTTGCGCCCGGCCCGCACAAACTTGCGGATGGCGCGCTCATCGGATGGAGCGTCGTCGGAGTCCTCGAACAGGATGGCGAGATCGTAGCGGTAGCGCGGGGGCGCATGGACGCGGCGGGGGCGCGCCAGGTACTCGGTGGCGCGGGAGATCACGAAGTCGTGGTGCGGATCCGGAATGTCTCCAGCCGCAACGGCGCGGATGCGGGTGAGTTCCCAGCGCTTGCCCTCCAGGGTAAACCCCGCGCGCAGGAACGGCACCGGGAACTGATTGAACAGGGCCTGGGACAGGCGGTCGTAGCGTTTGGCGAGATTCCGTCCGAAGTACACGCTCAGTTCGAACTCGGAGGACTTGAGCGGGGCCAGCGTATGCTGGATGAGGTCGTCCAGGTCGTCGGAGACGATTCGAAGCACGGTGGATGAACGGAGGGCCTGCACCGTCTCGACGGATGGCAGCGGTCGATGACCGCGGGCGGCCGCCAACAGCGACACGTAATAGCCCAACCCCTGGTGGCGGTAATGGCGGCAGAGGTTGAAGACGGCGGCACGGCGGAGTTCGGAGAAACGGGGGTCGACCAGGTAGGAACGCGCCGGGACCACCTCGACACCGGGGATGTCGAACGGCCAACGACTCGGGTTTTCCAGCACGATGAGCGGGAGCACGAATTACAAATGTAGGCGCGTAAGCCGGATCATGCCGGCCGGGTTCCGGGACAATGCGCGGGCCGATTCGCCCGCCGCGGTACAAGAATAAACTGCCTGCCGCGAAGGAAGAATGGGGAAACACCGAGTGGTATTCGAGGTGTGCCCGTGCCTGCGGTTGGGCCTGACCACGCCGCTCCGCTACTTTCCTTCCCATGACCCTGTCCATCGACGCGATCGATTGGTCCCGCTGGCGTCCCACGGACCGCGCCACCTTGTTGTTCGTCATCCAGGGGGATCAGATCCTGCTGATCCGCAAGAAGCGAGGCTTGGGAGCCGGCAAGATCAACGCTCCGGGCGGGAGGATTCAGCCCGGGGAGTCACCGGTCGATGCGGCGATTCGGGAGGTACAGGAGGAACTCGTGGTCACTCCGCACGCCCCCTCCCTGGGCGGATACCTGAGCTTTCAGTTCGTGGACGGCTATTCGATTTACGTCCACGTCTTTACGTCTCGGTCCTGCACGGGCCGGGCAACGGAGACGGACGAGGCCGTTCCGCTTTGGACGTCGACGGATCAGATCCCGTTTCACGACATGTGGGCGGATGACCGTATCTGGGTGCCGCTCTTGTTGGAGGGCATTCCCTTCGACGGCCGGTTCATCTTCGACGGTGATCGCATGCTGGATCACCGTATCGAGACCGGTACGCCGGTTCGGTGAGAGGTGGAGCGGGAGCGGTCAGCGTCCCATGCGTTTGAGGAGCGCCTCGAAGTCCCCTCGCCCGCGGAGTGCCTGCATGTCCGGATGACGCAAAATGGTGTCGGGCTCGACCTGGCCTGAGGCGGCGGCGCAGGCTAATGCTTCCACGGCGCGGTCCGGCGCATCGGTTCGGGCGTACGCGCGCGCCAGATCGAAGCAGACTCGCGGCTGTTCCGGATGTATCCTATGGGCAACCTCCAGTACCGCCAGGGCGCGCTCCCATTCCTCGCGGTCGAAATACGAACGTGGATCGTAGAACGAGACGACCACGAAGATCGATTCCAGAACCCGTCGGGCCGCGTCTCCTTCGTACGTTCCGGCTTCAACCCGAGCGGTCTGGTTCAGCGCCTCGATGCCCAGTTCCTCCGCGACGCGGTAGCCGTCCGGCGGGTGGTCCGTCGTGCGAATCCGCTGCCGAAGCTCCTCGAACTCCCGCATCTTTTGCACATGAGCGGCTGAGGCACGCTCGCGCCGCCGGACGGCCTCGCGCACCGCTCGCGAATCGCTCAAGCGTTCACGGGCCTGCTGGGCGCCGGGGAGGTCGATGAGCCCTCGCAGGTCTTCGAGGGCGGCCCGGTACCATCGCAGCGCGGTGTAGTCGTCACCGTGCTGCTCGGCGTGCTCCGCGGCGCGCAGGCGTTCGGTGGCTTCGTCGAGGACAAGGGTGGTATCGATTGGTGCCGTGCCCCGCCGCATGGCGTACAGCGCCATGAACTCGAGCGCTTCCGCTGCCAGCGAATCGGGGAACCACGAATGGGGACCGTCAAAGAAGCGCACGTGGTGGGGGAAGCCGACGCGATCCAGTTGACCGTCCAGCTCGAGGACTTCTTCGTAGTTGAAGTCCCAGCGACCCGCGGCGGCAAACACGGCGAGCGTCGTATCCCAATTCGCGGTGACGATCGGATCGGCCAGCGGGGTGGGCAGCCCGGCGCCGGCCAGGATGATGCCTGCCGCCGCGCCGCGCAACCGCCGCGCCAAGAGCCATGAGGCGCGGGCCGTTCCTGAGAAACCGGTGATATACACCCGGTTGGGATGCACGACGAACCGGCGCTGGGCGTCCTCCAGCATGGCGGCGAACGCCGCCTCGTTGGGACTCTCGCCGATCACGTCGCTCGCGGTGTTGTACGAACTCAGGACGATATACCCCAGACGCTCCGCGGCACGCTGGAACAAATGCAGTGGAACGAGCGCACGGCCCCGCGGATCCATGGCGAACAACACCGGCCATGCCCTTGTCGTGTCGTAGAAACTGGGAACGTAGACGGCGTAGTGCTGCGCGGTGTCGGTGAGTGCCACGATGCGTTCGACGATCTGCCCCCGCGGCAGCCGTTCGATGTCTGTTTGTCCGACCGCACCTCCCCCGAGTGACACGAGCAAGAGCAGTACAAGCGCGGCACGGCGGTGGTGTGCCGTGTCGATCTGTGACCGCGCTCGCCTTTGAGCGCGGGTGTCTGAAGGCGGGTTCTCCCGCATGGATCTCCCGAGTGGCTCCTGACGCCGTTCCGTCTACATGGATCCAACGCGGGAATCTACCCCGGCTGGACTTGCAGCGGTCCGTTCCAACTCTCGCAACTTCCATCAAGTCTCGCTTCACTTACGTGACCGGGGGCGCTCTTTGAGGCAAAGCGGGGCGGTTTGGTGATGGCGGTCACGTCTGCATGGGAATGGTCGTTGCGAATACCCCGCTCTCGCCATGGCCCCGCTTTTGCCTTTTCTATACCGCTCTTACGTTGCCTCGCGACCCACGGATTTGCGACGATGCGCTGTTTTCGCTGCGATAACGAACTACCCAAGGACGCCCGTTTCTGCTCGATCTGCGGGTTGGACGTGGATGCGACCACGCCGATGAATGCGCTCGGTGAGGCAGCGCCTGGTCCTTCCGCCGATCTCGCCGTGGTCCGTGCGGCGCTGGCGGGGGAGTTCGACGTCAAGGAGGAGATCGGTCGTGGCGGCATGGCGACCGTTTTCCGCGCGCATGAAACGGCACTCGGGCGCGAGGTCGCGATCAAGGTGCTGCCGTTCAGTCAGGTGCACGACGCCAGCTTGGTCGAGCGCTTTCAGAACGAGGCCAGGACGGCGGCGCGTCTGGAACATCCGCACATCATCCCGATCTACCGCGTCGGCCGCGTTGCCGATGTCATATTCTTCTCGATGCGGTACGTGCGAGGACCCTCGCTGTCCGAGCTGCTGGCCGTCTTGGGGTCGATGGAGCCGCAGGAGATCCGGCGCATTTTGATCGAGTGCGCCAGGGCGCTTGGATACGCGCACGCGCATGGTGTCGTGCACCGGGACATCAAACCCGACAACATCATGTTCAAGGAATCGGGCGAGATCCTGGTGTGCGACTTCGGAATCGCGCGCGCCGCCACGTCGAATCGACTGACCGGCACGGGCACGGCGCTGGGTACGCCCTATTACATGAGCCCGGAACAGCTGCGCGCCCAACCGCTCGACGGCCGCAGCGATCTCTATTCGCTCGGCGTGGTCGGGTTTCAGTGTATAGCAAATAAGCTGCCGTTTGATGGAGAAGATGCGTTCGCCATCGGCTACAAACATATCACGGAGGAAGTGCCGACGCCGCTGTTGCGGTCGGGGGAACATCGCTCGTTGTTCCGCATCATCCAGAAGTTGATGGCCAAGCACCCGGATGATCGGTACCAGTCCGCGGACGACGTCATCGTCGCGCTGTCGGAAGGCGGCGTGCCGGCGAGCTCGGACAAGACACGGGCGGTGACGACCCGCATTGCCGCGGAAGGATTCGGCGCGCGGGCCGCGCGCGCGCGATCGACGCGGGCATCCATCGTGACACCCACGACACCGGCGCCGCGCGTCTCCTTGCCGGAGGCGAAAGCGCCGGTTGCCGGTCCTGCGTCGCGGAAACGAGCGGTGGCCACCGTTGGCATGCTGTTCGTCCTGTTCCTCGGCGGCCTGGGCGGTGACGGCT
>Ga0302046_10005739_pt1 | contig 10901 bp, 10 predicted proteins | sample RVTome_11_FD_200261 | JGI IMG/M metagenome (GOLD analysis project Ga0302046, IMG submission 200261) | Soil microbial communities from uranium-contaminated site in the Upper Colorado River Basin, Wyoming, United States - RVT147D111 (version 2) ... | reverse complement strand
GCGATCGACGTCGAGTCCGAACACGGCCCGATCACCGTCAATACGGCTCCCATCCCGTTCGTCGACCAGCGCAAGGAAGTCCCGGCGGCAGGCCTGCGCACCGGCTGAGCTTCCGCGGCGCTCGGCCGATACCAGGCCAGTCAGACTTCACGGGCAGATCATGATCGCCGTGATGTCACCGTTGACGTAGTCACCGCTTGCGGGTTGCCACAGAAAGACGTGGGCAACATTCGACAGAACCGAGGAAGCGGGGACCCGGCCGGTGGCGTTCAGGGCCAAGATCACGGAATCCTGCGCCTCTCCCACGTGATTGGCGGTCATCACACATTCGTTGACATCGACCGGGAACGTCACCAGGTAGTTCCCGGTGGAGCTGCGCTCAGACGTGACACCCTCGGTTCCGCTGATCAGAGTTCCGTCGAAATTGACTCGGGCCGCCATGATCGACCCGGAGTCGATCTTCGACATGGAGACTGCGCCGTCCTTGAGCTTGCTTCGGGTCACGGCGTCCTTGTCCAGGTCGTCCTTGCCAACGGCCCCGTCCTTGATCTTTCCGGACTTGACGGCGTTCTTGTTGATGTCGTGAGCATCGATGCACCCGTCGCAGTCGAGCTTGTCGAGTACGGCGCCCGTCACCGGCGTCGCCAGTACGCCGAACAGGAACGTCGCAGCCAGCAGCATCACGAGTCGTGTCCGCATGGGTACACCTCCAAGTCGATGACGTCCCGCCAGAGGCTACGCCGGAGGCTCGCGGGCGAGTGTCGGGACGGCTGGGCCCCCTCGGCTCGGTCCCTGGCGGGACGCTCTTTTCACCCTGCTTGGCCTGACGGGGTGCCACGCCGAGTACCAGAGGCCTAGCAGGGTGAACCAATCCCCCCCGGCTCTCGCCGGGGGATTGCGTATTGGGGGCCCCGGCTGGCGCTGGGGTGTGGGTATCTGGGCGGGGTGCTTGCTTGTCGACGTGGCGCTTCAGACGCTGTCTCCCGCTTGGCGGGGGGAGCGGATTCACTCTGCTCGACCCTACGTGCTCGGTGTGGCACTCGTCAGGTCGAGCGGAGTGAACGAAGCGCCGGAGGCCGAGCCGAGGGGGTGGCTGTGGCGGGCGTCTCCGCCCGTGAGCGGCGTATGGGTGTCTCTCGCTGCGAAACCGCCTGAGCCGCTATTCAGCCGGTCAACCACTCGATGAGGCGGTCGCGGACCTCTTTGTCTGCGAAGTAGCCGGAGTGGTTGACGCCGTGGGTCTCGTCCAGCACCAAGCGGTCGGCGATCGGAAAGTGGCTCGACCCGTTTTCGCCGAACGTCCCGGTTGTCGGGACGACAAGGTCGTTGGGCTCGACGAAGATCCTGTCCATCAGCCGGTCGGCTGCGTGGTGACGCCATCCGGGCTCCGCCGGCTCGAAGTTGCCCGCCACCGCGAAGTATCGACGCCGATCGGTCGCCGGGGCATTGAGCCACTGGAGGAAGAGCCCGGTCGGACGCATCGCCTGGAGCCCCGGGAGCCCGCCGACGGCGCCGACGGCGATCTGTTTGACGACCGCGACGAGCGCCTCGAAGGCGTCGACGGCTCGGACACCGGACGCGAAGTTCATCATGTTCGTGTAGCTGTCGATGAAGTCTCCGATGTACGCCGGTTCGGTGAGGATCGTCCCGGCGTTGGGGGTTCCGGCGAACACGATCTTGTCGACCCGCACGCTTCGGCCCGCCGACTCGACCTCTCCCTGCTTCTCTGCCAGCACCCGGCTGACAAGGCCTCCCCGCGAATGGCACACGATGTCGACATCGAGGGAGATGTGCTTCGGGAGGTTGGCGAAGAACCATTGCACGTTCTCGAGGGGATCCACGCTCAGGGTGAAATGGTCGAACGCGAACACCCGCCCGTCGTAGAGGCGGTCGAGGTCGGCGACGAAGTCCCGCGAGAACCCGCCGAAGCCTGTGTGGGCTCGGGAGAACGTCCCATGGACGAGGAGGAGCGCCTTGCCGCCTGCGAGTCGATTCCAGTCGGGCTCGGCGGCCTCGGGCTGGTCGAAGTCGTCTGGTGTGAACGATCGAAACCGGTTGGGTCGGCGGGCGGCTTCCCATCGCGAGGCAAATCGTTTGCCGAGGTGACCGAAGACCGGATCCGTCACAGGGAACACGAGGCGGGTCAACACCTTCGATCCGAACGACCTGAACAGCTCCGGCATGCGGCGCGGCTCGTCGGACGGGGCAACGAAGCGTGGGATGAGGAATCGCTGGGTTGCCCCATCGACGTCGATCGCCCCGCCGGCAGTCCTTGCGAAATGCCACATCGCGACGCCGCCCTCGTCGGTCGACAACACGACCTGGGCATTCCCCGGTCCGGGGTGCGGCAGATCGACGGCGACGGCCGGCTCACCGAGGTGGGTCGTGACCTTGTTTTGGTCCCCCACTTTCGGATGTTCCGCCGTTTCCGTGAGCTCGATCACGTGCCGGGTCTCCATCGAGTGGAGGTCGAGCACCTCGCGGACCTCATCCGTCCATCCGGCGACATCACGGAGTACATAGTTGGCTCCGGGGAGCACCGCGGCGTTGCCTGAGAGCCCCGGGCTGTGGATCGTGGCATCGATCAGCCGGAGCGGCTCACCCCCCGGCCGCAGCGCTCCGGATCGGGCGGTGGGGGGCATGACGATGCGCGCTGGTCGGCCGGCCAGCAACGTGAGGGCCAGGCCCAACACGACGGCACCGGATGCTCCGAGACCGACGGGTCCTGCGAGTGGGTTGCCCGTGATCCGCACATAGCCCTCGCCCGAGCAGACCCCATCGATCGTCCCGCCGATGTGGTACACGCCCGGGAGGCGCGTGAAGTCGATCCGCCCGTTGTTCGCCAGATCGATCGATTCGGACAACGCCCCGTTCACGGTGCCGGGCCATTGAAGGAGCGAGATCCCGGCGAACTCGACCCATACCTCGCCCGTGGTACCCCCGGAGTCGGCAGGGATCTCGACGGTCACGGCCTGGTCGACCGCCGGGTCGACCACGAACGGGCTCGCCGGCGCCGTGTTCGCCAGGCTCTGCGAATCCGAGGTCGTGGTCAGCTGCACATCGCAGGTGGCGGATTGCAGGGCGATTGGGATGGCCGGGCCGAGCGCCACGATCATCATGGCGGCACCCGTGACGACCCGGCGTCCGCCGAGACGTCCCCACAGGGCGCTCACCAAGGCAGCCCCGACCGGCGCGCCGAAAGCGAGGTCGCGGTCGAGCGGCCACAGTCCGAATTGCTGAATCAGGACCGCAGCCCCTGCTCCCCATATGGCACCGCCGATCGCTCCCAGGATCGGGCGCCCCCGCCGCGAAGGTCGCATTGCGCCAGTCATCACGAATCCGAGACCAAGTCTCGTCCTCAGATACAGCCGATGCGGCTCTCGTTTCTCCGGCGCCCCGGCGGGCACCTCGTCGGCCGGCCCCGCGTCGTGAGCGTCAGTTGCCTTCGCAGCCGAGGCCGTCGTGGTCGGTGTCGAAGCCGTGGGGATCGGGCGCCAGTACGACGAACCCGTCGTACTGCGGGACGTCGGAGCAGTTGAGGTCGGGTGGCGGGGGAGGGATGCAGACGCCTGGGTACGACGGGTCGCACACGTTGGGGTTGCGCACCTCGCACTCCGTCAGCTCGGACGAGCGGCACGTGTCCTCGCCGTCACCACCCCGGGCGTCGTCGAAGCCGGCGCCACCGGACATCGTGTCGTCGCCCTTGCCGCCGAGCAACGCGTCCTTGCCCGCTCCGCCCTTGAGGATGTCGGCGCCGCCGTTGCCATAGACCTCGTCGTGGCCGCCGCCGCCCACGAGGCGGTCGGCGCCGCCGTTCCCGCAGATGAGGTCGTTGCCTGCCTTCCCTTTGATGACGTCCCGGCCGCCCCGGCCGGCGATCACGTCGTCGCCGCTCGTACCGACGATGTCATCGGCGCCTGCGGTGCCGACGATCGTGGCGAGCTCCCCGCCGCAGTGCGGGGCCCGCGCCGACGCTGAGCCGGTGAGGGTCAGCGAGGCGGCGAGGACGAGCAGAGCGATGATCAACTTGCGTTCCATGGATTCCCCCTATGGGCGTCGGGATCGTGCCGTGCCCTCCGGCGCCGACTGTATTGGAAGCCACAGCCCGATCACACCCCCTTGACCTCGGCGCCAGACGAGTCATCTCGCGCTGTAGCGTTCCTGCCGTGCCGACCTCGCTCACCGCCGCCACCGAGCTCCTCGCCGGACGCCATCCGCAGGTGGCGGCCCTTCACGGCGCCCACGGTGCCATCCGCCTCGGGCGCAGGCCGGGCGTCGCCGAGCGCTTCCGCTGGCTGGCCGAGTCGATCGCTTACCAGCAACTCTCGGGGAGGGCGGCAGCCACGATCTGGTCGCGCGTCGAGGACGTCCTCGCCGGGTCCGTGACACCGGAAGCGATCCTCGCAGCGGGGGAGACCCGCCTCCGGTCCGCCGGTCTGTCCGGCGCCAAGGCGGCGTCGCTACTCGACCTGGCGGACCGCACGAGCGACGGGGCCATCGACCTCGCTCGGGTCGGCCGCCTCGCCGACGAGTCGGTGATCGAGCACCTCGTCACCGTGCGTGGGATCGGGCGGTGGACGGCCGAGATGTTCCTGATCTTCGCTCTGCACCGGCTCGACGTCTGGCCCATCGACGACCTCGGCGTGCGCAAGGGCTACGCCAAGGTCTTCGGGCTCGGCATGACGCCGACCGCCAAGGACCTCGCCCCGCTCGGCGACCCGTTTCGGCCCTACCGCACCGTCGTGACGCTGTATTGCTGGCGCGACCTCGAGACGGTGCTGCCCACCTGAGGCCCAACCTTGGGCGTCGTCGACCCATACGCAATCCCCCGGCGAGAGCCGGGGGATCGACGAGGGTCCCGCCAGGGACCGAGTCGAGGGGGCCCAACAGTCAGGGCAACTCGCCGCGGTGCACCCCCTGGGTTTGGCGTGTGGCGCTTTGTTCACCCTGCTCGACCTGACGGCTGCCACGCCGAGCAAGGAAAGGTCGAGCAGGGTGAATCCGGTCCCCCGCCAAGCGGGAGACTGCGTATGCGAGTGGCCGTTGCTCGTGGACCCGACCTCCCTGGGTTCGGCCTGCGGCCTCTCGCCGGGGATTGCGTCGCAGGCCGAGCGGAGGGGGTGGCTAGTGGAGGCCTAGCCTGCTCGGCGGGAGGGGTGCTTGTCGGAGAACTACGACGTGGCGGTTGTCGGGGCGGGGATCATCGGGCTGGCGACTGCGACGGCGATCACGGCGCAGAGCCCGGGCGCTTCCGTCGTCGTGCTCGACAAGGAGTCGTCCGTCGGCGTCCATCAGACGGGGCACAACAGCGGGGTGCTCCACTCCGGGCTCTACTACAAGCCCGGTTCGCTCAAGGCCCGGCTCTGCGTCGAGGGGCGGCGCCGGATGGAAGAGCTGTGCGAACGCAGCGGCATCCCGTTCGAGCGAAGGGGCAAGATCGTCGTCGCCTCGTCGGTCGACGAGATCGGGGCGATGGAGGAGTTGCACCGCAGAGGTGACGGCAACGGACTCGTCGGCGTGCGCCGCCTCTCCGCCGCGGAGATCAGGGAGATCGAGCCGCACGCCATCGGAGTGGCAGCCCTGCACGTTCCGGAAGCCGGGGTGGTCGACTACTCGCTGGTCGCTCGCCACCTGGCCTCCGACCTCGCCGGCGACGTGAGGCTCGGTGCTCCGGTGGAGCACATCCGCACGTCGACGGGGCAAGTCGAGCTCGGTCTCGCAACGGGCGCGGTGACGGCCCGTGTCATGGTGAATTGCGCCGGGCTCCACTCGGACAGGGTGGCTCGCCTGGCGGGTATCGATCCGCCCGTGCAGATCGTTCCGTTCCGCGGTGAGTACTACACGCTGACGCCGGAGGCGGCGTCGCTCGTCAACGCACTCATCTACCCGGTCCCGGATCCCCGCTTCCCTTTCCTCGGGGTCCACTTCACCCGCCGCATCGACGGGACCGTCGAGGTGGGGCCCAACGCCGTGCTGGCGCTCGGCCGTGAGCACTACCGGGGCGCCCGGCCGAACTTCAGCGATGTTCGCGAGACCCTGAAGTACCCGGGCTTTCGTCGGATCGTGAACCGCTACTGGCGCACCGGGGCCGCCGAGACGTGGCGCTCGGCGTGGCGGCGGACGTATGCCCACACGGCCCGCATGCTCGTCCCCGAGCTCCGTGCCGAGCACCTCGTGCCTGGCGGCGCAGGCATCCGGGCCCAGGCGGTGACGCCTGACGGAGAGCTCGTCGACGATTTCTCGATCGTCGAGACCGAGATGGGGGTCCATATCCTCAACGCCCCATCTCCCGGCGCCACCGCCTCGCTGGCGATCGGCGAGCACATCGCCCGCCTCGTCGCCGCCAAGCTGTGACGCCACCGGGTTTCGCCATCCACCACGTTGGGTAGTCACGGAACCACCCGTGGGTTCGTCTTCGTACGCTTCCGCGGAGGCAGCGAAGCTCGCTAGCAGTGGAGGAGACATCGTGCGTCGATTGCTGATCGTCCTCATCGCCGTCCTCGCCATCCCGTTGACGGCGGCGGGGTTCCACCATCACGACCCGGAGACCATCGATCTCCCGGAAGGCTTCCAGGGCGAGGGAATCGCCGTCGGCCGGGGGCACACCTTCTACGCCGGCTCACTCGCCGACGGCCGCATCGCCATCGGCGACCTGAGCAAAGGCACATCAGACGTGTGGGTCTCCGACCCGGCCATCGCCCCGGCCGTCGGGCTGTGGGCGGATGTGCGCCATCGCCTCCTCTGGGTCGCAGGAGGGCCGAGCGGCATGGGTGCCGCCTACGACCTCCGAACGGGCGAAACCGTCGCTTCGTTCACGCTGACGACAGACGCCTCGTTCATCAACGACGTCGTCGTCGCTCGCGGCGCCGCCTACTTCACAAACAGCCTGACACCCGAGATCTACCGCGTCCCCGTTTCCCGGCGGGGCCACGTCGGCGACCCCGAGACCATCCCACTCAGCGGACCAGCCGCCGACTTCGTCGACGGGTTCAACCTCAACGGCATCGAGGCAACCCACGACGGCAAGCGACTCATCGTCGTCAACAGCGCCCTCGGCGCCCTCTACGTGGTGTCGCCATGGTCGGGGGAGAGCCGCCAGATCGACCTGGGCGGCGACTCGGTGGTCACCGGTGACGGCCTCCTGCTGCGTGGCAGGGTGCTGTACGTGCTGCAGAACGGGACGGTCCCGGGTGTCCCGAACCAGATCGCCGTGGTCTGGCTGTCACGGTGGCTCGGGCGCGGCACGATCGTGAAGACGTTGACGAGTCCCCTCTTCGAGACGGCGACGACGCTGGCCGCCGATGGGTCGCGGCTCGCAGCCGTCAATGCCCAGTTCGCCGGCGCCCCGATCGACCCGGAGCCGGAGGTCGTCATCCTCTCGAGGCACCGTCACCACTGAGCCCCACGAACGGAACCCGTTCACGGGCACACCGCAGTCATCGAGAAGTCGGCATCGGTGTAGAACGTGATGCCATCGTCCCAGACGGCGACGGTGGCGACCTTGGACGATGGAAGGCTCGGGACCACGCCGACTTCGAACGGGATCCCCTCGAACTCAGCGATCGGGGGCGTGTGGGTCGCCGTGAACGCGCACGACGCCACGTCGACCGGGAACGTGACCTCATAGATGCCCGCGGCGTTCCGCTTCGACGTGACTCCGGCGGTGCCGGCGAGCAACACCCCGTTCGAGCCGTTGACCCTGGCCGCCATCAGCACGCCGATGGCCAGCTTGTCGAGGGTCACGGCTCGGTTCTTGATCCTCTTACCGGTGACGGACCTCTTGGCGAGGTCGGGGGTGTGCACCGCACCGTCCCGGATCTTGCCGGTCGTCACGGCACCTTTGGCGAGGTCGGCGGAATCGACGCAGCCGTTGCACTCCAGCTTGTCGAGGATCGCTCCCGCCACCGGCCCTGCCGAGGTGACGAGGATCGAGAGCGCAACCAGCACGACGACATAGCGTGCCTTCATCCGGCCTCCTTCGGTCGATGAGGCGACGATACCGGGGATGCTTCTGGCGGCCTTAGCCCCGGGGGCGGAGAGGCGCCCGAGGCCGACGGGAGCGACGCAGTGCGATCACGCAGCCCGAGGAACTCCCCGGTGCGCCGATCATCCTCCGCCGAGCCATGTCCCCAGCACGTCCCGGGTGCCGTCGAGCATCGCATGGGCGAGCTCCCTGGTCGTCGAGGCTCGCGCCGCCGACAGGATCCCGATGTAGCCGGCGGCGAGGAGCGCGGCACGCGCCTCGATGGTGGCGACGGGGATCTCCCCACGATCCGCCGCTCTGACGAGGGCCGCAGTCACGGACGCTCGCACCCTCTCGAGGTTTCGCTCCGTGTGGGCACGCACCTCCTGCTCGCGTCCGATCGGGCTCCCCATCGTGGCGATCATCAGGCAGCCGGGCGGAGTGTCGTGCGACATGATCCGCAGCCGCAGTAGATCCACCCACTCCAGCACGTCGTCCAGCCCGGACGTCCCATCGACGAGCGGAGCGACGAGCACGGCGGTCCGCTCGTGGTAGCGAGCCAGCACGGCGTCGAAGATCGACTGCTTGTCTCCGAAGGCGTTGTAGAGACTCGATCCGGACAGGCCGGTGACCGCCCTCATGTCCGCATGGGAGGTGCGTTCGTAACCCGCTCGCCAGAACAGCCCGACGAGACGATCGAGCATGTCGTCGCGGTCGAACTTCGGGGCGGGGCCGCGCCGCTTGCCTTCCTGGGATGTACGTCCCATAATCCGCTCTCCGAGAAACATGGGAGTCCAATCCCATGTTAGAGACAGCACGTCAGGAGATGAGCCATGGCGACAGTCACCCGGACCGTGACGATCGATGCGTCGCCCAGCGCCTTGTGGGTGATCCTCACCACCCTCGATGAGTACGCCGACTGGGAACCGGGCTACGCCTCCTCTGAGTACGCCTCGGAACAACGCCAGGGTGTCGGCGCGGCGCGCACTGCCAGGCTGCGCTCACCCATGGGCATCCGCAGAGTCACCCACGTCGTGACCAGCTGGGAGCCCGAGTCGGAGATCGCCTGGGAGGCTCACGACACGAACTTCCCGCTTCTGCTGTCGGCCGAACAGACCATCACCCTCCGGCCCGATGGCGCCGCCACCGCCGTGGAGAACCGCATCGTGTACGAGCTGAGGTACGGCGGGTTGGGACGGCTCATCGATCCGCTCGTCATGCGTCGAACGGTCAACGGGGCAACCGAAGGGTTCCTGGCCGCCCTGGCTCGCAAAGCCGCTGAAGCCTCCGACCACGAGTGACGCGGCGGCTCCTCGGACCGCCTCAGATCGCGATCGTGAGCTCCACCGTCATGCCGGCTCCGACATCGCCGCTCACGGTTCCGAGCTCCTGCTCCCAGCCGTCGCCGAACACGTTGTCGCCCGCCAGTGACACTTGCGACAACGTCTCGATGCTCCGCTCGTAGCCGCTCGTGGCGTACACGAGCTGGCAGGCGCCCTCCGGCAGGGCGATCTGCGAGGTCGCGATCTTGTTCTCGCTGGCCGTCGCCGAGGCGACGTCCGGGTACACCTCGAAGTGGATGTGCGGCCAGCGGCCCGGGTAACACGCCGGGAAGATGCTCTCGAACGAGGCCACCCCGCTGCCGTCGGTTTGCTGGACGCCGCGCAGGTAGTTCTCGCCGGCGGCCGCCTCCGAGTACATCGAGTAGTTGCCTTCTCGGTCGCAGTGCCACAGGTAGACGGCGGCGCCGGCGAGCGCGGCGCAGCCGTTGGCGGCGTCCTGGACGGTCAGCCCGATCGTGAGCGGGATGCCGTCGGCTACCCCGCTCGACTCGCCGAAGCTCGAGCGGATGTCGCTCCGCACGATGCCACTGTCGTCGAGCACGTTCGGTCCGTTCGAGCCGTCTCCCGGGTAAGGGCCTGCGGTCTCCTCGGGGACGACCTCGCACGATCCTGTCGTCTCCGACCCGGCGCCGACCGTGGTCGACGAGGCGCCGGTCGTGGTCGACGACGCGCCGTCCGTGGGGGACGGCGTGGCGAGGGTCGTCGTCGCCCCTGTTCCCGTGCCGCACGCCACGATGCCGAAGAGACCGGCGGCGCCGATGAGCTTCAGCGCCCGGCGGCGGTCGATGAGGGTCGCCACGTCGAACCGGAGGCCCCTGTCGAAGATCTCGACTTCGTCGCCGTCGTGGTGGTGCTGTTGGTGGGGTGTCATGGTCGCTCCTCCCGAGCGTGCTGTTCACGTCACCCGCATCGTGTGCAGCGCATCTCACAGCTCCGTGAGAGTCGCCTGAGGATGCGATGAGAACGGCGAAGGCGCCGTAGGCAACGTTACGCCACCGAGCGTGGAGCGCGACCGCAGTTCGTCACGCCCGCGGCGCGACGGGCGCCTCAGGCGACGGCCGCCTCCTCGGGAGCCGGCTCGGCAGTGGCGACACGACTGGCGAGTCCTCGCAGCATCTGACGTGACATGACGAAGTCCGCGGGCACGATGCCGAGCTGATAGAGGGCGACCACCCACAGCGGCTCCGCCCTGCCGCGTGTCCGGAACACCAGCCTCGTCCTGCGTTCCGGCAGCGCCTCGAGGAAGAACGTCCACGTCCAGTCGAGCTCGGCGCCGAGACGCTCCCGCCACGACAGCGGAAGGTGGGTCGTCGAGTGCAGCACGAGCGCCTCGTTCGGGTCGAGCTGCTCGATCGTGAATCCGCACCTGCTGTCCGGAGGTCCATCCGGGATGAAGTCTCCGACCTTGCGATCTTGCAGCTCCGGGATGATGTGGTCTACAGCGGGCCAGTTGGCGGGGAAGAGCAGGCGGTCGACCCACGGCTTGGTGTACCAGCCGCCCTGGTGCCACCCCATCTGGACGAGCCAGGGCCACACGGCCTCCGGTGGTGCGTCGAGGGTGGTTGCGTGGGTGGTGAGCAGGTTCGGAGACGAGA
>Ga0302046_10005738_pt1 | contig 10904 bp, 8 predicted proteins | sample RVTome_11_FD_200261 | JGI IMG/M metagenome (GOLD analysis project Ga0302046, IMG submission 200261) | Soil microbial communities from uranium-contaminated site in the Upper Colorado River Basin, Wyoming, United States - RVT147D111 (version 2) ... | reverse complement strand
GTGGCGCAAGTAGAGCCTCCGGGGCCCGCCACCGCGCCGGAACCGGCGGCAGGCGCCCCGTTCGAACCATGGTGTGGGTTCTTAAATTCCCTCCAAATATAGCAGAAAACGCAACAGTGTCAACGAATAGTTCTGTAATCCCTGCAGTTTTCGCCGCAGCGCATCGCCGGACGGGCGATCGTCCCACGCCATCCGGACCGCCGCCGCGGAATGTTGCATCGACATGCGGGAGGAGACCGGGTGTATCAGACCCGGGCCGGAGGGATTCTTGCCGGAAGGTACCGACGCTCGTCAACCGATTGACAGCTCGCCTGCCGCGTTGTCGCCTGCTACGGCCGGCTGCTGCCGGGAGGGCGAGAGCGGCACAACCTGAGGAAAACCTCGAGCAGATAGGACCCGCCTACCCTCATCGCCTTGAGGATGACGTCGGCGGCATGAAACAGCGTGCGGCAGGCGAGGCGGGCTCTCCCCACCCCCTGGCCGCCATAGCGGTGCCGGATGAGGCGCGAGCCGGGAAAGGCGAACCGCAGGACGTGGAACGCCAGGATGGGGCGGAAGTGAAGCGTCTGTGAGGTACTCGCCAGCCAGGGCACTCTGCGGGCCCACCACTGCCCCGCCGGGTGGCTGTTCAGCCCGCGAGGCGGGGTGTCCGGGGTCGTCCCGGAACCTTGCGCCGCTCCGTGCATCCCCTCGAGGAGCCGCAGCGCGCTCTGCAACTCGTCGGTCATGAACCACCTCTCGGCCAGCCGCGCCATCCTGCCCCGATCGAGCGACGGCTCGGCACTCGACAGAAGATGAAGGTCGGCGAGCCACGTGAGGCGTCCCCGGCGCGCCGGATCGAGGAAGACGCCGACCGGATCCTCCGCCACCTCGGGCCCCCAGCCGAGGAGATGGCGCGACAGGTGCTGGATCAGATAGAGGAATTCCTGCTCACGCCCCGGGACCGTGACGTCGACCGAGCCGACACGGCAGCTTCTGCGCCCTTCCCAGAACTCGTCCTCCGAGATGAGCGAGGTGGAGCAGAACGGCTGCGTGTTCCAGTGCAGCTCCACCGGCAGGCCGGTGCGGACCTGTCGCACCATCAGGAGGTGAAAGTGATGCCGCAGGTAGAACCGTTCCGATAGCGATCCCGGCGGGAGTCGGTAGCCGAGGTCCCGCATCGCTTCGAGAGCGAGCTCGCGCTCCTGCCGGCGCACCAGGATATCGAGATCATCCATCGGCCGGAGCCCCGGCTCGCCGTACAGCTCCAGCGCCAGAGGCAGTCCCTTGAGGACCATGAACTCCACTCCCGCCCGCTTGAAGCGCTCGTCGATATCGCCGAGAATCCGCTCCGCCACCAGGGCGCGGAGAGCGCCCTGGATGCGCGCCTGCCGGCAGCGTTGATCGACGCCGGGCGGCCTTGGAGTGCCGTCACGCGCCAGCGCCACCCCCAGCAGGGCCAGCGAGCCGACCTGGTCGGCGGCCCGGACGGCGTAATCCCAGTCGATCCCTTCCCATCTCACCCCGTTCAGGGGATCAGGATTTGTCCCGCGCGACCTGCCGAGGACCGCCCGCGTCAGCATCAGGTGTTCGGCGCGTGGACGGATCATCGATCGATCCCGGGGTGCCGGTTCCGGCGGCCGATCAACCACACCGCGAGGGAACGCAGCGGAGCGCAGAGGATCCCCTGCGCGCGCGACAGCAGTGCGAGAACGAAGCCCCACCGTCCCTCCATCCCGAATCTCTTGATGACGACCTCCCCCTCGACCACCCCTTCGATCACGCCGATGATCCGGTCGGCCGCCGCCAGGCTGCGATCGGCGGTCAGGCAGGTGTCACCTTTGGTCTGAAACGCAAGCTGTGCTCCGGACCCGCGTGTTTCGATAACCCTGTGCGCCACCGTCCGGTCTCCGTCCAGCACGACGATAATCTGACCCACTTCCGGCCGCGCACCGCCGTGGCGCACCGATACCACCTCCCCGCTACGCAGGACCGGCCACATGCTGAACCCCCGGACTGGCAGCCTCGTCCGGCGTCCGGTCTCGGCCCACAGCTCGAGGGCTATCCGGGTCATCGCCGGGTCCCTGACGGTCATATGGCCGCCGGGGAGGATGAGGGGTTGCCGGGAGCAGGAGGCACGAGGCGGAGCTTACCCCAAAACACGCTCCGCGCAGAGCGCCCGGCCGCGTCATCTATCCCGGGCGCGGATTAGATCGGCGAGTCGATCGAGCGCGGCTCGCCGGCGGAAGAAGAAGCCCGGGGTTGATCATCGATCAAGTCGACGAGGGCGAGCGCCGTCGCCTCGGGCTCGACCGCCGTGAGGCGAAAGCAGCGCGCCGCCGACAGGGACGCGAAGATGTCCCCATAGAGTTTCAGGTGAGGGTGATCTCCATACGAGACGGAGAGCTCGCCGTTCGCGACGCGGTTCATGGTGTGGCGCAGCAGCGCCAGCGCAGCCTTATCCCGCGGGATCTCTTCCACCGAGGGCAACCCGGATACCGGCCTGCTTGTTCCGTTGTGTCGCGGCTCGAGCAGGAAGACCCAGCCGACGGGACACGGAGACGGAGCCCGGGACTGCGCCGCGGCGCCGCTCAACCCGGGAAAATGATATTCGCGAATTCCCTGAGGAAGCCGCACCGCCGCCGCCTTGCGGAACGGATGAAGGGCGCCGTCGGCCCGGCTCAGCGGAGCGACATCGTCCGAGTAATACTCGCAACCGTGCGCCGCGAGGGCGACAGCGAGGGTCGTCTTGCCGGCTTGCGGAGGACCGACGACGAGCAGGCCGCGGCCATGGCGTGCAACAGCCCCTGCGTGCACCAGCGCGAAACGCCGGCTTCCCTGCAGCAGACGGAGGAACACCCACTCGGATACCAGAAACGCGGCATCGCCCGGCCCCAGCGGCGCGATTCTCCCATCCACCTCCACACTGCAACCGGCTGCAGACGCCGTATCGATATGGAACCGGGCGTGAATCGCGTCGCCATCGGCAGGCGCGTCGAACTCGGGAGTCTGGAAGAGTTGTTGCAGGAGAGCGAAGGCTTCCGGCCGCTCGGCCTCGAGGCGGAAAAACACATCGAGCAGCCGCAGCGAGCGCTGCGATTGCGCTGACCTACTCTCCATCGAGACTAGGGCTTGGGCAGTGCTGTGGTGAGGTTCTTTTCTCTGCTGCGATCGGAGGCGAACCCGTGATACGGATCGAGAGTCTGTCCCCCGGAGAGCATGACCGGCCCGAGAGCCGCCGCTACCTCTGTCTCGCTGAGACTGGTCATCGTTGCAGCAACGTACAGTGGTTTCCGACCGGTCCTTGCTGCGTCCGGACGTGCATCCATAACCGGGCCCCCTCTCCTCATGGTGACTCGGTGGTCACCGATGCTGAATTCGTCTCCGCTGTATTATCTATCAAATCCTCTTCCAGGAGAAGCCCCAAAATCTTGCGCACATCGCGTTCCGGGTCTTCTCCCCGGCCCACCTCGAACTCGGAAGTGAGCCGCTCGACGATCTCCTCCTCCGTCCGCCTGCCGTCGCACAGCCGCCAGATGAGGGCCGCCGGAGCATTCAGGACGTGCATCCGTCCCCGCCGGGGGTTGTACAGCACCAGGTCCTTGCCCGCCCAGCGCTCTCTCATATCGTTGATCTGCTTGGGTTTAGCTGCTCGCCCGGCACTCTGCATAAACCTGCCGTACTCCCGTGCTGTTCACAGGGATGTAGTCCCTCAAAATATCGCCCCAACCGCCACAAATGACAAGCGGTTTTTTCAGGGACCCCGGCGGCGGCCTCCCGGCCCATCCGGCGCGAAGGTCAACCCCAGGGACGCCTGGAAATAATCGAGGCTGCGGCCGTTCGATTGCTCCTGGATAAGGTGCCTCATCTGGAAGGAGAGGGCCCAGTGCGCCGACCATCTATAGGCCGCCCGCAGGTCGAACGAGTATCCATCAAGATATCTCTCGACGGGACTCGTCGCCAGGTTTCTGAACCGGATGTAGTTCACGGCCGCCGCCCCGGTGAACGCATGCCCCCACCTGCGCGTGAAGGCGACGTTCGTATTCTCGTTGCGCGCCGTTCCGACCGCCCCGGTCACCGTCGAGAAGCCGAGATCGTATCCGGCCTGGATCGAGCTCCGATCGAGATTCCAGTTCGCCGCGGCGCGCAGGGTCGGCGCGCCGGAAGATTGGCTGGTGTCATCGAGGACCCGGAAGAACCCGAGCCCCGTTCTCCACCTGAAGACAGCTCCCTCCTGCTGGGCCCAGGAAGCCTCGAGGTTCAGGACCTGGTCCCGTCCTTGCCGGGCGGTCGTGGTCAGCGTATTCCGATCGTAAAAGTTCCGGCCGTACCTGAGGACACCGCCGACGGTTCGCAGCCTCCCCACCCGCCTATTGGCGGAATAGGTCAGCGCTGCGGTGGACCCATCGATCAGCGTCGGATCGTCGAAGCTTTGCGATCGGTAGATCAGCCGAGTTTCCATCGTCCAGTCCCTGCCGGGAGCGATCCTGTAGTACGGTTCGACATCCCAGCTGACGCGACGCGTCAGCTGCAGGATCGGCTCGTTGGGGTTTCCCCCCACGCCGGCGGACGATTGAAATCCCGATTGCTGATTCGTCTGGGAATAGCCGGTTCGTATACCGATGGTGGATTTAGGTCCGGGGGTCATGTTCCAGGAGCCCGTCAGCCGGTGATTGAGGCGATCGAGCTCATCGAACCGATAGTATTTGAGGTATTCTGGCGTGTAGCTGAATTGGGTCTGCGACCGCGGGGTCCGCGAGGACAGGCTTCCCTGGACGCCGAAAGCTGTGATGTAGTCACTCTGAGCGTTCCCCGCAGCCCCGAAGCGAAACACGTCGCCGTTGTAGGTTTCTTCCATGCTCGTGGTATAGGCGAACATCGTCTCGGCCGCCTGCGGATCGGAGGTGGCGGCGGCGAGGAGGAGCATCGTCACGCAGGAGCGGGTGAGAGCACGGGGGAACCCCCTGGCCTCCTCGGCGCTCATTGTCTTCGCCTCGCAAGACCTATGCGCGCGAATCCATCCATCACCGGCATGGGGTCCTAGCGGACCACGATGGTGTCGTTCGGCTGCAGGATGATGTTGTCCGCCGGGTTGTCACCCTTCAGGAGCTCGCGATAGGAGATCTCCAGGATCTGCTCGCGCAGCGGCGTCTGCCGGTAGACCAGGACGCCGCCTCTCCCCCCGAACTGGGTCACGCCGCCGGCCATGGAGATCGCCTGCAGAAGGCGAAGAGTGGATCGCATCATGATCGGCCCCGGGGTGACGACCTCTCCCAGCAGGTAGACTTTGAGACTGTTCACCTCGGTGACGATCACGGTAACCGATGGGCTGGTGAGGAACTCCTTCAGCCGTGTCTCGATCTCCTCGCCCAGGGCGCGCGGGGTCTTTCCCGCAGCGACCACATCACGGATCAGAGGCAGCGAGATCTTGCCGTCCGGACGGACCGGAAGCTGGCGGGACAGGTCGGGATCGCGCCAGACCGAGATATCGAGGCGATCCTCGATCCCGATGCGATACTCATCATCGCTCGGCAAATAGGCCGGATTGAGGGGAACGTTCGACACGCGCCCGGCAGCGGCGGCCGGGTCGGCCTGGGCGGGTTCTGCCCGGCCGGGCGACACCGCCAGGGCGGCAACCAGAAGCATGGCGAACATCAACAGCACTGGACGGAGCACTGTCACGATCGTTCCTCGCCGTTGCATGACGGGTTGAGGCCGGCGCGAGCGAACCGGACGCCCCCTCGCTAACTTAAACAATATACTACAATTTGCAACCCCACCCGCGGCGCCTGGGGATGGTTCCGTTCGCCCCTCGACAGGCGCACGGCCGGGATCGTGCGTCGATCGACGCGTGCTATGATGCCCCGCTTTTGAGGGGGGATACGACACATTCCGGAATCATCCCGACCGCCGAACTACACTTCGTTTCCGGCTCGACACGAACACTCCCGGGGGCTTCCCGATGATGCTCCCGATCAGCATCCACGGCATCGGACCATCGGTGTGCGCGAGGGCGCCTGGGTTGAGCTGCTGGCGCTGTACGGGGTCAGGCGGCGCCGGCCGTGGCGCTGGCATGGCTGGAGTACGGACTGATGCTGCAGCTCGGACTGATCGGCGGGATCGTCTACGCAGCGCGCCGGTGAGGCTCCATCACCGTCCCATCGCGTGGCTGCTGCTCGGGGGAGCCCTCTCGGCGCTCTCCCTCGGTCTCGGACTGATCGCCAGGAGCAGGCCGCTCGTCGACCTGCCGGACGACGCCGGCCGGCTGGGGCGGCTGCTCACCTCCAGTCTCGGCGGGGGCTTCCGCCAGATCGGCTTCCTCGGACTCGTGATCGTCGCTTTCCTGACAGGCCGGTGGCTGCTCGGCAGGATGAGGGGGCGCCCCCCGCGGCCGGTGAGAGCGGCGAACCTGCGCAAGTTGTGCATTCCGATCCTCGTCGCCTTCCTCGGCGGAGAATTGTTCCTGCGAGCGATCTTCTGGAACGGCATGTCGTTCGGGCACCATCACGGCCCGATGGTCCGTCGCTTCGAGCGGGGGTTCCGGTTCAATCGTTTCGATGGCCCGTCGCGCGGGCCGGACACCATTGGCCGCAGCTCGCGCGATGCGGTCCGCTTGCTGGTGCAGGGCGATTCGATCACCTGGGGCCAGGGCGTGCAGGACGAGCGGCTGCTCTACACCGCCCGGCTGCTCGACCGCGTTCGGCAGAACTGCCCGGAGACGGAGATGGCGGTGCTGGCGAGTGCGGGCCGCGAGATCGACGTCCATCTCGAGCAGCTTCGGACCTGGGGCGGCGAAATCGATCCCGACGTTATCATCTACCAGTGGTACTACAACGACCTGGAGATCGACAAATCGCAGCGGCCCGGAAAGCGGGATGCTCCTCCCTGGCGGCGGCTGTTCTTTCATTATCTCTTCGCCGAGTATTCCTACCTCTGGTTCTTCGTCGATGACCGGCTGGCGCTGATCTGGCCCTCGGGGAGCGAGTCGTTCGCCGACTGCTTCACGCGGACCTATGGGGACGGCACGCCCGGGTGGCTGGAGTTCGAGCGCCTGTTCCGCGCCTGGGCGGAGGAGGCCCTCCGCCTGACCCCCCGGGTGATCGTCGCGCTCTATCCGCCCAACCCCGGCTTCGAGGAGCCGTTCGCGATGATCTATCTGCAGATGACCGAGCTTGCTCGCGACGTCGGGGTCGAGGTGATCGACCTCGGCGCCGCCTTCTCCGCAGTCACGGCCGATCTGTCGACTCTGGACGCCACGCCGTTCGACGCCCACCCCGGGGCGGAGGCTCATCGGATCATGGCCGACGCGCTTTACGATCATCTGGCGCATCATCCGCGCTTCGCTCTTTGTAAAAGCGGCTTCGCCCTTTGTAAGAACGAAGCCGGGCTCACCGCAAGCGAATGATCCGATCGAACCCCGCCTGACCCTCCACCCGACGACCCACCAGATCGTCATGCGTGGTTACGCTGACGGTGAGTCAACGAAATGACTGGTGACGTCCAATAACCCGTCATTGCAAGCGGTTTGGATGCAGCAGGATAAAAGGGGTGAGTAGTTATGCCACGGTCGATTACGAGGCATCCCGATTGCAGTCCCTCCGATCGAGCGAGACGAGCGTCAGCGTCTCGACTCCCTCGGGGAGGACGATCAGGTGGGTCACAGGGTTCGCTGCACCGTCTCTCGCGTCGTTTGCCTGTTGTCGCTCACGCTGTTATCGCTCGGCCAGGTTGACGCCGCGACGATCGTACGCCTCGCCTGGGATCCGAACTCCGAGCCGGATCTCGCCGGCTACGTCCTCCGCTACGGTACGGCCGCCCGGACCTACACCGACTTCATCGACGTGGGGAACGTCACGTCGTATGAGATCGGCGGCCTGCCCGCCGGCACGACCTTCTATTTCATCGTCGCCGCTTACGATACGAGCAACAACGAGAGCCTCCCGTCGAACGAGATCGCCGTCCTCCCGACGACGGTCGCGCCGCTTCTCGCTCTCTTAGGGAGCGACTCGCCCGACCCGGTCGACGCCGGCGGTACCCTGACGTACACGCTGAACTATTCCAACTCCGGCTCCGGTAACGCCACCGGGGTGGCGATCGCCGCCGCCGTGCCGGCCAACACCACCTTCGTGTCGGCCACGGCAGGAGGGACCCTGTCGGGCGGCACCGTCAGCTGGTCGATCGGCAGTCTGGCCGCCGGGGGCTCAGGCAGCGTTCAGTTCACCGTTCAGGTCGCCTCGCCGCTGCCGAACGGCACCACCATCACGAACGGCAACTACACCGTCGACTCGAACGAGACGACGCCGCAGAGCGGCCCCGCCATCTCCACCACGGTCGTCTCCAGCCCGGCGCTGACGATCGCCAAGAGCGGCTCGCCCGATCCGGTCGCCGCCGGGGGCATTCTCACCTACAGCATCGATTACGCCAACTCCGGCAACGGCGACGCCACCGGCGTGCTGGTCACCGACAGCGTACCGGCCAACACCACCTTCGTGTCGGCGACGGGAGGAGGAACGCTGTCCGGCAATACCGTCACCTGGACGCTCGGCACGCTGGTCGCCGGCGGCTCGGGATCGCTGCAGATGACGGTCATGGTCGACTCGCCGCTGCCTGCCGGCAGCCTCATCATCAACAATGCTTACAGCATCGACTCCAACGAAATCGCGCCGGTCAGCGGCGCCGCCGTGTCGATCGCCGTCACCTCCGCGCCGGTGCTGTCGATCACAGGCAGCGCCTCCCCCGACCCGGTCGACGCCGGCGGCACCCTGACCTACACGCTCGCCTACGCGAACTCGGGCAACGCCGACGCGACCGGAGCGATCATCAGCAACAGCCTGCCGGCCGCCACCTCGTTCGTCTCGGCAACGGCCGGAGGCGCGCTGTCGGGCGGCATCGTCACCTGGCCGATCGGCGCGCTCGCCGCCGGCGGCAGCGGCGCCGTGCAGCTGGTGGTCGCGGTCGGCTCGCCGTTACCGAACGGTACGGCCATCATCAACGGCTCTTACGGGATCGACTGTAACGAGACCGCCGCGGTCAGCGGCGGGACCGTTTCGACGACGGTTCGATCATCGCCGCTCCTGTCGGTCGGCATGACCGATGCGCCCGATCCGGCCGGCGCGGGCGGCACCCTCACCTACACCATCGACTTCGCGAACGGCGGCAACGCCGACGCGACCGCGGTCGTGCTGAGCGATGCCATCCCGGCGAACACCAGCTTCATCTCGGCGAGCGGAGGAGGAGTGCTGTCGGGCGGTAGCGTGAGCTGGCCGATTGGCATCCTGACGGCCGGCGGCTCCGGCAGCGTGCAGTTGACGGTCGGCATCGCCTCTCCCCTCCCCAACGGCACCATCATCACCAACGGCGCATACAGCCTCGACAGCAACGAGACCGCGCCGGTCAGCGGCGTCGCGGCGACGACCACCGTCACCTCGGCCCCGGCGCTCGCTGTTGCGCTGAGCGCTGCGCCCGACCCGGTCGCGGCCGGCGGCACATTGACCTACACCATCGACTACACCAACTCGGGCAACGCCGATGCGACCGGGGTCGTTCTGACCGACGGCGTTCCGGCCAATACGACCTTCGTGTCGGCGACGGGAGGCGGGACGCTCTCGGGCGGCACCGTCACCTGGCCGCTCGGCAGCCTGGCGGCCGGCGGCAGCGGCACGGTCCAACTGGTCGTCCGGGTCGACTCGCCCCTGGCCGATGGCACGCTCATCACCAACGGCGGCTACAGCATCGATTGCATCGAGACCTCGCCGCTCGGCGGCGCGCCGGTCACCACCACCGTCACCTCGGCGCCGTCGCTGTCGCTCGGCATGTCGGCCGCGCCCGACCCGGTCGCAGCCGGCGCCACCCTGACCTACACCATCGACTACGCGAACTCGGGCAATGCCGGCGCGACGGACGTCGTTCTGACCGATGCCGTCCCGGCCGACACGACGTTCGTTTCTGCTACAGGGGGAGGGACGCTGTCCGGCGGCACGGTGACCTGGGCGCTCGGCACTCTGCAGGCCGGCGGATCGGGCAGCGTGCAACTGCTCGTCCAGGTCGACTCGCCGCTGCCGAACGGCACCGTCATCGCCAACGGCAGCTACGCGATCGACTGCAACGAGACGACGCCCGTCAACGGGACGGCCGCCACCACGACGGTCACCTCCGCCCCGCTGCTCTCGGTCAACGTAAGCGACGGCCCCGATCCGGTCGACGCCGGTGGCACACTGACCTACACCTTCAGCTACGCCAACTCCGGCAACGCCGACGCGACCGGGGCAACGCTGACCGGCGTCGTGCCGGCCGACACCAACTTCGTGTCGGCCACCGCGGGCGGAACGCTGTCCGGCGGCACCGTCACCTGGCCGCTCGGCACCCTGGCGGCCGGTGGATCGGGCAGCGTGCAACTGCTCGTCCAGGTCGACTCGCCGCTGCCGAACGGCACCGTCATCACCAACGCCACTTACGGCATCGACGCCAATGAAACCGCACCGGCCGGCGGCACCGCGGCGACCACCACCGTCACCTCGGCGCCGGTCCTCGCGGTGAGCATGAGCGACGGGCCCGATCCGATCGCCGCCGGCGGCCTGCTGACCTACTCGATCGACTACGGCAACACCGGCAACGCCGACGCGACCGGCGTCGTTCTGACCGACGACCTGCCCGCAGACACCACCTTCGTGTCGGCCACCGCGGGCGGAGCGTTGTCCGGCGGCACGGTCACCTGGCCGCTCGGCACGCTGGCCGCCGGCGGCAACGGCACGGCCCAACTGGTCGTTCGGGTCGATTCGCCGCTGCCGGACGGCACCGTCATCACCAACGACACCTACGGCATCGACTGCAACGAAACTCCCCCGGTCGGCGGCATGGCGGCGACCACCACCGTCACCTCCGCTCCAGTGCTGTCCTTGGCGATGACCGACACGCCCGACCCGGTC
>Ga0302046_10005737_pt1 | contig 10905 bp, 11 predicted proteins | sample RVTome_11_FD_200261 | JGI IMG/M metagenome (GOLD analysis project Ga0302046, IMG submission 200261) | Soil microbial communities from uranium-contaminated site in the Upper Colorado River Basin, Wyoming, United States - RVT147D111 (version 2) ... | reverse complement strand
TCGCCAAACAGAGAGGGATCAAGTGGTGCCCGCTGCGCCCGGCTTTCGCCCGTCGCCTTCCCCGCCACCGGCACTTCCTCCCAAAATCTACGCTAACCCGCGTCATCTGGCATGGACCCTGGTTGGGCATGCGACGCGAGCTGGCGTTCCTGGTGATGGACGAGCTGCACGTCTACCGCGGGCGCCAGGGCGCGGACGTCGCCATGCCGCTCCGCCGCGTGCGCCACTCGTAATACACGAGCGGTCCGGTCACCTCGAGCGGCTCCGGCGAGACCCGCCCGATCGCCTCCGGATCGGAGCGGTAGGTGATGATGAGGTACTGGCGGTCGACAAACCGATAGTGGCCCGGCGGGTAGGACGGATTGGTGAGCGGCATGGCGAACGCGCTCGTGCGCACACGTTCGGCGTCCATTCTGTTCCCTCCAGATCGTGATCGTGGTCGGTCCGCTCGCGCGGCGACCTGGTCGAACGCCCCGTCAGGCATGCCGACGATCGCGCGGACGCGCTTTCGACGATGGTCTGTCGCTCCTGCTTCCCACAGCACCGGGACTGACACGCGCCCGGTGTTGCCCTCGATCGCTATGCGGCCAGTTTTTGCGCGATCCGCGCGACGTGCTCGCCCTGGAAGCGGGCGATCGCGAGCTCGCTCTCCGACGGCTGGCGCGAGCCGTCGGCCTTCGCCAGCGTGGTGGCGCCGTAGGGCGTGCCGCCGCTGATCTCATCCATGTTGACCAGACCCTGGCAAGAGTAGGGAACGCCCACGATCACCATGCCCTTGGTGCAGGAGCCTGGTATGAAACGAGGTGATCGTCGTCTCCTGGCCACCGTGCTGGGTGTTGGTCGAGGCGACCACGCTGCCGACCTTGCCGATCAGCGCCCCTTTCATCCACAGCCCGCCAGTCTTGTCGAGAAAGTTGCGCATCTGTGCGGCCATGTTGCCGAAGCGGGTCGGCGTGCCGAGCAGGATCGCGTCGTGGTCTGGCAGCTCCTCGATGGTGGCGATCGGCGCCTTCTGCTCGAGCTTCATGTGCGAGCGGCGCGCCACCTCCTCGGGCACCAGCTCCGGCACCCGTTTGATCACGACCTCGACTCCGGGCACTTGGCGCGCACCCTCGGCCACCGCCTCGGCCATGCGCTCCACGTGACCGTAACTCGAGTATAGAGCACCAGCACCTTGGTCATGGACTGCTCCGACACCTGGTCGATCTCCTGCGATGTCACGGGACAAATATGATGGGCATCCGGCGCGAAGCCGAGTGAAGTCCGGTAAATGCCGGTGAATCAGGGTGTCGTGGTAAATCCGTAGCGCCTGAGGTCGCTGCCACCAGCGATCGTCATGCTCTTCAGCTTCGCTTCACCACGGTTAACCAGAATTTGCCTGAGCTTACTCGGCCCGGCCGCGCGCTCCGGGGTAACGGACTCTCGTGCAACCCCCGGGAGATCGCGATGTCGACGCGCGGCGACCGAATCGCTGACCGGCGCGACCACCCGACGAGGAAGCGAGCCCGCTCGGGGCCAAGGGTCTCGGCGAGCTCACCGCCGTGTCGGTGGCGCCCGCGATCGCCAATGCCGTCTACCACGCGACCGGCAAACGGATGCGCGACCTGCCGATCACCGTGGAAAAGCTGTTGTGACGCGGGCGGTCGTCTCTCCCCAAATCTGGAACCCGGCGGCGCCGTCGTCTCTGAATGCTACCGCAGTTGAGCAAGCGAGCCGCCAACCAACAGGAGAACCGCTATGCGTGCGATCGTCTTGGAGACGTTCGGCGGCGTCGACAGCCTGGTGTACGCCGATCTGCCGGAGCCTGAGCCCATGGCTGGCCAGGTCGTTATCGAGATCAAGGGGCGCGGCATGCACCTGGCCCGGCAGGGAAAGGGGTTTTGGATGAGCATGGTCTCCGCCTGGCTGCGGGCTCGCCGCCGGCAACGTGGCTCCGGCGGCTCGGGCGTCCGCCCCGGATACGGTCGGCCAGCTTCGCCGGCGACTGCGGCGGGCAGACGTGCGCCCGTGCTGGCGGCCTCCGGCCTCGCGCTGGTCTTGGCGCTCTGTGGCGCTCCCGCCGCCGCACAGGACGAGAACGATCCCTTCGAGCCGGCCAATCGCGCGGTATTCCAGTTCAACCACGCGCTCGACGGGGTGATCCTGGAGCCGGTCGCGCGGGGCTATCGCATGGTCACGCCGGAGTTGTTCCGCGAGAGCGTCAGCAACGTCCTGAACAACCTTGCGACGCCCGGAGTGTTAGTGAACGACCTCCTGCAGGGTGAATTCAAGCGCGCCGAGATGACTCTCGGGCGCTTCATGATCAATACCATCCTCGGCCTCGGCGGCATCATCGATGTGGCTACCTGGGCCGGTATGCCGCCCCGGCACTCTGAGGACTTCGGCCAGACACTGGCAGTCTACGGCGTGGGCGAAGGGCCCCATCTCGTTTTGCCGCTGCTCGGCCCCTCCAATCCGCGGGACGCCGTGGGGCGCGGCGTGGACCTGGTCCTCGATCCGTTCCTTTTTCTGGCTCCGGGCGTCGTGCAGCTCGGGCGCACCGGCGCCCAGGGCGTCGATTCCCGGGAACAGAACATTGAGACGCTCGAGGAGCTGGAAAAATCCAGCATCGATCTCTACGCCGCGACGCGCACCCTCTCCCGGCAGCATCGCGCCAACGAGATTCGCAATGGCGCGCCCGCGCCGCTCGAAGACATCTATGGCGATGACATCGACGAGTTCGATGGGCCGGAGGACCGGGAGGCTGAGTGAGCCGCCGCTGCCGCAGTCCACATAGGCGGCAGTATTTGCGGTCTGAACAGCGCTGATCTCGATTCGGACAGCATGCGAGGAGAGACCGATGAGACGCACTTGGTTTCCGTTGGTCGGGCTGGTCGCCATCTCGCTGTCTGCCTGCGCCGATATTCAGAATAGCCCAAAGCAGAGCGCCGGCACCCTGGTGGGCGCCGGCCTCGGTGCGCTCGCCGGCTCGCAGATCGGCAGCGGTTCTGGTCAGCTGGCGGCCACCGCAATCGGCACTCTCCTTGGCGCGTGGGCCGGCAGCGAAGTCGGTAAATCGCTCGATCGGGCCGACCGGTTGGCGGCCGCGCAGGCGACCCACAACGCGCTCGAGCACACGCCGACCGGCGCCGCTACGACGTGGCGCAATCCGGACACCGGCCATGCGGGGTCGGTGACGCCGCTGCGCACCTATCAGGCCGGTGGCCGCGACTGCCGGGACTTCGAGCAGACCCTGTTCATAGACGGCCAGGCAGAGACAGTGAGAAGCACTGCGTGTCGCCAGCCCGATGGCACGTGGCGTGTGCAGGGATGAGACCTGCCGTGAGGAGCACGTTCTTGGCGCTTGCCCGACGAGGTTGATCATGTTCCCGATACGGGTCCCGGCGCGCTCCCTTTCGCCCAGGGGTGCCATCGTCGGGCTGCTTCTGGCAGCGATGCCGCTCATTCCCACGACCAGCGGGAGCATCACCGCGAATGCCACGACGCTCGCGCTGGGGGAGCAAGTAAGCGACACGGTACAGCTGGGGCAGTCCGGCGTCGCTATCGTGCTCCCTGAGGGTGATTGGCGGATTAGCGGCCTGGTCAGGCCGCGTCAGGCCGGTGCGCCGTATGCGCTCGCTGTCCTGACCAAGAGCGATGGGCAAGTACTCGCAGGCACGGTCTGGGTCCGGGCAGTCGGCGAAGTCCGCTTCGAGACCTCTGCCATGTGGTGCTCGGATGGCGGCGTGCGCCAGCACGTCGAGCCCATTGTCGGCGCAAGCGGCATCGGCTGCTGGTGGGTCCGGGTATGGACCACCGCGCTTGCGCCCGAAGATCTTCAGCCTTACTGGCGGCAGGCGTTCAGCCACCTGCGGCGAGAGGGGATACCCCTACCCCGGGCACTGCTCGCGGTCGGCTACCACTTGGTCGGCGCCGGGCGCACGTTGACGGTGGAATACTCGTTCAACGCAAGCCAGGTCACGGTGGCAGAGGTGAAGGAGTGGGGACAAGCCTGGCAGGACGACGTTCGCGCAGCTTTTGCCGACAGCTCGCCTCCTTCGCCACCCCGTCTACCCTAGCCCGGCGTCAGCCAATCGGCTCGGCAGCTGCCGGCTCATGGTGACCGTGCCGCGTTCGTCCTGCATCCGCCATCGCACCCACGCGCCGCCAAGGTCGTACCACAACTCCAGCTTGAGATCGCCGGAGACGAGATATTTCCGTGCCATGACCCTACGTCCAGCGAGCTCGATCGCCTCCTCCCCGGCATCGGTCACGTCCACCTGAAGAACCTTGCCATCGACCGGGTCGAACAGAAGCGTCCGAGCGATCACGTCATGGTTCCAGGGGTGGTTGGGCACCACGGTGAGCGGCGCCTCGCTCTGCCCGTTGGGCCCATCGATGATCACGCGCCCGCCAGCGGCTCGCGCGAAGACCTCGAGGATTTTGCCGTTGTCGTCGGTGTGGCTCTCGAAGCGGATCAGACGGTCGCCCTGCCAGACCCCGCGGTAGCGGGCCTCGTGACGATAGATCGTTAAAAACAGCATCCGCACGGCGACGTCCACTGTGGTATCGACCACCAACCGATCGCCGTCGCACCAGAAGGTGAGAACCTGGCGGCCGATATCTCCGAAGGTCTCGTGCTCAATCCGATACACCGCTCGCTCCACCGGCGGCACGCAGGCTAAGGCGGGCACCGACCAGGCCAGTAAGCCTAGAGACAACGCAACCCATCGCAGCATCTGGAGTGCCTCGGCAGGAAGAACGACGCAAGATATGAGAGCGTTTTCTGGCCGCCTGGACCACGAGCCGCTAGTCCACGACGACATGCCGATCGAAGAGACGCCGATAGTGACGCCAGCGCACCTTGTCAAAGGAGCCGTCCGGAGCCAGGCACTCGGCCGCGGCGTATGCCATGAACAGCGCATGGTGGGTGTTGTCGTGGACGAACAGCCCTTGCCGGCCGAACGTCAGTAGTCCCTCGAACCCTTCTAACCACTGGTCCAGCAGGGCCAAATCATGCTCGAAGCCGACCCGGTAGATCGGATAAGCCTGCGCCAGACGGCGGGTGGTCACGCTGCGGACCGGCGCCCTAATCGGCAGCCCCGCGCGCGCGAGTGAGGCTTTCACCAACTCGCCCAGAGCGTCATCCGATAACCCCCAAGCCTCGCCGTCCAACGAACAGGGCAACTCCGCACAAAGCACGGTCGCATCGGGGGGCTCCATCACCCCGCTATAGTTCTTGGGCTCCGACAGTCTCGTGATGGGGATGTCGATCTCGGGGAAGTAGTGGGCATCGAACTCGGTGAATTGCGGCACCTCGAGCACGAGGTAGACCAGGATCATGCTGCGAAACCCGATCTTGGAGGCAGCCGTCCGGATTTCGACAGGCGCCGGCGGATCCATCAACTGGACCAGACGCGTAATCGGAATCGTCGACCAGACCAGCGTTGCCGGAAGTGAATGGTCAGCGCCGTTGGTGGACACGCGCACGGCGGACACGGTTCGGTCACGGTGGGTGATTCCCGCCACGCTCGTTCCGAACAGGGTCTGCGCGCCGGCAGTGGTGGCCGCCTCGTGCAGGCGTTCGCTGATCTGGCCGTAGCCCCGGCGGCAATAGTAGAAGCGGCCGGTCGACCGTTTCTTCAAGCCTGGAAGCGACGAGAGGGCCCGGGCAACCAACTTGCCAATGGAGCCGGCGGCGATTCGACGGCGAGCCTGCTCGGCCGAGAGCTCGTTCGCCGGCAGCCCCCATAACTTGTGCGCGTAGGGGAAGTAGAAATCCCGACAGATCGTCGCACCAAGCCCGCGTCTGAGGACGGTCGCAAAGGTCTCACCGCTTTGGGCCGAGCGCCGGAAGGGCTTGCGGGCAATGTCGCCAAGAATGCCGGCATTGAAACTGATAGGGAGATGGAAGAGCAGATCAAAGGGCTTTAGAGGAAAGTGGATCCAGCGTCCATGCAACCGGATCCGTCCTCGCCTCGGTCGGGCGACCAGATCGCCGCCGAGCAGGTCGCGAAGATCAGCCAGGATGCCAGGCTCGCACTCGTGATGCAGTCGATGGCTACCATAGTCGACCCGCATGCCGGCGAGATCGAAACTGCCTGCGTTGCCGCCGACGGCGGATTGCCGTTCGACCAGACGAACCTCGGTATCGCCCCTTGCGGCCAGACGATAGGCCGCACCGACGCCCGCTGGGCCGGCACCCAGGATCACCACCCGCGGCCGAGATTTCAGAACGGTCACGACTGCTCCTTTCCCATCCAGATCCTGTCCGGCCGCGCCGATGGGCCGTACAAGCCTTCGCTGAGGCATGCCAGGCCTCGATTCACCAAGCCAGCAGCAACGGGCCATGGTGCGGTCATGTCGCGAGCGAAGCCTTTGCCTCGGGCTTCCTCAGCAGAGCCAGGGTCGCAGACCCCCCGAGCGAGAGCCCGAGCGCGCCCGCTGCGAGGCAGGCGGTCAGAAGCACCGCCTCCCAGGCCAGGCTGACGGCCACGGCAAGGGGGGCCTCAATACCGAAGGGTGCCACCGCCGCCGCGAAAGCGGCCTCGCGCGTGCCGATCCCCGCTTGTCCCGCGGGCAAGAAGGCGGCGATCTTGGCGCCTGTCCAGGCAAACAGCCAAAGCGCAAGCGGCAGATCGAGACCGATTGCCTTGCCGAGCACGACCGCGAGCCCCAGCAGGCTCGCGTGCTGAAGCATCGCCGCAACGAGGGCAGACAAGAAAGCGACCGGCCGACGCCCGATGGCCCGTCCGGCGTCGTGCAGCTGTCCAATGATTCGACGCAACCGCCGCGACCGCCGAACTGCCAGGAGCGTTGCGGTGGCGCCGACGATGGCCAGGACAGGAATGATCGCGGCAAGCCCGCCGGTCGACAGACCGACGTCGAAGGCGAACGGTCGGGCATTCTGGAGGAGGAACAGGCCGAGAACTGCCGCCGGCCCCAACACGATCAGATCGAGCAGCCGGGCGAGAAGCGTGCCGAGCACCAGTGCGAGCCGATTGCTGGTTCGTTGCAGAGCGAGTGCCACGCTCACCACATCGCCGCCGACCAGCGACGGCAAGAAAACATTGCCGAACAGGCCAAACAGATAACATCGGCTGGCGGACAACCACAGAAGCCGGCAGCCGGCGATGCGCAACATCAGCTGCCATTTGACGATGCCGAAGACGTGCGCCAGCAAGAAACCGGCAACACAAAGGCCGAATACCGGCAGTGACAGCTCGGATAAGGCGCTGAGGATCGCATTCGTTGGCAGGACGACGAAGAGGAGGGCGATGAGCGCGGCACTGCCGACGATACGCAGCATCCAGCGCAGCAGGCCGCCAGGCCGCGGCCCCGTCATCTGGTTCCCACGCCCTGGACGGTGCGTACGATCATGTCGGCAACGAATCCCAGCGACCAGATGATGAGGGCCGCCAGGATGCCCATGAGTGCACCGTCCGAAAATTCGGTTTGGCCAAAATCGTAAAGCAGCTTGCCGCTGCCGAGCACGAAAGAGATCAGTCCCAGCGGGAGGAAGACCCGCAGTGGGTTGAACAGAACGACCGTCCGGATCGTCTGGCAGAGAAATATGAGAGCATCGACCGGACGGATCTTCGATTTTCCGATGCGCTTATAGTAGTTGATCGAGATGTAGTGGATCGAAAAGCCGCTGGACACCATGGACAAGGTCAAGGTCGAGGTGAATGAGAACCTCGATGACAGGATGTTCTCAAAACGCCCGACGACCGACTTCCGAATGATCCTCAAGCCAGAGTTGATATCGGGAATCTTGCTATTGACGAGACAGCTCGCCAGCGAACGCAGGCATGCCTTCGCCAGACGTCGGACCCACGGGATGTGCACGGTCTCGCCGACCCGTGCGCCGACGACCATGTCAAAATCCTGGGCGCACCTCAGCAGCTCGGGGATCGCCTCGGTCGGATAGGTGCCGTCGGCATCGATGATCAAGATGAGTTCCGTTCGGGCTTCCCGAACACCCCGTTTGATCGCGGCACCGTAGCCCTTGTTCTCCGGCAACCTGATCAGGCGAACTGGCTGCTTCGCGACCGCGGTCGCCGTGCCGTCGGTGGAGGCATCGTCGACAACAATCACTTCGTAGCGCCACCCCGTCTCGTCCATGACGTCGCGGATGCGACGTATCTGTGCGCTGATAGCCTGCTCTTCATTGAACGCAGGCACGACTACCGTGATTTCGCCGATCGGAGTGAGCGGCTCGGCCGCGCTTGGCCGAGCTCTCGGCTCCATTCGATCTCCCGCTCGAGCCTTGATGCCTCGTGGGGCAACCACCGACGCTCGCATCGTCGTCACTGCCATTTGGAGCCTCCGATGTTGTCGACATCGTCGCCGCAGCGGTTCCATCCGGCCGGCGGCCGCAGCTCTTGCCAGGATGTTCCCGTCCATTGCAGGAACAATCGAGGCGTGCCGGCTTTCTCCGCTGGCCACTCGAAAGTAAGTTCAGTGATACCGTCACCCGTCTCGGCGCTGGCCGAAGCGAAGAAGCGCCCCGCATCGATCCGATCGCCGATCCGGCGTGCCTGCTGCACGACGCCCAATTGCCTCTCAAGGATGCTGCTGAAGTAGCCGGCTCCCTCTCTCGAAATGCGCAGCGTGCAGGGGACAGGCCAAGCAACGGTGGACCGCACCTCACTTCCCCGATCCGAGCGCCAAGACGCCGCACTGCCGAACAAGGATGCGGCAAGCGGCGATGGCGCCGGTGGCGTGAGGCTCGGGTCGAAGTTCAGTACGAAGATGCGACCGGCGACCGCTGGGTGAGTCAATTCCACAAGGTGATCTGCCTGATGCGCCAGCTGCCAGTAGTCGATCAGATAGACTTCGGTCGCTGGCGCTCGTCCCTCGATCTGTCGGTCAAGATCGTGGACCAGAAGTCGGATACCACTCTCGGTGGCGCTCAAGGCGGAGCCATAGCTGGCGGAGAGGATCGCGAAAACGGCCATGAGGCCCGATCCGGCGATCCCGAGCCGGGACCGCCAGCGCAGCGGCCCGCCCGGCTGCCGCAAGACGATGCTGTGTACAAGCGCGCCGACGATGAACGCAAAGCCTACGGCCGGCAGGTCGAGGAGGCGCGCCGTCGGCTGGACGAAAACGAACGGCGCTAGGGTGACCACGATCCATATAATGCCGAAGTCGAGCAGGCCGACTGCGGACACTACTACTCGTCGCAGGCCAAACCCCAGCCGCACGGTCAGCAACAGCATAAGGCCGGCCACCCACCAAGAATGGATGCCAAGATAGTCGGCGAAGTCGATAGGCACTAAAGGATAGAGCAGGAACAACTGAAAAAAGGCATAGGTCCAGTTGAGCGCGAGCTCTGGCAATAACAAAGGATTCTTCAGATGGACCACGTAATTGCCGTCGCCGTAATTGGCGAAGACACCGAGCGCGATGGGCAGGCGCCACAAGAGGAACCCTGCGGCGATACCCCAGAACGGCAGATGCCAGCGCCATCGCGCGCGCAAGGCTGCCCCGAGGCTCTCTCCTCTCGAGAGCACGAGCTCGCTTCCGGCGAGCAAGGCCGGCACCGCAATCGTCGATTCCTTGCTGCCAAGAGCGAACAGGAAGGCGCACACACTCATGGCCCAGAAGAGCGGCCGGGAACGCATGGATCGCCGAGCTTCGACGTAGGCGGCAACGGCGAGCACAACAAATACGGTGGACAGAGCGGCCCCGCTTGCCGGGAATGCCACCGCCTCATAGTGGCCAGGGTGCAATCCGAACACGGCGGCGATCAACACGGCCAGCGGGGGATGACGGATCAGGCGCCAGGCCAGCCAAGCTACGATTGCGGTGCTCGCCAGATGCGGGGCGAGACCGATGGTCTGGAATCCGACCGGAGAGGCGCCGCAGAGCTCCAGCACCAGTTTCTCGAGCGCCCTGAGCACGGGTCGAAAGTAAAAGAGGTGACCACCCTCCGCACGATGGCTGGCCAGGAACCAGTAAGCGCGATCATCGGTGGCACGATAGTGTTCGGGATCGAGAACCTGAAGCCAGCCGGTGCGGGCAGCTTCGTGGAGATGCCAAAAGTCGTCCGCCAGATAGAAGCCTTGCAGACTGACCGCATGCACCGCGAACGTGGCGACCAGCACGAGCGGTAACCAGAGTCCGGCTTGGCGCGCGACCGATGCCTCTCGGATCACGCGCAGGGCATGCGTTCCCATGGCTCACTCCGTGCGTGCGCCCGCCGGCGCCAGTCTTGCTCCACGATTGCTCCCTCGGCACTCGGCCCGCCGCCCCGGTGAGGTGGTTTGCGTCCGGGCGCGCTCGATGTTCGTTCCGATGAAGGTACCCTCGCGCCGGCCGCGAAAGGGGCGAGAGCTCGTCCCGGGTCGCGGTTGATCTCCAGCGAGGATCGATCTTCTGGATCTGCACCCGAGACTTAGGTCACATCGCGCGCCAGGCCGAGTTAGGTCGGGTGAATCTTGGTTAGTCTTCGTGAAGCTAGACCGAGGAGCATGACGCTCGCTGGTGCCGTCGCCGCGCTGTGGCTTCTGAGGCCTCTCTGATCCGGGCCGGGGCCTGGCAGGATGGGCCCCTCGCCGGCTACCGGAGATGGCCCGGGATCAGTGTTGAGAGGAGCCTGCACCTAACTCGCATCAGGGGGGATGGCGGCAACGACACCACCGACAGGGTGCCATGCCGCGGGGGACGTCGCATGTCGCAATCATCGTCAGGTCACAGCACAGCCTTTCAGCAGGCGGTTTCCGACCGCTTCGGCCTCGTGCCCAACTTTTTTCAATCCGCTGCCGAAGCGCCGGAAACGGTGGAACGGCTCTGGGATCTCGCGACAGGACTGTACCTGGACAGTCCAATTCCGTCGCTCTTCAAGGAGCGGCTGTTCGTATATCTCTCCCGCTTTTGCGAAGTTCGCTACTGCATCACCCGTCACTGCGGGTTTCTCATCGG
>Ga0302046_10005736_pt1 | contig 10905 bp, 9 predicted proteins | sample RVTome_11_FD_200261 | JGI IMG/M metagenome (GOLD analysis project Ga0302046, IMG submission 200261) | Soil microbial communities from uranium-contaminated site in the Upper Colorado River Basin, Wyoming, United States - RVT147D111 (version 2) ... | reverse complement strand
GAAGGACAGCGTCCGGACCATGAACCAGTTGTCGCCGGGTGGGATGGTGACGACGATCTCCGAGTAGACGGTGGGGGTGGTTCCCCCGAAGAACGCAACGAGGGCCTGGAACTCGGCGACGATTGGATTCACGCCGGTGGAGACGCCGTTGTCGCTGATCATGACTGCGTCGTCCGTGAAGTTGCAGCGCACGGCGGGCCATACGCGAGCGTCACGGCGAAGTAGCGGACCACTGCCTCCATGGCGGCCTTGGCGGCCCCCATCGCGATCCAGGGCTGCCACGTCCCGGTCCGGGCGCCGGGGCGTAGGTGACCGCGACGATGCGGCCGCCGGGTCCCATGAGCGCGGCCGCCTCGCGGGCGCCGACCAGGAAGGCCTTGGCCTGGGAGTCGAGCGCGTGGTCCCAGGCCTCGAGGGTGATCTCCAGCGGCTTCTGGTAGAACGTCGCCAGCTCGGGACGCGCATTGGCGACGAAGACGTCGAGGTGGCCGAAGCGCGCCTTGATCTCGCCGAACATCCGCCGGACCTCGTCCGGTCGCGAGACGTCGGCCTGGACGAGGAGGCCGTCTCCGCCGTGCTTGCGCACGCGGTCGAGGGTCTCCTTTGCGGCGGCCTCGTTCTGGTAGTAGTGGACGGCGACGCGGGCACCCTCGGCGCCGAGCTTGAGGGCGATTCCCCGCCACCATGCCGACGCAGCAAGTCGCTGTAGAGCCTGCGCGTCCCTTCCTCGGGCTCGGCGTCAAGCTCACGCCGCAAGCTCGTCACGCACTCCTGATACTGGCGCAGCGCTGCGCCGCGCCGTCCCTGCCAGTCGTACAGTCGCATGAGCGTGCGGTGCACGGGTTCCTGGGTGGGATCGAGGCGGAGCAGGTCGAGCGCTGTCTGCACGGCAGCGTCGACCCGCCCCGCGCGCACCCGCCGCGCCAGGAGCTGAGCCAGCGTCTCCACGGCCAGCTCGTGCAGCCGCCCGCGTTCGGCGAGCAGCCACTCCTCGAACGGCACCGACTGCTCTGGCAGGCCGGCCAGCAGGTCGCCACGGTAAAGGGCAGCGGCGCTCGCCAGCGCGGCCTCGTCGTCCCCGCGCGCCAGGCGTTCGAACTCGGCCACGTCGGTCGCGACGGCATTCTCGTCCAGGCTGATCGTGTCTCCCGCGGTCACGATAAGAGGGGCGCCGCGGGGGAGCAGGCGACGGATCGTCATGACGGCCTGCCGCAAGCTCTGGCGAGCGGCGTCCGCCGGCACGTCACTCCAGAGCAGTGCCGTGAGCTTGTCGCGCGGATGCCGCTGGTCACGCTGGAGGGCGAGGTACGTCAGCAGTGCCTCGGCCTTGCGCCGACCCGCGACCACGGTCGTACCATCGGCGAGCCGGGCCTCGAAGCTGCCCAGAAGCGTCAAGCGAAGACTGGTCAACCAGCCCTCCAGTGCGGGATCGACCGACTCTAACGCCCTCCCCGGGCAGGGTCCAGACGACGGATGACGATCATTACGCACGCAGCCGGAGGCGCCTGGCCTCGCGCGTCTAGGACTCCTCAGTCCTTGACCGCGATCACCTCGATCTCCACCAGGAGATCGGGGTGCGCGAGGCGGCGCACCTCCACCGTGGTGCTGGTGGGCAGCGCGCCGAAGTACTCCATGCGCACGTCGGTGTGCTTGAAGAATTCCTCGATGTCCGTCACGTAGGTGTTGGTCTTCACCACGTCGGCCAGCGTCGCCCCGGCCGCGGCCAGCGCGGCTTTGATGTTCTCGCCCGTCTGGCGGATCTGCGCCCGCATGTCGCCCTTGCCCACGACCTCGCCCTTGCCGTCCCGGGCGAGCTGGCCCGAGACGAAGATCGCCTTGCGGGCCTCCACGACCACGACGTGTGAATAGAGAACGTTGCCGTTGACCACCCGCTTGGCCAGCGCCTCGGGCTGGATGTTCTCTCGTTTCATGGCGTTCTCCTCGCCTGGCGTTCGCGCAGGGCGCGCCAGACGCGCTCGGGGGTCAGCGGAAGCTCGCGGAAGCGGACGCCGGTGAGCCGCGCCAGTGCGTTGCCGACCGCCGGGCTCACCGGGACCAGGCTCCCCTCGCCGGCGCCCTTGGCCCCGAACGGCCCGGGCCCGTCGGCGTTCTCCACGAAATGGCACTCCAGGCGCGACGGCACATCGGCCGCGCGGGGCACACGGTAATCGAGCAGCGTCCCGTTGAGGAGCTGGCCGCCGTCGTACACCATCTCCTCGCAGAGCGTGTGACCCAGGCCCTGCAGGACGGCGCCCTCGTCCTGCGTCTCGCACGACAGCGGGTTGATGCGGCGGCCGACGTCGGCCACCGAGACGTAGTCCTCGACCGTCACCGCGCCGGTCTCGACATCCAGGCTCACCTCGGCGGCGCCCGCCGCCATCTCCCAGAACGGCGTGCTGCCGCCGAGCGGCGCCCGGGTCGGCCCCGGCGCGACCACGCCCCGCCCGATCAGCTCGCCGCCGGCCATCCCGAAGTGCGCGCGCAGGAGCGCATCGTAGTCCAGGTGCCGCTCGCCGTGGACGACGGCGCCGGCGTCGATGCGGAGCGAAGCCGCCGGCGTGTCGAGCGCCTTCGCAGCGATCCGGAGCAGCTGATCGGCGACGTCGCCGGCGGCCTCCTGCACCGCGCGGCCGACCATGGTGGTCGAGCGGCTGGAGCTGGTGGTCTGGTCGTAGGGCGTGACGCTGGTGTCGGGCAGCAGCACCGTCACGCGCTCGAGCGGCACCGCCAGCACCTCGGCGGCGATCTGCGCCAGGACCGTGCGCGCCCCCTGCCCCATCTCGACCGTGCTGGCCAGCACGGTCACGCTGGCGTCGGCGTGCAGCCTGACGATCGCCTCCGACACCGAGGGCGCGATGCTGGCCTTCAGCATCATGGCCACGCCCCGCCCGCGGCCGGCGGCGACCGCCCGGGTCCAGCCGATCGCCTCGGCCGCGCGCGAGAGGCTCTCCTCGAACTTGCCGTCGATCGGCGTGTCGCCGGGCGCGAACTCCTCGCCGTGGGCGAGCAGGTTCTGGCGGCGCAGCTCCACCGGGTCGCGGTCCAGCTGCCGCGCCGCCTCGTCCACGAGCGACTCCACCGCCCACGCCAGCTGGGGGACGCCGAAGCCGCGGAAGGCCCCGCCGGGCGTGGTGTTGGTGTAGACCGCGGTGCTCGCGAGCCGCACGTGCGCGACCCGGTAGGGCCCGGCGGCCGTGTACGTCCCCTTCTGGACGATTCGCGGACCGATGTCGGCGTAGGCGCCGACGTCGAAGTCGGCGTGGCAGTCCACGGCCAGCAGCATGCCGTCCCGCCGGAAGCCCAGCCGCACGGCCGCGCGCGTATCGCAGCGGCGCACGGTGCGGAACGCCTCCTCGGCGGAGATCGCCAGCCGCACGGGCCGGCCGGCCGCGCGCGCCAGCGCGGCGGTGACGGGCTCGAGCTTCGCGTAGGTCTTGCTGCCGAAGCCCCCGCCGACCAGCGGCACCACGATGCGGATGCGCCCCAGCGGCGCGCCGAACATCTTGGCCAGCTCTACGCGGACGGAGAACGGGTTCTGCGTCGAGGCCCACACCGTGAGGCCCGTCGCATCGTCCCAGGCGGCCAGCGCCGCGTGCGGCTCCATCGCGTAGTGCTGCACCCGGGGGAACGTGAAGGTGTCCTCGACCACCACGTCGGCCCCGGCCAGCGCGGCCTCGACGTCGCCGCGCGCGTAGGCGAACTGGTGGCAGACGTTGGTGCCGGGCCGGGGCCGCAGGCTCGAGAGGTCGGCGAAGTGCCCGGCCAGCGGCTCCGTCGTGTGGACCAGCGGCGCCCCCGGCGCCAGCGCCGCCTCCAGCGTGGTCACCGCCGGCAGCTCCTCCCACTCGACCTCGACCAGCTCGAGGGCGCACGCGGCGACCGCGGCGTCGATCGCGGCCACCGCGACGACGGGCTCGCCCTCGTAGCGGGCGACGTCGATGGCGAGCATCGGCCGGTCGCGGAACGCGGGGCCGTGGTAGGGATCGCACCAGGTCAGGTCGGCGCCGGTGAGCACCGCGTGGACGCCGGGCACCGCCCGCGCGCGGCCGGTGTCGATCCGCACGATCCGTGCGTGGGGGTACGGCGAGCGCAGCAGTGCCGCGTGTGCCATGCCCGGCAGCTCGAGGTCGGTCACGTAGCGCGCGCGGCCGGTCACCTTCTCGAGCGCGTCGCTCCGGGTCACCGAGCGCCCCACGACGCTCAGTGCGCCCGTCCTGCTCTCCGGCCGCGCGGCCGGCGCGCCGAACCCGAGGCCGGCCTGGATCGCCTCGACGATCTTGAGGTAGCCGGTGCAGCGGCAGAGGCTGCCGCGCAGGTAGCGGACGATCGATTCGCGCGTGGCGGCGGGCTCGTCGGCGGCCAGCGCCCGGGCCGTCATCAGCATGCCGGCGGCGCAGAAGCCGCACTGCACCGCGCCGCGCTCGGCGAAGGCCCGCTGCAGCGCGCTGAGCCGGCCGTCCTCCTCCAGCCCCTCGACCGTCTGCACCTCGCGCCCGTCGGCCTCGACGGCCAGGTACGTGCACGCGCTCACCGCGGCCCCGTCGACCAGGACGGTGCAGGCGCCGCACACCTGGGTGTCGCACGAGCGCTTGGCGCCCTTGAGCCCGAGCCGGTCGCGGACCACGTCGAGCAGGAGCGCCTCGGCGGGCAGCGCCAGCGCCACCGCCCGGCCGTTCACGCGGAGGCGGACGTCAAACGACGACGGCATGCGGATAGCGGGCGTCGGGCGCGCGCCCCTCGGCGCGGGCGACGGCGGCGGCCAGGGCGCGCCGGGCGAAGACACCCGTCAGCTCGCGCTTGTAGTCGGCGGCGCCGTGCAGGTCGCTGACCGGATCGATCGCGCGCGCCGCCAGGGCGCCGAACTCCTCACCCATCCCGCCCAGGGCGCCGAGCGCGTGGCCGGCGAGCGCGCCCTCGGCGGCGGCGAGACGGTGGGGGCGCGCGCTCACGCAGCCGACGGCCAGGCGGACGGCGGTCACCCGCTCGCCGGCGTCCAGCGTGAGCGCCAGCGCCAGGCCCAGGGTCGGCCGCTCGTAGAGCCCGAACTTGACGTAGACCCCGACCGTGCGCGGCGGCCACGGCCGCAGCCGGACGCCGGCCAGCAGCTCCTCGGGACGGCGCGCGGTCTCGTAGGGCCCGCGCACGAAGTCGCCGAGCGCCAGCTCGCGCGGGCCCGTGACGGACGCCAGCCGCACGGTGGCGTCGAAGACCAGGAACAGCGTCGCCAGGTCGCTGTGCGGGTCGGCGAACGCGAGGTTGCCGCCGACGGTGCCCACGTTGCGCACGCGCACGTTGGCGACGTGGGCGGCCACGTCCGCCACGAGCGGCCAGCGTGCGCGGACGACCTCTGAGCGCTCCAGCGCCCGATGGGTCACGGTGGCGCCGAGCTCCAGCCCCCCGCCGGTCTCCGTGAGCCGGCCCAGGTTCGGGATGCGCTTGAGGTCGATGAGATCGTCGAGATGCACCAGGCGGGCCTTCATCAGCAGCAGCAGCTCGGTGCCGCCGGCGTAGAGCGCGGCGTCGGGCCGGTCGGCGAGCAGCGCGGCGGCCTCCCCCACCGTCGACGGCCGGTGCAGCTCGAATGGACGGAGCATGGTCACTCCCCGATGGCGCCGCGCAGGCGGGCGGCGAACTCGTCCACCAGCTCCTCGGCCCGGCGCTGGATCACGCCGGCGCCCAGCGCGCCGAGCTTGCCGAGCACGCGCCCCTCGGCCTCGACGGCGAGCCGGCTGCCGGCGTCGGCGGCCTCGACGGCCAGTCGCACGGACATCTGCACCTCGGCGGCGAGCGCCCCGTCGCGGCCGCGGCCCTCCAGCGCCAGGCGTCCAGGCGCCTCCTGGGTCACGCGGATGTCGAGCGGGACGGAGAGCGCGAACGGCCCCACGCGCTGGCTCATCCGCGCCGCGTAGCGCCGCCGCGGCTCTACCTCGCGCGCCTCCAGGCAGCCGGGGATGCAGGCGACCATGCGCGGGACGTCCCACAGCACTTCCCAGACGCGCTCGGGCGCCGCCGCCAGCACCAGCTCACGCACGACGCGCATGGCTCACCGGCGCCACGATCTGCTCGGCGATCATCTGGAGGTAGTCGATCCGGGCGCGGACGTCGGGCGGCAGGCTGTAGATCGTGAAGCCGAGGCGCTCCAGGCCCAGGGCGCGGGCCCGCTCGATCGTCTCCACGCAGTCGGCCGGCGAGCCGTGGATGGTCCAGTCGTCGAGGCTCGCCTCGAACCCGAGCTGCAGGCGCCCCATCGCTCGCTCCTGCATCTGCCAGGTCCGGTACATCGTGAACGTCTTCTCCAGGTAGCCGCGCGCGGCGGCCGCCGCCTTCTCCTTCGACTCTCCCACGATCAGGCTGCGCGAGGCGCCGACGAAGCCCGGCGTGGTGAGGCCGGCGCCGGCGCGCGCCTCGCGGAACACCCCGGCGAACCGGGCGATGTCGGCCCAGCCGAGCTGCGGGCCGAAGAACACGCCGTCGGTCAGCCGGGCCGCCCGCCGCGTCGCGCCCTCGCTCTGGGCGCCCATCTCCAGCGGCGGGTGCGGCGTCTGGAAGGGCGTGAAGCCCATCCGCCCGCCCTCGACGCGCGTGTAGCGCCCCTTGAACGAGACGTTTTCGCCGCGCCAGAGCTGCTTCATCAGCGCCAGCGACTCCTCCAGCTTCGGCACGCGGTCCGCCCGCGCCAGGCCGGCCACGGCCAGCTCCAGCTCGCGGTAGCCAATCGCCACGCCGACGTCGAGCCGGCCGTGGGTGATGTGGTCGAGGGTCGCCACGCTCTCGGCGACCTCCACCGGGTTCAGGATCGGCAGCAGCAGCACCGAGGTCTTCAGGCGCATCGCGCCCGTCTCCGGCGCCAGCCGCGCGAGCATCGGCAGCGGCTGCGGCCACACGGTCGGGTGCGACAGCCAGTGCTGGCCGATGGAGACCCAGGCGAACCCCATCCGCGAGGCGGCCGCGACGACCTCGATGGCCTCGTCGATGATCCGGGTCGGCGGCCGGTCGGTGGGACTCCAGAACGGCGTGAGATGGAAGCCGATCTTCATAGGGCTCGCGTATACTGCCACAACCACGACGACCCCGCAGCCCGAGGGCGACCCATGACACCCAGGCCAGGCACGTCCAGCATCGTCCGCGGTGGACGCGTGCTCGACGCCCGCGCCCACCGCGCCGACCCCGCCGACCTCCTGATCACGGGCGACACCATCGCCGAGGTGGGAGCGCCGGGGCTGAAGGCGCCGGCGGGCGCCACGGTGATCGACGCCCGGGGCCTGCTCCTGCATCCCGGCCTGATCAACGCCCACACGCACGCCCACGGCAACCTGGCCAAGGGCATGGGCGACCTGTGGACGCTGGAGCTGCTGCTGACCGCGGCGCCGTGGATCGGCGGCAACCGGACGGCCGAGGACCGGCACCTGAGCGCCAAGATCGGCGCGGTCGAGATGGTGCTCAAGGGCTGCACGGCCGCCTACGATCTGCCGCTCGAGCTGCCGCTCCCGACCCCCGAGGGGCTGGCGGCGGTGGGCCGCGCCTACGCCGACGTCGGCCTGCGGGCGGTGATCGCGCCGATGGTCGCCGACCGGAGCTTCTTCGAGGCGATCCCCGGGCTGCTCGAGGCGCTGGCGCCCGCGCTGCGAAAGGACGTGGACCGCCTGCGCCTGGCGCCGTGGAAGAGCAGCGTCGCCAACCTCCGCAAGGCGCTGCGCGGCTGGACGCTCGACCGCGAGCACGTGCGGCTGGCCGTGGCGCCCACCATCCCGCATCACTGCTCCGACGAGTTCCTCCGCGCCTGCGTCGACCTCGCCAGGGAGCACGGGGTGGGGCTGCACAGCCACGTGGCGGAGTCCAAGGTCCAGGCCATCGTGGGGCTGAAGCGCTACGGCAAGACGCAGACGGCCCACCTCGACGATCTCGGCGCGCTCGGCCCGCACTTCACGGTCGCCCACGGCGTCTGGCTCGACGCCGACGACATGAAGCGGCTGGGCGACCACGGCGCCTCGGTCGCCCACAACCCGGGCAGCAACATGCGCCTGGGCAACGGCCTCGGCGACATGCGCGGGATGCTCGAGCGCCGCGTGAACGTCGGGATCGGCACCGACGGGGCCAACTGCTCCGACAACCTGAACGTCTACGAGGCCATGCGCCTGGCCTCGCTGGTGTCCAAGGCCCGCCGGCCGGACGTGGAGCGCTGGGTGACCACCGAGGAGGTCGCCCTCGCCGCGACCGAGGGCAGCGCGCGGGCGCTCGGGACCGACCAGCGCCTCGGCCGGCTGGCGCCCGGGTACAAGGCCGATATCGTCTTCCTCGACCTCCAGCACCCGAACTGGATCCCGCTCAACGATCCCACCAACCAGCTCGTGCACACCGAGGACGGCGGGGCGGTGACGCACGTGATGATCGGCGGGCGGATGGTGGTCGAGCACCGCCGGGTGACCACGGTGGACGTGGCCGCGCTCGCCCGGCAGGCGGAGGCCGCCCGCCAGCGGCTGGCCCGCGCCAACGTCCCGCTGAAAGGGCTCTACGAGCGGCTGGCCCCCGTCGTGGGCCGCTACTGCCCCGGCCTCGCCCACATGCCGTACCATATCGACCGATACGTCGGGAGCTGAGCGCAACGTCCGTCACGACGAGGAGCCCACCATGAAAGACGGCCTCCGGTTCGTCGATTCCGACATGCACATCATGGAGCCGCCCGATCTCTTCGACCGCTACCTCGACCCGAGGTTCAAGCCCCGGGTCAGCGTGCCGGTGGGCGCCGACGGCCGGCCCAAGCGCGCCGCGGCCGGGTTGACGCTCGTCGACGGGCTGCCCACCTCGGACATGGATCTCCAGCAGTACCGCAAGCGCGTGCGCCCGGCCTCGTCGGCGACCACCCAGCCGCTGTCGGGCTCACGGCTCTTCGACACCGGCCGCCTCGACTTCGCCATCCAGCGCGACTACGACCCCGAGGCCCAGGTGATGGGCATGGCGATGGAGGGGGTGGACATCGCGGTCCTCTATCCGACCAGCGGCCTGTCGCTGATCGCCCGCGACAACCTGGACCCCCAGCTCTCGCTGGCCCTCTGCCAGGCCTACAACAACTGGATCCACGAGTTCTGCCGCTACAGCCCCGACCAGCTGAAGTTCGTGGCCATGCTGCCGGTGCACGACGTGCACCTGGCCTGCCGGGAACTGGTGCGCTGCGTGCGCGAGCTGGGGGCGGTCGGCTCCTTCATCCGGCCCAACCTCGTCAACGACCACTACTGGCACTCGAACTACTGGGACCCGCTCTACAGCCTGCACGAGGAGCTGAACGTGACGTGGGGCTTCCACGAGGGCGTGAGCGCGCTCTACTCGCGGATGATCCCGCTCTACGGCGAGAACCGCTTCTACCGCCACGTCGCCAGCCACTGGATCGAGATGCAGCAGGCGCTCGTCGCGATGATCATCGGCGGCGTGTTCGAGTTCCACCCGAAGTTGCGGGTGGGCTTCCTGGAGGCCCAGAACTCGTGGGCGCCCGGCCTCCTGTCGCGGATCGAGTGGGACTACCCGCAGTACCGCGACTCGCACGCGCCCTACCTGACCCTGACCCCGCGCGAGTACTTCCGGCGCAACTGCTGGGCCGCCGTGGAGGGCAGCGAGCCGGAGATCGAGGCCACCGCCGGCCTCATCGGCGCCGATCGCATGTGCATCTCGACCGACTACCCGCACTTCGACTCCAACTTCCCGCACGTGTCGGAGAATCTCCTGAAGAACGTGCCGCGCGAGATCGCCGCTCAGATCCTGGCGGGCGGCGCGCACCTCTACGGGTTCACCGACGCGGACTTCCAGAAAGCCGGCGCCGCGGCCGCCCGGCCGCGCTGACCCTCACGCCAAGGAGCCCGTCATGAAGGATGGCCTGCGGTTCGTCGACTCCGACATGCACATCATGGAGCCGCCCGACCTGTTCGAGCGGTACCTCGACCCGAAGTTCAAGCACCGGGTGCGGGTGCCGATCGGCGCCGACGGGCGGGCGCGGCGCGCCACGTCGGCCCAGATCGTCATCGACGGGCTGCCCGGCACCGGCGACGCCGACCTGCAGCAGTTCCGGAAGCGCGCCCGCCCGGGCGCGACGCAGAGCACGCAGCCGCTGTCCGGCTCGCGGCTGGCCGACACCGGCCGCCTCGACTTCGCCATCCAGCGCGGCTACGACGCCGAGGCCCAGGTGATGGGCATGGCGATGGAGGGCGTCGACATCGCCGTGCTCTATCCCACCAACGGCCTCTCGCTGCTCGCCCGCAACGATCTCGACCCGGAGCTGTCGCTGGCGATCTGCCAGGCCTACAACAACTGGATCCACGAGTTCTGCGGCTACAGCCCCGACCAGCTCAAGTTCGTGGCCATGCTGCCGGTGCACGACGTGCACGTGGCCTGCCGGGAGCTGGTGCGCTGCGTCCGCGAGCTGGGCGCGGTCGGGTCCTTCATCCGGCCCAACATGGTCAACGGCCGGTACTGGCACTCGAACTACTGGGATCCGCTCTACACGCTGCACGAGGAGCTGAACGTGACGTGGGGCTTCCACGAGGGCACGGGGGCGCACTACTCGTACCACAACGTGCTCTACGGCGAGAACCGCTTCTACCGCCACGTCGCCAGCCACTGGATCGAGATGCAGCAGGCCCTGATCGCCATGATCATCGGCGGCGTGTTCGAGTTCCACCCGAAGTTGCGGGTGGGCTTCCTGGAGGCCCAGAACTCGTGGGTGCCGGGGCTGCTGTCGCGGATCGAGTGGGACTATCCCCAGTACCGCGACTCGCACGCGCCCTACCTGGCCCTGACCCCGCGCGAGTACTTCCGGCGCAACTGCTGGGCCGCCGTGGAGGGCAGCGAGCCGGAGATCGAGGCCACCGCCGGCCTCATCGGCGCCGATCGCATGTGCATCTCGACCGACTACCCGCA
>Ga0302046_10005735_pt1 | contig 10906 bp, 14 predicted proteins | sample RVTome_11_FD_200261 | JGI IMG/M metagenome (GOLD analysis project Ga0302046, IMG submission 200261) | Soil microbial communities from uranium-contaminated site in the Upper Colorado River Basin, Wyoming, United States - RVT147D111 (version 2) ... | reverse complement strand
TGTGACGCCGCATTTGGCAAGGATACCGTAGTAGCCATTGGCGCTCGGGCGACCGGTTTCCGCCCTCTTTGGCTACCGCTTTTCGTCAAATTGGCTGCGTGTCATGGCGAACCGGGTGGCGGTATCGCGGGTGGCTCAATATTGCGTACTCACGTCCGTCGAGGTGACCTTTTGACGCGTCCTTCGGGACCACCACACGAACTTGTGCAGACCATCCTTGGCAGGGTGCTGAAAAAGGGTTCCCGGGTGCGCGCGTCGGGTCGCGGCCTATGGATAAACGGGCAGCGTAGTAGGGGACCGCGAACCGCGGCGCGCGGAGGGAGGGCTTTTTTCAGCACCCTGCAAGGCTGCCGGGGCGCTGCTGGCACCAGGCTGAGATCTGAAAGGAATTCCTAATGCTGACGCGTATCACACTCCCGGTAGGTCTGATCCTCACGGTCGGGGCAATGTCTCCGCTTCCCGCCCAGACGATTGCGTTGTCCGGCGGCACGGTGATCGTCGGCGATGGTACAGTTATCCCAAATGGAACCGTCGTCGTCACTGGAGACCGCGTGACCTGCGTCGGGGGCGCGAACGCGTGCGTGGTTCCCCCCTCGGCGGATGCCGTCAACGTCGCGGGTCGCTTCATTACGCCGGGATTGGTCGACGCGCATGTGCACTTCAGCCAGACGGGTTGGTTGGACGGACGACCGGATGGTCTCCCGGCGCCTGAGATCTATCCATACCTGGAAACGTCGCGGTACAATCGCGACCACCCCGAACGGTGGCATCGCTCATACCTGTGCAGCGGCATCACCGCGGTGTTCGACGTAGGCGGACATCCGTGGACAACGACATTGCCCGCCGCTTCAGAAAGCATTCCCGATGCCGCGCACGTTCGGGCCGCGGGGCCGTTGATTACACATGCCACACGCACCGCGCTCATGGCAAACGACGAGCTGTACACGTTTCTTCCCATGGACACGCCGGAAGAGGTTTCAGAGAGCGTACGCAAGCTGGTTGAGATGGGATCCACCGCGGCGAAGGTCTGGTACCTGCGCCCTCCAGCCAACCGCCGGGCCGAGTTGGATGCGCGGCTCATCCAGATCGGGGAGGAGGCGCGCGCCGCCGGGCTCGATCTCATCGTACACGCCACGTCGCTCCGCGAGGCAAAGGCTGCCTTACGTGCCGGAGCAAAACTCCTCGTACACAGTGTGCAGGATCAGCCGGTAGACGAGGAATTCCTGGAGCTGCTCCGGGGCAACGATGCCGTGTACGCGCCGACGCTCGTGGTCGGTGGATTCTGGACGCGGGCGCGGGGTTCGATTGCCCTCAACATTCCGCCGGAGATCGACGACCCGAACGGGTGTGTGGACCCGGGCACACGGGCCAAGTTTCAACAGACAGCGGAGCTGCAACAACTCATGCCGGAGAACCGTCGTTCGCCGGAGGCGTATTACTCCCAACTCGAACGGGGCGGGCTTTCCCTCGCCGTGATGAACCAGAACATCCGCGCAGTACACGAGGCGGGCGTCACCATCGCGACCGCGACCGACGCCGGGAACCCGCTTACGCTCCACGGCCCATCCATCTACAACGAGATGGAAGCAATGCAGGCGGCGGGGATCGACGCGGCGGACATCGTGGTCATGTCGACGCGGAACGGCGCGATTGCCATGAATCGTCTGGATGATTTCGGGACGCTGGAAGCGGGAAAGATCGCGGACCTGCTGATCCTCGCCGAGGATCCGACGGAAGACGTGCGTGCGTTTCGGAGTCTGACGCACGTGATGCGCATGGGCGTGCTGCGTGAGCAACAGGAACTCTCGTATCGGTAGGCGTCCCGCGTCATCCAGCCATCCCCTGTCCGGTTAACGTTTTCTTCGGGACGAGTCACACGGTTTTGTTGGTGAAGAGGTGTGCTTCACCGCTTCCTCCAATCTGTTCACCTCGTGGTCGGACAGGAAACTGAACTGCTCCAATCGCTTTCGTTCGGAGAGCTTGCCATTATTCTGCAAACCAAGCCGAATGTCCACGATGTTCGTATGGTGTCACGTGATGTGACTTGAACTGTATCGGGAGAATTCGTTGAAACTGACCCTGTCCCGCCGTGCCATTCTGGCCGCCGCCCTGTCGGCCCTGGTGGGCGCGTCCCCAATGACCGGTCTGGCGCTGGATGCCCCCGTCATCGCCGCGGCGTCGGACCTGCAATTCGCCGTGGCAAAGGTCGCACAAGCGTTTCAGGCAGAGACTGGTCACGAGATCCGGCTGTCTTTCGGCTCTACCGGCAACTTTGCCCGCCAGATCCGCGAAGGCGCGCCGTTCCAGGCCTTAATGGCGGCAGATGAGAAATTCATTGCAAACCTGCATGCCGACGGCTTTACCGCTGACGAAGGGGATCTTTACGCTGTAGGCCGCATAGTCATCATGGTGCCGCATGGGTCGAACCTGAGGCCGGACAGCACGCTCGACAATCTGGCCGAGATGCTGGCGGCGGGTCAGATCACGCGCTTTGCCATCGCCAACCCCGATCACGCGCCCTACGGGATGCGCGCACGAGAATCGCTGATCTTCAGGGGTATCTGGGATGACCTGCAACGCGTGATGGTCCTGGGAGAAAACGTCAGCCAGGCCGCGCAATTCGCCTTGTCGGGCAGCGCCGAAGGTGGCATCATCGCCTATTCGCTGGCGCTCGCGCCCGAGGTCGCGCCGCGCGGAACTTTTGCGCTGATTCCCGCGGAGTGGCACCAACCCCTGCGCCAGCGCATGGCCTTGCTGAAGGACGCGGGACCGGTGGCGAAGGCGTTCTATGCTTACATGAAGGAGCCTGCGGCTCGCGAGATCATGGAACGGTACGGTTTTGCGTTGCCCGAAGGCGAGTGATCCGTGGATTGGACGGCACTCTGGTTGTCGATGCGGCTGGCGGGATGGACGGTTGCCATCCTCCTGCCGGTTGCGGTTTTCGCCGGCCGGTTCCTGGCCTACCGCAATTTCGGCGGCAAGGTCCTGGTCGAGGCGCTGGTGATGCTGCCGCTGGTGCTGCCGCCGACCGTTTTCGGTTTCTATCTGTTGGTGGCGTTCGGGGCAAATTCGTCAATAGGCCAATTCTGGAGCGCGACCTTCGGCCATCAGCTCGTGTTCAGTTTCGAGGGGCTGGTCGTAGCCTCGGTCATCTTCAACCTGCCCTTTGCCATCCAACCCGCGCAGCGCGGGTTCGAGTCGGTGCCCGTCGATGTGCGCGAGGCAGCCTTCTGCTGTGGGATGTCACCGTTGCGGAGCCTATGGCGGGTGGAACTCCCGCTCGCCTGGCCGGGGCTGATGACTGCAATGGTGCTGACCTTTGCCCACACGCTGGGGGAATTCGGCATCGTGTTGATGGTCGGCGGGTCGATTCCCGGCGAGACAAAAACGATAGCGATTGCGATATATGACCGGGTGCAGGGTTTCGATGACCAGGCAGCGGCCACGATGTCGACGGTGCTGGTGGCGATATCCTTGTTCACTATCGCTGTAACCTATTGGCTGTCGGCCCGTGTTGGCCGGAGACTGAGCTAATGGCGCTGGAGGTCATGGTAAAGGCGGCCACACCCATCCCGCTGGATCTTGCATTTCGGGTGGAGCCAGGAGAATTGCTGGCGCTGGTTGGGCATTCGGGTTCAGGCAAAACCACGCTGTTGCGCACCATCGCGGGCCTGTGGCGGCCCGAGACCGCCCGCGTGCAGGTGGGCGGCACGACATGGCTGGACACGGGTGCCGGAATTGCCGTACCGCCGCATCGGCGCCGCGTCGGCATGGTGTTCCAGAGCTACGCGCTGTTTCCGCATATGACTGCAGCACAGAACGTGGCCAGTGCCATTGACCACCTGCCTCAATCCGAACGGTGGCCCGAGGCCGAACGCCTGCTCGATCTCATCAATTTGCATGATCTGGGTGGGCGCAAACCTCAGCAGTTGTCAGGCGGACAGCAGCAGCGAGTGGCTGTGGCCCGCGCATTGGCGCGCCGCCCCGTTGCGCTGTTGCTGGATGAGCCGTTTTCAGCCGTGGACCGCGCAACCCGCGAAAAACTCTATGCCGAGATCGTCGCGCTGCGCGCTCATCTATCGATGCCGGTCGTGCTGGTCACCCATGACGTGAACGAGGCGCAGCTCCTGGCCGACCGTATGGTGGTAATCGAGGCGGGGACGATGGTGGCCGAAGGGCCGACCGGCACGGTCATGTCCGACCCGCGCGCCTTGCGCGCCATGGGCATCCGCGAGGCGGCGGCGATGGTTCCCGCAACAATCGATAGGCATGACAGCGACGGCATGACCCGCCTGACAACCAGCGCCGGGCCGCTGTGGTTGCCAAACGTGGACGGCGCGCCGGGGACCCGCGTCCGGGTGAGGATCATGGCGCATGAGGTGCTCCTGTCCCGCGCCCGGCCCGAGGGGTTGTCGGCGCAGAACATCCTGCCAGTGCACGTGATCGACCTGCAATCCAGCGACGGCCTCGCCGTCATGGTGCGGCTGGGGTTTGGCGAGGACACGATCCTTGCCCGCATCACCCGCCGCGCCGCCCAATCGCTCGCCCTGCAACCGGGCGATCAAATCCACGCGATCTTCAAATCCATGTCGGTCGCCCGCGATCACATAACGGCCGGGGGTGCAACGACGCCGGCCACTCGATGACCGCCTGCGCCGTGGAGCGTATTGCCGCGATGGGCCGCGTTTGCTGGCGCGGTCGCCGAGCACCAAACGTCTGGTGACGCCGGGGCGGCGTGGGAGGAGTGACGAATCCGAATTAAGACGGTGCATTTTGGATTTCGAGCCGCCACCTCTCGGTACTCGGCCCGCCGAGCGTAGCTTGTATCGTGGGCATCATCCGAATCATGCAGAGGGATGGTGCCTGTTACCGCCAAACTCTCCCGGCAGTTTTATGACCGCTTCGGAGATGAAATCACTAACGAACTGGTGGACTGGTTCAATCAGGTGGATGCCACGTATCGAAACGACCTGCGCGAGCTGAACGAGCTGAATTTCCAGCGGTTCGACGCCAAACTGGAACAACGGATCGCGGAATTGCGATCCGAGATGCGCGTGGGACTTGCCAATGTGGAGACCCGGTTCGCCCAGCTGCGCGGTGACCTCGAGCAGCGCCTCGGTGCCCAGATGAAGTGGATGTTCGCGTTCTGGCTCGGTACGCTGCTCCCGCTCGCCGGCCTCATGATCGCGCTGCAGCGATGGGGTGGGTGATCAACACACGGAGCGTCGGGCCGCCTCGTTGACGCACATCGATCGACCTCGATACGGCGATTGCCCGAGTCGAGGACACACTGGAACTCGTCGAGGATTCCACGATACGTTTCGAACCGGTGAGTTCGGATAGTGTCCATCTCGTGTGCATGGGAACGCAGAAGCCTCCATCAATGTCAATGATTAAACCCCCTCATGCGGGGAAAGGTCGGGGGGAGAAAGCGTCGGGCTAGCACTTCCTAGAAGCGGAGCTGACCGTCTGACATTTCGGCATTTCGGCATTTCTTTGTGGGGGAATGACCGGTTGTGTGTTCTTGATCCACTCTTCATAGTTGACATGTGATCATAACCTTTTCTCACAGCACGGTAACAAGCACGGTTGCTCAGAGCGACGGCGTGACGATGTTGCCCTGTCAGACACGTTAAGCTTTCCGTGCAGGTGCTCTTTTTCGATACGCGTTCTTGGCAAGTAGACGGTTACCAACTACGGTTGGATCGCCAAGCGGTTGGAAACGTGGCAGACCCACTGACCAGCAGTTTGCGCATGGGTCGACCGTACCGGTCGGTGGCATTGCAATATTGTAAGTCAAGAAACGTGACTCACGGTAGCCCGTAGACGATTCGGTCGGTCCGAAGCCATCGTCGCGAGAATCGAGGAGCAGGTCGAAGTGAAGCAGCAGCTCGTATTTGGATTTGTTGTGGTGGCTCAGATCGCCGCTACGGCGTGTGTTTCGGAGACGAGTTCAGAGAGCCTTCCCGAGACCGTGAGGTTGACAAGGCTCCTAGACGTCGGTTGTCGGTCCTGTAGCGGCCCTGAAGCCTTCAGCGAGATTGTCGCCATAGGCGTTGACCAGAACGGCGACATCTACGTACTGGATCGAGATGCGCCGCATGTTAGGGTTTTCGACTCCAGCGGCTCTGTCGCCTGGGTCGGAGGAGTGCACGGTAGTGGTCCGGGTGAGCTAAACACTCCCATGTACGTGACCACCCTTCCGACAGGAATCGTCGGTGTGGTGGACGGTGCTCGAATCGTCACTTACAATCGTGAAAAGGGAAGTCTTTCTTCACTTCGTCTTCCCGCTCTTCCAGTCACCGCTACGACGGACCCGTGGCGTCAGGAGCTATACCTGGGCACGATCGATTGGAGCAATATGGAAGTGTCGCTGTATTCCTGGCGCGATCCCGATCCCGAGGCACGGTTGCTCGTGCCCGGTCTGGGATTCCCTCTTGATGGGACAGGAAACCAGGCGTTATCGATGTCACTCGCTATCGGCCCGTCGCAAACGATTGCGATTGGCGATGGCACGCTGGAATACCGCATCCGGCTCATGAATCGAGCCGGGGAAGCGATACGGGATCTGACCAGAGATGTTCCCCGTCTCCCAAAGACAGAGAGTGAACTGGCCGCTGAGGCGGCAGCGTACCGGAGACGGGTTGGGCTTGTCACAGCCCGTGCCGGACGCGCCCCCGGGCCCGCGAGCGAGCCACCAATGGACGGATGGCGCTCGTTCTTTGGTCCGAACGCTTTGCAGTATGACGGATTAGGACGATTGTGGGTCCTCACGAAGCGGGGAACGTTAGCTATGACGATCTTTGATGTGTTCAGCGCAACCGGTCGGTTCCTCGGCGAGGTCTCCCTTCCAGTTCGAGCGACGGAATTCGCGATCCATCATGACTATCTCGTGGCCGCGTGGTTTGATTCACTTGACGTGTCCTTCGCGACCCTGTGGCGATTCGACCAGACGTCACGATGAGCGCGCCCGCTAGCGATGGGGCGAAAGCGAGGGAGAAGCTGATCTTCGCGTCTTTCATATTGTCTATTGCGGTATTGGGCCTCGTGCTCCCTTCGTTCCTTCGGTCCGTTTCCCGCTGGCGAGTGGCGTCCTGACCTCATCGGACACAGAATAGGAGAGATTCCGGTGGCGGCTCCTGGCGGGGAACCGGTTCACATCGCGCACCCATCCTTGATCCTGTTCTTCCGAGCCGACTGTGAACCATGCAAGTACGCAGCGGCGGCCCTGGCACGGTTCACCGGCGAGCCCGTGGTGGACCGCGGAGTGCCAATCCTTGCCATCACGATCGATCGGCTCCCTGCGTCGACAACAGCATCGAACCAGAGAGAGGAGGGTGTCGTGGTGATGCGGCTCGAGGCGGGCGTACCGCAACTCGCATTTGTAAATCAGGTGCCGATGTTTGTGCGCACAGACTCGCTGGGGGATGTGACGCAGGCGTTCGTTGGCATACCAAGTATGTCGGTACTTGATCAGATGCGATAACAATGCCATGAATGATCGTTCAAGGTTAGCAGGGTTGCCGATGACCAATGAACACACATTCGTCATGCGCGCCACAACACTTGTCATAATGCTAGTCGTAGGATGCACTGCTGGCGTTAACCAATCGCTCTGGAACGATGTTGGGGCAACTTGTGAGGTGGCTGTCGAGAACGCAGCTGCCGTTGACGTTAGGCTGCGCGATCTAATGCTCAACACCGTATCACGATATGCACCAAGGCGCGACGTAGCCTTTCGTACCGTCGCGGACGCGGAATGGGATGCCGACTCCGACTTGTTATATGTCTTAGATGGTGCCAGCCGTACCGTGTTCGCTTTCGATGGCCAATCGGCTGCTCTGCTGTCGACGTACGGGGCGCCTACCACTGATGAACCACCCGAACCGGGGAGGTTCTCGGAGCTACCGGATCGGTTTCAGAGAAACGTGCTGGCGTCGATTGGAGAGGGTCGCACTGTTGTCAAGGATCTACGGGCCATGCACGTTTTTGGTGACCGAATCCGGACACCAGTGAGCGAGCGTCTCGATGATGTGGGTGCATATCGCTCAATAACGGCAATTGGTCCGGACATGGCAATAGCGGCGCTTGACGGATCCACCCTGATGATGGAACCAGAGTGGAGTAGACGCACGAGGCTGACGCTCACACGGATTGTCTTTGAGGATCATTCGCTGACCAGGATTGAAGTGGGATGGATGGGGAATCACCTGCGTGGAAGATCCCCTCCCCGAGAGGGAGGATTCCCGAACTACGGATCGCCGTACAAACCATACTACAAACGATACCTTGATGGTGTTAGCCAGGCGCGACTGTGGGTTACAGCGAGCCAGGAGGTTCACGGCGTATGCTTCTTCAATGAAACCGGCACACTATTGCGATCCTACCGTGTCAATGCTCCCGTCATCACAGTCGATGAGGACGAGAAGAATGCGATTCTGAGCGGGCAGACGAACGGCCCACTACCGATGCTGGGCGTTAGTCCGTCGATATTCCACGAAGAGGCCTGGCCGCAAACAGTGCCCCGATACGTCGATGTAGCCCTCAGTTCGGACTCGACTGTCTGGATGCAGAGGCTCTTGGGCAAAGGTGAGACAGTCTTTGATTTGTTTCACTTCCAGGATGGCTATCTTGGCACGGTCACACCTCCGTGGGAACAGTTACCCCTGACATTTCGGAAAGCCTGTCCAATCCGTGCAAGCCCTCGCGACGATGGCTTTCATGTAGAGCAGGTCTGCGCGTCGTGGTGACGCGCGTATTCACGGGACGCCGCGAACAGTGTTGTGGTTCAGGGTTGCTATAGTTCGCAAACGACGTGCGCGAGCTGAACGAACCGAACGTCCAGCGGTTTGATGCCAAACAGGAGCAGCGCCCGTGACGGCCCCGGAGGCCCGGTTGAGTAAGCGGATCACGGACCTGCACGCTGAGATGCAGGCCGGATTTGCCAATCTGGAAACCCGTTTTGCGCTGAAAACGCGCTCGGCTCTGTTTGAAACGCGGCTGGAGCAACGAATCGGATCCCAGATGAAGTGGATGTTCGCGTTCTGGCTCGGTACGCTGCTCCCGCTCGCCGGCCTCATGATCGCGCTTCAGCGATGGGGTGGGTGAGCGGCATCCGTACCAATCTTTCCCATCATCTATCATTGCGAGGCTAGAGCACGGCCGCCTGCGGCACCCTTAAAGGTCGGAACATTCTCCGCCCCACCACACCTGCGAATTCCTGTTTAGGTCGGCCAACCTTTCGGTACTCGGCCCGCCGAGGGTAGCTTTTATTCCGGGCATCATCCGAATCATGCAGAGGGATCGTGCCTGTTACCGCCAAACTCTCCCGGCAGTTTTATGACCGCTTCGGAGATGAAATCACCAACGAGCTGGTGGACTGGTTCAATCAGGTGGATGCGACGTATCGAAACGACCTGCGCGAGCTGAACGAGCTGAATTTCCAGCGGTTCGACGCCAAACTCGAACAGCGCGTGGCGGCGTCGGAGGCCCGGTTGGACAAGCGGATCACCGAACTGCACGCTGAGATGCAGGTCGGATTTGCCAACCTGGCAACGCGCTCGGCTCTGCTGGAAACCAGACTGGAGCAACGACTCGGAGCCGAGATGAAGTGGATGTTCGGTTTCTGGCTCGGTACGCTTATCCCCCTCGCCGGCCTCATGATCGCGCTGCAGCACTGGGGTGGGTGAGCACCGCACGGTGCGCCAAGCGGGCTCGTTGACACGCAGATTCTCGGACCGCGCTCTCTCCCCGAAGTCCCCACCACACAGACGCGCCCTGATGGACGTTGATCGTCGGATGTTCGACGTTGCATATCGTCCCGTCTCGGTTCGGTGCCTGCGGCGAATGCATTGAAGGGCACGCAGCGTTCCCAGTCGTCGGTCGGTTGGTGGAGCGGCTTCGGCGTCACCGCACTGAGTGGCGCGGCTGACACAGAAAAGCCTATCACCTCCCGGGGACGTGGTCAGCAACGTCGAAACCCGGCGGCTGACGCGGAGATTGAAAACCTGTTGAAGATCGTACAGCGGGAACTCCAGACGCGGGTGTGACCGAGATTTCTGAGGATGCTCGCCTGGCGATGCTGTACAATGCCGCTCTCAAGCTGGCGGACGTTGCCCTCCGAAAGGCGGTGTACCGGGCGGCGAGCGGAGGCCGACAGCACTACTACATCATTGCGTCGTTGCCGCAGGCCGTTTCGTCGCCGAAGGGTCAGGCCGGCATACTCTCGAAGGCAATGTCCCCCCGCCGCTTCGCGGGAGCATGGAGATGTTCGACCATGTGCGACCGGCTTCCCGGCATGAACCTGCGTGTCGGGGCCGTATCAGATTTCAAATGGTGTTATCTGAGTAGATTAATATAAACTGTTCTATACCAAGTATTTATAACACTACACAAAGGGGACTTTCACTTCGATCTGCCACGAGTGTACCCTTTTTGTTCCCCGCACTTCCTCGAGAATCATTGCCTGAATCGGCTCAGACATTTTAACTTGTTGTAAATCAACAGTATAAGTAGATATCGAATAGGGTACTATTCGTGATACTGGCACCAAAAGTACCCTTCATGTAACAACCCGAACGTGATGGATATAGTCAATTCGCGTGACCTCGGGCAGCGCATTCGCGCGCGTCGCAAGGAGGTCGGACTCACGGCAGAGGAGGCCGCCAGGGCGGCTGGTGTCAGCCGCCGGCTCCTGCTCGAGCTGGAGCAGGGCAAGCGGGACAACGTGAGCCTGGCCAAGGTTCTGGATATCCTGTCCGCCCTCGGCCTGCGGATGTCGGTGGGTGCCCGCGGTCTACCCGGGAAGGGCTAGCAGCAATACTGTTCAGTTAGATGTTTTTAGGTTAGATTTCGGTCCGACGCCACCCTGGAGGCCGCATGGCCCGGACCGTCGCGACCCTGCCCC
>Ga0302046_10005732_pt1 | contig 10909 bp, 10 predicted proteins | sample RVTome_11_FD_200261 | JGI IMG/M metagenome (GOLD analysis project Ga0302046, IMG submission 200261) | Soil microbial communities from uranium-contaminated site in the Upper Colorado River Basin, Wyoming, United States - RVT147D111 (version 2) ... | reverse complement strand
CCGCTCGGCGTGTACCGCAGCTCGGGATTCCGCGTGAGATTCCCCATGAGAATGACTTTGTTAAATCCGGCCACTGTCAGACTCCTGAGCCGAAGGCTCCAAGGGACGTCGCTCAACCAGTTCTTTTTCGTGGTGGATCGTGAGAAACTTGATGATGTTGTCTTCCAACCGATAGGCCCGCTCCAGCTCGCCGACCGTGTTGTTCGGCGCCTTGAAGTAGAAGTAGGCATAGGTGCCCTTCCGCTCCCGGCGCACTTCATAGGCGAGCTTCTTCTTCCCCAGGTTTTCGGCTTTGATGAACTGCGCGCCTGTTTTATCGGCCACGCCCTTCATCTTCTCGATAAGCGCCTTGGTTTCCTCGTCGGAGACGGACGGACGAATAATAAACAGAGACTCGTAGAGCTCCATGCAGCAATCCTCCTGGACAATGGCCCCCAATCAAGGTTGGGAGCGAGGTGTAGGGCGCCTATTTGGCGCAAGGAACGGTGGACGGTAACACAGGGAAACTTACACTGTCAACGAAACCAAGGCGCGCGAAGCAGCGTCCCTACACGGAGCGTGGTGAGACAGCTCGGCGACGGTTAGACATTGAACCGGAAATAGACGATGTCCGCTTCTTTCATCACGTAGTCTTTGCCTTCGAGGCGGAACAACCCCTTCTCCTTCACCTTGACTTCCGATCCACAGGACAGCAAATCATCGTAGTGATAGACCTCGGCCCTAATGAAGCCGCGTTCCATATCGGTGTGAATCTTGCCCGCGGCTTGCGGCGCCTTCATGCCTTTCGGAATCGGCCAGGCTCGGGATTCGATTTCACCGGCGGTGAAGAAGGTCACGATGTTCAGCAGCATGTAGGCTTCTCGGGTCAGGCGCACGAGGCCCGATTCCGTGAGCCCCATTTCTTTCAGGAAGTCTGCTCGCTCGCTGTCCGGCAGCGTAGAAAGCTCTGCTTCGAACTGGCCGCAGATGGTCACCACCCGTGCACCGCGTTTGTCGGCAAAGTCGCGCACCGTCTTGACCATCGCTTCGTCAGCATTGGCCTCTTCCGACACATTCGCGACGAATAAGACCGGCTTGGCTGCGAGCAATTGGCACTCATCGAGAATGACTCGCTCTTCCGGCGTATAGGTGAGGTTGCCCAGCCATTCGCCCTTATCAAGGAGATCGATCAGCTTCTGCACGAAAGCCAGTTCAAACGCCGCTTTCTTGTCGCCTGCCCTGACTTTCTTCTCCGTTTTCTGCTTCCGGCGGTCGAGGGTTTCAAGATCGGCAAGCATCAACTCCGTTTCGATCACGCCGATGTCACGGAGCGGATTCACGCCACCGCTCACGTGGACGACATCCGTCCCCTGGAAACAACGGACGATATGGAGTAACGCATCGACCTCGCGAATATGCCCCAAGAACTGGTTGCCGAGGCCTTCGCCTTTGCTGGCGCCTTCGACCAGGCCGGCGATGTCGCGAACCTCAAGCGTGCTGTAGGTGGTCTTTTTCGACTTGAAGAGATTGGTGAGAACGCTCAGCCGTGGATCGGGCACGAGCGCGATGCCGGTATTCGGATCAACGGTGGCGAACGGATAATTGGCCGCCAGTGCGCCGCTGCCGGTCAGCGCGTTAAAGACTGTCGTCTTGCCGACGTTCGGCAACCCGATCATGCCACAACAGAGTCCCATCTTTTTCTCTCTCCCCCTCTACCAGCGGAGCAACCAGCTTGACCCAGCCTGCGCGCATCCACCGAGCACCGCCCTTAACTTCACAATTTTGATTGGCTTCCGCGTGCGGGGTGGGCGAGCAGCGGGTCACCCTGGCTGATCCGCGTCATCCCCTCGTTCTCGCACGTTGAACTGGTTCATAGCGACAGCCACCCCCCGATGAATCAGGCATTCCAGCGCGTCCACGGCTCGCTCCAAGCAAGGCTCATACACCGCCATCTCGTCCCGTGTAACCGGTTGCAACACATACTCGGCGGAATCTTGACCCGGCGCAGGCCGCCCGATCCCAATCTTGACCCGAACGAATTGCGGAGTGCCGAGTGCTTCCACCACTGACTTGACTCCGTTGTGTCCCCCATGTCCTCCAGCCAGCTTGATCCGCAGCCGTCCCAGCTCCAAATCAAGGTCGTCGTGAATGACGATGAGTTCGTCTGGCGTGAGCTTGAATTCGCGCAGGAGACCTTTAAGGGGAGGGCCGCTGACATTCATCCAGTTCAGCAAACCAGCCAGTTCGATCAACTCGGAACCGAGCCGCCCGGAACCTCGCTGAGCTGTGCCGCAGGGGATGAGGCGGATGGACCATTGGGCGGCGGCGCGCTCGATGACCCACATACCGATGTTGTGGCGAGTCTGGGCATAGGCGTTGCCGGGATTGCCCAGTCCTACAATGAGATGCACCGCTACTTCTTCTTTTCGGCTTCCTTCTTCTCAGCCTTCGGGGCTTCCTTGCCGGCTTCTTTCTTCTCGCCAGATTTGGTTTCGCTGGCAGCAGCCGGCGCCGCAGCGCCGGCCTTGGCCGGTTCGCCACCCTCCGCCGCGGCAGCTTCTTTCCCCTTCGCCACCACCTCGGGCTCGGCAACCGTCGCCGCCGCACTGGTAAGCAACGCTTCGAGCTTGGCATCGGACATCGGCGCAGCGACACTGACAACCATCTGGTCGGGATCGTCCAAGAAGCGGACTCCTTCGCGCATCGCGATTTCTTTCACGTGGATGCCGCCGCCGATATTCAAGGCCGAGGCATCAACTTCGACATGGTCCGGCAAGGCAGACGGGAGACATTCCACATGCAACTCACGCATGTTGTGGTGCAGCACGCCGCCTTCCTTTACGCCGGCCGGAATCCCGCCGATGACATGGATCGGGACCTTGACACGAATCGGCTTGCTCATGGAAATCTCGAATAGATCCGCATGCAGCACGGCGCCGCTCACTGGATCGACTTGATAGTCGCGCAACAGCGCCGTGCGGTTCGGTTTGGACTTCGCGCCGGTGACGGTCAGGGAAATCAAAGCGGTGCTTCCCGCATGAGACTTCAAAATCTTGATCAACTCGTCAGGAGTGACGGTCAATAGTAGACACTCGCCCTGGCCATAGAGCACCGCCGGAACTTTTCCCGCTCGTCGCATGGACCGCGCGGCACCTTTGCCCGCTTTCTCTCTCACCGTCGCTGCCAAATCGAATTTCATGACACTCCTCCGTCTCCCCTGCTTCCGGCCTGTGGCCCTGCGCTGGGGGCCTAGGCAAATAATGAGCTGACTGACTCGTCCTCGTGAATACGTCGAATGGCCTCGCCCAGAAGGGGCGCCACCGACAATTGATGCAACTTCGGACACATTTTTTCTTTCCCACGCAACGGAATCGTATTCGTGATCACCATCTGTGAGATACATGACTTCTGTAACCGATCGAGCGCGGGCCCTGACAGAACGGCATGGGTGCATGCAGTCCAGACTTCTCGTGCTCCCTGGTCGGCGCAGGCCTGGGCTCCCTGGACGATCGTACCGGCCGTGTCGACCATGTCGTCTAGCAGCAGGACACTCTTGCCCTGGACATCGCCGATGATATTCATAATCTGCGCTTGATTCGGCCCTTCGCGCCGCTTGTCGATGATCGCCAGATTGGCCTGCAGGCGCTTCGCAAACGCCCTGGCCCGTTCCACACCACCCGCGTCAGGCGACACCACAACCAGATCAGTGATCTTTTTCTTGGTGATGTAGTCGAGCAACACAGGGAGTGCGTACAAGTGATCCACCGGCACATTGAAAAACCCTTGGATCTGCCCGGCATGAAGGTCCATCGTCAGAACACGGTCGGCTCCCGCTGTGGTGATCAGATCGGCAACCAGCTTGGCCGTAATGGGCACGCGTGGCTGATCTTTGCGGTCCTGACGGGCGTAGCCGAAGTAGGGGATGACGGCGGTAATGCGGTTGGCAGAGGACCGCTTGAGCGCATCGATAATGATCAATAACTCCATCAACGAGTCATTCACCGGCTGGCAACACGGCTGTACGACGAACACATCCGCACCACGCACGTTTTCGTCGATCTTGACTCGAATCTCTCCGTCGCTGAAGGATGCCACAGTGGCCTCACCCAGCTTTTGTCCCAAATAGGCAGAGATCTCCTGGGCGAGCGCAAGATTGGCGTTGCCAGAGAAAATTTTCAATTCTCTGTTCATCGGACTTTCTCGATCCGTCCTATCGTCTGTCTGTAGCGCGCTGAATTCTCTAGTGGTTCTTCTGCGGTGAGCGCCGGCATGGCGATCATATGAACCATACCTCCCCCGCTCGCTGCACGCTGCTGAGGAAGCCAACTAAGGGAGCAAACTGTATCGGAAATCTCAGGCCCTTGTCAACCAAACGACTGGAACGACAGGCGCTTCAAGACCGACAGATGAGCGGACCAGACCCGGCAGGAACCGCAAAAACTTTGAGTTGAGGCTCGGCCTGAAAATGTCCCTGCGCGTGCCGGGCTCCGGCCTCATCCCGAAACACGCCAAAGACTGTCGCTCCGCTCCCCGACAACAGTGCAGCTTCCGCACCCTGAGCGAGGAGCTGTTGCTTGATGTCCTGCAAACCCGGATGGGTCTTGAATACTGGACGTTCAAAGTCATTCTCGGCGACTCGGAGAACCTGCTCCCACGAGAGCGCATCGTTCCTTCCTAGCGCCGCATGGGAATCCGAGAGTGGTTGCACTCCGGCTCGACTGGAAGAGAGTTGCTGGTAGGCCCACTTGGTTTCAACTGGGAACCCGGGGTTTACAAGAACCACCCATCGATTCCCCGTGATTCGAAGGGGATGTACTTGCTCGCCCCGTCCGGCCACGGTGGCAGATGGGGCGGAAAAAAAGAACGGAACATCACTCCCGAGCGCTTGACCTACTTGGGCCATCTCCACCGCCGACCATCCCAGATTCAGTAATCGGTTGAGTCCAAAGATCGTGGCAGCCGCGTCGCTACTCCCACCCCCCAACCCTGCCCCCATTGGGATTCGCTTGGTGAGGACGATATCCAAGCCAGTTTTTCGTTCACTGCGGTGGAGCACTGCGGCGGCGGCGCGGTGCACGAGATTCGTATGATCCGTACTCAGTGAACACGAATCACAGTGCAGCGTGATGGCGGCATGGTTTTGGCTGAGTTGGATGGCGACCTCGTCTTCCAATCCCACAGTCTGCATAAGCGACCAGAGATTATGGAATCCGTCGGCGCGGCGGTCGAGAATTCGGAGGACGAGATTAATCTTGGCGGGGGCGAGAACGGTAATTGAAGAGGCTGGCGTAGGTCTCGATCCTGAAGCGCGCTTAGTCACGACCTCCTTTTATAGCATACTTCTCCAGACGATACCGGAATGACCTCGTGTTCAGCCGAAGCAGCCGAGCGGCCTTTTTCTTGACCCATTTTGAACGCTCGAGCGCCTTGAGCAATAAATCCTTTTCGATCCCGTTGATGAGTCCTTCGAGATCCAGCCCGTCGTCGGTCAAATCCAGTGGTACCCCGTGCTGTTGCTGAGGCGCCACCGGCCGATGAAGCCATCCACGCACATCCGCGTCGCTGACTGCCCCTTCCGTTGAAAATGCGACGACGCGCTCAATGAGGTTTTCCAGTTCTCTCACGTTACCGCGCCATTCATGGCCCAACAGCACATGCATTGCCTCGGCGCTCAGCACAGGCATGGGTCTCCCACTCTCCTTTGAAAACCGCTCCAGGAAGTGGTTGACCAAAAGCGGAATGTCGCCGCTGCGCAAACGCAACGGAGGGAGTCGAATGGGGATGACATCCAAACGATAATAGAGATCCTCCCGGAATGAGCCGTCTGCGACAGATTTTTCAAGATCCTTGTTCGTCGCCGCGACAATACGAACGTCGACTTTGACATCTTGGTTACCGCCCACTCGACGGAATTCCCGCTCCTGGATCACGCGCAAGAGTTTCACTTGAATCGTCGGGGTCGTATCGCCGATTTCGTCGAGAAAGATGGTCCCGCCGTTTGCCACCTCGAACAACCCGGCCTTATTCGAGATCGCACCGGTAAATGACCCCTTCATGTGGCCGAACAGTTCGCTTTCCAACAGCGTCTCTGGCACGGCGCTGCAATTCACCGCCACAAACGGCATGGGACTTCTGGCGCTGTTGTAATGGATCGCGCGGGCGACCAATTCTTTTCCCGTCCCACTCTCGCCACAGATCAAGACATTGCTCTTCGAGTCAGCCACCTTCCGCACCACATCAAACACCTTCTGCATCGCGTCGCTTTGGCCGACTAATTGCGCGAATGACGACTGGCTCGCCATCTCGCGCTTGAGCAGTATGTTCTCAGTTGTGAGACGCCGCCTCTCCAGGGCATTGCGAATGATCAGCTGGACCTCATCGACCTGAAACGGCTTCGTGAGATAGTCGTACGCGCCCTGCTTCATCGCTTCAACGGCTGAATCGGCGGTTGCAAACGCCGTGATGACCAACACGACCGTTTCCGGTGAGGCTGACTTGACCGCTTTGAGCACTTCCATTCCATCAACCTTCGGCATTCGCAAATCGGTGATGACGAGGTCGAAGATTTCCTTATTCAAGTGTTCAATGGCTTCCTCGCCATCAGCCGCGCTGGTGACGGCATACCCGGCGCGCTTGAGCATGATGCCCAACACTTCTCGGAGGCTTTGTTCGTCATCAACAACTAGGATCTTTTCCACGGTTCCCTACCTTCGTGCCACAGCCGGACACCGCCTTCCGCCGAACGGGGCAGACACACCACAAATCGTGACCCCTGGCGCTCCTGGCTATTCACTTTGATCCATCCGCCGTGAAGGTCGACGATTCGATGCACGGCCGCCAATCCTAATCCAGATCCCTGTTTTTTCGTGGTAAAGAAGGGCAGAAAAATTTTGTCGAGGTTCTTTTTGGGGATGCCTTCCCCGGTGTCTTGAAACGAGATCTCGACGACATCAGCCTTGCGCCCGCCAACATCGATCTTCCTGCAGCCTGTCGAAATCGTCAGTTGGCCGCCTTTCGGCATGGCATCGAAGGCATTGGTCGCCAGATTCCAAAAGACTTGTTTCATCTGGTCCTGATCTACTTGTCCAGGCAGAGCCCCGCTGGCCAGAGATGTCACGATCTTGATGTTCGTTCTCGTCCGTGCTTCATGTTGTACCAGATCAAGGGTCTCAGCAAGGACTTTGTTCAAATCGAACTCTGCCAAATTCAGCGCTGGCGGCCGGGCGTACTGGAGAAACTCCGTAATGATGGTATCCAACCTGGTGGCTTCACGGACCGCGATGTCCATCAGGCGCTGACTGGTTTCATCCGCCTGGAGATCCTTCCGAAGCATCTGCATGGCACCGGCAAGTGCTCCGAGAGGATTTCGGATTTCGTGCGCCATCCCTGCCGACATTTCCCCCAGACTGGCCAACCAATCCTTACGTCGCATCTCCTCTTCCAAGTCTCGGATCTGCGTGAGGTCCTTGAACACCCCGACCAACCCTGTCTCCTCTCCCTGTTCATGCAAAGGCGCGAGTGTCATACCGAGAATCAGTCGATCGCCGTCGGCCCGTTTGCATTCCACTTCGAACCGCATGTTGGCGGACACATCCAGCATGCGTTCATCTTCTCGCTGACTCGGATGCCAATTGAACACTTCCCGCCAGGGACGCCCCTGTACTTGCTCAAAACTGTAGCCGGTCGCCTCTTGCGCCGCAGGGTTGAACGAGGTAATGCACCCTCTCTCGTCCGTCGTAAACACACCGCTGCTGATGCTCTGAACAATATTTTCATGGAACGCCTGGAGGCGGCTCAGCCCTTGTTCTTTCTCACGGAGCGATTGGTCTGCATGCTGAAGCTGATCCGCAAGCGCACCGCTCAAGAAACCGACGACCAGAAATGCCAGGCCATAGACGCCGAATGCCTGGAGTGTTTCCGCCGCACCCAGGCGGGTGGGGGGCAACCACCCCCATACTTCAGCGAGTCCGTAGAGTTGAACATTGGTGAGAATTCCAAAAAGAATAATGCAGAGACTGGCGGTCAGCAGCCCCACAGGACGACGTGAGACAAGACTCGCCACCGTGACGGTAATGACGTAGAGCACGGCAAACGGGCTTTCGATTCCTCCCGTTCTTGCGATCAACACCGTTTCGAGCAGAAAATCGACGGCAACCTGAACCCATGCAAACCGTACGAGCGCATCAGCACTCGTCAGCCTTCGAAGAACCAGTGCGTACGGAATCGTGACCGCATAGGTGAAAGCGATCAACGCATAAAATGTTTCAGCCCGTTCGCCCTTCGTAACCTGGAAGGTGAGGGAGAGGCCTAGCAGAAGGGTAACGAAGACAACCCTCAGCCCCATCAACCAGTGGATTCTAGTCTTAACGTTGTCCATGAAATCCAACCCTCGCAAGGGAAAACGCTCACGGCCCCAACATCCAGTCCGAATTCATGGAAGATTCACCGGGCGATAGGAGATCACTTTATTGGAGAAAGCGAACTGCGCGCTTATCGAGACTACAAAGGGGGCATGGCCTAGAAGAACCCCTTCTAACTAGCCGATCCCGAGCACCAGTAACGAGGCGAGTTCCCCTACTGAGATTGCTCAACCGATAGCAGATGCCATTGTAAAAATAGGCAAATACATCGCGACCACGATAAACCCAACCGTGATGCCTAAGAAAACCATCATCATGGGCTCTAATAGTGCAGTGAGATTGGTGACGGCCTGGTCGACTTCTTCCTCATAGAAATCTGCGATTTTCCCCAACATACTATCGAGTGCACCAGTCGACTCACCCACCGCGATCATGTGCGTCACCATCTTGGGGAATGTTCCGCTTTTGGCGAGCGGGTCGGAGATCGTTTTCCCTCCGCTGATACTGACCTTTGCATCAAGGAGCGCACCTTCCACAACTTTGTTCCCCGAGGTCTTTGCGCAGATCGTCAGTGCCTCCAGCAACGGCACACCACTGGCCAGCAAAGTCCCGAGTGTCCGCGTAAACTTCGCCACAGAAGCCTTCCTGATCAAGTCTCCAAACACCGGAAGTTTCAACACAAGCTTGTCTATCGCCAGTCTTCCTTGAGAGGTCGCATAGTATTTTTTTGTTCCAACCACCGTTCCTACAATGGCCCCCAGGATGAAATACCAATTCCCCTGAGCAAAATTACTCATATCGATCACAAGTTGGGTCGGCGTCGGGAGCGCCATTTTTCCTCCGGACATTTCCTTGAACATCTTTTCGAATACGGGAATGACCCAAATCATGAGGACCGTAATCACGATCGCCGCAATGCCAACAATAGCAGCGGGATACACCAGCGCGCTTTTGATCTGCCCCTTCAGCTTCATCGCTTTCTCGATGTGCTTGGAAAGCCGATTGAGAATTGTATCCAGCAACCCTCCGACCTCACCTGCATGAACCATATTGATATACAGATCATCAAATATCTTCGGATGCTTTCGAAGAGCATCCGAGAATGTCGAACCTCCTTCGACCTGGACCTTCACGTCACCCACAGCTTTCCTCAAAGCCGCATTTTCCGATTGCGTTGAGAGAATCTCGAGACACTGGATCAACGGCAATCCGGCATTGATCATGGTTCCGAATTGACGAGTGAAGACGACAAGGTCCTTGTCGGTCATCCCTGTGCCCAGACTGAATTTGAACCCTTCTTTCGCAGCTCGTTCCTCAAGACTCGTTACGACGACGCTTTGCTTACGGAGCTGCTCGACTGCTTCGTCTCGCGATTTAGCGACGAGTTCGCCCTTCTTGACTGATCCTGATTTGCTCCGTCCGACGTATGCAAAGGTGGCCATAGACTTTTTCGTCCTGTTGTGGCTCCGTGAGCCGGTTATGTGAGAAGAGTGCGACTACCAGGCGAGTCTACTGGGGGGCCGAAAACCTGTCAAAACAATTGCATTATTTACTCGACGGCCCGATGGGCAACGCGCGTTCGACCTGGGAAGCGAGGAACTTAGTTCAGCGGAGGAGCTGCACTGGTATTCATATACCCTCGGTAAAGATAGTGCAGTCCCGATGCGAAGGTGAACCCAACCATGGTGACTAAAAGCGGGGTGAGCACGGACAGACCAAGACCGCGCCACGTCAGGAGGACAACCAAGAGCACATAGCTCAGCTGAAGCGCGGTGGTCCCCTTTCCCCAAAACGTCGGGGTTACGTCAATCGGAGTATTGGTCACGTGCGCAACGACGGTCCCTAACAAGAGAATGACGTCTCGGCTCACGACCAATATGACCAGCCACGATGGCACCAGATGAAGCATCGACAGAGAGATGAAGCCTGAGGTCAGAAGCAGCTTATCGGCGAGAGGATCAAGGAACGTTCCCAGTCTCGTTCGCTGGTTCAACTTTCGCGCGATGGGGCCGTCAATCGCATCGGTCAGGCCGGCGACGAGCAGAGCCAGCAACGCGAACCCATAGGCGCCATACGTCATAAACCCTATGTAGACAGGGACCAGCAAAATGCGAAGAATCGTCAGGCTGTTGGGAATATTCATGGGAGTGGCGTAAGAACCGAGCCTCCGACTTGGTGAGGGGAGGCATCATAGTAATCGACGTTCGTCTTGTCAACGCGGTTGCAGTCACCAAGGAAGACTCCTATAATTCCTCGTTGCGTACGATCTCCAGAGATTGTGGAGGGGCGAATGAGCACACTGCCGCTGATGTTCAAGAAAGAAGGGTTGGTCGAAAAACACCAGATCGAAGGGGTGGATCCGAGCGACCGATATTTTAGTCGCGCGATCCTCGTCAATCGGACCGCATCTGGATACGCATCCAAAGCCATGTATGAAGCCCTCACCGTTGAGAGTGGATCGCATTCCACCATCATCGCGGCGGTGAAAGAATTGGTTGAGAAACTTCAGGGGTTTGGATTCACTCGAATGAGGACGCGGGTCAACTTCAAAGGGACGCGCTATCTCGCCG
>Ga0302046_10005730_pt1 | contig 10910 bp, 8 predicted proteins | sample RVTome_11_FD_200261 | JGI IMG/M metagenome (GOLD analysis project Ga0302046, IMG submission 200261) | Soil microbial communities from uranium-contaminated site in the Upper Colorado River Basin, Wyoming, United States - RVT147D111 (version 2) ... | reverse complement strand
CAATGCCGGACTCGTCGATGAGGCACGTGTGGAAGTGTCGCGTACCCTCGATGCTCTGTCGGCCCTGACCGAACAGGGCGTTCCCATCATCGGCCTCGAGCCCTCCTGTTTGCTCACCTTTCGGGATGAACTCCTGGCGCTCTTCCCCGGACGGCGCACGGAGTCGGTGGCACGCAATACATTCACACTCGAAGAATTTCTCGTCCGACAAAAAGCGGCAGGGAAGTTGTCTCTGAACCTGAAACCCGTCGGATCAGAAGCAGTGGTCCACGGGCATTGCCATCAAAAAGCCTTCGGCGTTTCCGACCACGTGGTGACGGCCCTGACCTGGATTCCAGACCTCTCCGTCACACCCATTACGGCGTCGTGCTGCGGAATGGCGGGGTCATTTGGTTATGAAGCGAAGCACTACGACATCTCACTAAGAATGGGAGAACTGGACCTGTTGCCTGCCATCCGACAAACAGGAGGGGAGACGTGGATCATCGCAGACGGTACGAGCTGTCGCGCACAGATCCGGCATGGAACAGAGAGGACGCCACACCACGCAGCCCAGATTCTCGCCGCGGCACTGGAAATCTAGCCAACCCCATTCGAGATTTGGCACCAGGGAAGTTCTCCAGCCTCAACCGCTCACTGAATCGATGGTCACAATGCGAATCGTTGTCTTCGGTGCTGGTGGGGTAGGCGGGTACTTTGGCGGTCGACTCGTAGAGGCTGGACACGACGTCGTTTTTGTGGCGCGCGGCGGGCACCTCGATGCACTCCGTAACACCGGAATCAGTATCACCAGCCCTCGAGGTCCATTCGCCGGGAAGGTCCAAGCGACGTCCGATCCGAAAACCATCGGTGGCGCCGACCTGATTCTCATGGCAACAAAGGCGTGGCAGGTTCGAGAGGCGGCAGCCGCGGTCCAACCCGCCGTTGATTCCCACACAACCGTCTTACCACTGCAGAACGGCGTCGAAGCAGCTGAACACATTGCAGAAGTCCTCGGTGCCGAACGAGTGATTGGGGGCCTGTGCAGAATCCTCAGTCAGGTAACGGCACCTGGTGAAATTCTCCACGTTGGTGCCGATCCGACAATCGTATTCGGCGAATTGGATCGGAGTTCCAGCGCGAGGTGCCGAGAGATCCGTGACGCCCTCTCGGAAGCCCCCGGCATGCAGGTGGAAATCGCGGACGACATTCACGTGGCGCTGTGGCAGAAGCTGCTCCTGATGGCGCCCACCAGCGGGCTCAGTTCGGTCACCAGGGCCCCGTTGGGCGTCTTGCGCTCTCTGCCGGAGACGCGAGAGCTTCTTCAACGTGCCATGGAGGAGGTCGTCCGTCTCGCACACGCGTGCAAGGTTGCCGTTGATCCAAATGCGGTTGCCGCGACCCTTTCCTTCATTGACACCTTACCGCCTGAATCGACACCGTCAATGCATCGAGACATCCTCGAAGGGCGCCCGTCCGAACTGGAATCGCAAACGGGAGGCGTCGCACGACTGGGCCGGACACATGACGTCGATGTGCCAGTCAACACATTCCTCTACCTCGCTCTGCTCCCGTTGGAGCTTGCGGCAAGAGGCAAGATCACGTTTGCCACCTGAAACGTGCGAAACAAGGAAAACCCTCCACGTGGAGTGTCCTGCGGATGAAGAAAATCAATCTGGCTGAGAAGTTCTCCCTCTTCTCAGAGCATTGGAGCCCAAAGATCCTGGGCGAACTCAACGGACAACACGTAAAGGTTGCGAAAGTGAAAGGTGAGTTCACGTGGCACCATCACGAAAAGGAAGATGAACTTTTCCTCGTAGTGGACGGTGAGCTGACGATCCAGTTTCGCGATGGGAGCGTCAATTTGCACGCGGGAGAGATGGTGATTGTACCACGCGGAGTCGAACATCGCCCCGTGGCCCACGAGGAAACGCAGATCCTGATGTTTGAACCGGCCTCGACCCTGAACACCGGGAACGTCCGAAACGACCGAACCGTTGAAGCGCTGGAGCACATCTGACTCCGTCCTCGCGGCTATTCAGCCAGTTCGCCGGAGACCGGTATCCAGGCCAGTGCCAGCAGGTCGACGTTGATGTCTGATTTGCGCGGCCTTACGTGCTCCTCGGAAATCGTGAAGTTCTTCGGCTTCAGAGCATCCTCTACGCCCGAAAGGTCGTCTTCAAACCGACGTTCGAGATCAGCCAGATCCTCTTCCAGGTCCTTCACACGGACCTGGGCCAATTCAATGTCCTGTTTCTCACGGGCCACGCGACCGGCACCGCGCAATGCCGTGGTCGCACGACCTACATTCGCTCGACTCCCCACTTTCCGGCCAAGCAACGCCCCCAGGACAGTGGATCCGACAGAAACGGCCGTCTGGAGTTTCTGCTGGCCGAGTTGCGCCTCTTCCCGCGCAACCTTCTCGTTGGCACGCTGTATCTGATCGTTGAGCCGCGAGAACTTCGCTTCATACTGTTGCTTGAGTTTTTCGACTTCCGCGTCTCGCTTTTCACGCACGGCTTCACGCACTCGAATCCCAAACTCCGCTTCGGTTTCGGCCGGAGTGGACGTGAGTTTCAGTTTACTGCACTTGTACAGTATGAGAGACTGTTGCTGATACAGAAACGTCTTGAATTGTCCTTCCCAGGTAGTGAACGCTTTCGCACCGCCGGCTTTTTTGGGAAGTGTCGCGTATCGCGCATCGGGTAGCGGTTGGTCAACGACAGCATCCCGTTCCACGGGTTGCGCCTTCTCCCAGACCTGACCGGTCGCGGAACCCTCGAGCCGGGTCAGGAATGTCGCCGTCTTCCACAGGTCGACATGAACGGGAGCTTTGACATAATGGAGATCGGCGGTACCGATGATCCCCGGCACGTAAACAACCAAGCCCTCACCGGCACCATCTAGTCCGATGAATCGCACCGGTATCTCCTTGGGGCTGTCTGGTCGTGAACGGTCGCCCCGTTCGGTCGCGACGGCCTTCGGCTTCGACTTCGCCTCGGCCTCAAGTACTGGCACGGTCTTGCGGTGCGCCATGAGCACCTCGATCTGTGCTCGCGTCAGTGGACCGCGCAGGTATGACATTGCCCAACGCGTATGAAACAACACCGGTTCGTTTTCGTGCACATTGTTCATGAGGAATACGCGGCTCCTGAGTCCTGACAACTGAGCCTCGAGCCGCTTGCGGTCGAACACGTGACCAGACGCTGTGAACGCGCCCTCCAGGCCATCGAGAACACGAAGCTTGTCCCGTTCTGTCTGCAGACGACCGAGAAACCAAGTGCCGGCGTTGGACAAGGCCTTGTAGTCGAGGTCCACCGGATTCTGCGTCGCGAGCAACACACCAAGCCCGAAAGCCCGTGCCTGTTTCAGCAGGGTGAGGAGTGGAAGTTTGGATGGCGGGTTCGCGGTGGGTGGGAGAAAACCAAACACCTCGTCCATATAGAGGATAGCTCGTAAGCTGGATGTCCCAGCCTGGGTTCGCATCCAACCGACAACCTCATTGAGCAACAGCGTGACAAAAAACATCCGTTCAGCGTCCTGCAGATGCGCGATCGAGATGATCGAGATGCGCGGCTTCCCGGTCTCGGTCCACAGCAACCGTGGAACCTCGAGCGCCTCTCCTTCCATCCACGCTGCAAATCCCGGTGACGCCAACAGGCTGTTCAAACGCATCGAAAGATTGAAGCGGTCCTTCTCGGGGAAGAACGTGTCCACGTCCATGACGCCGATCCGGTCAAACGGGGGCGACTGGACCTGCCCGATCATCCCTCCGAGGTCCAGGTCGTCGCCGTCGCGCCACGCGCGATCGACCAGTTGTGACAACATTATGTGCTCGCGACTCTGGATGGGATCGGCATCGATTCCGACGAGCGCCAATAGTCCGGACACTGCCGAGGATACACGCTCTCGCATGGCGTCCGCATCGCCCCGGAACGAGGCAGGTGGGGCCGCGAACGAGCGCAACACGGCCAGCGGGAGACCGGCAGAACTCCCCGGTGTGTAGATGGCCATGTCCACCGCATCTCGCAACCGGCCGATCCGTGCACCGTCCTGCCCCCACTTGGCTAACCCACTGCGCCAGGTTTCCGCGGTTGCCTTCGCGAACTCGTCAGGCGAGAGCCCCTTGCGCGTCGCGGCCGCCTCATCGATCCATGGTCTGAAATCGGCCGGTGCCAGTTCGGGAAACGTCAACATGAGATTGGTGATGTCCCCCTTGGGATCGATGGCGATCACGGGTACGCCATCCAGGGCCGCTTCCTCGAGGAGTGACACGCACAACCCGGTTTTGCCGCTGCCCGTCATCCCCACACATACACCATGCGTCGTCAGGTCCTTCGCCTCATAGAGAATCGGCTCGTCAAGGACTTCGTCGGTGCCTGCATCGACCCGGCCCCCCAAATAAAAGATGCCCAACTGTTCAAGGGTGGCTGGGTTGGTCGCTTTCGTGTTCCCCATCTCGGCTCCGATCAGGACATGGTGGCGGAAGTTGTTGTTGGTTTGTCATTTTCGGAAGGGCTGCATGACGCGGCATCGAAGCATTGCTCGCGGAGACGGCCAACGGTGCCAGCCCACCTCGAGGAGTACGCCGCTCCTGCCTTTGCCGCCCGGACGGCCAGCGGTTATTCTCCTGAATTCACTTTGCGCCCGGAGTACGTCGCAATGGCCATACCCTCGGTTTCCCTCCTTCTGTTGACTCCTGCGGCCCTCGCGTTCAGTCCCTTGTGCGCAGCTGCCGTTCAGACAACGCAAAGCATGCAGTGGGACACGGTTGCCACATTTTCGATCCTCGGGTATGACCCGGAAACCGGTGAGGTCGGGGGCGCCGTGCAATCCCGCGTCTTCTCGGTGGGGAACGGCGTGCTGTGGGCTGAAGCAAATGCCGGCGTGGTGGCAACTCAGGCGATCATTGACGTCAGCTACGGCCCCCAGGCACTCGAACTCCTGCGGCAGGGCGTCGCCCCACAGGCCATCGTGGATCGGATCTGGCAGAGCGATCCAGATCCTCAACCCGATCGCTGGACGAAGTTTGGGCGCCAATTCTCCGTGATGAACGCGCGGGGGGAGGTCGCTACCTATACCGGACCGCGCGCGTCCGAATGGGCGGGCCACCGAATCGATCGCCATGTCTCCGCTCAGGGCAACATCCTCGCCGGTGAGGCGGTCGTGAACGATATGGTCGATGCATTCAACGCGACCGACGGGCATCTCTCATTTCGCCTCCTCGCGGCTCTGGAGGCCGGACAGGCCGCGGGTGGTGATACGCGCGGCATGCAGTCAGCCGCCATGATCATCGTGAAAGAAGATGGCGGGGTTTGGCTTCACAACGACGTCGTCCTCCGGTTACAGGTGGACGACCACGAGGAGCCAATTCAGGAACTTCGCCGACTGGTGGAGTTCGCCGCCATGCAGCGGGAGCGAAGGGCACGACGGTGACGCAGGATCCGTGGCGCCTCACGGTGGGAAAAGTTGCAAAAGACGAGGACAGTTCGAAGCGCGGAAGTATGAACAACGGATTCACACGAAGCTCAGGAGCCTTCCGATGTACGCCTTGATGCGTAACCTGTTTCTGATAGTCGCTGCGACCAGCGTGTGGTCGATCGGCACCGCAGCACAGGGCACGGTAAAACCGGTCCTTCACGGTAGACATTGGGTTGCGATCACGGGAAAGCCGCTCGGAGCCACAGCGGGCGCCATGATCTTTCAGCAAGGTGGCAACGCCGTGGATGCAGCGGCCGCCATGTTAGGCGCTACGGCTACAATGTTCGACGTCTTGAGCTGGGGCGGTGAGACTCAGGCACTCATCTACGACCCAACGACCGCCAAGGTCGTGGGAATCAATGCCCTCGGCGTGGCACCGACAGGCGCCACACCGGAGTTCTTCAGAGACCGCGACATGGCATACCCGCCCGCCCTGGGGCCGTTGGCCGCGGTGACCCCGGGGACCCCTGGTGGCGTCATGGTAATGGTGGCGGAGTTCGGCAGATTGAGCCTCGCCCAAGTGCTCGAACCCGCCATCCAGCTGGCTGAAGGGTATCCCATCGAGGCGCAGACAGCCGACGCTATCGAACGGGGGAAGGAAGAGATTCGCCAATGGCCGTACTCGCGCGCCGTCTTCCTGACACATCCGGGGGAGGAACGGGAGGCCCCATATCCCGGTGAGATTTTTCGACAACACGACCTTGCAACTACACTTCGCAGCCTCGTTGAGGCCGAACGTGAAGCACTTGCACAGGGGATGAGCCGCAAGGATGCGATCTACGCCGCATACGATCGGTTCTATCGCGGCGACATTGCACGCGAGTTCGTACGAGGATCACAGGAACAGGGCGGTCTGCACACTCTCGAGGACCTGGCCAACTGGCAGGTGTTCATCGAAGAGCCGGTCGTGACAACGTACAAGGGAATCGAAGTCTACAAACTTCAACCCTGGGTTCAGGGGCCCGTAATGCTTCAGGCCCTCAACATTGTCGAGAACTTCGATGTTCAGGCGATGGGCTTTAATAGCACCCGCTATATCCACACATTGTACCAGGCGATGAACTTGTCGTTCGCGGACCGTGATTTCTACTACGGAGATCCACGCTACGAACCCGAAGAGCCGATTCGGGGACTCTTATCAAAGGAATACGCCAGGGCGAGAGCGGACCAGATCAATTGGGAACGAAACGATCCAGATATAGGCCCCGGCGATCCGTACCCTTATGAGGGGCGGGAAAATCCATTTGGCCAGCTCCTCGAACAGTGGAACCGATCGAAAGCAACAACGGACCTCTCGCAGCAGGAACGGGACGACGCGTTCTACGCTGGCACGACTTCCATTCAGGCGGCAGACGCAGACGGCTGGGTTGTCTCGATTACACCGAGTGGTGGCTGGATGCCGGCGACCCTGGCCGGAAGCACTGGCATCGGCATGTCGCAGCGCATGCAGAGTTTCGTGCTCGACGAAAGACAAGGGCCATTTAACGTGGTCGAACCCGGCAAGCGGCCCCGAGTCACCCTGACCCCCAGCATGGCACTGAAAGACGGTCAGCCGTTCCTGGCGTTCGCCGTGCAGGGTGGGGACAGCCAGGATCAGAATCTCCTCCAATTCTTCCTGAACGTCGTGGAGTTCGGCATGAACGTTCAGGAAGCCGTCGAGGCGCCCAATATCAACAGTTTTCAGATGCGTAGTTCGTTCGGAGATCATTCATCCGATCCAGGCCGGTTGCTCCTCCACGAATCGGTACCGCCGTGGGTAAGAAAGGAGCTGCGGGACATGGGATACGATCTGGAGTTTCAGTCCCTCACGTCCGGCCCGATCACCGCCATCTTCTTTGACCGGGAACACGGTACCATGTGGGGTGGCGCATCCAACTACGGCGAGGACTACGGAATCGCGTGGTGAGACAGGAAGAGTACGATGTAATCGTGGTCGGTTCGGGCGCGGGTGGCGGCATGACGGCTTACGTCCTCGCTATGGCCGGTGTGAACGTGTTGATGCTCGAAGCGGGCAGGTCATACGACCCGCTTTCCGAGACGCCGATGTTCCAACTGCCGCGCGATGCACCCTTGCGCGGAGCCGGAACGCCGGACAAGCCATTCGGGTTTTACGACGCCACGGTTGATGGCGGATGGCAGGTCCCGGGTGAACCATACACGACGGCTCCAGGAAGTGAGTTTCTGTGGTGGCGATCTCGCATGCTGGGCGGTCGTACGAACCACTGGGGTCGCATCTCACTCCGGATGGGTTCATATGACTTCAAGCCGAGGAGCCGGGATGGGCTGGGATTCGACTGGCCCGTTTCGTATGAGGATGTGGCTCCGTACTACGACAAGACGGAAGCGTTGATCGGCGTCTACGGATCTACCGAGGGGCTCGAAAACACCCCGGACTCCCCAGACGGAATCCTCCAGCCGCCGCCGACACCGCGCGCGTACGAACTGCTCACCAAACAGACGTGTGCCCGCCTCAACATTCCCGTGGTTCCGTGTCACCTTGCAATTCTGACACAGCGACAGGACGACACGGTCCTCCCGGCTCGCATCCATCCGGAGGATGCCAATGCGCAGCGCATCCTTGCCGCTTCAATGCAGACGCGAGCGGCGTGTTTCTGGGCGACTCCGTGCGGACGGGGCTGTTCAATCAAGGCCAACTTTCAGTCGCCGACCGTACTCCTTCCCCCGGCCTTGGCCACCGGGAATCTCACGATCGTCACGAATGCCATGGTTCGCCAGGTGACTGTTGACGCGCGCGGGCGCGCCACCGGCGTACAGTACATCGATCGGGTCACCAGGCAGGACCGGCGAGCCGAAGCACGGGTTGTCGTGCTTGCGGCGAGCGCCTGCGAGTCAGCGCGAATTCTGCTCAACTCGAAGAGTTCCAGTTTTCCCGACGGCCTGGCGAACAGTAGCGGACTCGTCGGGCGATACCTCATGGACACCGTCGGCGCGGGTTTGTCGGGACAGATCCCGGCGCTGGAAAACGTGCCGCCCCACAACGAAGACGGCGCGTCTGCCATTCACATGTATATCCCATGGTGGTTGTACGGTGAGCAGGCGGCCGGCCGCATGTCATTCCCGCGCGGTTACCATGTTGAATTCAGCGGTGGACGGCGGATGCCGGGGGCGGGGGCGTTCGGGGGCCTGGAACGCCTGACCAACGGATCGTACGGGCAGGCGTTCAAAGAGGATTGCCGGCGATACTACGGGACGTTCATCAACTTCGATGGACGGGGGGAGATGATCCCCAACGAAAAGTCCTATTGCGAAATCGATCCGGACACCGTCGACCAGTGGGGCATACCCGTCCTTCGCTTCCATTGGGAGTGGTCGGAGCATGAGTTGCAGCAGGCTGTTCACATGCAACAGACATTTGCCGAGATCATCGAATCAATGGGTGGTCGCGTTATGGGAACCGTGCAGACTGATGGTCGCGATGCCATCGCGCGGGGCGGGCAGATCATTCACGAGGTAGGAACGGTGAGAATGGGTGAACGTCCAGAGGACTCGGTGCTGAACGAGTTTTGCCAATCATGGGACGTTCCCAACCTGTTCGTCACCGACGGCGCTCCCTTTGTGTCCAATGCAGACAAGAATCCCACGCTGACGATCATGGCCCTGGCGTGGCGCTCCTCGGATTACCTCATTGACCAACTCAGACAACGCGCCTTCTGAACATGTCCAAGTCCTCCGATTCCATCAAACTCCCCCGGCGGGATGCCCTCAAGCTCCTCGCAACCGCGGCCGCCGTTCCGTCGCTGGCGTGCGACCGACCGCTGGAACCCGAGATCCCACGAACACCCGCGGATCCAGACCTCGTTAACCCGGTTACGCCGTGGGAACACATACTCACGGCCGACGAACTACGAACCGTGACCGCGTTGAGTGATGTGATCATTCCTGCCGACGATCGCTCGCCATCGGCCAGCCAGGTCGGTGTGCCCGAATACATCAACGAGTACGTAAGCGCTCCGTATCCGGCACAGGAGCGCGACCGTGTGCTCATCCGTGGCGGATTGGCATGGTTGAACACAGAATCGAATCGTCGCTTCTCGATGCGTTTCGCCGATTTGACATTTGCGCAACAACGCGAGATCTGCGATGACATATGCTACGTGCCTGACGCCACGCCTGAATACCAGGGAGCCGCAAGGTTCTTCGACAAGTTTCGCGACCTCGTAGCCACCGGATTCTACACAACGGACGCGGGAATGCGTGACATCGGATACGTCGGCAACGTGGCCATGGCTCAGTTCAACGGACCACCCCCGGAAGTACTTCGGTATCTCAATCTCGATGCTTGACCTCGGAACGCTGACGTGCGTTGACGGGAAAATCGGGATGCTCGCGGACTTCCCTTGCGCCGGCGAGGTCCCGTTCGGTGCGCGTCACGAGTAGCGTACAGGCGTCGGCCAGTCGCCACCACACCAACCCACCCATTCTGCAGTGAATGCGATCCAGGCGGAGACCATCCGCGGACCGAAGCAGATCGCCAACTTCCTTCTGACGGGCAAGAAACCGTTTGACGACATCCGCGCCGGGCGTTGGCATTCTGGCCAGTCGGAGTGATCTGGGTGACGCGCCTATCGTCCAACGCACGATGCCGCCCCGCAGGCTGACTTTCCAGCGGCCGTTCTTTGCGAAACGATGGCGGACAACACCCTTCTTGATCACAGGCGGCAGGTATTCGAGATGAGGATCGGCGGTGGCAATGGCGTGTTCGAGGTAGTGCCCAATACCCCAGCCACCTTCTGGCGGGCGCCACACCAACGCTTCATCGGATATCCCTCGCACAATCTGCTTCGCCCGGTTGGCCCCGTGCTCAATGCGGCTTATGAGCCGGGCAAGCTGCACATCCTGTCGCAGAACTATGGGCATCGATCAGGCGGTGGGCGACTCATGTACCGGGGGGGCGGAGAGCGGATCAGTCATGCGTCTCTACGAAGGGTGAAACGTGACGACGGCCGGGCACCAGGGGCCGCGAGTCGACAGCCGTGGCGGCCGCGTGTTCGGCCAGACGATCGATGAGGTCGACGAGCACGTCATGACGCTTCCGGTGGGTCCGAGTGAAAAGCGTTCGGGCCAGCAGATAGCAGGAGCTTACCCACACTGCCCCGGCAACAACGCCGGCCAGTGGTGACCCGTATACTCCAATGAAGCTGCCCACGGCTGACCCACCACCCCCACCCATGCCGCCGGTAATCCCGCCAAAATACCCGCCCGCCATCGCGCCGAGTCGTTCATCGATTCGGACGCGCGTGCTGTTACCGCGGGAGACCAGCGTAATGTGCAGATCGCGTCCCTCGGAACCGGTGCGGGCGTAGTTCCACGTCAACGATCCGGTCAGGGTGCTCACGTTTCCCACGTTCCCAAGGGTCAGCCGAATCTCGTCGACCAGATGCGGGTACTCGGTTTCGGGGACTTCACCGGCTATCACCCGTTCGAGGGAA
>Ga0302046_10005729_pt1 | contig 10911 bp, 9 predicted proteins | sample RVTome_11_FD_200261 | JGI IMG/M metagenome (GOLD analysis project Ga0302046, IMG submission 200261) | Soil microbial communities from uranium-contaminated site in the Upper Colorado River Basin, Wyoming, United States - RVT147D111 (version 2) ... | reverse complement strand
GATGGACACCCGAGGCGGACTTCCGCCTACGGGTGCCGGTACTAACTCTTGTGTCTGGAAGACTTAGAGCTACATGGATCCCCACCTACCCCCTCTCCCCCTGGGAGAGGGGCTGGGGGTGAGGGTTCCGGGCTTCCCCTCCCTCGGGACGGCCTCCGCCCTACCCCTGCGTCTCGTGTCGGCCACCCTTCGCGCTGTCGCGCGGCGCCGCGGACGCGACGACAATGGTGGCGAGATGTCGAGCGCCGCCGCCAAGCTCCTGCCCTTCCCCGCCGCCGAGCCCGAGCCGGTGCCGGCCGTGCTCCTGGTGGGCAATCCCAACGTCGGCAAGAGCGTGCTGTTCAAGAACCTGACGAACCACTACGTCACGGTCTCGAACTACCCGGGGACCACGGTGGAGGTGATCCGCGCCAAGGCGCGCCTCGACTTCGGCGCCGGCGGGGTGGGCGAGGTCGAGGTCATCGACTCGCCGGGCCTCAACGACCTGACGCCGCACTCGGACGACGCGCGGGTGACCCGGCGACTGCTCTTCGGGCTGGTGCCGGGCTCGGAGATCGAGCTCGTCGAGCGCCAGCCCGCCTACGTGATCCGGGTCGGCGAGACCGAGCTCGCCCTCGACGCCGAGATCGCCCGCGAGATCCTGATCGAGCCGGCGTGAGGCTCACTGCGGCGTCGCACGTTTGGGTGGTGAGGGGCTCAGACCGGCCAGCTATTCCGGTAGGGTTCCGGTAGGGTGATGAAACCGAGGCGTTGGAAGTCCGCGTCAAAGGTGAAGACTTCGAGCATCGCCCGCTTGCGCATCAAAGCGAATGACGTGCAATCGGTAAACGAGAGCACCTTGTCCCGGTAGCCGGCGAATATCTCCCATCCGAGCGCTCGCAGCTCCGGTCCGATCTCCGCCTCCTCAATGAGCGCGCTCCCGGTAGCGAGGTCGTGGAGGAGGACCGCCATCCTCAAGCCATTGCGGCGCCGACGCAAGAGTGTGTAGGCCTCGTCGAGGACGTAATCGCTGGTGAGGAATCGACGGTCTTCAGCGAGCACCGCCTTCCAGAACGCGCTAGCACGTTCGTGCAGACCATCGCTGACGTCGAGCAGCGCGACCCAGGCGGAAGTGTCGACGAAGAGCGCAGGGAGCCTCAAGGCGCGATTGGTCCGTAAAGATCCTCTTCGACCCGCGCGGCGCCGTCCGTGCGGCCCGAGCCGCCTATCTCGCGCGCTGCCTCGAGCAAGGACCAGGCGGGATCGCGCCGATCGGCCGGTGGGCCCTGGGAGACAGGCTTGTCGAGGTAGAGCGTAATCGCCTCGCGGACGACCTGAGCCATGCTGACGGAGCGGCGGGTCGCGACACGCTTGAGCGCCTCGTGTTGGCTGCGCTCAAGGTAAACCTGGGTTCTGACTTCAGTCGCCGCCATGCTCTGCTCCGGACAACCTGCGCCGGACGAATCAGGCTCGTGCGCAGGGTTCGCACAGGTGAGTGCTGTATCTACATTACCTGGGATGGGCCGTCCTGTCAAGCCCGGCGGCGAGATCATTCGTCACTGCGGCGTCGAGACCACCGGCGGCGGCGCTTTCCGGAGGTAATCGGCGACGGCCGCCTCGGCGGCGCGGCCGAGGAAGTGGAACATCCCGCCCTTGCCGTCTTCGTACGACGGGTCGGTGTAGACCTTCCAGAAATAGACGCCGGCGAGCCACGGCGGACGGCCGAGGGCTTCGAGCAGGACCTCGTAGGCGAGCGCCTGGTCGCCCTCGTGGTACTCGCCGGCCTCCTCGTGGGGCGATGCCCAGGCGTCGCGGCGCGCCGCGAAGCCGACCTCGGTGAGGATCACCGGACGGCCGAAGCGCGCCGCCGCCGCGGCGAGCTCGGCCACCGCCCGGCGCGCCCCTTCGGCGAGCGCGGCGCGGTCGGCGCCGGCGCCGGCGAGGGGGAAGTAGGCGTCGACGCCCACGAAGTCGAGCTCGTCCCAGAACGGCACCCGGTCGTAGTCGCCCCACCAGTTGCCGCTGTAGGTCACGCGACCCGAGTAGACGCGGCGCACGGCGGCGATCAGGGCGCGCCACTCGCCCTCGCGCCCGAGGGTGCGGCCGAGCTCGACGCCGATCGAGAACAGCTCGCTGCCGGTGTGCTCGGCGAGCACCGCGTGCTGGACCACGTAGCGCCGGTAGCTGCGCCACCAGGCCACCCAATCGGCGTCCGACGTCATCGCGACGTCGCCGGGCCAACTGTCGCGGGAGACCCACAGGTGGGGCTTCCAGAAGACGCGCATGCCGCGGGCGTGGGCGCGGCGGGCGGCGTGGATGAGCCCGACGTCGGTCTCGGAGCCGGGGCTGCCGCTGAAGAAGCTTAGCCGCGGCTCGTTCGGCGCCGAGCCGGCGAAAGGCATCAGCGAGACGCTGTCGACGCCGAGACGCGCGAGACGGCCGAGGCGCTCGTCGATGACGGGCGCGTGGTAGCCGACCTCGAGGCCGTTGCGCATCGCGAACGACACGCCGGCCTGGAATGGCGCCCCCGTGGCTGCTCGCCGCGCCGCCGGCCGCGCCCCGCCGGGCTCGACGTCGCTCAGGGTGGCCGCGACGCGGGCCGGAGGCGGCGGCGCCCGCAGCTTGTCGCGCAGGGTGGCGCCCTCCAGGCGCTCGACCACGGCCGCCGCCGCCGGCGGCCACAAGACCGCCGAGCCGTCGCCCTGGCGCTCGGCGGCGAGCAGCTCGCCGGCGTCGGGGAGCACGGCCGCCGCGGCGAGGTCGGGCAGCCATGCGGCCCAGGCCCGGCCGTACCAGCCGCCGGCCAGCCACAGGGCCGCGCCGTCCTCGAGCCAGGGCGTCAGCGTCAGGGCGGCGCGGCGCACCAGGGCGCGGGCGACGCCGTAGCGGTAGGCGTCGAGGTCGTCGGGATGGTAGACGAGGTGGGGTCGGCCCTCGGCGTCGAGCACCGCCGCGCCGATCTCGCCGAGGTGGCGTCCCTGGGCCACGAAGTCGGTCTCGACGAAGACCTCGAGCGGACGCCCGACCTCTGCGGGGACTTTCGGCGCCATCTCGCGCACGGCCGCGTCGAGCGCGTCGGCGAGCTTCGCGTAGGCCGGATCGCCGGCCTTGGCGGGCGGTACGCGCAGGACGACCCGCGGGCGCTCGAGGGCGACGAGCGCGGCGTAGGCCGCGGCGCGGGCCGCCATGTCGTCGCGCTCGTCCGGGTCGGTGGTCCAGCCGCCGTCGGCGGCGCGGTGCCAGCGTCCGCTGCGCTGCGAGTACGGGTGCTCGTACACGAGGTAGTCCGCGTCCTCGGAAGAGCCGCGCACGCGCGCGCCGGCCGCCCGCACGAGCACGTGGTCGGCGAGCTCGGCGGCCATCTCGGCGTCGTGGCCGAGCACCACCCAGGTCGGCTTCGGCGCCTCCGGCAAGCGCACGGCGAGGGCGCAATCGCGTGCCGGATAGCGGGCGCCGGCGACGACGACGGCGTCGCCGCGCACCGCCACCGGCAGCCCCGCGAGCAGGCCGGCGACCCGCTCGTCCGCCGGGAAGACCTGCGCCTCGACGAGGACGTCGCCGGCCGCATCGGGTCCCACCGCGAGCGCGAGCGAGTCGTCTCTCGGCAGGACCCAGCGCTGGAAGCCGCCGTCGCGCAGCGCGTCGGCGATCGCGCCGGCGCCCGGCGGCGTGCGGACGGCGAAGGTGCGCACGCCGGCGTCGTCGGCCGCGGCGGCGGTGGCAGTCAGCAGGGTCAGGACCAGGACGAGGGCTCGCACGTCGTGCATCCTACCCTTCTACGCCCGCGAGCGACTCGGAGTTTGCCTTCGCCACCATCCTCCACTACCGGTACACTGCCGACAAAGGAGATCACCGTGGTCCGCGTTCCGACTCACCGAGCTCCCACCCATCCGGGAGAGATGCTGCGCCGGCGGAACGACGCCGTGAAGAGCCTGGCGGAGGATTACGTGGATCGTCCGCAGCCGTTGGCGGCGGCGCTGGCGGCGCTGATGCGGAGGAATTGGCACGGGAACGTGGCGTGGAGGTACAGGCAATGGCTGTGACGTGGGAAGAGGCACTGGCGGAGCGCGAGGCGATAGGCGAGGTCAAGGGGCTGGCCGCAGGCGAGGCCAAGGGGCTGGCCGCAGGCGAGGCCAAGGGGCTGGCCGCAGGCGAGGCCAAGGGGTTGGCCGCAGGCGAGGCCAGGGGAAAGCTCATCGCCACCCGCCAAGCGATCGTGCTCTTGGCGAGGCACTGCTTCCGCTCGCTTCCGGCGGGCCTCGAGGAGAAGCTCGAGGCGATCGACGACCTCGGCCGTCTTTACGAGATCCTCGAGCAGGTCCACGAGGCGCGGACGGTCGAAGACCTGTCGATCTAATCGAGCACGATTTCGATAGCCGGACGCCGGCGCCCGCTGCTAGAAAGCGGCCATGAGCGTTCGACTGCGTCCCTCCGTCCTCCTCCTGGCCCTTCTCCTCGCGGCGGCCGCCGGGGCCGCCGACTGGCCGCAGATCCGCGGACCCGAACGCGACGGCCTTTCCTCCGAGGCGGAGCCGCGGATCCGGGAACGTGCAAACGGACGATCCCATATAATCCCGGTCCAGGAGCCCACTCCATGGAACCGGTCATCGTGAAGGTCCGCTCGGCCGACCCGAGCTTCCTCGACTTCTACGGACGTCTCGCCCACCTCCTCGGCGACGCCGGCACCGTCTACGTTCCCTACCCGCTGATCCCGCCCAACGCCCGGATGGCGGTGCCGCCGCCCGGCGAAGTGCTGGTGGCGTTCACCGCGCGCGAGTGCTTCCAGACCCTTTGCGACGCCGCCCGCTCCTACCTCGAGGCTGACCCGGAGCTGCGGCTGACCTTCGAATCCCATCACGGCGCCGTGCGCGCCGACGCTCAACGTCTGCCCACGGCGCCGGCGCTCCTGCGCGAGCTCGCCGGCGCGGATCAGGAGGCCCCTCGTGTCGAACCCGACGTCTGAGTCCCCGTCGCCCTCCCCGTCCGAGTCCCGCTTCCAGTGGAGCGGCCGCTACGTGTACGGCGGCGGCGCCGGTGACAGCGTGGTCGCCAGCGACGCCACGGCGACCCCGCTCGAGCCGGCGACCCTCCACGACCTCGCCGGCCCGATCTTCATCGACGAGTCGGAGGCGCCGGCGGCGCCGGGCGCCCTCGAGCTGCGCTTCACCCTCCACGTCGACGTCGACGGCACCGACCCCCTGCACGTAGTCAGCGCCACCGTCAGCGAGAGCACGCAACCGGCGACCCACCTCATCGGCAGGGTGACCGCGAACGACGTGGCGGCCAGCGGCGGCCGCGACCTGGTGGTCGAGAGCTTCAGCGCCGTGTGGCCGGGCACCGGCGAGCGCGTCGAACGTCTCGAGATCTCGCTGGCCGGCGGCGGCCTCGCGACCCCGACCGCCACCGTAACTTTCGTGGCCGCGTCGGGACGACGGCACGGTCCCTTCACCGCCACCCAGACGTCGACCTATTTCCGCCAGATCGAGGTCGAGGTCGACCGCGAGGACGGCGCGCCCGAGGCCGAGCCCTACGACACCCACGCCCACCCCGACCGCCCCGCCAACCTGCCACGCGAGGTGCTGACCCTCGAGAGCGCCTTCGCCAAGTCCGGCATCCTCCTCAGCCGCTCGGCGGCCGGCAACGTGATCGACGTCGCCGAGGCCGGCGACGACCGCCGGTGGTCCGAGCGCGAGCTGCACGACGCCATGCGCCAGCACTGGGAAGCCTTCGCCAACCGCCCGCAGTGGAAGATGTGGATCTTCCTCGCCCAGCTCGCCGGCGACGACGGCCTCGGCGGCTTGATGTTCGACGGCAACATCGACGAGCCCGGCGGCGTCGACCGCCAGGGCACGGCGCTGTTCACCAAGAGCCCCTTCTTCCATGCGCCCGACGGCGGCTATCCGCAGGCCAACCCGCCGGCGGCGGAGGCGGCGCGCCGCGAGCTCTTCTTCAACCTGATCCACGAGACCGGCCACGCCTTCAACCTCGCCCACTCCTTCGACAAGACCCATCCCATCGGCGTGGCCTGGTCGGCGCCGCCGTGGATGCGCCTGACCGCGAGCTCCCAGGCGCTGTCGTGGATGAACTACCCGGACCAGGCCTCGCCCCCCCAGGGCAGCCTCAAGGCCAAGTACTTCTACGACCGCTTCTGCTTCCGTTTCGACGACAACGAGAACCTCTTCCTGCGCCACGCCCCCGAGCGATTCATCCAGATGGGCAACGCGGCCTGGTTCACCAACCACGCGCGGGTGACGCGCGGCAGCCTCGACCCGCGCCTGCGGCTCGTGGTGCGCGCCCGCAAGAGAGTCTTCGAGCTCGGCGAGCCGGTGTCCGTCGAGCTGCGCCTGGGCAACGTCAGCGACGGCGTGGTGACGGTCCACGGCGGCCTGGCGCTCCACGAGGGCTTCGTACAGCTCGCGATCACCAACCCGCGCGGCGAGCGGCGCCCGTTCCTCCCGGTCATGCACACGCGCTGCACCGTGAAGGCCACGTCGCTCGAGCCGCAGAAGGCCCTCTACGAGCCGATCAGGCTCACCATCGGCACCTTCGGCAGCCCGTTCAAGGAGCCGGGCGCCTACCGGGTGGAGGCGAGCTTCACCAACTTCGACGGCAGCACCGCCGCCGGCGTGATGCAGCTCTACGTGCGTCCGCCGGCGAATCACGACGACCTGATGACCGTCAACGAGCTCTTCGCCGCCCGCGTGGGCAGCGTGCTCTACCTGGGCGGCAGCCGGGTGCTCGAAGACGTGATGGACAGGATCGACCACGTCTGCGCCAAGCTCGGCGAGAAGCACCCCGCCCAGGTCCACCTCCGCGCCGCCCGCAGCCTGGCGTTCGGCGGCAAGTTCAAGGTCGTGGCGCCGGGCGCCCGGCGCGTCAAGGTGCTCGAGGCGGACCCCGGTTTCGTGCAGCAGACGCTGGCGCCGGTGATCGCCGACGCCAAGAGCGCCGCCGACACCCTCGGCCACATCTTCTTCGAGAAGATGATGAAGTCGTACGTCTCCAGCGCCGTCGAGGACGGCAAGAAGGCCGCGGCGAAGGCCGCCCAGAAAACCGTGGTCTCGATCTTCAAGGACCACAAGGTGCTGCGCAGCGTCCTGCAGCGGGCCGAGGCGCGGCTCAAGGAGCTGACGTAACCGATTCCGGACCGCCTCGACTCCGCGGTCCTGATCCCGTTGCGTCGGCGGCTGACTTCGGAGCTCCTGGCTGCTTCCGAGCTGCTGCCGCTCCTCATCAATGCCGATCGCCGCCATGGTTCGCGTCAGACGCCGCGGTTGGCGACGTAGCGCAGGAAGCTCTCGCCGAATCGCCAACGCTTGGCGCCGTCCGGACGCAGGATGCCCGCTTGCTTCCAGCGGGTGATCGCGGCGCTCAAGTCCCGCTCGTCGACGACGCCGAAGACCCGGCGCAACGGGTCGCGCGTCAGCTCCGTGCGCGGCTCGACGTCGATGCGCGCGTCCACGAAGGCGCGAAGAGCCCGCTCGTGGGCGACGTTGGGCACTTCGATGACGCGGTAGGTGCGGCTTCTGTGGCCGTGCCAGACCAGTCCTTGACGCTCGAGGTGCTGCAAGTGCTTCTTGGTGGCGTCGAAGGACTCGCCGAGCATCCGCGCCAAGCGGTCGTTCGACAGCGCGCCGCCCGCGTCGCGCAGGGCGACGAGGTATTTGCGGTCTTCCGGACGCAGGCCGAAGGGACCGTACGAGGCGATCCACGCCTGGGTCGCCTCGTCGTAGATCGAGCGCGTGCTGAGGCGGACGACGAAGGTGTCGGCGTCCTCGTCGAGCTCGGGGACGTGGAGCTCGACCTGGCGCATGGCGCCGAAGATGCGGCGCATGCCTTCGCCCTGGTCGCGCGACCAGCCGAGGTCGCGCAGCACCCGCATCATCACCGGGTTGCGCGAACGGTGGACGCCGCGCTGGCGCACCAGGTCGGCGATCGTGATCGGCTCCGGCAGACGCCCGGGGCTGCGCACCTCGACGCGGTCGGGATGGATCAGGATCTCGACGGCCTGGCCTTCGATCGCGTAATTGCGGTGGACGACGGCGTTGACCAGGCATTCTTCGATCGCTTCACGGGGCAGGGTCTGGGTGGTGGTGAAGAGAGCGTCGACGCGGCTCTCGGTCTCGAGGTCGCGGCGCAGAAGCTCGATCGCTTCGGGCAGGACTTTCGCGATCGGCCCCTGGACCTGGCGCTCGCGGGTGCCGAGCCGCGCGCCGAATCCCTCGCCGTTTCCGTGGACGCGGCGGACGCGGACGCGGTTGTTCGGGTGCCAACGCAGCGGCTCGCGTGCGAACAGCAAGAGGGCCGCGCGGCGCAGGACGACGCTGCCGTTGCGGATCTCGACCAGGTTCCAGTAGCGCAGGAGCGTCTCGAGCCCGGTGACGCCGAAATCGGAGTACCGTAGACGTCCTTCGTCAATCGCGCGCCGAATCGCTTCCTCGTCGAGGTCCTCGAGACCCGCATCGGGCACCGGCGCCGACTCGTAGCCGACGTCGCCCAGGCGATGGCTGCGGCGGCGCTCGATCTCACGCGGCGGCACCGGCTCGGTCCGCTTCTCGCGCCGCCAGAGGCAGCGTCCGTCGGCGGTGACGACGGGCTCGCCGCCGTGCTCTGGAACCCGGAACCAGAGCACGGTCTCGCCGCCGAGCTCGACTCGTTGCACCGCCACCCCGAGGTCGACGTCGAGCACCGCCGAGCGCGGCGCCTGGACGAGGTAGCGCATCAGGTCGCCGTCCCAGGGGACGCCGGTCACCGTGCCGTCGTCCTCGACGCCGACGAGCAGGTCGCCGCCGTCGGAGTTGGCGAAGGCCACCAGGGTGCGGCCGACGTCGGCGAAGACGTTCTCGATCGGCCGCCGGCTCTTGCCGTCCGGGCCGTAATCCCACGCGCTCTTGAATTCGACGTAGTACGATTCGCCGCCCGCGATCAGAGCCTGGAGGATCGCGATCGCCTCGGACTGGCCCTGCCGCGTCGCGTCGGTCATCCTGCGAAGGATGTCACACAAACCGGCTTAGCGCGTAGACTCGGCTCCCAGCGCAACCTCACCCACTGGAGACCCATCTATGAGCATAGAAGCCAACAAAGCCCTGGCGTCCGGATTCATCTCCCGCTATCAACGCCAACGACGTCCGCGGCGCCCTCGACACCCTGACCGACGACGCCACCTGGTGGATCGCGGGCAAGCCCGGCGCTCTGCCCGCCGCGGGCACGATGAACAAGGCCCAGCTCGCCGACCTCTTCCGCCGGATGGACGGCCAGCTCAAGGACGGCCTGCGCATGACCGTCAAGGGCCTGACCGCCGAGGGGAACCGGGTCGCGGTCGAGATCGAGTCACACGGCGAGCTGAAGAACGGCCGGATCTACAACCAGGATACCACATGCTCATGGAGATCCGCGACGGCAAGATCAGCGCCGTCCGCGAGTACCTCGACACGCAGCATGCCCTCGCCGTGTGGTTCCAGCCTGACGACGCCCCCGTCGTCGCCAGCGTCGCCGGATGAGCCCCGGTTTTCGGCGACGCGTCTGGTCAAATTGCCCTGATCCGGGCTCGGTCAGGCCAGGAGGTCCAGCAGGAGATGAGATGGCCCGCAGGGCCGGCCATGGGCGGTACTGCCCGCCGGTGCGCGCACCCCGGAGCAAGCCCCCTGCGTATGGATCCATGAGCAAGACAGACCCCACCTCCGTCCTCGACCCTACGCCCTCCACGTCCCCCTCGCATTGGCGCTGCTCGGCGCCGGCTTGGCCGCGGCCGAGCAGACTGACGGGCTCAAGGGGGTGATGAAGGCCAGACTATACGTCATGAGGATCGACGTGATACGCTGCCGAACAGACGGTTCAGCCGGAGCTGATCGATCATGGCAGGGCCACCACGCGTTACCGGGACAACACATACTCTCCCCTTCGAGAGGCTGTCGCCCCTCGACTTCGAGCGCCTTTGCCTGTGGCTGGTGCGGCGAGAAGGATATCAGCGCGCCGAGCACCTAGGAGCAGCCGGCGGCGAGCAAGGTCGTGATATTGTCGCTTGGCGGGATGGTCGTCGCGTGGTGTTCCAGTGTAAACGGGTCAAGAAACTTGATGCCGGCATGGCGGCGAAGGAAATCGACAAGTTAGCGAACGACAGACCAGACGAGTTGGTGTTCGTCGTTAGTAACGCCGTTTCAGCCACAATCCGGAAGCGTATTCGCGAAGCCTGGGGAACTCAGGGCGCTTGTGAATTCTGGGCAGGGTCTGAGCTGGACGAACGGGTCAAGCACCATGAGGACCTCGTCAGAGAGTTCTTCCAGCTACCGGGACAAGGAGCATGCCAACTCGCCGGCTGGAGCGGCGTCAGAATTGTACCAGATCGCCCGCCCCACTACCTGGAACGGCCCGAATACTTAAGGCCGTTAAAGACCGCTGTGCTGGAACGACAAGGCGAAAAGCTCGGGACAACATCCACCAGGAAGGTAGGCATCCAAGGGATGGGTGGCGTCGGCAAGAGTGTTCTCGCTGCAAGCCTGGCGCAGGATCCGGAAGTTCGAGAAACATTCCCGGAAGTACTCTGGGTCAGTGTCGGCCGGGACCCTGATCTGGTAGGTTTGCTGGCGGATTTAGCGGGCGCACTGGGGCTCAAAGGCGCCGCCTATAGATCCCATCACGAGGGCAAGCGCGAGTTGAGGCAGGCCTGCAAGGGCCGGCCGCTGCTCTTGGTTCTAGATGACATCTGGCGATTGGAGCATGCATCAGCTTTGGACGTGGTGGATGCCGCGGGATGCTTGTTGATTACAACGCGCAACTGGGAGGAAGTGATCGCTCTCGGTGCATACGTTCTCTCTATCGACGTCCTCAACTCGAAGCAGGCAAGAGCCTTGCTGGCCAACTTGGCGGGGCAAGCAGGTCAAGAGTTGCCACCGACTGCTGAAAGGGTAGCGGAGAAGTGTGGCAACCTTCCCC
>Ga0302046_10005728_pt1 | contig 10911 bp, 9 predicted proteins | sample RVTome_11_FD_200261 | JGI IMG/M metagenome (GOLD analysis project Ga0302046, IMG submission 200261) | Soil microbial communities from uranium-contaminated site in the Upper Colorado River Basin, Wyoming, United States - RVT147D111 (version 2) ... | reverse complement strand
GACCATGCGACGGATCTGTTTCCTCGTGGAGGGCTTGTTGTGGATGTCCACATGCTCGGTGATATACCGATCGCACAATTGGGCAACGGTTTCCGCATCGCGTTTGGTGCGCCTGTCCTCTGCCGGGTCCTCGCCCCGTTCAATGGCGGCCAGCGTTTGACGAGCCGTGCGCCGCGCGGCCTCCGGCGTTAAAACGCCATGGCGACCAAGCGTGATCTTGCGCGGCCGCCTGTGGGCGTTGCGGTACTGGACAACGTAGGACTTGACGCCGCTCGGCTTGACGCGCAGCGCAAAGCCCGGAAGCTCGCTGTCCCAGACCCAGAGCTCGCGCTCGCCCTTGGCGGTCAAGCCCTCGATGAGCCGTTTGGTGAGTCGTGCCTTTCGCACCGATCCGATCTCGTTCCGCCTCGCCCTGCTCCGCTCCCCGGGGGGGAGCACTGGGGGAGCAAGAGAGCAGGAAACGCTACGGGGTGGAGTGTGGCTCAGCGAAAGGTCGAAGTCCAGAAAAGTCTTTGAAAACAGTAGCTTAGCGAAATCCTGCGGGATCTTTCGAACCGCAGAGAAACCGCGTTTCATATACTCAAAATCTGCTGTCCTTACGGACGTGGGGGTTCGAGTCCCTCCGGGGGCACCAAATCGCTGTCGATCTCGACCGCCGGGAGCAGGGCCGCGCAGACGGTCGCGATAAGTCCGCCCACGCCCATCAGCACGAAGGCCCAGCCCCAGCCCGATGCAGTCCCATCGGGCGCGCCCGTCCCGGCCCCTCCCACGTCGAGCACCACGCCGAAGGCCCACGGCGCCACCGCGCCGACGCCGATGCCCAGGATCGAGCGCACCGCGAGCGCGCGGCCCAGATAGGCGCTCGGCACCGCCTCGGTCATCGCCGTCGACAGCACGCCGGAATCGCCGACCGCCACGAAACCGTAGAGCACCGTGAAAGCGAGCAGCAGCGCCGGCGGCAGCCCGCCCGACCAGCCGAAGCCGAAGGAGCAGAGCGCGCCCACGATGGCGAGGCCGAGCAGCACGGCGCGCCGGCCGTAGCGGTCGGAGGCCTGGCCCATCGTCACCGAGGAGACCAGCCCCGAGAGGTGGAGCGCGATCGCGATGGCGACGCCGAGGCCGACCGCTCCCAAGGCGAAGCGGTCGCCCAGGCTCACGATCAGGAAGGCGGGCACCCAGCCCCACATGCCGAAGAGCTCCCAGCAATGCCCCGTATAGCCGATGGTGAGCAGCAGCGAGCGCCGGTCGCGGAAGAGCGTCGTCCAGGCCGCGCGCGCGGGCGCGGCCTCGGCGATCCGGTTCGCCACCCGCGCCGCCGCGAGCGCGCCGAAGCCGGCCCCCGCCACCGTCCCCGCCGCGCAGACCACGAACGCCGTCCGGTGGTCGGCAGTGGCGATCAGCGCGTTGGTCAGGCTGATCGAGCCGACATAGCCCGCCGACATCCCCGCCAGCATCCAGCCGACTCCGGCGCCGCGCCGCGAGGGCGGCAGCTCTTGCGCGACCAGCATGATCGCCGGCGTGTAACAGCCGCCCTGGGTCACGCCGACCAGGCCGAAGAGCCAGATCGCCGCCTCGAACGACCGGGCGAAGACCGCGAAGGCGAGCGCCGCCGCGGCGGCAAGCCAGCTGAACCAGAGGAACATCCGCTTGGCGCCCAGCGAGTCGCAGAGCCATGAGGTCACGAAGAGCGAGACCGCGAAGCCGATGAGGAAGCTCGTCTGCACGAACCCCGCTTGCGCGCTCGTCATTGCCCACGCGCGCTGCAGTGTCGGCAGGCTCGCCGTGTAGGTCATGAAGATCAGCGTCATGAAGGCGCGGCTCAAGACGAGCGTCAGCAGCCACGACCGTTCCTGACTTCGCGCGGATGCAGTTGCGGAGGTCATGGCCACACGCCGGCTAGACCCTGTCGAACTCGCGCATCCCGCTGATCGAGTGCGGAACATCGACGATGCTGATGAGCGGCGCGGCGAACGTCTCCGGCGTGGAGACGTCGCTGATCCGGCGGGTTGGATGCTGTGTCATTGCGTTCGCTTTGGCACGAATGAACCGATTTTCGCTTGTCTACCTCTTGGGCAACGCATGTACGAGGTTCATTTTCGTCGCCGACGCTCAACAAGCCCCACGATCACACCCGCTCGAAAATGCGGACGCCGTTCGGCGGCCAAAGCGACCGGCTTTCGGCCACCAATCATAGGTTATTGGCCGACAAACCGTTTTGCGCTCTCCTTCGATAAAGCGGCACCGGATCCACGCCGGCGCCAACGGTCAGAACAAGACATGTAACCTATCGATGGAGGACGAGATGACGCCGTTTCGATCAACCGTTAGCCTCGGCACGCGCGGCCGGTTGCCGCTGCCCCGCGACGCTGAAAAGCGTGACCGCCGACGTCTCCCCTCGCGCGCCGCCATTGCCGCACTCGCCGGCCTGGTTGCCGGGGCGTTCGCCCAGCCGGCGGCGGCAGCCCCGCTGCGTCTGGAAAAGGACAAGATATTCCCCGTCCGGACGCTTGCCTGCGACAAGGCCGAGCAAGTTCATCGGATCGTCATGCACATCAAGCGCGGCGAGGAGAAAGCCGCCAAAGCGGCGCTCCTGACCTATCGCCTGGCGCGCAACCAGCACGACAGTCCGGTCTGCGATGTCGGGGTGGTCATGGCCGTGCCGTTGAAGGTCGTCGAGACCATCCGCAGGGTCACAATCAAAGGCGTCACCCAGGACAAGTATATCGTGCAGGTGAGGAACCCCGAAACGGGCTATGTCTTCTACATCCTCTCGATCCACTCGTTCGACGGGGAGGCCAAGCGGTACCTGTCGATCTAACCGGCTCGCGCAAAACGAAGGGAAAAAGCGGCACGAAAAAAGGGACAGCACGAAAAAAGGGACACGTTATTTTATTCGCGGCCAATGCGACCGGCGGGCTCCGTTCACCCGCCGGTCGCTTTGGCACGTCTGCATGGCACGCGCCGGCAAGCAATCAAGGATCGTGTCCCCGATTTTCCCGATTTTCTAGGCGCCGGACGGTGCGTCGCGGCGAACGCTTGCCCGAGCGGCTTCGACCCGCGCCAGGGACACGCCAAACCAGACGAGCCACAGGCACATCACGATCGAGCCCACGACCCAGATCGCAGAGCCGAAGGAAAACCCGAGCCACATTCCCAGCGCCCAGCCTGCAAAGGAAGCCAAACCGGCGGCGGCGGCGATCGACGACGCCCAAGACGGCGTGACGCCGTCCTGCGATCGCGCCTCGTTGGCGGCGATCACAGTGAACGCCAGCGCCATGACGGCGAAGCCGTTGGCGTTGCCCTCCGCGAACATCAACCAGGATTCGTAGACCGCACGGTTGCCCGTGACCGCGGCGTTGTACATCACGGTGGCCTCGGCCACGGCCGTGGTCACCGTCCAAAGCGCGCCGACCGGCAGCAGGGCCCACGCAGATAACGTCCACCATTCCCGGGTGAGGCGCGAGCCGGCGGTCAATGCGATCAGGCTCGCAATGGCGAAGAACGACAGCGAAGCCGCCGCCGCCCAATGCACGACAGCCCAACGCAGGCTTCCGTCGGCGATGCGCTGCATCTGCACGTCGTGGCCCGGGGCTATCGGACCATGAAAGACGAGCGCGGCGGCAAGAACGATCGCCGCCAGTGCGAGCCAGGTGCCCGCGACCCGCACCCCGGTATCGGCATGTGACATCGCTTCCTCCCTTCAGTGTGGCCGCTCCCGGCGCAACGTCTTCGAGTGCGCGGGTCGTCCGACCAGCTGGTTTCGGAGAAAGTATATGCTCGAAAGCCGAGGCGGCGCTTCGGGCAAACCACCCAATCGGCGCCGATAACAACGTAGGTAATTCCACCCAATCAAAAAAGGGGACACTCAAAAAAGGGTACACAATACGAATTTCGGGAATTCGGGGACACGCAGAAATTAGTCCCGGAAAATACGGGGACAGAAAATACGGGGACACGTACTCAATTACGCCAACAAGTGACCCAGACGCTGCCGTGAAAATACGCAAAAAAGGGACACGTTGTTTTATTCGCGGCCAAAGCGACCGGCGGGCTCCCTTCACCCGCCGATCCGCGCTGGCACGTCTGCATGGCACGCGCCGGCAAGCAATTAACGATCGTGTCCCCGGAATACGCAGTGGATTTATTAAGTCACCCTGTCAATCGCCCCAAAGGGAGTGTCGCTTTCGAAATATGCCACCACATCGTCGGCACTTCCCGGCTCGTATATTTCTAGGCCATATGGCTTCATGATTGACTCCCGAGTGTCACTCTCATGGCATCGTTGCGCCCTCTGGACGCCCAATGTGTTCGTTTGACGGATCCTGTCAGGTCGAAACAACGAGACGGTTCTTCCCGCATGAGGTACTACAACATGACGACGCTTGGCGCAGCTCCTAACGTTGAAAGGAACTCAGGCTTATCTAATTTCGATTGCATTCCGGCAAGGGTTTCGGCACCCCTTTACCTGCAGTTATCCGTCTGAAACTGGCTGTGTTTGATATCGATTAGCATAAAGGGGGCACAATTCGCCCTCTTGTAATTATATCTTAAAAGGTATAAATGCAATGTCGCAGTGGAAGGTAGAGGTGATCCCCTCGGCTCAAAAAGAGATCAAAGCTCTTGCAGATGACTTACAAGCTCGATTCGTGCATGTGTCTGAAATGCTTGAGGACTTGGGGCCGAATTGAGTCAGTGCGACCCATGTCAAACCACTGAGGGACAAGTTGTGGGAAATGCGGATGCGGGGTAAGGACGGAATAGCCAGGGCCATATATTTTGCCGCTACAGGCAGGCGGTTGATTGTGGTTCGGGCCTTCGTCAAGAAGTCGCAAAAGACGCCAAACCACGAGATAGAGCTTGCGAAAATACGAATGGAAGGATTGTGAGATGGCTAAGACACTGAAAACCTTCAAGGCGGAACTCCTCGCCAAGAGGGGTGTGCGCGAAGCCTATGACGAACTGGCCCCCGAGTACGCCGTCGCCCGCGCCGTTATCAAAGCGCGCACCGAATGCGGGTACACACAGGCACAGCTTGCCGAGCGCATGAACACGTCGCAGTCATATATTGCAAGGCTTGAGAACGGGGGCGTGCTACCTACGATGAAGACACTTCTTCGCATTGCAGAGGCAACCGGCACACGTGCAAAATTTGAGTTGGTGCCTACCTAACCGTCAACCTTTGGCGTCAGGGCGCGCTTAGATCGCCGCTGAAACGGTTGATGGCACTGGCGATCTAACCAGCCTGTAGTACACACAATCCCAATGGATTGAGGGAATTCGGGGACACGTACCCAATTACGCCGGAAATTCGGGGACACGCGGAAATTCGGGGACACGTACGCAATTGGGAAATTCGGGGACACGTACCCAATTACGCCAACAAGTGACCCGGCCGCTCCGGTGATCGTCGGGCGCCCGCAAATCCGCGCCCTGCGACGAGGGGCCCGGTGGTGCGATCGCTCGCGTCGACGGGACATGGTCCGCCGTCACCGCCTGTCCCGCGTCTACTCGGGCGCCACCGGCCACACCCCCGCCGCGCGCGCCTCGGCCTCGTCCCAGAAGCCGATCAGGATGCCGGGCGGCTCGCGGCCGCTCATCGCCTCGATCTCGTCCGGCATGAGTGTGATGCGCGTGTGGTGGCGCCGCGCCCAGGTGAAGATCGCCTCCAGGAGCCGCGTCCGCTCGGCCTCGTGGTCGGGGTCGGCGCCGAGGTCGTCGAGCTCGTCGGGGTCGCTCTCGAGGTCGAACAGCATCGGCCGGAAGCCCTCGGCATGGACCAGCTTCCAGCGCGCGTCGCAAACCATGATGAGCCGCGCGTCGGCCTGGTCGATCCCGAGCGCCATGCGGGTCTTGCGCGTCGCATAGTCGTATTCGGAGATCGCGTAACGCCGCCACGGCGCATCCCGCTCACCGGCAAGGAGCGGCGCCAGCGAGCGGCCCTCGACGACGTGCGGCAAGGTATCGCCGCCGTAGTAGTCGAGGATCGTCGGCGCGAGGTCGATCCCCTCCACGAGGGCGTCGCTCGCGGTGCCGCGCGTGGCGTCGGCCGAGGGCCGCGGGTCGGCGACGATGAAGGGGATGCGTACCGAAGGCTCGTGGAAGAGGTCCTTCTCGCCCAGCCAGTGGTCGCCCAGATAGTCGCCGTGGTCGGAGGAGAAGACGATCATCGTCCGCTCCATCAGCCCCTTCGCCTCCAGATGCGCGAACAGGATCCCGAGCTGGTCGTCGATCTGCTTGATGAGGCCCATGTAGGCGGGGATGACGCGCTCGCGCACCTCGTCGCGCGCGAAGGCCCGGCAGACGCGGTGGTCCTGGAAGGCGCGGTAGACCGGATGGTCGCTCGCCCGCTCGGCGTTGCCGCGCACCGCCGGCTTGATGTCGCCGGGCCCGTACATGTCGTGATAAGGCGCCGGCACGATGTAGGGCCAGTGCGGCTTGATGTAGGAGAGGTGGCAGAGCCACGGCCCCGCGCTCGATTGCTTCTCGGCCTGGTCGATGAAGTCGATGCAGCGGCGCGTGAGGTAGGGCGTCTCCGAATGCTCGTCGGGCACCCGCGCCGGCCGGTCGCTGTTCGCCAGCAGCCAGCCGGACAGAAGCTCGCCGTCGTCGCCCTCGGCCGAGTTCGCCCAGGCCTCCCACGGGTTCGCGCCGTCGAGGCCCTGGCCGCGCAGATAGGCGTCGTAGGGCGGGTCGGGGTCGTAGGGCCCGTCGGGATGCAGCCCGTCGTCGCGCTCATACGGTTCAAATCCGCACTGCGCAATGGTAGTTCCGATCGGCGAGCCCGGATCGATGCCGAGCCATTCCATGCCCGCCGTGTCCGGCACCATATGCGTCTTGCCGACCAGCACCGGCCGCACGCCGAGCCGCCGCAGGTGGTCGCCCAAGGTCGGCTCGCCCACGCGCAGCGGAAAGCCGTTCCAGGTCGAGCCGTGCGAGCGCACGTAGCGCCCGGTGTAGAAGCTCATCCGCGAGGGCCCGCAGATCGGCGACTGCACGTAGGCCCGGTCGAAGCGCACCCCGCGCTCGGCGAGCCGGTCGATGTTCGGCGTCTTCAGGCTCGGATGGCCGTAGCACGAGAGGTAATCCCAGCGCAGCTGGTCGGCCATGATCCAGAGGACGTTCATTGGCTGCTTTGGCGGCTGCTTTGGCGGCTGCTTTGGCGGCTGCTTTGGCGGCTGCTCGGATGTCCCGGCCATGGCGCGCTCCCCCGGTTGCTGCTCCCCCCGGCATTGGAGGGGGCGCGGCAAGCGAGGTCAAGCCGACGCCTGGGCGACGCCTTATCCCCGTGAACCCCGACTGAACGCCCCGCTCAGGGGCGGTTCAGCGCGGGGGGCGTAGAACCGACGCGATCTCCGGGGATGGGCCCCGGACTTGTGAACGCAAGGATCGCGCCGCCATGAACGCCGTCGCCGCACACCGCCGCCGCCTGACGCGGCAGACCCGCGAGGAGGCCGCGCGGCTGCTGGTGCTCGCGCGCGGCTATCACGGCGCCGTCGACGCGTGTCTCAGGAACGGCTGGGAGGACATCCTGGCGCTGCTGCTGCCGGGCTCGGCGCGGGCAAGTTGACGATCCCGGAGCGCGACGATCGCAGAATTGCAGGACCGACATGCGTCCTTCGAGACGCCCGCCAGGGCGGGCTCCTCAGGATGAGCTCAATGTGGTTTTGGCATCAACGCGGTGGCAACAAGAAAGGCGCTCATCCTGAGGTGCCCGCGCAGCGGGCCTCGAAGGACGCACCCCGGCGCCCCAAGCACGTTTTCCCTACCCCGCCACCGTCTGGCGGACCCGCACCTTGGTCTTGAGGTCGGTGCGGCAGAGGGCGTGGAGGAAGCAGGTGCTCTCGGCGACATCGAGGATGCGCCGCGCGAAGGCCTCGTCCTCGGGCGTCTCGAGATAGACATGCGTCTCCACCGGCGCGGCCGCGCCCGCCCGCCCGGTGCCGCCCGAGGCGCCGCCCGGCGAGAAATGCGTCTCCTGGACGATCCGGTAGTCGTCCATCGCCTTCTTCATCATCGAGACGTAGCGCCCGAACTGGGTCATGAAGCAGAAGCCGATCCCCGCCGACACATAGGTGTTGGCGTCGGGCGCGCGCGCCTTACCTCCGGCTTGCGGCCCCTCCTCGGACAGGAAGGTGAAGCTGGTGCCGCGCGGGCTGTGCAGCAGCTGGGTGATCTCCTTGATGCCGTCGGGGCGCAGCGTGCAGACGCCGCCCAGGCGGAGCTCGCGCCTGGCCTCGCCATGCGCGGCCGAGCCCGGATCGTTGCTGTAGCCGGCCTCGCCTGCGCGCTCGTCGAGCGGCGTCTCGCCGTTCTTCCGGACCAGCGGCTCGTCGAGCGCTTCCGGTTCCGCCACATCAAAATGATCGCCCGGATCGGGCAGCGGCGGCCGGCCGAGCGGCGCGGCGCGGTCGGGCGCGACCTCGGCGCCGTTGCGCGACAGGGTGAAGCGGCTCGTCAGCTCGCCGCGCAGGAGGCCGTTGAGCGGCGCGCCCGCGACCGCGGAGAGGATCAGCTCGTTCAACGCCTCGCCATCGGCATCGCAGTCGATCTCGACGGTGAGCTCGGGCGGCAAAGCTCCACTGACCAGCGTGCCCTTCGGCATCGAGCCTTCCATCGTGTAGCGGTTGTCCTGGACGAGCCGCAGATGCCGCACCGCGACGCCGCGCTGATCGGCGAGCGCCGCGATCTCGTTGGCGTAGGAGGCGATCATGCCGACGGTGAGGAAGGCCAGCGGGCACGGCGCCTCGTCGTGGCCGGCGAGATAGCCGCCCTCGTCGCTGGCCAGCCGCCACACCGCGCCGTTGGCGGCCGAGGCGACCAACGCGTCCTTCTGCATCACCGAGAGCGAGCGCACCCAGGTGGTCTGCGCCTCGCCGAGGCGGTTCCGCGGCGGCGCGATGCCGACGGACCCGGGGTTCGCGACCTTGAAGAACAGCGGCAGCCCGCTCCCGCGCAGCAGGTTGGCCTCGCTCTTGCCCATGGGCGCGTGCTCCTTCCAATGCGCGCGGACTTCAGCGCCCGCGCATTTCCGTCTATCCTGGCGCCAGACTGAGCCAAACGGCGCGTCCGATCAATCGGCGCGGCCACCGGTTGGTTTACTATTCGGGTGGATCGCGAAATGGCGGAACGCCAGGAATGACGGCCACGAACGGCATCACGGTGCGGCCGCTCTCCGGCGCCATGGGCGCGGAGGTGGGCGGCGTCGACCTGACGCGCGCCCTCGACAACGAGACGGCCGACGCCATCCACCGGGCCTTCCTCGACCACATCGCCATCTTCATCCCCGTCGCCGACTTGCCGGCCGAGCGCATGCAGGCCATCGTCGCGCGCTTCGGCGAGCCGCTGGCGCATCCGTATCTCAAGCCCGTGCCCGGCGCGCCCTTCGTCCACGAGCTCCGCAAGACGCCGCGGGAGGAGATCAACTTCGGCAACGTCTGGCACCAGGACTTCACCAACCTCGAGCGCCCGTCATTGGCCAACGCGCTCTACTCGCGCGTCGTGCCGAGCCACGGCGGCGACACGCTCTTCGCCAACATGCATGCCGCCTACGAGGGGCTCTCCCCCGGCATGCAGGCGCTGCTCGAGGGCCTGCGCGCGGTGCACGGCTTCTCGGAGAAATACAAGCAGGACATCCGCGACCAGGAGGCGCGCGACGGCGTCACCAAGCGCGACGACGGCCACGCCACCTACACCAGCGAGGCGATCGAGCGCACCTTCACCCATCCCGTCGTGCGCAGCCATCCCGAGACGGGCTTGAAGGCGCTCTACGTCAATCCCGGCTTCACGCTGCGCTTCGCGGACATGAGCGTCGCCGAAAGCGCGCCGCTCCTCGACTTCCTCTACCGGCACGCCGTCCGCCCGGAATACACCTACCGCCACAGCTGGCGCGCCGACGTGCTCGGCATCTGGGACAACCGCGCCTCGATGCACTACGCGATCAACGACTACACCGGCCAGCTCCGCGTCATGCACCGGATGGTCGTGCTCGAAAGCGAGCCGCCGGTGTAATACACTCAGTCAATCGCGCGGAGCCGCGGGGGCGACGACGGAACCAGGGAGGCTCGCCCATGCTCATCTTTCGGCAGCTCTTCGATCCCACGTCATCGACCTACACCTATCTCCTGGCCGATGGCGACACGCGGCACGCGGTGCTGATCGACCCGGTCTTCGAGCAGGCGCGGCGCGACGGCGCCCTCATCGACGAGCTCGGCCTCGAGCTCCGCGCCACCCTCGACACCCATGTCCACGCCGACCATGTCACCGGCGCCTGGGCGCTGAAGCAGCGCTTCGGCTGCACGATCGCGCTCTCGGCCGCGAGCGGCGCCAAGGGCGCGGACCGCTACCTCGCGGACGGCGACACGGTCGAGTTCGGCGCCCGCCATGTCGGCGTGCTCGCCACCCCCGGCCATACCGACGGCTGCGTCACTTATGTGCTCGACGACCGGACCATGGCCTTCACCGGCGACTGCCTGCTGATCCGCGGCAGCGGCCGCACCGACTTCCAGCAGGGCAGCCCCGAGACGATGTACCGCTCGGTGCACGACAAGATCTTCTGCCTGCCGGCCGAATGCCTGCTCTACCCGGCGCACGACTACCGCGGGCTCACCGTCACCTCGGTCGCCGAGGAGCGCCAGTTCAACCCGCGCCTCGGCGGCAAGCTGAGCGCCTCGGACTTCGCCGGCTACATGCACAACCTCTGCCTGCCGCATCCAAAGCAGATCGACGTCGCGGTGCCGGCGAACCTGAAATGCGGCGAGCCCGCCGACGGCAAGCTGCCCGGCGACGCGCCGGGCTGGGCGCCGCTCAGCTTCTCCTTCGCCGGCATCTGGGAGATCCAGCCCCAGGCGCTGAACGAGATCCGCGACAAGGTCCAGATCGTCGACGTGCGCGGCAAGGACGAGTTCGACGGGC
>Ga0302046_10005727_pt1 | contig 10912 bp, 11 predicted proteins | sample RVTome_11_FD_200261 | JGI IMG/M metagenome (GOLD analysis project Ga0302046, IMG submission 200261) | Soil microbial communities from uranium-contaminated site in the Upper Colorado River Basin, Wyoming, United States - RVT147D111 (version 2) ... | reverse complement strand
GACATTCCACGAGGGCTTTTTCGGGGATCCCGCCGGCTTTACCATCGGCCCCCCCTACAACCGGACCGAGGCCGGCGCCCACGAGAACAGTTCGAGCCCCTACGGCACCTTCGACCAGGCGGGCAACATGATGGAGTTCACGGAGACCGTCCCCGAGTCGGACATCCGCCGGATGCGTGACGGGTCGTGGAAGTTGGGGAGCGGCCTCATGGACGCCTCAGAGATCGACGACGTGATGCACTCGTCGGACCAGTTCGACACCCTCGGCTTCCGTCTGGCGGTTGTCCTGGGCACGGACGTCACGAATCTGCGCGGCTTCGATCCCGTCGCCACCTTCTTCGACTGGGAGCCGATGCTGGGGAGAAACAACGCCGTCTACGACCTCGCCCGGGGAGACCTGGCGAACCTCTCGGGGGACGCGAGCGCGGTCGATCTGGGGCCTCTGACCTGCATCGAGAACAACTCTCTCGACGAATCCAGCCAGGGGTTCCCGGACACCGACCTGCCTGCTCCGAACACGGCGTTCATCTACGTCGTCCGGTTCAAGGAGTGGCCGCTGATCGGTCCGTGGGGCTTCGGAAGCGGAGGGGAAGAACGAGTCGGCACGGGCGGCTGCCCACCCTAGAGGTCGCGCCCAGCCGGACGTGGGCGACCCCGCACCCAGGCGCTCACTGAGCGCCTCCCTCGTTCGAGCGGCAATGGAAGTACGATGCACGCTACCTGCATGAGACACTCGAAGCGAGCCCGCACGTGGCGCGGCTGTTCTGGCGGGTCGCCAGCCTGAACCGGTACCGCCGGGACATACCGATCGCGGCCTGGTCGGCCGCCGGCATCACGGCGGTGCGACAGGAGGATTGTGGCCCCTGTACCCAGCGGTCGGGCTCCTGACCGTCGCGGGCTGATCCGCGCCTTCTTCGATTCCGCGAGGCCACAGACCAGAAGGGGTATGCTGCCGGCCGCGCCCGGGCCCCGGCTCCAGCAGGAACCGGGGCCCGGGCGGTCGAGCAGGCGGCGCGAGGCCGTGGGAATGTGGTGGAAAAGGTGGGAACCTCGCACCGACGTTGGAAGTCAGCCCTCGGTGTCGATCAACCCTCCCTCAGCACGGTGTCGGACCTCGTGCCTGGAGTCTCGATCCTGGATTGCTCTCCAGCGACGGATCCTCTCCCGGAACCCCTCCGCATCGAGGTGCAGAATCGTACAGACGCGCTCGAAACTGAACAGCGGTCCGCGCGCCCTGCTCTCGAACCATTGTTCGGCTTCCCAGCGGAAAAGCCGTGGAGGAATCTTCCAGAGCTCCTGGTTTCCGTTCAGGCAACCGACCGCATCATCGAGGACCGCGAGCGCCAGCCGCCGCTCGCCGCATGGCGTCGTCCGTGACCGGAGCATCCGGAGGAATCCGTCCGGCGGGAGATCGTCATCGTGCAACTCGTCCCGGCTCAGGCGCGGGTGAGATGCTCGGCCCTGTCGCAACATGGGACGGTCCCTCCAAGCCTCTCGTTCGGGCCCTCTTTTACACACGGGAGGGTTCGTTGCCAATCCGTAGAATCCGGTATTCGATGTGCGGGGTTCCGGTACGTTGTCGTCGCCGTCACGCGTCCCGGCCGCGAACGTCGTTCTAGGGGGTGGTGATGTTGTTGCGGATGGCGTAGCGGACCAGGTCGCTGAAGGACCGGCAGTTCAGCTTCCGCATGACGTTGGCACGGTGCGTTTCCGCGGTCCTGACGCTGATCCCGAGGGCGTCCGCAACCTCCTTGTTGCCCCTGCCTTCGGCATGGAGCTGGACCACCTCCCTCTCCCGTGGGGTCAGCATGCTCGTCTCCCCCTCCTCCCCCCCGCCGTCCAGAAAGCCCCGGAGGACGAACTCCGCCACGTTGGAGGTGAAGAAGGTCTTGTGGCGCCCGAGGGCTTCCACGGCCCGGACCAGGTCGCGGCCCGCGTCGGACTTGAGGACGTAGCCACGGGCGCCCGCGGCCAGGACCTCGCGCACCACCTGCTCCGACTCGTGCATCGTGAGGATGAGCACCTCGCTCTCCGGGGACACCGTCCGGACCTGGCGTGCGGCCTCAAGACCGTTCAGGAGGGGCATCCCGATGTCGAGGATCACCACATCGGGGCGGAGGCGGCCGGTCTTCTCGACGGCCTCACGGCCGTCAACCGCTTCATCGCAGATCACCCACCCGGGACGGCCTTCCAGCAGGGCGCGCACTCCGCGCCGGACCACTTCATGATCATCGGCGATGAGGATCCGCATCGCGCTCATGATCCCTGCGAGGCAAGGTCGATCTCGACCTGGATATTCGAGCCGGTCCCGCTCGACTCGATACGGAGGTGACCTCCCAGTTGCCGCACCCTTTCACGCATTCCCAGCAGACCGACTCCAAGGGACGCGATCGCGTCATGCCGATCCAGGAGGTCCGGGGGCATCCCCCGGCCCTGATCGCGCACCTCCAGGGAAACCGAGTGTGAGTTCCGGGAGAGCTGAATCCGCGCCGAGGGGCTCCCCGAATGTCGCTGAACGTTCGTGAGACACTCCTGGACGATGCGGAACAGCGCGTTCTCCACCTCCGTGGGGAGACGACCGAAGTGCTCCGGCAGGTCGACCTCGACCGCGATGCCGCTGCGCCGCGCGAATCCCTCCGCGCACCAGCGGACGGCCGCGGACAGCCCGACCTCCTCCAGGAGCGGGGGATGAAGGAGATGAGACAGAGACCGGATCTCCCGCGAACATCCTTCCGCGAGCGCCGCGGCCTCGTCCAGGGCGATCTTCATCCGCTGGTCGTGGGCCTCTCCACGCCCACGGGCCACCGCGAGGTTCATGGAGAGAGCCGCCAGGGACTGGGCGGTGCTGTCGTGCAGCTCGCGCGCCAGGCGATGCCGCTCCTCGTCCTGGATGCGCAGGAGCCGGGCCGAGAGCTGACGCAGCGATTGCTCCGCCTCCTTGCGCTCGGCGATCTCCCTGTGCAGGGTCTGGTTCATCTCCGAGAGCTGCGACGTGCGATGGGCGATCCTGGCCTCCAGCTCGGCGTGGGCGCGCCTCAGATCTTCTTCCGCCCTCAGGCGCTGGATGGACTCGCCGATGTGGCTGCCGAGGGTCCTCATCGTCTGCAGCAGCGTGTCGTCCGGCTCGCGTATCGTCCGGCTGAAGAACGTCATGACGCCGTGGACTTCGCCGGCGACGCAGATCGGGAAGCCCATGGCCGAACGCAGATGCAGTTCCCGGGCATGGTCGGCGCGCACGAAGTTCGTGTCCGTCGCCGGATTCGGGACCCAGATGGGGCGGCCCTCTTTCCAGACCCGGCCGGCCATTCCGACGCCGGGCCCGAAGTTCACCCGCTTCCCGGCCGACATCGGTTCCTTGAGTAATCCCACGCTCCGATGCCACTCTGCGGCATGTCGCAGCGTATCGTTGCCCGTGTCGACGATCCAGACATTGCCGCAGTCCCATTCGAGCGGCTCGCAGACGGCCTCCAGGATCCGGGGAACCCTCCCCCCAGCGATGAGGCGTCCGCCAGGATGCGCCCCACCGAATAACCGACCTTCATCCTCGTGAGGGTGCGCCTCCTCTCGTTGATGCCGGCGGCGAAGGCCAGCATGGTCACGGAGACGATCGCCATGAACGCTTGCAGGAGAAGGAGGCTTTCGTTGAGCGTACCCGTCGCAAAGGGCCCGGCGCCCGACGCCGTCCTCCAGATCGCCACGGACGCGACCACGAAAGTGGCCGTGACAGTTCCGTGCTGCCGGAAGCGCAGCGCCGCCCAGACCAGGAAGGGAAAGAGAAGGTAGGGTTTCAGGAACAGCGTCTGAGGGGATGGGAACGGATCGCTGAAGACGAGAAGACCGACCATAACCAGCGACGCGAGCAGTCCTCCGCCTTCCGCGAGCCTCCAGGGTGAGAAGGCGAACCGGGGCCGCTCGCTCCAAACGAACAGCAACGGCGCCAGGATGAGGTCGCCCATCGCGTCCCCCAGCCACCAGGTCAGCCAGGCCCTGCCGGTGGTGGCCGACGGGATGACGCTCCCCAGCCAGCCGCTCGCCACGCCGATCGTGGCGCTCACCGTCGTGCTGAGGCCGGCCACGAGCACCACGAACGAGGCGACGCCCTTGATAGAGTCGGGGAAGCCCCTGAACCCTGCGAATCTCCGCAGCAGGTACGTCCCGAAGACGGCTTCCAGCGTGTTTCCGGCGGCCATCCCGCCGGCCACCAGCACCGGCGCTCCAACGGACAGGTTGACGAGAAACGCGCCGAACGCTATTCCCGGCCACAACCGGTAGCCGAACAGCGAGAGCACCACCAGCGAGATTCCGGTCGGAGGCCAGACGGTCGTCGCGAACCCGCTCACGGCGTCCATCAACAGCCCAAGCCGCGCCGTGGCGAAGTAGACGGCGGTGAATACTCCAAGCCCGACCAGGTAACGTCGATCGAGCCGCGTCAGCCGCTGATGGAGATTCACTCCCACCGCACCGGTCATTCGCTCGGCATCCGGATAGACGACTCCGCGGTTTGTCACCCACATTTACCACTGTCGCCCTCCCGCTTTCAACTCCGGATGGCCGATCGTGCCCCGGCGGACCCGGGCGGCCAAGCTCAGCCGCGCCAGGCTGGGACGGCCGGCGAGCCGGGGGGTGAGGCCCGGCCGGGAGGAGGGTTGTCCGAGCGGTCGTGTCGATCCGGCGGGGCCTCGCTCGACGACACGTTGGACGCGATCGGGACCGACGACATCAATCGCGTGCGGGCCGTCGCTCCTAAAGGTTTCGGGTCGCCAGGACTTCCGGTGCGGGACTTCTATCTCCGGTGCAGCTTATGCGGCGGGGACCTGCGAGCTCGGTGAGTTTGTAGCCGAGATCCGAATACAGTTCCTTGATGCGCGTCGTCGCCTGATTCGCAAGTATGACCGGGCCGGTGTGCCTGGCCAGGAATCCCGCGGTCCGCTCCTGCTCTTTCCAGCCAAACCCCCCCTTCGAGTACGCCGTGAACTCGACGTCGTACGGCGGGTCGGCGTAGACGAAGTCATCCGGCTGGAGCGGGATGCGATCGAAGTCGGTGTTGCTGAATTCCCAGTCGGCGAAGACCGACTTGAACTCGAGGAAATCGGTTCTGTACGCGATCTTCTTGTACCTCCCGAACGGCACGTTGAACCGTCCCTTCGAGTTGAAGCGGCAGAGGCCGTTGTAGCCGGTCCTGTTGAGGTAGTAGAAGAGCTCGGCGGCGTCGATTGAATCACCCCGGCCGATCTCCAGCAGGGAGTTGAACCGCTCGCGATAGGTGTAGTACCTGGCCTCCGATTTCCTCATCGCCAGTTTGATGACGAGACCCTTCCTGGCCCAGCGGTAGAAATTGACAACGTGCGGATTGATGTCATTGAGAAGGGCGCGCTCCGGCATCAACCCGAGCGCGACGGCGAGGCCGCCGCAGAACGGCTCGACGAGCCGCCGGTGCCGATTGAGGTCCCAATAGGGACGAAGGTGCGGTACCTGCCAGCGTTTGCCGCCGGCCCATTTCAACGGCGGGCGGACGGGGCCTGGCAACTCGGCTGTTCTTGTTCTGATGCGTTGAGCTCTCGCCATCGGACCGAAGGGACTATAGCACGCGTGGGGCGGGTGGCTGTCGCTCTCCAGTGCGATCAGGAGCGGCTCCGACCCGCCATCTCACCGCCCGTGCCTGTGCAGCGGATTCCAGGGGCTTCCCTGCGGAGCGGCGCTCGCGTAGAATCCAAGGCAGTGACGGATCGAGGAGAGCCGGCGCAATCGTGATTGGGTGATCGCCGTGAAGAAAGTTCCCGGGACCAGGCATCGTCGTCGAAGTCGAGTAGAGGTTTTCGGACGGATTGGACGGACGAGAAATCGAACTTCGGTCCGCGAGTCTGGACCGCCGGGCGGGCGACCATCGCCGCCGGTGCCGCAGGAAGCCGATAATACTCCCGCCGGACTTCGCGCCCTCCTGCGGCTCAACGAGACGCTTCGCGTCCAACCGTGGCCCGTCCCGTTCAACCTGACGAAGCACACCCTTCGTGTCGGGGACGCAAGGGACCTGTCATGGCTGGCTCCGGAGTCCGTTCATCTCATCGTGACCTCCCCGCCATACTGGACGCTGAAGAGGTACACGCCTCGCAGGGGGCAGATGGGGGACATCGAGGACTACGGGCGCTTCCTTGCGGAGCTCGACAAGGTCTGGAGTGAATCCGCGCGGGTTCTGGTGCCAGGTGGCCGCATCTGCTGCGTCGTGGGCGATGTGTGTGTCCCGCGCAGGAGAACAGGCCGGCATCACATCATGCCGCTGCACGCCGACATTCAGGTTCGCGCACGAAACCTCGGCTTCGATTGCCTGACGCCCATTCTCTGGCACAAGATCGCCAACGGCGTCACAGAAGCGGCGGGCAACGGCGCGGGGTTCTACGGCAAACCATACCAGCCGGGCTCCATCGTCAAAAACGACGTCGAGTACATTCTCTTCATGCGCAAGGGTGGTGGATATCGCTCCGTCCAGCCGATCCAGAAGGCGCTCTCGATGCTGACGAAGAAGGAGATGCAGGGCTGGTTCAGATCGATCTGGTCCGATATCCGGGGCGCATCGACCCGATCCGGCCATCCGGCGCCCTACCCGCCCGAACTGGCATCGCGTCTCATCCGGATGTTCTCTTTCGCCGGAGACGTCGTGCTCGATCCCTTTGCGGGCACCGGCACCACCAGCCTCGCCGCGGCCGACAGCGGGAGATCCTCGATCTCCGTCGACATTGACCCTGGTTATCTTCGTATGGCGCATAGGCGTCTGGCGTCCTTCGCGGCCGAAGGGCGAATGTATGGTGCCGCGAATGTGCAGGTGGAACTGATACCCGCCGGACCTCCTGTCCGGCGGATCAGGAGGGCCCCTGCCGGGGCCGTCGCGACTTAGGCGGCGCGTGTCCTATCGACTCCTCGACGCATTCAGCGGCCTCTTTCAGGGCAAGGCGTACAGACACAGGTCATCTCGGCTCGGCGACTGGGTCGCGATGCACCTGTACGAGGACCTCTTCGAGCTGGGGAGATCCGAGAAGCTCCACACCCGGATCGAGCAGAAGCAGCGGGTGCTTGCGGGGAACAACAGAAGACGCGGCGTGGAGGCGAGGAGGGGTGACGGCACCTTCGGAGACCTGGTTCCCGGCACGCCCTGCATCGAGGATCCAGGATTCCACGTCGCTCGCGGCGAGACAGCGACCGTGGAGATAGGTGTCGAAGTGAAGATCCTGGCGAAGGCGATGATCAAACAGATCGACAGGGTCATCAACGACCTGCGAAACCAGGTGGAACAGCTGAAGCGGGGGGGCGACCCGATCTGTGTGGGAATCGTGGGGATCAACGCCGCCGGGATCTACACTTCGTACGAAAAGGACCGCAAGTATACGACCGACGGCCATGCCAACCGGCACCCGGTGCAGGAAGCCGCCGAGGCCGAGACGCGCATCCGTCAGCAGGCGGCGCCGAAGTTCGACGAGTTCGTGATCCTGCGGTTCAGGGCGATGAACGTAGCGCCCTTTGCTTTCGAGTGGTCCGATTACGGAAACACGGAGAAGGACTACGGAGCCGTCCTGGTCCGGCTGAGTCGCATGTACGACTCCCGCTTCTGAGCGACCGAGACATTCCCCGGCCGCCCACTGACCACCGCCCGGGTCATCGCCTCCAGCCGCCGCCGCAGGCGCGATGGCATTCACGCGGATGCGGGCGGCCGCGAGTCTCGACGGCCATCACGCGCGTTCGATCTCGTCGTAGCCTCTGCCCTTGAACTGAAGGAGGCAGAACCCGTTGCCGAAGGGGTCGGCCATCCTGGCCAGCCGCCCCCACACCCGATCGTCGATCGGGCCCTCGAGCGTCGCCCCGGCCGATCGCGCCCGTGCGACGGCGGCCTCGATGTCCTCGACCGCGAAGTCGAGGTGCACCGGCGTCCAGTGACGCTCGTAGCCCCGCCGCGACGTCGCGCCCGGGAAGGGGCGCGTGCCGGCCCGATTCGCCAGCAGGTAGATTGGAGACGAGGCGCCGAGCAGCTCGCGACCGTGCGGACCGAGCCGGCGTCCCGGCGTGAGCCCCAGCGCTCGAACGTAGAAGCTGACCCCCGTCTCGAGGTCGTCGACGTCGATGTTGACCAGCAGCTTCGGCACGACTTCCACAGCGACTCCGGCTCCTCGGAGCCTCAGCTCCTGACGAACTTCAGGTGCGTCACCTTGGGCGCGGCCACGGTCCGCACGAGCGCCAGTCCGTGCAGGTCGTCGCCCGTCCCGTCGAACAGGCGCTCGCCGCTCCCGAGGAGCATCGGTACGAGGCTGAGCTCCATCTCGTCCACCAGACCGGCGACGAGGTACTGCCGGGCCGTGTTCGCCCCGCCGGCGAGAGATACGTCCTTGCCGCCCGCGGCCCGTCGCGCCTGCTCGAGCGCCGCCTCGACGCCACCGGTGACGAACGTGAAGGTCGTCCCGCCCTCGAGATCGAGCGGCGCGCGCGGGTGGTGGGTGAGCACGAACACCGGGTGATGGAACGGCGGGCTGTCTCCCCACCACCCGTTCCAGGGCTTCTCGGCATCCCAGGGACCCGGGTGGCCGCCGAACATGTTGCGGCCCATCACCGTGGCCCCAATGCCGGCGAGCGACTCCTCGACGACCGGCGTGCTCTCGTCGACCTCGCCCCCGGGAAGCCCGTGCATCGCCCTCCAGACCCGGAGCGGGAGCACCCACTCATGCAGGCGCATGCCTCCGCGGCCGAGCGGGTTCTTCACGCTCTGCCCGGGTCCGGCGACGTACCCGTCGAGGGACGTCGAGATCCTGAATCGCAGCCTGGACATGGCCCGCCTCCCGCGATCGTCTCCGGCGCCCGCTCAGGACGATCCGGAACGCCCCAGTATAAGGTGTCCACCCTCGAAACAGGGTCGAACGGGCCCGCTCGAGATCGACAGGACAAACGACCGTCCCGCGGCGAGTATGATCCTCTGTCGTGTCGATCCGCCGAGGCCCCGCTCGACCACACGTTGGACGCTGTCGGGGCCGGTGACATCAATCGGCACAGCGGAACCAAAAGGAGAGAGACGATGCGAGTCATGGTGTTCGTGAAGGCGACGAAGAACTCCGAGGCGGGCATCCTGCCGGGCGATCCGCGGGCGCCGGAGGGCTACGGGAAGTTGTTCGAGGATATGGGGAAGTTCAACGAGGAGCTGGTGAAGGCCGGCGTGATGCTCGCGGGCGAGGGGCTCCAACCGAGCTCGAAGGGCAAGCGTGTCGTCTTCTCGCGCGGCAAGAAGAGCGTGATCGACGGCCCGTTCGCCGAGACCAAGGAGCTCGTCGCGGGCTTCTGGCTCTGGAAGGTGAAGTCGATGGAAGAGGCGGTCGAGTGGGTCAGGCGCTGCCCGGCCCCGATGCCCGGCGAGGATTCGGTGATCGAGATCCGGCCGCTGTACGAGGCCGAGGACTTCGGCAAGGAGTTCACGCCTGAACTCCGGGCGCAGGAGCAGCGTCTCCGCGCGGAGATCGAGCGGCCGCGCAAGTCGTGACAGTCGGAGGAACGGTCATGGCGTCGAAAGGGCTTGCGAAGATCTTTACGCACCTCTGGTACGCCACGGAAGCGGAGGAGGCGGCGCGATTCTACGCCTCCATCTTTCCGGACTCGCGTGTCGATCGGGTCACGCCGCTTCTGAGTGAATCGCCAGGCGGGCCGCCGGGTTCCGTGAAGGTCGTGGACTTCACGCTCTTCGGCCAGCGCTTCCAGGCCATCAGCGCGGGGCCGCACCACGAGTTCAACGACGCCGTCTCGATCGTCGTGCTGTGCGACGACCAGGCGGAGTTGGACCGCTACTGGAATGCGCTCCTCGAGGATGGAGGCAAGGCGCAGGCGTGCGGCTGGCTCATCGACCGGTTCGGTCTGCGCTGGCAGATCGTCCCCGCCGCCCTGGACGTGATGATGCGCGACAAGGACGCGGCACGGTCGAAGCGGGTGACGGACGCACTGCTGAAGATGGTCAAGCTCGACGTCGCCGCCCTCGAGCGGGCTTACCGGTCGTGACCGGGAGCCGGAGGAACCCTCACGGCTCCTCGTCGGACGGCTCCTGGACATCGCGCCCGTCCTCCGGAGCCTCCTCGCCTTCCGAAGCCTCCTCGCCCGGCGCGGGCGGCGGATCGGCCGGAGGCGGAGGCGGGCCCGGAGGCGGGCCAAGAACCGTGTCGGGAGGCAGGTCCGGAGCCGGGTCCCGAGGCGGACCCAGCGCCGTGTCCGGAGGCAGGTCCCGAGGCGGGCCCAGAGCCGTGTCGGGAGGCGGGCCCAGGGCCGTGTCCGGAGGCAGCTCCGGAGGCGGTTCGTCCGTCACCTCTTCCGGCTGCGGTAGCTGGAACTCGATCTCCGGCTTCGGCACGGAGGGGGCGGGGGGCGCCGGCCGGGGGCGGGGCCCGACCGGCCGTATGGTCGCCGCGTCCGGCTGGCCGATCTCCGGCAACAGGTAGCCGGGCTGCGGGGCGAGGACGAACCGGCTGCCGGGCGCCAGGGACCGATAGATCTCCCGGGCGGCTTCCCTCTCCACCTCGATCGTCAGACGAACGACCGCGGGATCCTCCCCTCCGGCCCGCCAGGGGCGCACCGACCGCCACCAGCCACGCAGGCGCTCGCCGAGGCCGGCACCGCCGCCGGTGCCGCGGATCCGCATCTCGATCGACTGCTCGAACCACAGCCGGTAGTCGGCCGGCGCCTCCGGCGGCAGGGCGCCGGCGCTGTTCTCGTCGTCCTCGCCGGACCCGGCCTCGGCGGGAGTCAGTGGAGACAGACGAGGATCATCCTCCTTCTCCTTGAGAACCAGAATCCCCGCCAGGGAACCGGCCGTCGGCGTTCCGGTGCCGTCGGACCGCCTGATCAGACCGTCCGTCTCGATCCCGGCGAGCGGGACGTCGCGGAGCTCCAGGCCCATCAA
>Ga0302046_10005725_pt1 | contig 10915 bp, 8 predicted proteins | sample RVTome_11_FD_200261 | JGI IMG/M metagenome (GOLD analysis project Ga0302046, IMG submission 200261) | Soil microbial communities from uranium-contaminated site in the Upper Colorado River Basin, Wyoming, United States - RVT147D111 (version 2) ... | reverse complement strand
AGTGGGTAGAGGACGTGCTCAACCTGAAGCACTCGCGCCCCGAGCGTTTCCGCCGTGTCACCGCGAAGGACCGGAACGGGCCATTGCACGAGAGGCTTGCCTTCGTCGTACCGCTCGTCCACGAGATGCACGGTCGCGCCTGTCACGAGACAGCCCTGCTCGAGAACCGCCCGATGCACATGCCGCCCGTACATTCCTTTGCCGCCGAATGCCGGCAACAACGCCGGGTGGATGTTCAGGATGCGGCCACGCCAACGCTCGACGACTGCCTTTGGAACCAGCCGCAGATAGCCGGCCAGCGCGATCAGGTCGATCCGCTCCCGTTCCAGAACCTCGGTGGTTTCGACCGCGACGTCTTCCGTGCTTCGACCAACCACCGGGATCGTACGCGCCGCCACTCCGGCGGCGCGCGCACGACCCAGCGCGCCCGTATCGATGCGGTCACTGATGACAAGCTCTACACGCGCGTACGCCGATTGTGCGCCGTTCAACTTGTCCAGCAGAGATTGCAGATTGGTGCCACCGCCCGACGCGAAAACGCCGACCCGGATGCTCACGCCAGACCGCCTCCGTAGCTCGGGACCAGAAACGGATTCGTCGTCCGTTCATGACCCACCGTCGTCGGCGGGCCGTGACCCGAGTAGAGAATGACATCATCCGGAAGTTCGAAGATGTTCCTGCGGATGCCTTCGGCGAGCTGTGCAAAATCCCCGCCCCAGAGATCCGTTCGCCCGACCGAACTGCGAAAGATCACATCCCCCACGAACACCACGTCCTCGCCCTCCACAACCAGTATCACGTGGCCGGGCGAATGCCCCGGTACGTGCTTCACCTGGAACCGGATCGCCGCAACATCCAACGACTGCCCGTGCTCCAACCGGTGTGCAATCTCCGGCATCGATTCCACTCGCATCCCGAACATGGCCGCCTGGTCGCGCGCACGATCGTACAATGGTCGATCCGCGTCGTGCAGGTACACGGGCGCTCCTGTCGCTTTCACCAGAGCCGGCACGCCTTCGATGTGATCAACGTGCGCATGCGTGAGGATGATTGCCTCGAGGTCCAGCTTCTCTGCCACGAGGCGGTGCTGGAAGGCGTGCGCATCTGCACCTGGATCGATGGCGACGGCGCTCTTCTCGCCTGTCCTCCAGACCAGGTACCCGTTCTCCTCGAAACCACGTGAGGTGAACGTAGCTATATTCAATTCATTCATTGGATTGCGCATGTATCAACAACTCCGCACCGGAGCCCCGGACGAGGATCTCCACACGCATCCGTCCTTCTGAGAGATGAAATATGCAGCCGATCAGGCGCAGCCGCAGCCACCGGGCCGGATCCCCGCCTCCTCGAGACGTTGCTCCTCATCGGTCGCGGCACGCCAACCACCGGAGAGCGCGAGCATTTCGCGAAGTGCGGATTCTGCGCGAATTCGGATGCCTTCGTCGAGAAGGACTTCGTACTGCTCATGATCGAGGCACCACGCGAGTTTGGCGAGGGTGTTGACCTTCATGTTGCCGCAGATGGCGGCGCGGGAAAGAGGGACGAGGGTCTTGTTGGGGTGAATCTGATGGAGGCGGTCGATCAGACCGCGCTCCGTTCCGATGATGAGTTCATCGTGCTCGTTTGCGAGTTCGACCATGCCGGACGTGGAAACGACGAAATCGGCCTGGGCAAGAAGGTCGCGGCGCGCCTCCGGATGGATGACGACTTTCGCATTCGGATGGGCGCGCCTGGCTGCGGCGAGTTCTTCGAGGACGAGATCATCGTGCACGTAGCAGTACCCTTCCCAGGCCACGATCTCGCCCGGATCGCCGGATGTCGAGGGCTCGGAAAGTCCGCGGAAAGCGCGGCGAGTTCGTTCGGCGGCGTATTTCGCGAGGTTGCGATCGGGCACGAAGAGAATCGGTCGGTCGCGCGGAATCGATTCGACGATGCGCACCGCATTGGAGCTGGTGCAGCAGATGTCCGACTCCGCCTTCACGTCCGCGGTCGAGTTCACGTATGCAACGACTGCCGCGTCCGGCATGGTCGCCTTGACCATGCGCAGACTGTCTCCGGTCACGAAATCCGCCATGGGGCAGCCGGCCTTGAGGTCCGGCATGAGAACGCGCTTGGACGGCGACAGGATCTTGGCGGTCTCCGCCATGAAGTGGACGCCGCAGAAGACGATCACATCGGCGTTCGTTCGCGCCGCCTCCTGGGAGAGGCCGAGCGAGTCACCAACGAAGTCGGAGACGTCCTGGATGTCGCCACGCTGGTAGTTGTGCCCGAGGATGACCGCGTTCAGTTCCTGTTTCCGGCGGCGGATCCGAACCGAAAGCTCGTCACCCGGTACACGCGCATAGTGCAGCGGCGTCGGGAGGCGGCTTGTCATGATCATGGCCAGATCACTTTCCGGAGAATGCGAAGTGGGCCCGCAGGTCTGCCCGCGGGCCCACTGTTCGGTGTGTTAGCGCGGGTGGCTCAGACTGTGAACGAGCTGCCGCAGCCGCAACCGCCCGAGGCGTTCGGATTCTTGAACGTGAAGCCCGATCCCATCATCGTCGTTACATAGTCGATCTCGACACCGTCGAGATACTGGCCGCTGAACGGATCGACGAAAAGACGTACACCGTTGGACTCGAAGATTTCGTCGTCGTCCTGTGCCTCATCCTCGATATTGAGACCGTACTGAAAGCCCGAACATCCGCCGGGCAGAACTGCCACGCGAAGGCCAGCCGTGCCGTTGGCTCCCTGCTCTTCCATGAAGCGCTGGACTTCACCAGCGGCGATTGTCGTGACCGTGATATTCATTCGAACTCCTTATGTTCGCATCCGCGCTCGGTATACACCGGAGCGGGGTCTCAGGTCCCCGTCGAACGGCCCTTCCTGCGCTTGTCCGAAACGCTGGAAACCTAATTGGCAACATGACTTGGTGTCAACCCGGAAGGCCCTGTCGGAGCGCCTCTGCGACCCCGGCCAAATCGTCCTGAACAGACGTTCCGGATGGGACTTGCGACTCGTTCGACGGGCCGTATCCCGTGCGGACCAGGAAACCGCGACCGCCGAGCCGGTTGGCCGGAATGACATCAGTCACTCGGTCCCCGATCCAGACCGAGGCGGCCAGATCCAGATGATGAGTTTCGGCCGCCTCGAGGAACAGGGCGAGGCCAGGCTTCCGGCAATTGCAGGGCCCGGAAATATCGGGATGGTGCGGGCAGAAGTAGGCGCCGTCCAGCCTGACGCCGTCCAGCGCCAGCAGTCGCTCCATTGCCGCCTCCACTGCATGGAATTCGTCCTCGCCGTAGAACCCGCGGGCGATCCCCGACTGATTGGTCACCACGATCAGGGCGAAGCCGAGTGCATGGAGGGCGGCCAGGCCGGTCGCCGCGGCGGGCAGGAGTTCGACATCATCCGGATCGGACAGATATTCGCGCTCCACGATGATGGTACCGTCTCGATCCAGAAATGCCGCGGGCCGGCGTTTTCCGGAATGCGATGTCACGCGTGCGCCTGCGCCACGGCCTCGACCAGGGCCGACTCCTGGTCGGGTGCGATGGTGCGCGGATCGAAGCAGAGCCGGTCGTTGATGATTCGGGCGACGACGGGCGGATCGCCCAGGCGGAGTCGCTGCTCGATGGCGTGTGCGGACGATTTCGAATCGAGGATCACGAGATGGGTTGGCAGCTGCGCGCCGGGAAGAGCGCCACCGCCAACCGCCGACTCGCCGTCCAGCGTGCGGGCGGCAATGCCGCGAGCGTTGAACGCCGCGGCCATTTCATGTGCGCGGGAGCGAATCTCGTCGAGTGGCATGGACAGCATGCGGAGGACGGGGATCTCGTTTCGTGCCGTGGCCGGAACGAGGTAAAGCATGAGCGTGGCTTCGAGCGCGGCGAGGGTCAGCTTGTCCACACGCAGTGCGCGGCACAGGGGATTCTTGCGCATCGCAGCAATGAGATCTGCGCGCCCGAGGATGATTCCGGCCTGGGGCCCGCCGAGCATCTTGTCACCGCTCATCGTCACGATGTCTGCTCCCTCAGCGAGCACTTCCATGGGCGTTGGTTCGTGCGGAAGGCCGAGGGATTGGCTGCTCATGAGGAGGCCGGACCCGAGATCATGAAGCAAGGGCACGTGCTGGTCGCGAGCGATCCGCGCGAGCGATGCAACATCGACTTCCGCGACGAAGCCTTCGACGCGAAAATTCGACCGATGTACCTTCAGAATGATTCCTGTAACGGGCTCGAGCGCGCGAATGTAATCGTCGGAGTGCGTGCGATTCGTCGAACCAACCTCACGCATCCGCGCACCACTCCGCTCCATGATGTCGGGGATGCGAAATGCGCCGCCGATCTCGACCAGTTCACCGCGGCTGATGATTGCTTCACGGCCGGCGGCAAAGGTATTGAGTGCAAGCACGAGCGCGGCCGCATTGTTGTTGACGACCAGTGCGGCCTCAGCGCCGGTCAATCGCTGAAGCAGTGCCGCGCAATGCACGTAACGAGAGCCGCGCGCACCCGCATCGAGGTCATATTCGAGGTTGGTCGCGCCAATGGCAGCGGTGAGCACGGCATCGCGTGCGGCTTTCGCGAGAGGCGCACGGCCCAGATTGGTGTGCAGCACCACGCCGGTGGCATTGATCACCGGACGCAGGGATGGCCTGCGCAACTTGAACAGCGCCCGTTCGGTCTCTGCTGCAAACCATTGCTCGTCACCAACGAATGTTGCTGCCCCGTCGCGTTCGAATCGCGCCCTGATATCGGCCTGGATCTCCTGAAGCGCGGCCGTCACGAGATGCCTTGGCTCGCGCGCGAGCAACGCGTGAAATGGCTGGCTGGCAAGCAGCCGGTCCACAGAGGGGATGGCACGTCGCGGGTCAGCAGCGGTGTCGTTAGCGTCGGCCATCTTTTCCGCCGCCCATGATGCGCAGTGTGTCGCGCCGGATTGACCCTGTATCGACGACCGCACCTGTAGTGTCTCGAGCGGGCGGTGGTCGCTCTGGTACTTCAAAGGGCGCGGTTCCCTTTCCGCCCGTTCGTCCCGAAATGTTGCGCATCCCTTCGAGTGTGATCAAATAGCGCGCGCCCGGCTCGAGCGGCATTGCTGGAATGACAACCAGATCCTGAAACGGCAATGCAAACTGCGGCGCTGGAACTGCGGCCGGTACCGTCGTTGGGGGTGGTGTGACTCCGCGGGCGAGGCCCCGCCCTCGCTGTCCCGCCACCCCACCTGCACGAGCAGAGTCCGTGCGCAGCGAATCGGCGGCGAGTGCCGAATCCGCCGCGGCCGCTGCCGCGATCGAATCGAGTCGCTGCTTCATCACATCGAAGGAATCCACGGTCATGAGGCGATGTTCACCCTCGATGAGGTTGCTGTCCGGCAAAGCAACCAGCCGTATCTGGATTGTCGAGAGCGGGGCCGCCGGGTCGAGGAAGTCATCGGTTCGAACCCGGATCTGGAGCGAATCCCGCGCCTCTGCTCCTTGCAGTGTCGGCGGAGTCGTATCCGCCGGTACTACCGAGATATTATCGACCAGCACTGTGTCACCGGGTGAGTTGATCGGCTGACTGATGCCCTGTGCGAAAGGTTCGCTTCGGTCGCGCCGCCGGTTCCGGTTCTGGTCCACCCATGCGGTGAGGTCGTAGAAGCCCGGTCTGAGATAACGAAGTGCAAAGAAGCTCGAACTGTCCGCAGCAGCAACCCAGACGGTGGAGTCGCCGCGGATCCTCGCCTCGACGAGAGCCTGTGCTGCGGGGTTTCCCGTGATGCGATCGGAGACGAGCCCGCCAATCACGGCATTCGGGATGTCCGAGCCGGTCGAAAAAGCAAGCTCGATCGGATCGCGAACTTCGTTGCCGAACAGATCACGCAGACCGGGCAGGAGGATGACGCGATAGACGGTGCTGTCCCGCCATCCACCCTCGAGCTCGACGCGGATCTCATTCCGGCCGCGCGACACTTTTGCTTCCCCGGTCCGCGGTGAAATGAGCACGATGTCGTCGCGCACGCCCTGTTCGCTCAGGCGTTCCGCGAAACGAAAGACAACGGGCTCCTTGAACCCCGGAACGACGGCGAGGTGCTCGGGCGTGGTACTGACGACGCGAGGCGATTCCCGGTCCTCCTCTCCGCCTGGTGGCGGCAACGATCGAGCGCAGGCCAGCGCAGCCGCCAGGCCAAGGACGATTTGAGCGGGAAGGCTCACGCGGCCTGCCCGCTGGGCGCGTGAGCGTTGCGGAGCGGACTGCCGGGTCACCCGAGTGCCACGAGCTTTGTCGCGAGGCGTTCCCGTTGATCCCGGAAGCTGGCCGCTTTCTCCCGCTCCTTGTCGACGATCGCGGCCGGCGCACGCTCGATGAACTGCGTATTGCCAAGCCTGGATTCGACGGCCCGGATCTGATCATCCAGGCGGCCGATCTCGCCCTGTAACCGCTCGCGCTCGCGGTCGATGTCGATCAGATCCGCGAGCGGTACGAACAGTTCCGTTCCGCCGCGCAGGACGGCGTGCGCGCCGGCGCCATCGGCGCCATTCCCGGCGAGTTCGATGCGGCTCACTCGCGCCAGGCGTTCGAGGGCGTGGCGCTCCTTCCCGAGTGCTGCCTGCAATGCTCCGCTCACGTCGCGCAGATGGATCCCGATCGTCGATGCAGGCGGCACATCGTACTCGCTCCGCAGTGAACGCACGCGTTCGATCAATTCGCGCAAGGCATCGAGTTCAGCTTCTGCCGTCTCGTTTCGCCACTTTGTTCCGTGCGCCGGCCATGGCGCGATGACCAGCGATTCCGCCCGCTCTTCGCCTGCCGCGGCCGGAAGCTGCATCCACAACGATTCCGTTATGAACGGCATGATCGGATGCAGCAACTTCAACACGCCGTCAAAGACGGCGACCAGCGTTGCCTCCGCGGCTGCGCGACTCTTCGCATCGGCATCGTCACGAAGCCGGGGCTTCACGATCTCGAGATACCAATCCGCGATCTCGCCACGGAAGAAATGGTAGACCGATTGCGCGGCCTCGTCGAAACGGAAATCCTCGAGCCGCGAAGTGACTTCGTCGGCGGCAGCGTCCAGGCGGGACAGAATCCAGCGATCGGCAAGCTCGAGGTCGGCCTCGATGGCGTCGATCGACGCGATCTGCCTTCCTTCGATATTCATCAGAACGAAGCGACCGGCGTTCCAGATCTTGTTCGCGAAGTTCCGGCCCGGCGCGAACGTTTCATCGAGGTTGGCCGGGTCCATGATGACGTCCGTACCAAGGCCCTGCGCCGCGATGACGGTGTAGCGCAACGCATCCGCACCGTAGATCCTCACGACCTCGAGCGGATCGATGCCGTTGCCGAGGGACTTTGACATCTTGCGACGCTGCGGGTCCCGCACCGTGCCGTTCAGGTACACGTCACGGAACGGGACTTCGCCCATGAACTCGAGCCCCGCCATGATCATCCGCGCAACCCAGAAGAACAGGATCTCCTGCGCCGTAACAAGGGCGTGCGTTGGATAGAACACATCGAGATCTGCTGATTCTTCCGGCCAGCCCAGCGTGGAGAACGGCCAGAGCCAGGAAGAGAACCATGTGTCCAACACATCCGGATCGCGCACGAGGTCCGCGCTGCCGCACCGCGCACAGCGATCCGGGTCTTCGCGGGCAACGATGACTTCCTTGCAGCCCTCCGCCTGGCAGTACCACACGGGGATCCGGTGACCCCACCAGAGTTGCCGCGAGATGCACCAGTCGCGGATCCCGTCCAGCCAGTTCTCGTAAACGGCGCGATGCCGTTCCGGTGTGAAGCGGACGCGCCCATCCCTTGATGCCGCCAGCGCGGGCTCGGCGAGCGGCTTCATGCGCACGAACCACTGAAGCGAGATTCGTGGCTCAACGACGGTGTGGCAGCGATAACAATGCGGTACCGCAAAGCGATGGTCTTCGACGCGGTCCAGCAAACCTTGCGCGACGAACGCATCCACAACTCTCTGCCTGGCTTCGAACCGATCCAGCCCGCGGAACGCCTCCGGCACGCTGTCATTCATGTGCGCGTCCGGCGTCAACACGTCGAGCGCCGGCAACTGATGACGTCGTGCCAGCGCAAAGTCATTCGGATCGTGCGCGGGCGTGATCTTGACTGCACCGCTGCCAAACTCCGGATCGACGTACGTGTCAGGGACGATGGGGATGGTCCGTCCCGTCAGCGGCAGGAACACGTTGCCGCCGACAAGGTCGCGATAGCGCGCGTCATCCGGGTGCACGGCCACGGCAGTATCGCCGAGCATGGTCTCGGGCCGCGTCGTTGCGACAACAATGTAGGGCCGGCCATCCGGCAGCCTTGGCAGGGTTGCGTCCTGGCGGTCCACCGGATAACGCAGATGATACAGCTTGCCCTGCGTCTCTTCCGGTTCCGCTTCTTCATCCGAGAGAGCTGTCAGGCAGCGCGGACACCAGTTGATGATGTAGTTGCCGCGGTAGATCAGGTCCTTCTCGTAGAGGCGGACGAACACTTCACGGACCGCGTGCGAGAGCGCAGGCTCGAGCGTGAATCGGGTGCGGCTGAAATCGCACGAACAGCCGATGGCCTTGAGCTGTTCGAGAATCGTGTTGCCGGTCTCATCGACGAACGCCCAAACGCGTTCGATGAAGGCTTCGCGACCCAGGTCAGCGCGCGTCTTGCCTTCTTTCGCGATGAGTCTTTCCACCACGTTCTGTGTCGCGATGCCGGCGTGATCCGTGCCCGGGAGGTAGAGTGCTTCGCGGCCACGCATGCGCTGCCAGCGCGTGAGTACGTCCTGAATCGTGTTGTTCAGGCCGTGACCCATGTGCAGCACGGCCGTGACGTTTGGCGGCGGGATGACGATGACATACGGTTCCCGCCCCTCGCGGCGTGCACGCTCGGGGTCTGCGCGAAAGAAACCGCGCTCTTCCCAGGAGCGGAAGAGCGGGGCTTCGATCGTACTCGGATCGTATTGCGGAGGGAGTGACGTCCGCATCTTTCTTTCTGGTTCGGTTGTGCGAAAAAAGGGCTTTCGAGTCTCAGCCTCCGCCGCGGGCGCGGCGGGTGGAATCGCGCTCCGCGTCTTTGCGCTCGCGGATGGCTCGGACCTGAGCCTTGAAGTCATCGCGTACGATGCTTCTGCCTACCTGAAACTCCGTTTCATTCCACGTACGAACGCGGCCGGCAAGCTCATCACGCCGTCCGGGCGGGGCCTGGAAGCTGATCGGCAACGGCAAAGTCAGCGAACCGAGGTGCAGTTTGCCGGGCGAGACGCCCCATTTGTTGCCGTTCGCATCCGTTGTTGTCCAGTCTGTCGCCCGCGCCGCCGCCTCCGCTGCCATCGCCGTCGAGTCGTTCCAGGCGCCGAGCCGTGCGTACAAGCGGCCGCGCGCGATCTCGGCATCGGTCGGCACCGGCGGGAGTGCTTTCTCCGGCTCACTCCAGAGGCGCGGATCGACATCCCGCGTGCGAATCCGGTCGGCGATCGGCGGCACGAGGACGGTGGCGGCGCCCGGATCGGGCCGAGCCGGGACCGGCAGCGGCGCCGGAATCAGTGGAACGGCCTGAGGAACGACGGGTTCCTGCCGCTCCGGAATCACCTGTTCGGCTTCGCCCGCGTCTTCGACGGGCACGATCTGCACGACTTCGATCCCCGCGGGTGTTGTCACGGGTCGGACCGAAAGCGGCACGACCCCGAAAGTTATACTGAAGCGCAAGCCACCCAGAATCACGAGGTGCACGAGTGCGGAGACCGCGAGCGCGACGGGGAGTATCCACTCGGGATCGCGGGGCCGACGAGGGATGCGCGGCGGATCGATCCGCGGCGTAGCCGGCTTCGGCGGGGGGCGGTCGAGGACAGTCGGGCTCATCGAGGGTTCTAACCGACGCGTGCGGATCGGGTTCCGTGCGCGAGCACGCGCCCGAGCCTGTGCGCGGCTTCCTGCAGCCGGTCCGGCGACTGCGTAAGGGCGGCGCGAAGCCATCCTTCGCCTCCGGCACCCAGGGCAGCTCCCGGCATGACGATCACGCCTTCTTCAAGGAGCGCGCGGCGCGCAAACGCATGCGAATCACCGTCCGGTGCGGGAAACCACAGGTACATCGTGGCGCGCGGCGAAGCCGTTTCGAACCCCTGCTCGCGTAGCGCCGAGACGAGGGCATCGCGCCGATCCTGGAATGCCCGGACGTTGCCCGGCACCCAATCTTCGTAGCTTTCGATGGCGGCGCCCGCCGCTGCCTGGACAGCGAGGAATTGACCCGTATCGACGAACGATTTTACACGCGACAAAGCCGCGATAGCGGCTGACGATCCGGCCGCCCAGCCAATCCGCCAGCCTGTCATGTTGTACGTCTTCGAGAGTGAGTGGAACTCGACTGCGATGTCCATCGCACCATCGATCTCGAGAATACTGGGAGGCCGATAGCCATCGAACGCGATCTCGCTGTACGCGTTGTCATAGACGAGGATGATGCTTCGCTCGCGACAGAACCGGACCACATCCTCCAGATAATCTCGCGGCGCTATTCCTGCCGTCGGATTGTTCGGGTAGTTCAGATACAGGACTCTGGCACGAGCCAGAATGTTAGATGGAATCGCATCAAGCGGAACGAGAAAGTCATCTTCTTCGCGAAGCGGTATGGTGAACGGAGTCCCGCCGGCCAGTAGTGTCCCGCCGATGTAGGGCTGGTATCCGGGATCGGGAACAATCGTGAAATCGCCCGGATCGACGTAAGCGAGGGCGAGGTGAGCAATGCCTTCCTTCGAACCGACGAGTGGCAGCAGCTCGCGGTACGGGTCAATCTGCACGTGGAAGCGTTTGCGCATCCATGCGGCGACTGTCTCGCGGAACGCCGGCAAGCCGAGCTGGAATGGGTATCGGCTCATGGGCACGGATGCGGCTGCTTCCGTGAGCGCACGAATCGCGGCGGGCGGCGGGGCGAGATCTGCATCGCCCGCGCCGAGG
>Ga0302046_10005724_pt1 | contig 10916 bp, 9 predicted proteins | sample RVTome_11_FD_200261 | JGI IMG/M metagenome (GOLD analysis project Ga0302046, IMG submission 200261) | Soil microbial communities from uranium-contaminated site in the Upper Colorado River Basin, Wyoming, United States - RVT147D111 (version 2) ... | reverse complement strand
GGGGCTGGGCGCTGGTCCTCGGGCCGAACCTGAACCTGCCGATGGCGGCCGAGGTGGTGCCGCAGGCGTGGGAAGCGATCCGGACGGCGGTGCGACTCAAGGACAAGGTGTCGGAGAAGGAGCGCGGTCTGATCGATGCGCTCGCGCAGCGATTCACCGACGATCCGGCAGCCGACCGGGCGCCTTTCGACCGGGCCTACGCCGGCGCGATGGAGAAACTGTACGCAAAGTACCCCGACGACAACGACATCGCCACCCTCTACGCGGCGGCGCTGATGAACCTCGCGCCCTGGAACTACTGGACGAGAGACGGCGAGCCGCGCGCCGACACCCCGAAGCTGCTGGCGGCCCTCGAGGGGGTGATCGAGCGCGACCCGCACCACGAGGGGGCGCTGCACTACTACATCCACGCCGTCGAGTCGGTCGATCCGGATCGCGGCGAGAAGGCGGCCGACCTGCTGCGCGGCCTCACTCCCGGCGCCGGGCACCTCGTGCACATGCCGTCGCACATCTACATGCAGCTCGGCCGCTACGCGGAGGCGGTCCAGGCAAACGCCGACGCCTCCAGGGCCGACGAGGGGTACATCACCCAGTGCCGCGCGCAGGGGCTTTATCCGCTGACCTATTACCCGCACAACGTCCATTTCCTCGCCTGGGCGGCGGCGCTGCAGGGGAAGAGCCGCCTGGCGCTCGAGGAGGCGCGCAAGGTGGCCGACAAGGTGCCGGCGGACCATCAGCACAATGTCTGGCAGCTGTACGAAACCTTTCTCGGCATGCCGCTCTACGTCATGGTCCGGTTCGGGATGTGGGACGAGATCCTGAAAGAGCCGCAGCCGCCGGAGGAGGCGCGGCTGCTGGCCGGCTTGTGGCATTACGCGCGCGGCCTGGCCCTGCTCAACACCCGCGGCCCCAGGGAGGCGAGCGCCGAGCTGAAGACCCTCGACCGATATCTGGCGGATCCGTCACTCGCCCAGGCCGGGGTCGGCTTCAGCAGCGCCGAGCGTCTCCTCACCATCGCCCGGCAGATCCTGCGCGGCGAGATCAAGGCGCGTCAGGGCGAATACGACGAGGCGATCGCCCACCTGGATCGGGCGATCCGCCTGGAGGACGCGAACCTTTACAACGAGCCGCCCGACTGGTTTCAGCCGGTCCGCCATAACCTGGGCGCCGTTCTGCTGGAGGCGGGCCGTCCCGTCGAGGCCGAGGTGGTCTACTGGCAGGATCTGAAGAAGTACCGCAACAACGGCTTCGCCCTGTACGGTCTGTGGCAGGCATTGAAAGCGCAGGGGCGGACGGCGGAGGCGGCCGACATCGAAGCGCGGTTCCGGAAGTCGTGGGCCGACGCCGACGTGCAGCTGGCGTCATCGAGGTTTTAACCCGGGACAATTACAACTTTTTACACGGTGACGGCTGCCGGACGCGGTATCTTTATGCCTTCTTCGAGTCCGGCAGATCGGTGGGCGCCCGGGACCGGGCGGGCCGCGCCGGGGCAGATGTGGGATTTGCAAAGCGGGAGGGCGCTTTCATGAACGGACGGATGACGACACGCGTATTGCGGATGGCGCTGCTGGCGACGGCCTCGATCATTCTGGCTGCGGCGCCGTGGGCGCCGGCGCGGGCGGCGGGCATGGCGCGCGGCACACCGGAGATCAAGTCGATGAGCGTGCTCGCCTTCGCGGAGGACGGCACGTTGTTCATCGGCGACGGGCAGGGCGGCGCGGTGTTCGCGGTCGCGCTGGGCGACGACACGCCGGCGGCGAAGAAGGCCGAACCGGCCGGCCTGCGGGACGTCGAGGCGAAGATCGGCGCCCGCCTCGGCACCAGCGCGTCCGAGGTGATGGTGCACGACATGGCGGTCCATCCGATCTCGCAGAAGGTCTACATGTCGGTGTCGCGCGGCCGCGGGAAATGGGACTCCAACTGGATCCTGCCCAACGATATCGCCGATGCCCGGGTGCTGCTGACGATCGCGGGGGAGTCGATCGACGTGGTGTCGCTCGAGGACGTCCTCTACTCCAGGACGGCGCTGCCGAACCCGGTCGCCGGCGGCAAGAAGCACAAGTGGAAGGAAGGGGTCGAGCAGCGGGCCGACACGATCACCGACATCGCCCTCGCCGGCGACACCCTGTACGTCGCCGGACTGTCGAACGAGGAGTTCGCCTCGACCATGTGGCGCATCCCCTACCCGTTCGGTTCGGACGTCGCCTCCACCACGCTGGAGGTTTACCACGGCGCGCACGGCGAGTACGAAACGCATGCGCCGATCCGCACCTTCCTGCCGTATCGACTGAACGGCAGCGATCATCTGCTGGCCGCCTATCTCTGTACCCCGCTCGTCACCTTCCCGACCGCCGATCTGAAGCACGGCCGGCACATCAAGGGGCGCACCATCGGCGAGTTCGGTTCGGGGAACTACCCGATCGACATGGTGGTGTATAAGAAGAACGGTGTCGAAAAGGTGCTGATCGCCAACAGCCACCTGCCGTTTCTGATCGTCGACCCGAAAAAGGTCGAAGCGTTCAAGGGATCGATCACCACCGAGGTCGAGGGGTACGTGGCCGGCGTGGAGTACGAATATCGCTCCGGTTCGGGTATCCTGCAGATGGATCGGCTGAACGGGGAATTCATCGTCGCGCTGCATCGGCAGGCCGGCGGCAAGGTCGATCTGGTTTCACTGCCGGTCGAGCGCTTTTGACCACTAGAGGTCATTGACGCAACACGCATCGCGTCTGCTGCCCGCGCTGCTGGCGGCTGCCATCTCCGTGGCCGTGACGGCGTCCGGTTGCGCCGGCCGTAAACCGGCAACCGGAGCCGCATTCCGCCCTTCGTCCCCTGCCATCCGTCTGGCGAGCGATCCGGAGAGCCCGCTGTTTGGAACGGTGTCGCTGGTCGGCCTGCAACGTGACGCCCTTGCCCGGTTCCGGGACGAGACGCTGGTCCAGTGGCAGTGGGACAGCCTGTTCCCCGTTTACACCGGCGGCCTCCCGGCGGCGGACGCCGTACCGCAGCCGGTGGTCGGCGACTACGTCGTCGAAGACGAGGCGATCCGTTTCCGGCCGCGCTTCCCGTTCGCGCCGGGGATGACCTACGGGTGCGTCTTCGACGGACCGCTGTTCGACGGCCTGAGCGGACGGACCGGCGCCGGCACCCCGGTGCACCGGGGCACCTTCACCATGCCGCTGCCGGTGGTCGTCGCCAGCACGGTCGTGGAGGCCATCTACCCCTCGGGGGAGAGGGTGCCGGAGAACCTGCTGCGCATGTACATCCATTTTTCCGCGCCGATCGGGACTCAGGCGATCCACGAGCATGTTCATCTCTACGAAGAGGGCGGCGCCGAGGTGTCGCTGCCGTTCGTCGAGATCGAGGAAGGGCTGTGGGACCCGGAGAGGCGACGGTTGACCCTGTTCTTCCACCCGGGGCGGATCAAGCGAGGGGTGGCGCCGAATGCAGAGCAGGGATCGCCTCTGCGGGAGGGGAGATCGTACCGCCTGGTCATCGACGAGCAGTTGCAGGACGCCAACGGCCAGCCGCTGGCGGCTCCCTTCGAGAAAGTCCTGCAGGCGGGCCGAGCCGATCGGATCTCGCCCGATCTGCTTGACTGGCGGGTCAGCGCACCGGCCGCCCGGCATGAGCCTCTGGTGGTCGACCTCCCCGAGCAGCTCGATCGCGCCCTGCTGCTTCGTTGGATCATGGTGGAAGACGCGGAAGGGAGCGTCATCGAGGGGGAGGTGAAGCTGTCGCGCGGCGAGAGCCGCTGGACCTTCGCTCCGGCGACGGAGTGGGCGCCGGGCGATTACGTCATCTACGTGAACCCGGCGCTGGAGGACCTCGCCGGCAACAACTTCCTCTCCCTGTTCGATGAGGCAGGAGGGATGCCGGGCGGCCACCCGCCGTCGGACGCGGAAGCGCTTTCCCTTCCGTTCACGGTGAAATAGCGGCGGGTCTCCGGCGGTGGGATCTACCGGGGTGGCAGCACGTTCTTATAGACCACGCCACCATTCATGACGAACCGAGGTTCTCAGCCAGGAAGGCGAGGGTCTTGCTCCAGGCGTCCTCGGCGGCGTCCTGCTTGTAGCGTGTCCCGGACGGGTTGGCGAAGCCGTGGTCGGCGCCTTCGTACACGTGGATCGCCGCGTCCTTGCCCAGCTCTTCGAGCGCCGTCTCGAATTCGCGCACGCCCTCCACCGGAATGCCTTTATCCTCGGCGCCGAAGATGCCGAGGATCGGCATCTGCAGGGTCGCGAGCTGCTCTTTGTCGGTGATCAGATGGCCGTAGTAGATCACGGCGGCGTCGACTCCATCCGGATGCAGCAGGGCCGTGCGCAACGACCATCCCCCACCGAAGCACCAGCCGATGGTGCCGATGTTCGCGGCGCCCCGGGCGTCGGTCAGGTAGCTGTAGGCCTGTCGCAGGTTGTTCTCCAACTCATCCTCCCGCTCCATCGTGGCCTGCATCAATGCGCGCGCGCGCTCCGGATCCTCCGCCACCTCGCCTGCGTACAGATCGACCGCCAGCGCGGTATATCCCTCCCCCGCCAGGCGGCGTGCCATCGATCGGATGTTGTCGTTGAGCCCCCACCATTCCTGGATGACGATGACCGCCGGTCCGCCCCGCTCGGCGCCCGCCGGCCGGGCGAGGAATCCGCTGACCACCCGATCGTTGACCGTGGCGTATTCGACCGTCTCTTCCTCGATCCCCTCCGCCGGCCCGCCCGGGGCCGCGCCGCTCGCCACCGGCCGGTCGCCGGCATGCTCGGCCGCCATCCGCTCGGCATATTCGGCGTCGCCCCCGCCCCCGCACCCCCAGCACCCGGCAGCGACCGCAGCGACTGCAGCAACGATGACGAGGCTCACGATCGACTTCGGCATGATCACCTCCGCTTCCGGCCGGACACCCGGCCGGTTGGTATGGGCGGGATCCTATCATCCCGGCCTCGTCACTCTCAATCGCCCCCGGGTCCGGGGCCGCACGCTTTTTGCCATGCCGCCCAGCATCGGGTATTCTCATCGGCACGTTCGGCCTTATGCCCGCGCCCTGTGCGGCGCTGCATAGCGCACGGCGTGATGACGATTGCGAATCCGATCAAGCGACAAAAAGGAGACCTCATGTCCTACAAGCGCCCTCTCGTGGCCGCGGCGGCAACCGCGGCGCTGATCATCCTGTTCGTGGCGGCCGGCCCGACCCAAGGCGCCGGCAACGACCTGCAGGCGCAGGTCGCCCGGCTCAGCGAGCGCGTCGCCGCGCTCGAGAGCGCGCTGGCCGCCATGACGACGCGGATCAACGCTTACCACCCCGATGCCCGGACCGAGCAGGCCGCGTCGCAGGCGCTGCTCGAGGTCAACCAGGCCCGCCAGCGGGGCGACATGGCGGCCGCCAAGGCGAAGGTCGAGCTCCTGATGAAGGACTACGGCAATACCAAGGCGGCGCAGCAGGCCGCCGGGCTGGCGCGCGATCTGGCCACCATCGGCAGGCCGGCGCCGGAGACATGGGCGATCGAGCGCTGGTTCCAGGGCGAAGGAGAGATCGACCTCGACAGTAATGGCACGACCCTCGTCGTCTTCTGGGAAACCTGGTGCCCCCATTGCCGCCGGGAGGTCCCGAAGCTGCAACAGCTCTGGGAGAACAAGCGGGGCGAGGGGCTCCAGGTGCTCGGCCTCAGCCAGCTGACCAAGTCGGCGAACGACGAGACCATGCGCAGCTTCATCGCCGAACACAAGCTGAAATTCCCGCTTGCCAAGGAGGACGGCAAGCTGGCCAGCTACTTCGGGGTGGGCGGTATCCCGTCCGCCGCCGTCATCAAGGATCGGAAGGTGGTGTGGAGCGGCCATCCGGCGCAGCTCACCCCCACGATGATCGACAGCTGGCTGTAAAGCGCCCGACTCATCCCTGCTTCAACCGGGACCCGGTCTCAGGAGCGGCCGCAGCGGCGGCCAGGCGGGGGCCGGGTTTCGCTCGTTATTGCCAGACGCGCCCGGGTTGACTAGACTATCCGCCTCGAGCACAGCCGTTTGCCCGACTTGGAGGAGTATGGAGGAGTCATGACCACCCTGCCGCGGCAGTCCGTATCGTTCGCCATTGTCGCCTGCATCGCCGTCATCCTGTTCGTGGCTCCTGCCCTCGCAGCCGCGCCCGGCTCGGAGGAAGAGCTCGAGCAGGTGATGGCTCTGCTGACCCAGCGCCTCAAACTGAGCGATTACCAGGTCGAGGTCATCCGGCCGCGCGTCAAGGAGCACCTGGAGGCCATGCGGGAGCTGTTCGCCAGCTACCGCTACGGCGGCGCCGGCAGCCTGCCGTCGTTGCTGCAGGAGTTCGCCGAGACGCGTGAGGACTTCCGGGCCGACCTGGATGTCGAGCTGGACGACCAGCAGATGCTCGGCCTGGCGGAGTTGCGCAACGAGGTCGACGTGTCGATCCGGGAGACCGTCATCGCCTACCAGGTCGACACCCTGCGGGAGAAGCTCGGCCTGAGCGGCGAGCAGGCCGACGCCGTGAAGCCGATCATCGGCGAGACCTTTGACGAGCGGCAGAAGCTGATGTCGTTCCATACCGACGCGGCAGGCGGCGGAGCCCGGTTGCAGCGCAATCTCGGCCCCGAGGTCGCGCAGGTCGACGCGAGGATGGAGTCCCGGCTGCAGGGGGTCCTGACAAAGCAGCAGCTGGACCAGTACCACGTCTGGCTTGCCGGGGAGCGCGAGTCCCTTCGCCAGAAGGAAGCCGTCAGCCAGTAACCCGATCGCCGGTCGCTATCAGCTACAGGCAACAGCCATCCGCCGGGACACGCCGTATCATCCGGCGAGTTCCGGCGGCGCCATCGTCTTCCGCGGTGGCGCGATTCGAGGGGCCTCTTTCCTCCCCGCTTCGTTACTGCCACATCGCCCGGAGCATCAACCATGAGTGAACGCCGGCCGTCCCTCTGGGCCTCCATCAAGGAGGCGCTGGGCGGCACCCAGCAGGATTTCACCGAGGGCAGCATCAGCCGCGGCATCGCGCTGCTGGCGATCCCGATGGTCCTCGAGATGACGATGGAGTCGATCTTCGCGGTGGTCGACGTGTTCTTCGTCTCCCGCCTGGGCGAGGACGCGATCGCCACCGTCGGCCTGACCGAGGGGATGCTGACGTTGATCTACGCCGTCGCCATCGGCCTCAGCATGGGGACGACGGCGATGGTGGCGCGCCGCTTCGGCGAAAAGCACCCGGCCGCGGCGGGCACCGTGGCGGTGCAGTCGATCATGCTCGGCCTGCTGGTGGCGGGCGTCGTCGGAGTCGGCGGCGCCTTCAGCGCGTCGCGATTGCTGGAGCTGATGGGAGCCACCAGCGGCATTATCGAGACCGGGTCGGGCTACACCTCGGTGCTGCTGGCGACCAATGTCGTCATCATGCTGATCTTTCTCAACAACGCCGTATTCCGCGGAGCCGGCGACGCGACCATCGCCATGCGGGCCCTCTGGATCGCCAACGGCATCAACATCGTGCTCGATCCCTGCCTGATCTTCGGCCTCGGTCCGTTTCCGGAGATGGGACTCACCGGGGCGGCGGTGGCGACCTCCATCGGGCGCGGCTCCGGGGTCGTCTACCAGCTGTTCAAGCTGCATCATCCCGGCTCGCGCATCAGGCTGACGGCTCGTGACTGGCGGCTCGACCTTCATGTGATGACGCGCCTCGTCCGGGTGTCGTTCGGCGGCGTGCTGCAGTTCCTGGTCGAGACGGCGAGCTTCGTCGGGCTGGTGCGCATCGTCGCCTATTTCGGCAGCACGGCTCTCGCCGGCTACACCATCGGCGTGCGCATCATCGTGTTCGCCTTTCTGCCCGCCTGGGGCCTGAGCAACGCCGCCGCCACGCTGGTCGGACAAAACCTCGGGGCGCGCAAGCCGGACCGCGCCGAGCGCTCGGTCTGGCTGACCGGCGTCTACAACATGGTGTTCCTCGGCGCGGTGTCGATCGTCTTCATCGTGTTCGCCGAGCCGCTCGTCCGCCTGTTCAGCACCGATCCGGGGGTGGTCGCCGCCGGGGTCGACTGCCTGCGGATCATCAGCTACGGCTACGTCTTCTTCGCCTGGGGCATGGTGACGGTGCAGTCGTTCAACGGCGCCGGCGACACCATGACACCGACCTGGATCAATCTGTTCTGTTTCTGGATCTGCCAGATCCCTCTCGCTTATTACCTGGCGCGCACCATCGACATGGGCCCGCGCGGCGTATACTGGGCGATCGCCATCTGCTACTCGATCTCCGCCGTCATCGGGATCCTGCTGTTCCGCCGCGGCCGCTGGAAGAGCCGCGAGGTTTGATTAGCTGGGCGTGTGGCGGGGAACGCTCCGCACCAGGCGGGCAAGGTCGTCCATCAGCGCCCGGGCCTGCGATCGCTCCTCCGCGCTCGGGTCCTCTTCCAGGGCCGCGTAGAGATGCTGATACGCCCCGGTGGGATTGCGCATCGCTCCCATCATGACGCGTGCGGCGCCGAGGTGGGCCGCGGCACGGCCCGGCCCGGTCGGGTGATCGACCAGCGCGCGCTGGTAGGCGGCGAGGGCCGCCTTCGGGTGATCGTGCCGCTCCAGCTGGTGACCGAGCGCGATCTTCTCCCACGGGCCGAGCATCTTCCGGGTGAGGGAGTGCGGTGCGGTGAAGTAGAGCTCCGCAGCCAGATCCCAGCGCCCCTCCTGCATCGCCTGTCGGAACCGCTCCGCGGCGTCGGCCCTGACCACCGGAGGCACGCCCGGCGGCCCGCGCCGGACATCCGCCTCGGGGCGGAAGGCGAACAGGCGTTCCCCGCCGAAGGCTATGGCGGCGCCGGCGATGAAGCCACCGATGTGTGCCCCGTGTGAAACGCCGCCCCTGCCGGCCGTCAGCAGCAGCGGCACGAGGTTATCGAACAGGAGATAGAAACCGAGCACCAGCCGCGCCGGCAGCTCGACGACATTGGCGAAGAAAGGAAAGAGAAAGACCCAGACGCGCACCCGGTTGCGCGGAAACCAGATGAAGTAGAGGCCGAGCAACCCCGAAATCGCCCCCGAGGCCCCTACCGATGGAATGCCGGAGCCCATGCGGAGGATCCCGTCGCCCAGGGCGGCGATGACGCCGGTGCCGAGGTAGGCGAGCAGAAACCGCCACCGGCCGAGGCGGTGCTCGACGTTGTCACCGTAAATCCACAGGAACAGCATGTTCCCCACCAGATGGAGAAGCCCGCCGTGCAGGAACATCGAGGTGAACATGTCGAACAGAGAGGGTTGAGCCGGCTTGAACCCGTGGCGATAGACGATCAGGTCGTACGCCGACATCTGCTGCGCCAACTGCATCAGCTCGTCTCGCGCGCCCCCCGATTCCTTCGCGATCATCTGCAGGTAATCGCTCAGCGACGGGTCGTCGACGGCGGGGGGCTGAAAGCCCGCGGGCAGAAGAACGAGGTAGACGACGACGTTGGCCGCGATGAGCATGTAGGTCATCCACGGCGAACCGGGAGGGTTGGGGCTGTCACCAATCGGCAGAAACACGATCGTCTCTTCGCCCGGCGGGCAACGACGGAATCGACACCGGCCACTCCCGGGTCGATCCCGGATATCGCGCCGTGGGCCGATTCGAGCCGCACGGCGACATCCGAGGATGAGCCTCCCCGATCATACTCCACTGTCCCCCCGGGGCGATTGGGCGCCCCGATGCGGGGCGCGGTCCGCCATGGCACATAAGAAAAAACCCCGGCCGCCTAAGGCGGCCGGGGTCCAATCAGACACCCCGGCGTACCGGGATGAGAAGCCGACTACTTGCCGAGCCTCCAGGAGAAGCCGCCGGCGAAGGTGGTGTGCGTCGAGCTCTGGTCGAACGTGTCCTCATTGACCCAGGACAGATCGATGCGGAAGGCGGCGCGCTTCTCCTTGCCGAAGAAGAAGCGGGTGCCGCCACCGAACTGATACGCCATGCTGCTGTCGTCGGCGGTGATGATGGGGCTGCTGACCTCGAGATCCGCGCGGCCGAGACCGACGCGAACGTAGGGGATGATCTCCTCGCGCGGATGGAAATTGAACACGCCGTTCACCATCAGCAGGTTCATGTTGGTGTCGACGGTCGTCCCGATCATGTTGGTGCTGTCGTCGGCGTTGACGAACTGACCCTCGATCTCGAACATGCGGGTCATGAAGTAGCCGCCGCGCAGCGACATGCTGTCGGACGAATCGATCCCGGTGTTGTTGTCGTAGTCGGTGTTGCCATAGTCGAACCCGACTTCGCCGTTCCCCTCCTGGATCGCCGCGAGGGCCGGAACGGTCAGGGCAAAGCAAGCAACCATCATAATGGACAGAGTCTTTTTCATTTGGTATCCCCTTGTTTGTTTAACGACTACCGAAGTAAAAGAGTGGTTATGTGTCGATGCCGCGTCACTGCCACCTCTCTTCTGCCTCTCACCTCCCTCTGCATCACCGGATGCGCTGCGCATTGTCCCGTTCTCCGTCCTGCGTAACGTTTCCTCCGATCGGTCGCCGGGGGACATCACAAATGGATCTGCAGAGGTCGCGCCCGGCGGCCACCATGAGCGAAAGTTATGTTGGGGAGGTGAACAATCAAGCGGATGACAAAATTGTGGAGAGTGAGGTGGCGGCACGCCGCGGGCGACGGCGCAACGTCAGAGACCGTGACCGCATCGCGCGTCCGGCGATCGTGATCTGGACGACGTCAGCCGATTGACACCGGGCGGCGCGGTCCCTCTACTTGCACGGCAGGAAGCGGACGGTCGTCTCCATTTCCCTGAGGACGCCGCCGAGGGCGATCAGGGTCGCGTCGATCTCCTCTCCCGTGGTCTCGTGCGACAGGGAGAAGCGGACCGCACAGTGCGCTTCTTCGGCGGTCTTGCCCATGGCGAGGAGAACGTGGGTCGGCTCGGGAGATCCCGACTTGCAGGCCGATCCGGAGGACAGGGAAATCCCATGCT